>Ga0181530_10001830_pt1 | contig 26127 bp, 22 predicted proteins | sample PEATcosm2014_Bin_42_FD_119769 | JGI IMG/M metagenome (GOLD analysis project Ga0181530, IMG submission 119769) | Peatland microbial communities from MTU Mesocosm Facility, Houghton, MI, USA - PEATcosm2014_Bin10_60_metaG | ecosystem: Environmental > Terrestrial > Soil > Wetlands > Peat | place... | reverse complement strand
CGCAAGCCGATCTGGGGCTACCGCTCGATGGTCTATTCCGCCCTGGTGATCGGGTTTCTCTCGTTCATAGTCTGGGCGCATCACATGTATTTGACAGGCATGGGCACGAAGATCGCCACCTTCTTCCAGACGACGACTATGATGATTTCCATTCCGTCGGTCATCATCCTCACCTCCCTGCTCATCTCGCTTTGGGGCGCCTCCATCCGCTTCACCGTCCCGATGCTCTTCGCCCTCGGTTTCCTGCCGATGTTCGGCATCGGGGGGCTGACGGGCCTGCCGCTGGGTTTCAACGTCAGCGACATCTATTTGCACGACACCTATTATGTGATCGCGCATTTCCATTACATCGTGGCGCCGGGGACCATTTTCGCGCTGTTTGCCGGAATCTACTATTGGTATCCGAAGATCACCGGGCGGTTCATGAACGAATTTTGGGGGAAGGTTCATTTTGGCCTCTCGTTCCTGTTCATGAACGCCATCTTCCTCCCGATGTTCAAACAGGGCATGGACGGGATGTCGCGCCGCATGTATGACGGCGGGCTGACTTACGCGGCTGTGCCCGCCGCGGCCGGCTCGCCGGCGATTCCGGGCTTGAGCTCCTTCGTGCTGTTCCTCAACAAGCCGATCTTGTGGGCGGCCGTTTGCCTGGGATTGGCGCAAATCCCGTTCATCATCAATCTCTTTTGGAGCATCCGCCACGGCAGAAAGGCCGGCTCGGACAATCCGTGGGACGCGACGACGCTGGAGTGGCAGACGCCGACCCCGCCGCCGCACGGGAATTTTGCCAAACCGATGGAAGTTTTTCGCGGCCCTTACGAATACAGCGTGCCCGGTCAGGCGCGCGATTTCACCCCCCAAAACGAGCCGGACGCGGCGCAGACTTTGACGCATGGAAATCCCCTACGCAGTTAGAGCCAGGCCGGATACCGGCCTCTATAACGCCAAGATCGGCATCTGGCTGTTCCTGGCTTCCGAAGTCATGCTCTTCGGCGCGCTGTTCTCGTCCTACATCCTGCTGCGCGTCAACGCCGATCCGGGCACATGGCCGCTGCATCTGCTCAACGTCAGGCTGGGCGCGCTCAACACCCTCGTGCTGATTCTCTCCAGCGTGATGGTGGTTTTTGGCTGGGCGTCCCTGAAGATGAATGATTTTCGAGCCTACAAGCGTTATCAAGGCATCACGCTCCTGTGCGCCCTGGCCTTTCTCGGCGTCAAGAGCTTTGAATACCGGGACAAATTCAATCACTACGAGGTTCAGCTCAAGAACGGCGCGATCTGCGACGGGCATGTTGACCGCGCCAACAAGGACACCAACGTCTTTGCGTTCGAGGCGGCGCGCATGGTGACCAACCACGCGGAATTGATGCTCCCGCCGGCGGCGGACGCGAAGCTGGAAGAGGTCAAGATTCCCATGTCGGAAATCAAGGACCGCGCGGACGGCAAAGGCAAGGAGATCGAGAACTACGGCCCGTGGCACAGCTCCTATCTGGCCATTTATTTTGTGCTGACCGGCTTGCACGCCTTGCATGTCATTGGCGGGGCCATTGTTATTTTCGCAATCTGGGGTCCGCTGTCCGGGCTTTGGAAAACCGACCCGGAGCGATACATCAACCGGGTGGAGGTTTCCGGCCTTTTCTGGCATTTCGTGGACCTGATCTGGATTTTCCTGTTCCCGGTTCTCTATCTCTTATGACTTATATGAGCGAACACATCACAGAACATGCCGCGGACGGAGCCGGGCACTCCGTGGAAGAGGCCAAAAGGCATAAGCGCACCTACGCCATCGTCGGCGTGGCGCTCATGATCGGCACGGCATTGACCGTCTGGGCGTCCTACATCAACTTCCACAGCCGCGAGACCAACATCCTCGTCGCGCTGATCATAGCCTCCACGAAAGGCTTCCTGGTGGCCGGTTTCTTCATGCATCTCATTTCCGAGAAGAAACTGATTTACCTGGTGATGGGCTTCACCCTTTTCTTTGCCACCGGGCTGATGTTTCTGACCTTGCAATCCATGCAACCAGGCAGTATAGTACATGTGCGGTGAGTCGCGGTGGTATGTCATTGAAAACATTTCATATTGTATTTGTGACGTGCGTGGTGCTGCTCGCGTTTTTCTTTGGCGGATGGCTGTTCAATGAATACCGGTCCAGCGGCCGGACGGAGCTGTTATTGGCGGCCATTGCCGCCTTCCTTTCGGGGGGGGGGATGATTTGGTACGGCCGGGCGGTGTTGCGAAAACTCAAGCATATCAGTTATCTATGAAAAAAATGATCACAATGGCCGCGGGCGCGGTTTTGGCGGGGTTCGCCTCGCCGTCCAGCCTGCTGGCCTGCGCGGCTTGCTTCGGCAAGTCGGATTCCAACATGGCGCGAAGCCTCAACGCCGGCATCTTCAGTTTGATGGCGGTGATCGTGACGGTCCTGGTCGGGGCGGCTTCGTTCTTTGTTTTCCTGTCGCGCAAAGCCGCGGCCACGGCGCAGGCGGAGCAAACCGATAAATCGCCCGAACAAGAACAAGGCTAAGAATCAACCAGCATGAACAGTTTGCTAAATCTAAAGCGCTGCCTGGGTTTGCAGGTGGACGCTTCCGCCACGGGCGCGGGCGTGGACAAGCTGCTCCTGGGGATCCACGCTTTGATGTTCCTGCTTTTTGTCGGGTGGCTGGGTTATTTTCTTTTTGTTCTTTTCAGGTTTAACCGCCGCAAACATCCCGCGGCGGATTACGCGGGGGTCAAGAACCATGCCTCGGCCTGCCTGGAAGGGATGGTGGCGCTGATTGAAGCGGCGCTGCTCATCGGCCTGGCCATTCCGCTGTGGGCGCATGCCGTGGACCAATTTCCCAAGGGCAGCAAGCCCGGCGATGTGACCACAATTAAAGTCATCGCCGCGCAATTCAACTGGCACGGCTGGTATCCGGGCGCCAACGGCGTGTTTGCCAAACAGGACATGAAATATGTTTCCACGGACAACCCTTACGGCCTGGACAAGACGGACCCGAATTACAAATCCAACTTCATAGTCGCCAGCGAGCTGGTCGTTCCCGTGCATAAGCCGGTGGTCGTTTATATCACGTCCATGGATGTGATCCACTGTTTCTCCATCAAGCCGATGCGCGTGACGCAGGACGCGATTCCGGGCATGAGCATTCCGGCGTGGTTCACGCCGGAGCGGGTGGGGACTTATCAGATCAACTGCGCGCAACTTTGCGGCGTTTCCCATTACGGCATGAGGGGAACCCTCAAAGTCGTTTCCCAGGAGGACTACGACAAATGGATCGCCAAGAATTCCAGCGCCGGCGCCGGCGCCGGTTCGGGCTATGAGTAGGGGGGAATGGAGCGATGGAGTGATGGAGTAATGGGACTTCCACTTCCGCGCGCCGCTCCACCACTCCATCACCCCGCCACTCCAACACTCCATGTCCCACGCGAGCCTGAAACCCCAATTCCTCGTTTGCGGAGGTCTGACTCTGATCGCGCTCGCCATTCTGGCCGCCTGGCTTGTCTCCGCGCCCCCGGCCAAGCCGCCGCCGGTCTATGGCGCTGTCACCAACTTTTCGTTGAGCGATCAGGATGGGCGGATGGTTTCGCAGGCCGATCTGCGCGGGCAAATCTGCGTCATGGACCTTATTTTCACCCGCTGCCTGGGGCCATGTCCCATTGTCTCCGCCACCATGGCCCGCTTGCAGGCGGAGCTGCCGGCAAGTCCGCGCGTCCGGCTGGTTTCCCTCACAAGCGATCCCGACTATGATACGCCGGCCGTTCTGAAGAATTACGGCGAAAAATTCGGCGCGCGCCCCGGAGTCTGGACGTTTCTGACCGGCCCGAAGGAAATGATGCGCCATCTGGCGATGGATGAATTGAAGTTGAGCATGGTGGACAAGCCGCCGTCCGAGCGGGAAACGCCGGTGGACCTGGTCATCCACAGCACCCGGCTTGTGCTGCTGGATCAGCAGGGCCGCATCCGGGGCTATTTCGACGGCGAAACAACCGGCTGCATCCCGCCCATTCTCGACGCCATTCATCAATTGAATAGAGGAGAGTGAATTATGACCGTGCATGACTTGCCTGCCATCAACGCCACGCTCAATGGTTTGAGCGCGATTCTTCTTGCGGCGGGTTTTATCTGCATCAAGCGCAAGAAGGTGGCGGCCCATCGCGCTTGCATGATCGCCGCCTTTTCGACCTCCGTCCTGTTCCTGATATGTTATCTGACCTACCACTGCCTGGCCGGCATCACCCGGTTTCAGAACCCGCCCTGGTTTCGTCCCTGGTATCTGACCCTTCTGACGACCCACACCATGCTGGCCGCGGTGATCGTCCCGCTGATATTGATGACACTGCATCGCGCCCTGAAACAGCGATTTGACCCGCACAAAAAAATCGCGCGCTGGACCTGGCCCTTATGGATGTATGTATCCGTCACCGGGGTGGCCGTTTATCTCATCCTCTACCAAATCTTCCCCCAGGCCCTGCCATTGGCAAATCCTCAATGACCCGTTTTCAATTGCCTTCAACAGATGCAATCAGGGCTTGACAAAAATTAGAGCCTATGATTGAATGGCCAGCGTGAGGCACGAATGCCATACATTCGTAGCGGCGGCTGGCAATCCGCCGCCATTTTTTCATGGCTTTGGCGCGGGGAATGGCAGGGTGGAATCGCTACCAAATCAGTCAGGTTTCCGATGCCCCCGCAACGCTGTTTTTTGGAGGCTTTTTCGCATTTTTGCGAAAAATCAGCTCAAGTTACTCACTATCAACAACTTACAACCAAAATCGAGCATTTTCAATTAAGGTCAATTAAGCCTAATTAAGGTTAATTAAGGTTAATTAAGGTTAATTAAGGTTAATTAAGCTAATAAAAGAATGCTTTTCGTGAGCCGATTATGGCAAAGAACGACGCAATCCTGACTAAAATGGTAATGATTTGCAGCCCTGTGCCGCGGATTTCCAATTCCGCCCAGCCGCAGGCTTCCAAGCCCGCCGGACGTTATCAAACCCGCCGGATCGGGAACTGTCCCGGCCCTGCCGATTTGGAAATCCGCGGCAGGGCGGATTCGGAATTCCGCGCCCCGGCGCGAGACCTTGGCAAAAGGAGGGATGCGCCCGGTTCGCCGGGGCGCAGGACAAATTTCGGGAACCCCTCTCTCCGGCTCTCTCCCCGCAGGCGGGGAGAGAGAGGAGGGCGCCAAGAATTCATCGTGCGCCCGGTTCGCCATGAACCGCCTGATTATTGTTGCCTCTTATGCAAATTAAGACGATACCCGAAAGGAGGCCTGTTTTACGGGTGGAGCGCGGAAGCGCCCCCACAAAAAATGTCGTGTAAATGACAATTAAGGTTAAGCCTAAATAATGAAGCGTTGCGATGCTTTAGACATGATAATGAATTTGAATCCCAGCCGCGCCGGAAGTTCCGGCGCGGCTTGGCGCTGACACGATGCCAAGCCCCGTTAAAATGCCGCCGCAAATCATCCGCCTGGTGCTGCTGACGATCGGGATCGTGTGCGCTTATTTTATGGCGCGCTATTTCCTGGTCCCGCCGTCCTTTGGGGAGTATGGGCATTATCGCGGAGCGGCTCTCCAGGAGATCGCGAACCGCGAGCCTTTCTGGGCGGGACGCAACACATGCGACACATGCCACAAGGAGATTGTGCAGAAACTGGCCAAGGCCGAGCATCAGGGGCTTTCCTGCGAAACCTGCCACGGCCCGTCCGAGGCGCATGTGAAGGATCCGGAAGTGAAGCTGCCGCAGATGGGTTACGACAAGTGCGTGCGGTGTCACGAGGCCAGCCCGTCGCGGCCCAAGTGGCTGCATCAAGTCACCGTTGCGGACCATTACACAGGGAATGTTTGCACCGAATGCCACGATCCACACCAGCCCAAGCCATGAGCGAGAATGCCAGCCAAAGCGGAGTTGTGCGGCGGTCGCAGACCGCCGCTACAGGGGAAAATGTCACCCGGCGCAGGGTGCTGAAGAGCCTGGCTGGAATCACGGCTGGCATTCTCGCGCTGCCCGCGGCGCGCATGTGCAAGGCGGCGGTGCAAAATGGCCTGGCCTCCGCCGATTCCCCGCCCGGCTACGATCCGACGCAGCACAAATGGCTGATGGCGCTGGACGTGGACCGTTGCATAGGCTGCGGGATGTGCGTGGAGGCGTGCCAGGCGGAGAACAGTGTTCCGCAAGGGTTTTTCCGCACCTGGATTGAGCGTTACGTCATCAAAAAGCCGGAGCCGGAGTCCGGCAAAACCCGCGGCGAAACGGTTGTGGATTCCACCAACGGCGGGATTGGAGGCTTTAAGCCTTCCGCCGTAGCCAAGGAGCAGATACTTAAATCATTCTTTGTCCCCAAGATGTGCAACCTTTGCGAGCACTCGCCCTGCACGCAGGTCTGCCCGGTTGGCGCGACATTCGACGCCCCGGACGGCGCGGTGCTGGTGGACAAGAACTATTGCATCGGCTGCGGTTTTTGCATCCAGGCCTGCCCTTACGGATGCCGCTTTTTCAATCCCGAAACGCACACGGCCGACAAATGCACGCTGTGCTATCACCGGATCACGCGGGGACTCAAGCCGGCGTGCGTGGAGATATGTCCGTCGCAGGCGCGGATATTCGGGGACCTGAAGAACCCGGTGACGGACGATCCGCTGCAACGGTTCATTACGAACAACAAGGTGGAGGAATTGAAAGCGAATCTGGGGACTGGTCCGCGCGTGGCTTATGCGGGCCTGGATGAGGTGGTGCGATGACAAGCCCTTCCATAATAATCACCAACATGGCGGAGGGTCTGCCGCAATTTTCCGGCTACGTGTATCCGAACGAGCGGACGCTGCATCCTTTGTGGAGTGTGCTGATTGTGGTCTATCCCTACATCACCGGTTTGGTGGCGGGGGCGTTTATCATGGCGTCGCTGGTGCGGGTGTTCAAGGTGAAGGCGCTGGAACCGATATACCGGCTGGCGCTGCTGACGGCGCTGGCGTTCCTGCTGTGCGCCACGCTGCCGCTGCTGTTTCACCTGGGCCACCCGGAACGCTGTTTTGAAATCATGATGACGCCGCACATCAGTTCGCCGATGGCCATGTTCGGCTTTGTCTATGCGTGGTACCTGATGGCGGTGCTGCTGCTGGAACTGTGGTTTGACTACCGGCGGGATTTTGTGGAATGGTCGAGGATGGCCTCCGGCCCGCGCAGCCTGATCTACCGGGCGTTCACGCTGGGAGTGACCGACCTGTCCGAACCGGCGTTGAGCCTGGACGCGAAGATGGGGCGGTTCATTTCCATCGTCGGCATTCCGTCAGCGTTTCTGCTGCACGGGTATGTCGGGTTCATTTTCGGCTCGATCAAGGCCAATCCGTGGTGGGGCAACGTCCTCATGCCGATCATCTTCATCCTCTCCGCGGTCGTGTCGGGCATGGCGCTCTGCGTGTTCGCCTATATGTTCCTGTGCTGGGCGCGGCGGATCACGGCGGACATGCGGTGCCTGGATTTGATGATCCGTTTCCTTTTTTACGCGCTGGTGCTGGACGCGAGCATCGAGGGTCTGGACTGGTTGCACCGGCTCTATTCGGCGGAGGAGGGGATTGACGTGCTGAAGTACGTGGCGACGAGCAAGTTGTTTTACACGCTGCTGATAGGGCAGGCGTGCCTGGGCACGCTGGTGCCGCTCCTGTTGCTGGGGAGCATGCAGATCATCGGCAAAAAAGTCGCGGAATTGAACCGCCGCCGGGTCTATTTCTCCTCGACGGTGCTGATCCTGGCGGGAGTGCTGGCGATGCGGTGGAATGTGGTGATCGGCGGCCAGCTTTTTTCCAAGAGCCTGCGCGGTTTCATGAGCTACAAGATGGAGTTCGCCGGCCACGAAGGCTGGTGGCTTTCCGCCGCGCTGCTGGCCCTGCCTTTTATTATTTTGACGGTGTTCGTCAAGTACTTTTTGGCCCGGGATTTGCCCACGATTGAGAACGTGGTCCCGGGCGCCACCCCGCCGGCGGCTCCGCCCCCGGCGCGGGCTTGAGATTGGGCCGCGGCGGCGCGGCCACGGTTTTCCCGGCGGGATGGAGTTCGCCGCCGGGAAACTCGCAAGTAAAACCGGAACTCACGGAGGAAGTATGAAGAAAAGCATGATAATCGCGGCAGCCATCTTCGCAATGGCGGCCGTGACGGCCTCCGCGCAGGACGCCAAGGCGCTCTATGAGAAGAGTTGCCAGAAGTGCCACGGCGCGGACGGCAAGGGCGATAGCACGATGGGAAAAAGGGTGGGGTGCAAGGATTACACCGACCCGAAGGTCCAGGACGCGTTGAAGGACGACGTGGCGTTCAAGTCCATCAAGGAGGGGCTGAAGAAGGATGACAAGGTGCTGATGGCGCCGGTTACGGGCCTGACCGACGACCAGATCAAGGATGTTGTCAAGTACATGCGCACCTTCAAGAAGACATAAGGCGGCGCGGGTTCCATTGTTGGAGCGGCCCCGCAAAGGGCCGCTCCCGCAAGCCCCCTGGCCGGGCCGGCGGCGCGACGCCGCAGCGCGGCCAGCCCGAACCAAAGGGCCAGGTTTGAATTGAAAATCTGTCATTGAAAATTTGTCATTTGTCATTAGGAAAGACTGTTCGGAAAATTTTGCCAACAATGCGCAATTCGCCCAAATAGCGCTCCTGCAAGGTTCCGCGCCACACACAACCGCTTATGGACAACCCCGCTCCAACCGAACCGGTCCGCCCGCTCTCGCCGTTTCGCAACTGGACTTCCCTGGCGGGCCTGGTGCTCATGGCTTCGAGCATCTTCGCGTTTATCCTCTTGTTTTTCCTGGACATGATGGCCTACGCGTCGAATCCTTATGTTGGGATTCTGACGTTTCTGGTGGCGCCGGCGTTTTTTTTCGCGGGGCTGCTGCTGTTGCTTTTTGGAGCGTGGCGCTGGCGCCGGAAGCGGGCCAAAGCCGGCGCCACGGGCGCCTTGCGGATCAACATTGACTTTTCGCGCGCGCGCGACCGCCGGGCGCTGGCGTTCTTTGTTCCCGCCAGCGCGTGTTTTCTGCTGCTGACGGCGATGGGCAGTTATCACACCTATCATTTCACAGAGTCGGTGGAGTTTTGCGGGGAGTCCTGCCATACGGTCATGAAGCCGGAACTGACCAGCTACCTGCATTCGCCGCACGCGCGCGTGGCGTGCGCGGAATGTCACATCGGCAAGGGGGCCGCCTGGTACGTGCGCTCGAAATTGTCCGGCACCTACCAGGTTTATGCCACGCTGGCCCGCAAGTACCCCACGCCCATTCCCGCGCCGGTCAAGAACCTGCGCCCCGCCCAGGAAACTTGCGAGCAATGCCATTGGCCCAAGCAGTTTGTCGGCAACCTGGACCGCACCCTCAATTATTATCTGCCGGACCAGAGCAATTCGCCTTACTCCGTGCGCCTTCTGCTCAAAGTCGGCGGCGGCGATCCGACCCACGGCCCGGTCGGCGGCATTCATTGGCACATGAACGTGGCCAACAAGATCGAATACATCGCCACCGACGAGGCGCGCCAAAAAATCCCCTGGGTCCGCATGACCGACCCGCAGGGCGTCGTCACCGAGTACCGGAGCAAGGACTTCACCAACGACGCGAGCGGGATGACCGTGCGAAGGATGGATTGCATGGATTGCCATAACCGCCCGGCGCACAAATTCCAGTCGCCGGAAAGCGCCGTCAATCTGGCCATATCGCTGACCAACATTGACATTTCCCTCCCGTTCATCAAGAGCAACGCCGTCGCTGTCCTCTCCCGCCCTTACACCAACCAGACCCAGGCGCTGGAAGGCATTGCCACGGCGCTCTCGCAGCAGTTCACCAACGATCCGCGCATCCGGGGGACGATTGCGGCGGTGCAGCAGATTTACACGAACAATTTCTTTCCCGATATGAAGGCCAGTTGGCGCGACTACCCGGACAACATCGGGCACAAGGACTTTCCCGGCTGCTTCCGATGCCATGACGGCAAACACATTTCCAGCAACGGCCGGGACATGATCAAGGCCAACGACTGCAGCGCCTGTCATCTCATCCTGGCCCAGGGCAGCGGCTCGCAGTTGAACCAACTCAGCGCGGAGGGCCAAAAATTCGCGCACCCGATTGACGAATATGATCCCGCTTTCCAATGCACCGACTGCCATAGCCCCGAGCCGTAGACGCCCATGCAAAAACACGTTCCGATAATGACTCGCAATTCCAACATATCGAAGCGGCCTTCTGGAATCACTTTCTTGAACGCAATTGAGAATTGGTCGTTGAGAATTGGTCATTTTGCGGATGAGTCTCCTCGCGTTGCGCTGCGGGAAGCGCCATCGGCGCGACCTCTTTGTAGATCCAACCTGAAGAAGATGCTCCAGCTCCGTCAGGAGCGGAATCTTCGTTCGCCACAGATGCCGCCCCTACGGGGCTTTTGGGGTTTGGTTCCGGCGGTTCTACAAGGATGTCGCGCCTGCGGCGCTTGGCTGCGGACGACAATTGCCAATGACACATTTACAATGACCAATTCTCAATCGCCTTCAATGAATGTGCTTTCAGGGCACCCCGCTGATTATGTTTGAATTAAGCCTGATTATCGGAACTTGTTTTTGCATGGGCACTAAGGCCGGCCGCGCGGCTGTCCGGACTCCCGCCAGCCGAGCCGGAGGCTCGACGCTACACTCGACGCTGCACTTGGCGCATGGCGCGGCGCGCGCGGTCGTCTGCGCGCTCGCCCTGCTCTGTTGCGCGCAGGCGGGCCGCCTCGCCGCCGACACGATTTCCAACTCCGATTGCCTGATGTGCCACGGGGACCCCGCAAACCCAATCACCGCCAACGGGAAAACCGCGCCGCTGGCCGTGTTCCCAACCAATGCCTTTCAAAATTCCGTTCACGCCAAGCTCAATTGCACGGACTGCCATAACGCTGTCAAGGATATGATGCACCCGGCCGGACTGCCCCCGGCCCAATGCGCCTCCTGCCACACCAACGAGTCGGCCCAATACGCGGCCAGCATCCACGGCATGAGCCGGGCGAGCGGCGCATCGGCGGCGGCCGGATGCACGGACTGCCACGGCGCGCACGACATCAGTTCTGTCACGAATTTGAATTCACCCGTTTTCAAAATGAACCTCGCCGTCACCTGCGCCAAATGCCACAGCAATCCGGGCCTGACAGCCGAGTACCGGATGAAATACCCGCAGGTCGCCGGCCAATATGCCGAGAGCATCCACGGCCGGGCGCTGATGCAAATGGGATTGGTCGTGGCCCCGTCGTGCAACGATTGCCACGGCACGCACAACATCGGGCGCAGCGTGGACCGCAGTTCGCCCATCAACCACGCCAACGTCGCCGCCACCTGCGGCAAGTGCCACTTGGGCATCGAGCAAACCTACAACGCCAGCGTCCACGGCAAGCTCCTCGCCGCCGGCGGGAAGAACGGCCCCGTCTGCGTGGACTGCCATTCGGTGCATGAGATCGCCGCGCCGGAAGCCGGCAATTTCAAGGCCGCGAGCGACGAGAAATGCGGCAGTTGCCATCAGGACCGGCTGGCGCATTATCGCGACACCTACCACGGCAAGGCCATGTTGCTGGGCAAGCCCAACATCGCCCCCGAAGTCGCCGCGTGCTACGACTGCCACGGCTATCACGACATCCAGCCCCCGTCCAATCCCGCCTCCCATATTTCCCCGGCCAACATCGTCGCCACCTGCCAAAAGTGCCATCCGGGCGCCACCGCCAATTTTGCCAAATACATCACGCACGCCGACCCGCTGGACGCGGCGCATTATCCGCAACTCCATTACACCTTCGTCGCGATGACCTGGCTGTTGATCGGCGTCTTCGTGTTCTTCGGCGCGCACACCATCTTGTGGCTCTTCCGCTCCGGCTACCTCTGGGCGCACGACTCGAAAACGTTCCGCGAAGCCAAGGTCAAAACGCAACAGGGCGAGGATTGGTTCACCCGATTCCCGCCCTTTGAACGGTTCCTGCATTTTCTGGTGGTCACGAGCTTCCTACTCCTAGTATTGACAGGGATGCCGCTCAAGTTTTACTACACCCATTGGGCGAAAGTCATTTTCGGAATGTTGGGCGGCACGGAAGCGGCCCGCACCCTCCATCACTTCGGCGCGCTGATCACCTTCCTCTATTTCGGGTTGCACCTGGCCAGGCTGCTCGTTAAATCCTGGCAGGGCCGCGTCCGTTTCCAGGGCGGCGACTGGCGCTCCAAATGGAAGAGCCTGAAATGGGTGCTGTTCGGCCCCGACTCGATGATCCCCACCTGGCAGGACGCGAAAGATTTCATCGCGCATCAGAAATGGTTTTTCGGCCGCGGCCCCAAGCCGCAATTCGACCGTTGGACTTACTGGGAAAAATTCGATTACTTCGCTGTGTTCTGGGGCGTGTTCATCATTGGGATGTCGGGGCTGATCATGTGGTTCCCGCGGTTCTTCTGCCATTTCATGCCGGGCTGGATGATTAACCTCGCGCTCATTGTGCATTCCGATGAAGCCCTGTTGGCGGCGGGTTTCATCTTTACGGTACACTTCTTCAACACCCATTTCCGGCTGGAGAAATTTCCCATGGACACCGTGATCTTCTCCGGCCGCATCTCCAAGACCGAACTGCTGCACGAACGGCGGCGCTGGTACGAGCGTCTGCTGGCAACCGGGAAGCTGAACGATTTCCGCTCGAAAGACGAATGGGAACGCTGGAAAGGCATCGCCCGCTCCTTCGGCTACCTCTTTTTCGGCGCGGGGTTGGTTCTCCTGCTATTGATCATCTACGCCATGGCCTCGCGCCTGACCCACTGAGCGCCCTGCCGTCCCAAGCCGGTTACCCGCGCGCGCCCGCGCTCGGCAGCATCCCGATTCCATCGGGACCTGTGACGGTCGGCGACTCGCCGACCGCAAGCGCGAACAACGGCAGGGCGGTGCTGCCGCGCCGCCCAAAAAATCCGCGAGAAGCAACACGATGAAACAGCCGCCATTGTCGTTTCCACCGCCGGGCAGGGCGAGTGGAACCCGAATAGTGCGGCGCTCTTCCGAGCGCCGCTGCGCTCCGAATTTGGGATGCGATCACCCCTTGCTTTCCGGGGCGATGTGTGGTTGACTTGTTCCTGGAGGCACTATGAAACAAAAAACGCATCGCGATTTGTCCGCTTTCACTCTCGTTGAGGTCATCGTCTTGATCGTTATTATTGGGCTGCTGGCTTTGGTCTTTCTGCCGAAGTTGGCCAATCGCAACTACCAAGGGCCAATCCCCTGGGATTGCGTTAACAATCTCAAGGAAATCGGTACGGCTTACCGCCTTTGGGCCGGGGACAATGGTGATTTGGTGCCTGCCCAGCAAGCGGTGGCCAAAGGCGGATGGGCGGACTTGCTGACCAACGCCAATCAAGGCGCAATCTGCTGGACCAATTATGTAATCATGGCCAACGAGTTGGGCCAAGCCCCGAAACTTCTTATATGCCGATATGAGGAACGGACGGCCGCCGACGCTTTCACCAACAAACTCGACAACTCGAACCTGTCTTACTTTGTCGGTGTGAGCGCCAACGACCTACAGCCGCAGTCCATTGCAGGCGGTGATCGAAACCTCGGCCCTGGTCTTTTTCCCACCAACGACTACGGCTATTCGCCCAAGAACGGGAAAGGAAATGACGTTGCAATTCCAACCAACTCATCGAAAGGCCCTGTTTCATGGTCTCTGAAGATCCACTCACGGGGAAACGCCTCGGGGGCCGGCAACATCCTCTTCGGCGATGGCAGCGTGCTACAAGTCTCCACCGCCAGTTTCAATCAGCAATGGCTGCCCAACGCCAACCCAACGACCAACTGGCCCGCCGGCCATGTCCCCGCCAACCCGTCCATCCGCCTGGTTTTCCCCTGATCCCCGCGAGCGGGCCGCCAGCCATCACGCCATCACTCCACGGCTCCGCGGGAGCGTCGCCCTACCGGGAGCCACTCCACCATCGGGCCGGAGTCCCGATGCTACACTGCCCGTTCCATTGCCGGGGATTAAATATCCTGCAAGGTTTTGGCGTCTAATCCGTATGGGTGGTGAGGGCGCAAAGGCGCGCCCGGCATGGTAATTTTGATTGGAAAAGAACTGAATTATGGATAACATTGTATTTGATATGAAAACAAATTACTCGACTTATGTGAACCGAGGGACCCGCACATTGGCGGCGGCCCTCACAGCTTTGGCGCTGACAGGCTGTTACAATCCGAACGGCACGCCGGACAATACGGCCACCGGCGTTCTGGCCGGAGGCGCGTTTGGCGCGGCCACCGGGGCGCTTATTGGCGCCGCGGCCCACAACCCGGGGGCCGGCGCGGCCATTGGCGCCGGGGCCGGCGCGTTGCTCGGCGGGTTGATCGGCCATTCCGCGGATCAACAGCAAGAGATGCGCCTTCAGCAGCAATCCGCCGCCACTTACCAGCGGGCGGTCGCCGGCGCGCCGTTGAGCGTGTCGGATGTCAAAGCGATGGCCCGGGCGCAGGTCAGCGACGACACGATCATCGCCCAGATCGTCAATTCCCATACCGTATATCATTTGCAGGCGACCGATATCTTGGATCTGAAAGCGGCCGGCGTGTCCCAGAGGGTGATGGATTTCATGATCAACACGCCCGGCACGATCAGCCCCGCCGCGACCGCCGTGGATGTGGCGCAACCGCCGCCGCTTCCTCCTGTTGAAGAAATACCTGTTTCGCCTGGACCGGGTTATGTGTGGACGGGCGGCGAGTGGGTGTGGAACAACGGATGGTATTGGTCGGCTGGATACTATGCGTTTCCGCCGGCGCCGGGTTTCGTTTGGGTGGCAGGCTACTGGGGTCCCGGCCCGCACGGCTACATCCGATATGGCGGCCACTGGGCGCGCCGTTAAGGGTGGAACAAGTCGCGCAATGAGCCTCGATTCAAACTGGGTTGAGGCGAGGCTCCAAGAGCGCGTTATTGAACGCAATTGAGAATTGGCCATTGAAAATTTGTCATTGGTAATTGAGCCTGTGGGAGCGCGGGCGTCCCGCCCGCCGCGTTCGGCGTCCCGCCGAACGCTTTTTTCCGGGGAGCACACGCGCCCTCGCGTGTGTTGGCCGGCGCCCCCGCCGGCCCCGTCGCCGTTCGAGCCGGAGGCTTGACGCTGCATCCCTTTCCAACCGTGAATCTGACACAACAAATCGAAGCGGTGATTCGCGCGAAGAAACTTTTCCGCGACGGCCAGAAGATTCTGGTCGCCGTTTCCGGCGGGCTGGATTCCATGACGCTGCTGGCGTTGCTCCACCGGCTGGCCGCGGCGCACCGCTGGCATCTCACGGTGGCCCACTTTAATCATCAGTTGCGCGGCAAGACCGGCGACGCGGACGAGCAATTGGTCCGCCGCCAGGCCCGCGCGCTGGGATGGCCGGTGGCGGCGGGAAGGGGATCTGTCAAGACTATGGCGCGGCGGCGCGGCTGGTCTGTGGAAATGGCCGCGCGGCAATTGCGCCATGCCTTTCTGGCCCGCGCCGCCCGGCAGCGCGGCATTGACACCGTGGCCACGGCTCATCATGCCGATGACCAGGTGGAATTGTTTTTCCTGCGCGTCCTGCGCGGCGCGGGGACCGCGGGGCTGGCGGGAATGAAGTGGGCCGGCTCGCCGACGGAGCCGGGCATCACTTTTGTCCGGCCCTTGCTCGGTCAGTGGAAATCGGACCTGGCGGCGTTTGCGCGCGCGGAGGGAGTGCCGTATTCCGAGGACGCGAGCAACGCCAGTCTGGACATCCTGCGAAATCGGGTGCGCCATGAATTGCTGCCCTTGCTGCGGGCCAAATACCAACCCGCGCTGGACCGGTGCGTCCTGCGCGAAATGGAACTGGCGCGGGCGGAGGCGGATTTGGTCGGGGAACTGGCATCGCAATGGCTGGCGCGCGGGCGTCGCAAGCCGCTGGCGGGCCTGCCCGTCGCGGTGCAACGGCAAGTCATCCAGGAGCAACTTCATCAACTGGGGCAGCCGGTGGACTTTGAGTTGGTGGAGAGCTTGAGAACCAGGCCAAATCAGCCTGTGCCCGCCCGCCCCGGCCATTGCCTTGTCCTGGCGGCCGACGGGCTGTTGCGTCTCCAGAAAGTGGAGAAGCCGGGCTTCGACACCGGCTTTCTGCGCCTCCATTTGAACCGCCGCCGCCGCGCCGCCGATTTCGGCGGGGTTAAGGTTTCCTGGGAACTGGCCGATAACAAGGGGATGAATTGCGCCCGGCAGCCCAACACGGAGCATTTCGATGCCGGCAAGGTTGGCGCGGAGGTTTGCCTGCGCCACTGGCAACCGGGCGACCGTTTCCACCAGATCGGCGCCGCCGCCCCGTCGAAACTTCAGGACATCTTCACCAATGTCAAAGTGCCCCGGTCCGAGCGCCGCCGCCGGGTGGTCGCGGCCACCGGCCGGGGCGAAATCTTCTGGGTGGAGGGGCTGCGGATTGGGGACGGTTTCAAGCTGGACAAAACGACGGTCCGCCGGTTGGATTGGAGGTGGCAGCGCGGCGAAGGGTGAGGCATTGTTTTGGCGTTGAATGGCAGGGCGAACCTCCTGGTAAGCCGTGGCTCCGCCGGAGCGTCGCCCTACCATTTGAGAGAGGTGGCAGCGCGCTTGTTGAACTCATGAACCGCAGATTTAAATGTGGCGAATTCGCCATGATTAGAAGCCAGGCCACAGCCGGGGTTGCGGTGTTGACCGGGCCATGATAGACTTAGCTTAGTACACATAATTAACATGTCTGATTTAAACCGCCAAAATGAGCCGGACCGGAACAGCAAGCGCAACGGGGACCTCGGCATCCCGCAGCGCACCGTGCTGCTCTGGATCGGCATTATATCCATGGTCGTCGTCTTCTTCGCGATCAATAAAAGCACGGAGCCGGCGGTGCAGGAATTCTCCAATTGGAATGAGTTGGAGCATCAACTGGACGCGACCAACATCCTGGCCGGCGGCAAGATCATTTACGGATTGGATTCACCCGAACTGCAGAGGATCACCGGCGCCTACTACGATCCGCCCGGCCAGAGGAAAACCACCAAGAAATTCATTCTGGAGGCGCATTTGACCGATGCGAATATAACCAAGTTGCAGGCGAGCGGACTATTCGGGGACAGCGTGGGGCATAATGTCTGGATGGCGTTGCTCTACCAATTGCTCCCCATCGCGCTCATCCTGGGCGTGATTTATTTCTTTATCATACGTCAGATCAAGATGGCCGGCAAAGGCGCCTTGAGCTTCGGCAAGAGCCGCGCCCGCATGTTGAACAAGGATCGCAACAAGATCACCTTCAAGGACGTCGCCGGCGTCGAGGAAGCCAAGGAGGAGGTCTCCGAACTGGTCGAGTTCCTCAAGGACCCGAAAAAATTTCAAAAGCTCGGCGGGCGCATCCCCAAAGGGATTCTGATGGTCGGCGCTCCCGGTACGGGCAAGACGCTGCTGGCCAAGGCTATAGCGGGGGAAGCGGACGCCTCGTTCTTCAGCATCAGCGGCTCGGATTTTGTGGAGATGTTTGTCGGCGTCGGCGCCAGCCGCGTGCGCGACATGTTCGAGCAGGCGCGCAAGAACGTGCCGTGTCTGATTTTCATTGACGAAATTGACGCGGTGGGCCGCAGCCGGGGACACGGCTGGGGCGGCGGCAACGACGAACGGGAGCAAACCCTCAACGCCTTGCTGGTGGAGATGGACGGTTTTGACACGCAGGACGGCATCATCATCATCGCCGCCACCAACCGTCCCGACGTCCTGGACCCGGCGCTGTTGCGGCCGGGCCGTTTCGACCGCCAAATCACAGTCAACCTTCCAGACGTGCGCGGGCGCGAAGCGATTTTGAAAGTCCACGCCCGCAACGTGAAACTGGATGCCTCGGCCAATCTGGCCGTCATCGCGCGCGGCACGCCCGGTTATTCGGGCGCCGACCTGGCCAACCTCCTCAATGAAGCCGCCCTGCTGGCCGCCCGCATGAACAAGAAAACCATCAGCACGCCGGAACTGGAGGAAGCCCGCATCAAAGTGCGCATGGGCCGCGAGCGCCGCAGCATGGCCATGACCGAAGAGGACAAGAAATGCACCGCCTGGCACGAGGCCGGCCACGCGCTGGTCAGTGTCGTGCTCGAACACACCTATCCGCTCCATAAAGTGACCATCATCCCGCGCGGCCAGAGCCTCGGCTCCACGATGTCGCTGCCCGAGGACGACGTTCTGGCGCATCGCCGCAAGCAAATGCTCGATCTGATTGCCGTCATGATGGCCGGCCGCATTGCCGAGGAATTCACCTCCGGCGACATTTCCAGCGGCGCGGCGGGGGACATCCAGCAGGCGACCGCCGTGGCGCACTCCATGGTTTGCCAGTGGGGCATGAGCGACAAATTGGGCATGGTCCAATACGGCCACGACGCCGACCGGGTGTTTATTGGCCGCGACATGGTGCAGCGTCAGGATTACAGCGAATTTACCGCCCAGGAAATTGACGCCGAAGTCAAGCGCATCATTAACGAGGCCTATCAAAGGGCCAAGAGCGCGATTGAGGCCAACCGCGACAAGCTGGAGATCATTGCCAACGCCCTCTTGGAATTTGAGACGCTCGACGGCGAACAAGTCAAGCAGATTGTGGCCACCGGCACTTTCACCCCGCCGCCGCCGGCGCCCAAGGTGGACCCGCCTTCCGGCGCCATTGCCGCAACGCCCCTGTCCGACGCGCCCAAGCCGCTCCCGCCCAAGCTGCCCGGTTACGGCACCGCCGCCCCGGCCCCGGTGTGAGTTCTCGCGCCGGTCCGCCTCAACAAAAACCAAACGCCCATAGTATAAATGAAGTCCCGGCTTCCGTTCTTGATACTCGCATCTCTCCTTGGCTTTGCGCACTTCGGTCGCGCTCAAGACGCCGCTGCCAAACCCTCGATTTTCGTCTGCGGCGACTCCACGGCCAAGAACTCCGGCAACGGCAGAAACGGCCAGCCGATAGCCGGATGGGGCACGCCCCTGGCGGGCTTCATTGATCCCGAAAAGGCCGTCGTCAAGAACGTCGGCCATGCCGGCAAGTCCAGCCTTACCTACTACACCGGCGACTGGCCCGCTGTTCTGCCCCAAATCAAACCCGGCGACTATGTGCTCCTGGTCTTTGGCATCAACGACGGCGGCACACCTCCGGGTCTGGGCGACGAAACTGTCACGCGGAACAACCAGGCCGTGCATACCTACGGATGGTATATGGGCAAGATGGCCGCCGACGCCCGCGAGAAAGGCGCCCATGTCATTTTGCTCACCGTCACCACGCGCAATATCTGGACGAATCCAAAAGTCAAGTATAACGATGGCACCCCGGCCGGCCCCCTGCCTGCGGACTACGATCCCAAGGCGGACAAGATCGAGCGCGGCACCTCCGGTGGAGAATTCACGCAATGGACGAAGGACCTCGGCCAGAAGCTCCATTTGCCCGTGCTCGACCTGACCAACCTCTGCGCCGACAAATACGAAGCCCTGGGCCGCGAGGCTGTCAACAAACTTTACAGCGACCACAACCACACCTACGTTCCCGGCGCGGAACTGGTCGCCTCGTCAATCGTTTCCGGTCTCAAGGCATTCAAGGACAGCCCGTTCATCCCGCTCCTTTCCGAAAAGGGCAAGTCTGTCGCCACCGCCGACGCCAAGTACGTCGCCGACAACCCCGCGACTCCCTAAAGGGCGCGACCGTTCAGTCGCCCTTCTTATCGTCCGACAGGAATCTTTCGATGTGACGATCCAGGTCCGAAAGGCTGCCGGCGCAAGTGGCGGCTTGCACGCGGTCCACCATTTCCTCCGCCCACGCCTCCTCTTCCACCTGCTCGTTGATGAACCAGTGCATGAGGACCTGTGCCGGATAATCCTTGGCCAGCAGGGCGGCTTCATACGCGGCGTGGATGCCCTTGGTATTGCCTTGCTCCATAGCTTGCGCTTGCAGGGCGACTTCGAGCAGCGTCTTGTAAGCCTGCTTCGGGGCGGGAATGGCCGCCAACTCGGCAACCACGCCGCGATCCCGCATGTGCCGGATCATCTTGGTGGCGTGTTCGCGCTCTTCCCCGGACTGTTTGGCGAAGAAACTGGCGAAGCCCGCCAGATTCCGCAGGTCGCACCAGAGCGACAAGGCCAGATATTCCTGGGCGGCGTTTAATTCCTGATTGACCTGGCGATTGAGTTCCGCCAGCACCTTGGGGGAGATTTTCGAGTTGGGCATAAGTTTTTGTGTTCTGCGTATTGTCCCTTGAATCTGCACGCTCTCCCGCCAACTGTCAAGCGCCCCTTGCGAGCCAGCGCGACCACAAAATCGGCAGCTCGGCAAGACTTGCCGGTTGACATTCCACCGTTGCTCTGACAGAATGCCGCCAGAATGAATGTGAGCGAAAATCAATTCTCCCTCACCCGCGCGGCGTCAATAAATTGGCCGCGCGAAAAAAGGAAACTCTTGTCAATTCAATCTGTAAGCTGGTGGAAGCGGCCCGTTTTCAGCCTGTGGCATCGTGCCTCACGGCGATCCGCCGCAACCGGCTTATGAAGGAGGTTCGGTCCATGTTCCGACAATTATCGAAAGTCGCGTTGGTGGTTCTCGTGGCACTTGGCAGTCTTTCCCTGGCAACCGCCCAGGAGACCAACCCGGCGGCCAGCGCCAAGCAGATCGCCGTGGACCTGGGCGGCAGCGTGAAGTTGAAAATGGTCCTCATCCCGGCCGGCGAGTTCCTCATGGGCAGCGGTGAGTCTGCGGAGGCCGCGGCGGCGTTCTTCAATCTGACCTACGGCGGAAATCTCAAAGCGGACAATTTCAAGAACGAGCATCCGCAGCACCGCGTGCGCATCACCAAGCCGTTCTACCTGGGCGCATACGACGTCACGCGCGGCCAGTTCCGGCAGTTTGTCGCCGACACGGGATACAAGACAGACGCGGAGAAGGGAGCGCAGCCTGGGGCACACGGCTTGGACATTGACAAGAAGGTGTTTGGCTTCATCGAGAACTATTCCTGGCGCAACCCGGGCTTCGAGCAGACCGACGAGCACCCAGCGATCTGTGTCAGTTGGAACGACGCGGCGGCCTTCTGCAAGTGGCTCAGCGGCAAGGAAGGCAAGACCTACCGCCTGCCCACGGAAGCCGAATGGGAGTACGCCTGCCGGGCCGGGACCACCACGCGGTATTCCATCGGCGACGACCCGGAGACGCTGGCCAAGGCCGGCAATGTGGCCGACGCGATGGCCAAGGCAAAGTTTCCCAGCCTGTCAGGGATCAAAGCCGGCGATGGGTTCGCGTTCACGTCGCCGGTCGGTTCCTTCCCGCCCAACGCCTTCGGGCTTTACGACATGCACGGGAATGCCTGGCAGTGGTGCGCGGATTGGTACGGCGCGGATTACTACGCCGTGTCTCCCACAGACGACCCAACCGGCCCGGATTCCGGCAATACCCGTGTCCATCGTGGCGGTTCCTGGTTCACCGGGCCGGCCGACGCCCGTTCCGCCGGCCGCAGCGGTGCCACGCCGGACCACCGGGGCAACGGCACTGGCTTCCGCATTGCCAGGACTCAGTAGAGGATCTCCATCCGGGCCGCATCTTCTTCACTGCAACGGGTCATCGCCGTCACCAGCCTTGCTTGACATGCCCTGTGACGTGACTTTCCAGAGCCTTCACGTCTCGGAATTTCCCGCGGCGGCCTTTTTGAAGATGTAAATGGCGTTGCCGTCCCACGGCGAAACGGGAGTGGCCCTATAAAAGAAACCGCCGGGGCCCAAGATGCCAAGGGCCTTTCGATGTTCGGTCGAAAGGGGCGGGTCTTCAAATGTCCGCCAAAAAAGCTCGGGCCGGTATAAGGGGAACCAGAAGTTATTGTTCGTAACGATGCACTCGTAGCGCGCACCCCGGACGTTCATGGAATTCAGGATGTCGTCAAGCCCATTGCCATGCAAGCCAAAAACAATGAAGTAATCCGGCGGCGCCGCGCCAAAAAAATGAATCAGCGGGAGGCCGGCAAACTGGCCCTCCGGTGGTCCGCTCAATTGCCACGCATACGTCGCCTTGGGAGCATGAAACATCAGCGGGTAAGTCGAGGTATCGGGAATCACCGCGATGGACTCGCCGGCGCGGACATGCTCATTTATCCATCGCGCCGTTTCGCTGAAAGGGTCGCCGTGAGGATGGACGGTCTCGCCCAAGTAGCTGGCGATGGTGGAACGAAAACCGCACCAAAGAAGCGGCCCTCCGTTGAACAGATTGGTGCCAAACAGAACGGATCCCAGCGTTACAGCCAGCCACGTTCTTCCCCGCGTCAGAGCGCACAGCGCCAGCGATTCAATAGCGACGCACAGCGGGATCACCGGCGTCAAATAGCGCACATTGAACAATGCCTGCCCGCGATAAGGATCCGCTGAACAGATCGTGGCAGCCAGGACAAAAATGAAAAACGCGGCCGGGGCGCGGACAAGCCAGGGATTTCGCGTCTTCCAGTACAATAAAGGTGTTGCCAGAAGCAACAGCGGGACGCCAAACTCGCAGCGATCCAAGTCGCGCAAGGCAAACCAGAAGAGGGTGCATTTGCCGGCCAGCCAGCCGTCGGGCCATGGCGGCTGGTGGGCAACCTTGTTGTTGCTAGGGTTCCAGATCCAAATCACCAAAGCGCCAACAACCATCTGCGGCAATAATAGCAGCAGCCAGTCCCGGGCGCGGAGCCGGTTTTCCTTGCGCTTCCATAGGCTGTAATCAGCCGCCAGGCAGACATAAAGCGCGCCATAGTAGAGATAGTTCACCGCGAGCAAACAGGTGGAAACCGCGGTCATCGCGAGCAACCGGCTGGTTTGCCCCTTCCAGTTCAGGTACAGATACGCGACAGCGACGCTGCCCAGTATTCCGGGGCTGTAATAACGGCATTGCCTTGAATAAAGAAGCAGCGAAACATTGCAAGCCAGACCCAGGCAAACCAGCAGCGCGAACAGCACCCCGGCATGGCCGCGCCATAGCCACCAGTAGATCAGAACAAACGTGCCCAGCCCGCACAAAGCAAAGGGCAGCCGCGCCGCCAGCGCGCTTTGCATTCCAAACGCCGCCAGAAACGGCGCCGCCAGATAAAATTGGAGCGGCGAGATTTCCCGGATGTTCAGGTTTCTCACCCCCGATCCTTTGTCATAAGCACAGATATTGTGGTCATCCGGAAGGGCGCTGGTGTCGAGATGGCGCACAACCCCCTTGGCCCCAAGAGCCGCCATCGCTTCGTCCTCCCACAGCGGGTAGTGGCCCAAACGCGCGAAGAGGAGCACGGCTGCAACGCCGAGAAAACTCACCGCGAGCCAGAACGCAAGGCTCTTTCGCTCGCGCAATTCTCCCAATTTTCTTTCCGAGAACTTCAGTTCCATGCCAGGGGTCACTCCCGGATAATCGCATATTCCTTTGGACGCTTCAAGAGAAGATCCAGCCCGCTGATAATGCATCAGTCGTGGATGGCAGGGCGACGCTTCCAAGGAACCTCGTAGCGGCTTTCGGCGGAAAGCCGCCATTGTCCTTTCCAGCGCTGGCTGTGCGATTCGAACCCGAATAGTGCGGCGCTCTGCCGAGCGCCGCTACGCTTCCAACGCAGGCTTCCAGGCAATCTCCAATATATTGGGCGTTCCTTGGCACAATGCACCGCGTTTGGTGGTTCGTGTCTCCTGCGGAGCCTCGCCATCCAAAGAGGGCTCGGCTGGAGCCTCCCCCTGCCATTCCCCGCCTTCACGGACGCCTTACAAATGAAACCATTTTTCGCTTTTTTTTCCTTGACTCCAAGCCCCCCAATCCCTCATATTGCCTGCCAGTTAAACGAGAGGATGTGAACAGTTACGTTTTTAGTTACTTGGAATGGCGTGGAAACCTTGGAGGACAATATGACACTACAAAAAACTATGAGGAGGTTGGTTTTGGCGGGAATCCTGGCTTGGTCCTGTCACACGTTTGCCGGCAGTCTTGACAACTGGTCCTGGCGCAATCCCTTGCCGAACGGCAACCCACCGGCCATTCTTAATACACTCTACGGCGTCGTGTTCGCCAACGGCAAATTTGTGGCGGTGGGCGGCGCAGGGATGGCCTGCATATCAACCGACACCACGAATTGGCCGGAGGCGTCAACGGCCACGACGAACAGCCTGGCAGCAATCACCTGCGGGAACGGCGAATATGTGGCGGTGGGCGCCTCCGGGACGGTGGAGACATCACCGGACGGCACGAACTGGGTATTGCAGAATTCGGGCACGGCGAGCGCCCTTTCTGCTGTGGCCTACGCCAATGGGCATTTTGTCGCCGTGGGCCCTTCCGTAGTCATCACCTCGGCAAATGGAGTGACTTGGTCGTCTTCGGTCTCCGGTTTGAGCGGGGGCACTGGCGTGGCTGGTGGCAGCACGGGTTTCGTGGCGGTCAGCCAGTTCAGTGCGGCTTATTACTCCCCGGATGGCACGACCTGGACGAGCCAGCCCCTGGCAGCACAACAGTACCCGGTTGTCACGTACGCCAACGGCCTCTACATGATTGCCAGCGAATCTTACCCATCTTCATGGATTCATGCTCAGTACGTCACTACGTCGCCCGACGGCCAGAATTGGACGCCCCACTCTATCGGTAACATATTCAGCACCGAATACCCCGAATATGAGTTCATCTGCTATGGGAATGGGAATGTGATCACATGGCAAGAAGGGCCGGACTTTGTGTTCCAGATTTCGTCCGATCTGACCAATTGGACGACAACGAATTCTCTGCCGAGCGATTACACGGCGGGCTTCTACGGCAGAGAGGTAATCCCCCCGCCTCTTTATGCAGGTGTCTATGGCAATGGCAAGTATGTCGTCTTCGGCGAAGCAAACACATTCACGCCGTATTCGGACTACAACGAGCCGCCCATTTTTACTTCAAGCGACGCCATGACGTGGAGCAACCAACGGCCTACTTGCTTGGTTCCCCCCACCGGCCCGACCGGCACCTTCACCGGCATCGCCTCCACTAACGGGGTCTATGTGGTCTGTTCCGGGAGTTCGATCGTCCGGTCGGCTGACGACGTTACCTATACCAGCGTCAGCGGCTCGCCGGTTTTGTCGGCGGTGGTTTCATGGGGTGGAAGTTTTGCCGGAGTGGGTCAGGCGGGAGCGATTTATCAGTCCAGCGACGGCAATACCTGGACACAGCGCAATTCCGCCACTGCCCAAAATCTCCATGCCGTTGCCGGGGGCGGGCTGCTGGTGGCGGTGGGAGACAGCGGAACCATTCAGACGGCGGCGACCGGCACGGTTTGGACCAGCCGCACTTCAGGCACTTCGCTCGCCCTCTATGGCGTGACGGCTTCCACTGGGCTTTACGTCACGGTGGGCCAGGAGGGCACGGTGCTGTCCTCGCCGGATGGCATCAACTGGTCCGGGCAATACTCAGGGCAACTTAATGATTTGAATTCCGTCGCTTGCGGCTCGGCCGGATTCGTCGCGGTCGGAACTGGAGGAACCATTGTCAGCTCACCGGATGGGACTAACTGGTCGCCATCGGCGTCCGGCACAACCAATGCCCTGGAGAGCGTCACTTTCGGAAACGGTTATTATCTCGCGGTCGCGGGGGCGGTCGTCTTGACGTCCCCGGATGGCCAAACGTGGAGTTCCCGCAGTGTCGGCCTGACCGGCGGACAGAATCTGTTCGCATGCGCCTTTCTCAACGGGCGGTTTGATGTGGTTGGGTCGGGTGGGACGATTTTGGAATCCGGCGTGGTCGCGCCGCTGGTGGATCTGCAAATCCATCGAGGTTGCGGAGCGTGTTTGTTTACGGTCTTTTCCCCGGCGGGGAACAGTTACCGCATCCAGTCCACCGCGAACCTGGGTGTCCCGAATTGGACAGATGTTGCAACAAATCTGAACCCGGCGGCAATCAGCCAATGGACCAACTCGGGCGTTGGGGCCGGGTCCGTTTTCTATCGCGTCATTTCACCTTGATCCGGCAGGCGCGAGCGGGGAAGAAGATTTCGCCGATAGGCCGTGCCGGTGTCAGGGGTGCCGGTCTCAGTCCTCACTTTTGCAACTGACTCAGTCCAGCCGCTTTTCCAGCGGCGGAAAATTCGATCTTTACGTCCACAACTGCCTGTCAAGCGAGCGGTATTGGATGGCTTCGGAGATGTGGTCGCTG
>Ga0181530_10001828_pt1 | contig 26134 bp, 21 predicted proteins | sample PEATcosm2014_Bin_42_FD_119769 | JGI IMG/M metagenome (GOLD analysis project Ga0181530, IMG submission 119769) | Peatland microbial communities from MTU Mesocosm Facility, Houghton, MI, USA - PEATcosm2014_Bin10_60_metaG | ecosystem: Environmental > Terrestrial > Soil > Wetlands > Peat | place... | reverse complement strand
GTAGTGGCGGTTTATGCCGACGGCAGTATCATTGAGATGGCAACGATCGGCAGGGAGGGTTGCTCGGCTGTGCAAGCCGTCTTCGGCGCCAAGAGTTCCTCCGTCCGGCTTCTTGTCCAGATTCCGGGGGGCGCAGTAAGGATGTCGCGCGCGGCGTTCACCCGGGCCATGGAGTCGATGCCAGCCTTCAAAAATCTCATGTATGCTTACATCCAAGCCTTTCTCGAGCAGGTCATGGTGTCGGTCGCCTGCAATGGTGCGCACAGCCTCAAGCAGCGGCTGGCACGATGGCTGCTCATGATGCGTGACCGTGGCGACGATGACGCGCTGCAGATCACCCAGAGCCTGCTCGCCGAAATGCTGGGGGTCCAGAGGCCAAGCATCACGAATGCTGCCCGGGAGCTGGAACATGCCGGCTTAATTGTGCGCGGCAGGCGGCAGGTCACGATACTTGATCGATCGGGCCTCGTGGCGGCATCTTGTGAATGTTATCAGTTGGTCCGGGCGCGCATCACTTTTCACCTGCCCAAAACGTACGGGTAAAAAGCTTGCCGCTGTCGCGTCGGTAATCTACATTACCGACAACGCCCCTCAACGAGGTCACAATCAGGACTGGGTGGAACGCTGACCCCTGGCGCGCCGCCGCCGCCGCAGCCTGTGGGGGGCAGGTCATCGGCATTGTTCTGGGTGGTGGTGGGGCGACCAGATTGCGGAAAGTCAAATAACGTGGCGGCACGGCCCTCGTTCCGCATCCAGAGGATGCCACGGTGTTCTTTGTGCCGCGCGCGGCCATTGCGGCGGGTCACCCCGATGCCTGTCTGCCGGCCCGAAAGATCGTGCGGCTCGTCGGCTTACTCTGCCCCCCGCTTTCGGACTCTTCCATCTGATTTTTACCGCAGGTTTGCCGCTCAGGAGGTCCCCTGATGCCGACGAACACCGAGCGTGTGATGGCAACCCTGCGACGCTGGCCAGGGTTGAATGACGACGAGCTCGCGCGCGAATCAGGGGTCGGTCCCAAAGAGTTGGACCTGATATGCCGCTACCTCGAACTACTCAATTGGCTGCGCCGCACGCCAGGACCGGACGGCAAGATCATCAACACCCTGATTGTTCCATAGTCCGGCAGACCGCCCGGCTCTCGCCATCCCGGCAGGTCGGTCAGCTTCGCAAGCTGGATCGGGTCGCGGGGCCCGGGGCGATGTTTGGTTGCCATCAAACGGTCAACTCGCCGCAGGAGACGCACTCGAATTTGGTCGTGAGCATAGTGCTCCCCAGCTTTCTCACCCGGAATCCACCGGGTAATTTATCTACTCTGAGGGTGCCTTCCGAAACCGTAATTGGTCGCTCATCCTCCGACACTTCGGCCGTGCCGTTCGCACCACAACCCGGACATCTCAGGTCAATCGTCCAACTGTCTCGTGTTATCATGCCAATCGTATGACATGGAGATTGTGGCATTGCATGGGTAGATAACTACGAATATTTTCAGGGCTGTTTGAACTGACCCACCACCCAACGGAGCGTGTGTACCGCACAGGCTTGAAGGTCTGCTTCCACCCAAAGCGGCTGCCCAAAGGAAGCATACTCCACGGCTGAACCGGAGCCGTGTGGAGCCGTAAGGCCGAAGGATCGATGCCGCAACCGGTCAATACCGCTGTGCCGAGGTACTCGTGCGCCGGGCGCGGTCACCCCTTGATCCGCTGCATCGCCTCGCTGTACCCCGAATGCAGCACCTCGCTGTCGCTGGAATACGCCAGCAGCAGTGCCCCCGCCGCCTTCCACTGCTGCGCCTGCGCGTAGCTGGAACACAGCATCGCGCACACCTTGCCGTGCTTCTTCGCCGCCGCCAGCACGAGATCCCGCTTCTCATCCAGCACCCGCGCTTGCTCTGGTGTGCCGAACACGCCCAGGTCCTGCGCCAGATCCGCCGGCCCGATGGTCAACGCGTCAATTCCATCCATCGCGGCGATCGCATCCAGGTCGGCGAACGCCGCCCCGGTTTCGAACATGACGGTCACGAACACCTGTCGATTGGCGAACGCGCGCCGCTCCGTCGCGGTGCCCGTCAGGTCGTAATCGGTGCCCGGGCTGTGGCCCGCGTTGCCGCGCAACCCCTGCGGCGCGTAGCGCGAGGCGGCGACGATCTCGGCGGCATGCGCGGCATTCTCCACCTGCGGGCAGTGCAGGTTCCATACGCCGGCATCCAGCAATCGCGTGATCCACTCGCGGTTGGCCTTGGGCGGCCGCACCGCTATGGGAAAGTCGAGCGCCCGCGACAACAGCGCCAGGTGCGCGATCTCCTGCATGTCGGCGCCGGTATGCTCCATGTCCACCCGCGCGAAATCCACGCCCGCTGCCTTGAGCAAGGTCAGGATCGCCGGATTGCGCACCATGTTCACCCAGGTGCCGATTTGCAGCTCCCCGCGTTCGAGCGCGGCGCGCATTGGATTTGCTTGCATGGCCCTGGGCCCTCCCGTTGCACGGCGAGCTTCCGTCGCGGTCCGTTGCCGGTCAATCACGACGCCCTGCCCGCGGACCCCAACACGCCGGCGGATCCGGGATTCTTGCATAATGCGCACGGCACGCCACACTCGGACTGCGGACTGCTGGGGGAGATCGGCGCATGAGCGTACAGGAAGGCGACAAGGCTCCGGATTTTTCGTTGCCGGCGAGTGGCGGCCGAACGGTCAGCCTGGCCTCGATGAAGGGCCGGCCGTTCGTGCTGTACTTCTATCCGAAGGCCGACACGCCGGGTTGCACGAAAGAGGCTTGCGCGTTTCAGGAAGCCCTGCCGCAACTGGGCAAGATCGGCATCGAGGTGATCGGCGTATCGCCCGACAAGATCAAGCCGATCGAGAAGTTTGCCGAGAAATACAAGCTGAGTTTCCCGCTGGCATCGGACGAGACGCATGCGGTGGCGGAAAAATACAGCACCTGGGTGGAGAAATCCATGTACGGCCGCAAGTACATGGGAATGGAGCGCAGCACGTTCCTGATCGACCGGCATGGCAAGGTTGCCAAGGCGTGGCGCAAGGTCAGCGTCACCGGGCATGCGGCCGAAGTGACGCAGGCGGCGGCGGCGCTGAAGTAAAAAACCTCTTCCGCCCTCGGTGGGAGAGGGTCGGCGTGCAGCGCCGGGTGGGGGTGCGGCGGGGCGCGCGCTTCACCCTCACCTCGGTACTTATACCAAGCGCCCGAAACACTGACTCTCGCATGGTGTTGGCACGGCCCGCCGCAATCCGTCATGGCCGGGCTTGACCCGGCCATCTATCGCGGCACTGAGGCTGCATAGATGGCCGGGTCAAGCCCGGCCATGACGGTTGGGACGGACCGTGCCGTACGTCAATCTTTCGGACGGTTGGTATTAGCGCACTTCCACCCTGACTGGAATCGTCAGGACCGCTGTCATTGCGAGCCGCGTAGCGACGCAGCAATCCCCTGCGTGACGAGCAGGCGACTCCCGCTTCGCGGCGCAACCCCACGTCGTGGGCGAGGCCTTGGTTATACGCATCCCGCGGTTTGCGTATATCGAACCGGCGGACCCCGGCTGGGCTGTTGCACAGGCGATCACGTCGCGATAGCCGCGCGGCTGAGAGGGCCGAGTGCCGACCCGACCACTCTCAATGCTCACGGTTGATCGCCCAATCCCGCGCGCAGCGCGGCAGAGGTTGCCTTATCCCATGCTCCCCGCCAGCAGCGTGGTGACGCGGCGGGCGAATGCACTTGGATCGCGCGGCAGATCACCTTCCTGCACGCGCGCCAGGTCCAGCAGCGTTGCGGCCGCTTCGCCGATCAGCGCCTTGTCGGCCGACTTGCCTGCCAGGGTCTCGATCAGCTTGTGCCGCGGGTTCACCTCCAGCACCGGGGCGGCGGGCAGCATCGCGCGGCCGGCGCGACGCAACAGGCGCTGCATTTGCAGATCGGGCCCGCGCTCGCCGGCCGCCAACACCACGGCGCTATCGGTCAGCCGCGCCGTGGCGCGCACGTCCGACACGTCCGCCCCCAGTGCCTCCTTCATCGCCGCGAGCAACGGGGAAATGTCGGGGGCGTCGGCGTCCTTGCCGAGGTCTTCGCCCGCCTGGGTGACACTTTTCAGCTTCTTGCCCTCGAAGCTGTCCAGCCGCTCCGGCCAGAACGCGTCGATCGGGTCGGGCAGCAACAGCACCTCGATCCCCTTGGCACGGAAGCCTTCCAGTTGCGGCGAGCTTTTCAGCGCCTCGGCGGTGTCGCCGACCAGGTACCAGATGGTGTCCTGGCCGGTCTGGAGGCGGTCGGCGTATTCCGGCAGCGAGGTCCAGCCGTCCTGCGTCGAGGAACGGAACCGTAGCAGCGGCGCGAGTTCGGCGCGGTGCTCGGTATCCTCCCACACACCCTCCTTCAGCAGGGCGCCGAAATTCTCCCAGAACTTCGCGTATTCCTCCGTCTCCTTGGCGCGGGTCTTCAGCTCCGACAGCACGCGGCCGACCAGCGCCTTGCGGATGCGGCCGAGCACCGGCGTGGTTTGCAGCATCTCCCGCGAGACGTTCAGCGGCAGGTCCTCGGTATCCACCACGCCCTGCACGAAGCGCAGCCAGGCCGGCAGCAGCTCGGCCTTGTCGGTGATGAACATGCGGCGGACATGCAGGCGGACATGCGACTCGCGATCGTTGTCCAGCGGGTCGAACGGCTTCATGCCGGGGATGAACAGGAGGGCGAAGAACTCCAGCATGCCCTCGGCCTTCCAGTGCAGCGTGGCCCAGGGGTCGTCGAACATGTGGCCGAGGTGGCGGTAGAACTCCTTGTAGTTCTGCTCCGTGACATCGGCGCGCGGCTTGCGCCAGAGCGCGTTGCCCTCGTTGGCCGGCTGGTCCTTGCCGTCGCGAGCGATGGTGATCGGCAGGGTGATGTGGTCCGCCCATTTGCGCACCACGGCTTCCAGCCGCATCGGCTCGAGGTATTCCTCGGCGTCGGCCTTGATGTGCAGCAGCACGTCGCTGCCGGCGGTTTCGCGGGCGGCGGGGGCGATGGTGAAGGCGCCGGCGCCGTCCGAGGCCCAGGCGAACGCCTCCTCGCTGCCGGCTTTGCGCGAAGTGACTTCGACCCGGTCGGCGACCATGAAGGCGGAGTAGAAGCCGACCCCGAACTGGCCGATCAGGCTGGGGCGGTCTTCCGGCTTGGCATTGGCCAGCGCCTCGCCGAAGGCGCGGGTGCCGGACCGGGCGATGGTGCCGAGATTGTCCACCATCTCCTGCCGGCTCATGCCGATCCCGTCGTCGGCGATCAGCAGGGTGCGGGCCTGCTTGTCCGGGACGATGCGGATTTTGGCCTCGGGCGGGGGGGAGAGGTTGGGGTCGGTCAGGGCCTCGAAGCGGCGCCGGTCCATGGCGTCGGCGGCGTTGGCCACCAGTTCGCGCAAGAATATTTCGCGCTCCGAGTAGAGGGAATGGACCACGAGATCGAGCAAACGCCCGACTTCGGCGCCAAATGCGTGTTGTTCTGTAATGGTGTCGTTCATTTCAAACCTCCTTGCGGGCCGCGATATGCGTGCTGTGGGGGCAGGTTTCAATACGTCGATGGAGCGAGGAGTCGGTTGTGGCGGGAGCAGGTTGGGCGCTTAAGGGAGGGCAGTCGGGTTCAGGCCGCCACCCTACAGGCGGCCGGAATGTTCGCTGTCGCGTAGAACACGGCGGCGATCACGGGTGGGGGTCGTATTGTCGGCGATCCAACGCAAAACGTCGGCATCGTAGTCGCTCGTGCCTGAGTCTCCGTCGTCCGGTGGTTGGCCGGGACGTACCGACCCTGTTTATCACAACGGCCGCGGTTTGCACGGCGGCGTCCGCCGAACCGGGTCCGCCTCGGCGCCGATGGCAACCTACCGGCTTCGTGTCACAGTCCTTGGCCGGGCAAGTGCCTCGGTGAGGCCGTCACGGGCACCACCAGGACGGTCGGAGCAGGCCGGCGACCGATATGTCCACATCGGCGTCAGGCCAGTGAATCCCCTCGCCCCTGCCGATCAGCCGCCAGTTGGCGCGCTGCACGGGTGAAGCCTTCAATAGCCGCGGGAACCAGACCAGCGGCACGGCGATCTCACGGCCGTCGGCGAGCGATACGCGGCGTTGGTCCTCGGACACCGATACCGCGGTGGCGATCGCCCCAGGGGTTGCTGCCGAAGTGCTCACGGATTGTCACCGACCCCTCCCCCTACCCCTCCCACAAGGGGAGGGGGAGACGTGGGTTACGCCGGAATGCGTACCGGCATCGCGGTGATCCCGTGGATGAAATTCGAGTAGATGCGCTTCGGCTCGTCCATCAATTCGATGACCGGGAAGCGCTTCATGATCTCCTCCCACAGGATCGTCAGTTGCAGCTCGGCCAGCCGGTTGCCGACGCAGCGATGGATGCCGAAACCGAACGACATGTGATGCCGCGGGCGGGCGCGGTCGATAATGAACTCGTTCGGGCGGTCGATCGACTCCTCGTCGCGGTTGCCCGAGATGTACCACATCACGACCTTGTCGCCCTGGCGGATCTGCTTGCCGCCGAGCTCGGCATCGGCCACCGCGGTGCGCCGCATGTGCACGATCGGCGACTGCCAGCGGATGATCTCCGGCACCATGGTCGGGATCAGCCCGGGATTGTCGCGCAGCTTCTGGTATTCGGCCGGGTGCTTGCACAGCGCCCACAGCCCGCCGCTCATGGAGTTGCGCGTGGTGTCGTTGCCGCCGACGATCAGCAGCACCAGATTGCCGAGGAACTCGGCCGGGTCGTCCACCAGGTTCTTCGTCGCTTCGCCGTGCGCCAGCATCGAGATCAGGTCGAAGCCGCCCGGCCGCGCCTTGCGCTCATGCCACAGGGCGGTGAACACGCGTACCGCCTCGGTCAGGATCTCCAGCCGTTTCTGCTCTGAATCGACCTCGCCGCCGGCGTTGACGTCGGCGGTGGAGACGTCCGACCAGTAGGTCAGCTTGCGGCGGTCCTCCAGCGGGAAGTCGAACAGCGTCGTCAGCATCAGCGTGGTCAACTCGATCGACACGCGCTGCACCCAGTCGAACGTCTCGCCGCGCGGCAGGCCGTCCAGCACGCGGCAGACGCGCTCGCGGATGATCGGCTCCATGTTCTGTAGGTTGGCCGGCGCGACGATCGGGCTGACCACCTTGCGCTGGTCGTCGTGCCGCGGCGGGTCACTGGCGATGAAGCTGGAGCGGCGGAATTCCATCGGGCGGTCGGTGATGGTGATGCCGCCGAGCTTCGCCGCGGACGAGTAAACCTGGTGGCTGGTCTCGACCTGCATGATGTCCTTGAATTTGGTCACCGACCAGAAGGAGCCGTACATGCCGTCCTGCGTGTAGTGCACCGGGGCTTCCCGGCGCAGGCGCTCGAAATACGGGTGCCAGACGTCGTCCTGGTAGAGCTTCGGATTGCTGACATCGATGGCGTCGAGCGGCAGCGCGTAGGCGTCGGCAACCGGATCGAAATGGACCGGCGCGTTCATGGCGAGCCCTCCTGGTGATTCTTGTGTCCGACTGCCAGATGAGGTCGGACCTGACGGGGTCTGCTGTGCAGTAGGGTGCCAGGAGTGGCAGGTCGGCTCAAGCCTTGAGTTGAGCAAAGCCGGCACGGCCGGCGTGCGCTGATCGGCTCTGCCCGGAATGCCCCGCGGACGAAGGAGAACCGGCATCCGCGGACGCGGCAGACAGTCGGCCGCTGCCGCATGCAACCGGCCGGGCGTGAACAAACGATCAGCGGCCCGTCGGAAACGCTTGCAATCCGCCCGGCGAACCCCAACCATTCGCCCATGCCCGGCTTCGATTCCGGATTCGCTGCTCGCGTCAAGGCTGTCCTCGGGCCGACCAACACCGGCAAGACGCATCTCGCCATCGAGCGTTTGCTCGGCCACGCCTCCGGCATCATCGGCTTCCCCCTCCGCCTGCTCGCCCGCGAGAACTACGACCGGATGGTGGCCCGCAAGGGCGCCCGCCACGTCGCCCTGATCACCGGGGAAGAAAAAATCGTCCCGCCCGACGCCCGCTGGTTCTCCTGCACCGTCGAGGCCATGCCGCTGGACCGCGACGCCGAGTTCGTCGCGGTGGATGAGATCCAGCTCTGCGCCGACCCGGACCGCGGGCACGTCTTCACCGACCGGCTGCTGCATGCCCGCGGCATGGTGGAGACCATGTTCCTCGGCGCCGAGACGATCCGGCCGCTGCTGAACCGCCTGGTGCCGTCGGCCAGCATCGAGACGCGGCCGCGCATGTCGCAACTGGTCTATGCCGGGCCGGCCAAGCTGTCTAAGCTGCCGCCGCGCAGCGCGGTCGTCGCGTTCAGCGCCGCCGAGGTCTACGCCATCGCCGAACAGATCCGCCGGCGCCGCGGCGGGTGCGCGGTGGTAATGGGGCGCCTGTCGCCTCGGACGCGCAACGCCCAGGTCGCGCTCTACCAGGACAAGGAAGTGGACTTCCTGGTGGCCACCGACGCCATCGGCATGGGCCTGAACATGGCGGTGGACCACGTGGCCTTCGCCGGGCTGGGCAAGTTCGACGGCAACCGGCCCCGGCGGCTGACCGCGGCGGAGATCGCCCAGATCGCCGGCCGCGCCGGGCGAGGCATGCGCGACGGCACCTTCGGCACCACCGCCCAGTGCCTGACGCTGCCCGACGACGCCGTCGCCGCGGTCGAAGCCCACAGCTTCGAGCCGCTGGAGCAATTGTGCTGGCGCAACAGCGCGCTGGATTTCGGCCAGGTGGACGCGCTGCTGGACAGCCTGACCGCGCCGCCGCCCGGCCCCGGCCTGGTGAAAGGCAACGACGCCTCCGACATGGAGACGCTGGCGGCGCTGGCGCGAGAGCAGGAGATACGGCGGCTGGCGCACGGGCGGGCTCGGGTGCGGCTGCTGTGGGAGTGCTGCCAGATCCCCGACTTCCGCAAGCTGGCGGACGACACCCACACCAACCTGTGCGCCCGGGTGTTCGGCCATGTCGCCCGGGAGAAGCGGCTGCCGACCGACTGGCTGGCGGGGCAGATCGCGGCCCTGGCGCGAGCGGACGGCGACATCGACACGCTGATGCAGCGCCTGGCCGGCATCCGCGTGTGGTCCTACATCGCGGCGCGGAGCGATTGGGTGGCCGACGCGCTGCACTGGCAGGGCCGCGCCCGGGAGGTCGAGGACCTGCTGTCCGACGCCCTGCACGAGCGCCTGACCAGCCGTTTCGTCGATCGCCGTGCCGCCCACCTGATGCGCCGGCTGGACGAGGCCGAGGGCAAGGAGCTGCTGTCCGCCGTCACGCGCCGCGGCGAGGTGGTGGTGGAGGGCCACCCGGTCGGCCACGTCGCCGGCTTCCTGTTCCTGCCCGACCCGGACGCGGTGGGCGACGAGAAGAAACTGGTGCTGCGCGCCGCCCGCCGGGCTCTGCGCGAGGAGATGCCGCGCCGGGTTGCGTCGCTGGAAGCCGCGCCCGACGCGGCGCTGGCGCTGACGCCGGATCACGCGGTGACCTGGGACGGGGTGCCGGTGGCCCGCCTGGTGCGCGGCCCGAGCGCGCTGCGGCCGGCGGTGCGGATGCTGGACAGCGAGTATCTCGATGGCGCGCAACGCGAGCGGCTGCGGGCGCGGCTGCAACGCTACCTGGACGACCGGGTCCGCGCCGACCTTGCGCCCCTCTTCGCCGCGGCGGTGCGGGGCGACGCGATGCCGGCAGCGCGGGGCAGGCTGCATCGGTTGACCGAGGCGCTGGGGGTGATCCCGGGCGACGACGGGGCATTGGGGTTTGGTGGGGGTGGGGCGCCGGGTGGCGGCGGGGCGCCAGGGTTTGGCGGGGTGTCGGGCGCCGGCGGCGCTATGGCCGATGGCGGGGCAGCCGGCCACGGCGCGGCGCCGAACCATGGCGGGGCGCCGGGCCATGGCGACGGGATGCCGACGCCGGAGCTGCGGGCGGCGTTGCGATCGCTAGGGGTGCGGTCCGGGCGGCTGGCGCTGTTCATCCCGGCGCTGCTGAAGCCTCGGGCGGCGGCGATGCGGGCGCAGCTTCTGGCGCTGCAACAGGGGGTGCCGGTGCCGACGCTGCCGGCGGCGGGGCTGGTCGCAGTGCCGTGTCCGGCGGACTGGCCGCCCGGGTTTGCCCTCGCGCTGGGCTGGGTCGCGGCCGGGCCGATGCTGCTGCGGCTGGATGTGGCAGAGCAAGTGGCGGGGGAGTTGGGCTGGGCGACGCGGAAGGGGGCGATGGCGGTGCCTCCGAGCCTGGCGTCGCGGCTGTCGATCAAGCCGGATCTGCTGCCGGTGGCGCTGCGAGCATTGGGGTTCCGGGTGGTACCGGGCGTGGGGATGGGGCCGGGGGAATATGGGCCTCCGGCGCCGGCCATGCTGCTGCCGTTGCGGCGGCGGCGAGTGCCGATTGTGGCGGAGACCGGGCCGGCGCGTGGGGGGCACGGGCCGTTCGCCGCGCTGGCGGTGCTGAAGCGGTAGCGGGCGCGCGGGGCGGCGCCGCGGGGGCTTCAGCTCGCCATGATACGAAGTGCCAGCCCTTGCGACGCCTGCGTAAGGCGGTCGTCATTCGTCCACAAGGCATCGCAGCGATGGTGTTGCGCACAGGCAAGGTGCAGGGCATCCGGCGTCTTCAGGCCAAAGCGGGCGCGCAGTTCCGCCGCCTAAAATTGCCGGTAGGATGGACGGATCAGTTCAGCATGGCGACAATGACACCTGGAAGACACTGAAGACGCTTGAGCAGGTTTGGCAATGCCTATTCAGTCGAGCGGCAGCGACGCGGCGACCCTGATCGGCGATTTCTGGGCCGAGGCGAACGCGATACCTGTGGAAAAAAGAGCCCGCCTATGATCACGCTCAAGCTCGGCATCGCCAGCTACGACGAGATGAAATCTCGCACGATGCGGATCGCGTGCGGCGCGCCCGCCGGTTGCGGCCCCATCCGACGCTCGCTTACAGCCCGACCAGCTCAATCAAAGCGCCAAAGCGCAGAAAGTCGCCGGTGTTGAAGGTCAGCAGTCGACCCTCGCCATGGGCGAGCATCGTGGCGACGATGTTGGCGTCGTGCACCTGACGGCCAGCAAAAGCATAATGGCGGCTCAATTCGCAGAGCTGATCCCAGACCGCCGGGCCGTCCTCCAGCACGCCGAAACGATTGGCGAAGGCCGTCGCATCCGCCATGGCCTCCGCCAGGCTGAGAGGTTTCCCCCAGGTCTGCGGCCGGGTCATCGCCGCGAGGTATTCACGCAGGATTTGCCGGCTGATCGACAGCCGTTCGTTGGCGGCGAGACGAACCAGCCCGGCGCGCGCCCTGTCGTGGAATGGCGCGCCCTCGGCCGCCGCGTATATCAGGACGTTGGTATCGACAAAGCTCACCTTCCGTCGTCGCCGTACATGTCCTCGCGCCGCAGGCTCAGCCCCTCCGGCCACGGACCCAGGTCGTGCTTCGGCAAATCGTTCAAACCGAGCGGTCGGCCCGCCGGCCTGCGGACTCGCCGATCCGTGACCGTGATCGTGACGTCATGCTCACCTGCTGGCACCTCATCGGGTGCCGTGCCGGAAATGCGGTGATCCGGGCTGACCACGACGCGGGTACGAACTTCGTTCATGCGCTGGTGCCCTTTCGTGGCGGTCGCCTCGCATTCTGCCATTCTACGTGGGATAGGAGAAGGCGGCGTCGTTCAGCCGGTTCCGCCTCACGCGGCATGAGCCCATGGCCGCCCGCCGGGCCGTCCGATGAGCGGATGCGTGCGCGCATAGGTGACGGCAGCCTCCAACGCCTCACGCGCAAGGTCCGGATTTTCGGCCAGGATCTCGTCGATCGTGTCGCCATGGTCGACCCGGCCGAGCACGGAATAGACGGTCATCCGCGTGCCGCGAATGACCGGCGTGGCGCCCTTGATCTCTTCGTCGATGACGATGGCGCTATCGCGCGCCACTCGGTAGCGCTCGGCGCGATCCATCACATCGCCGACCAGCCGCCCGACGTCGAGCTCCACCGCGGGCGACAGCTCCACGCGGGCCGTGCGGATGTCGCCCGGCGGCAGATGCGCCAGAAGCTGCGCCAGACGCCTCTTGTGTGCCGTGGTCAACCGGAGGTCGAGCCGGTCGATGAGCGCGGCATAGGCGACGGCATGCGTCGGCAGCATGCGCCTGGCGGTCCGCCCCGCATCCCGCGAGACCTGGAACCGCGCCCGAATCACCCGCTCCTCGATCGCCTTCTCGACAACGCGCTTTGGCGCACCGGAGAGTTCGGCGACTTCGCGAGGGCTAAGCGTGGCGGCGGTCGGCATAATTCGTCCCCTTCGAGGGACGACATGACGGCAATGCCGCGGCGCGGCAGCCTCCCCTGCCCGTGACCCGAAGATTGTATCCGAATTCCAGCCGCATTCCGGTTGACAGCCCACGGCGCGTCCCGGTCTTGTGCCCCGCATGCGCGCCCGCCGCCTCCCGCGCCTGTTCCTCCTCGCCCTGCTCGCGCTGCTGGCCGGTGTCCGGCCGGGCGCCGCGCAGAGCCTCCCGCGCGTGCAGAGCCGCTATTTCGTCACCAGCGACGGGGTGCGGCTGCACTACCTGGAGGCCGGCCCGCGCGGGGGGAAAATCCTGCTGTTCGTCCCCGGCTGGACCATGCCCGCCTGGATCTGGGCGCCGCAGATCGCCGCCTTCTCGCGCCAGTACCACGTCGTGGCGTTCGACCCGCGCGGCCAGGGCGACTCGGACGCCCCCGCCACCGGCTATGAGCCGGGCCGCCGCGGCCAGGACATCGCCGACCTCATCACCCGTCTCGAACCGGTGCCGGTCGTGGTGGTCGGCTGGTCGCTCGGCGTCCTCGACACGCTCGCCTACGTGCACACCCATGGCGACGCGCTGATCGCCGGCCTGGTCCTGGTGGACAACTCGGTCGGCGAGGAGCCGCCACCCCTGCCCGTCCCGCCGCCGGCACACCCCGGCCCGTCACTGCCGCACGACGTGGCGATGCGGCGTTTCGTCCAGGGCATGTTCCACCGGCCGCAGAACGCCGCGTATCTCGATCGACTCACCGAGGCCACGCTGCACACCCCGGAAGCCGCCTGCCGGGCGCTGCTGTCCTACCCCGTCCCGCGCACCTATTGGCGCGAGGCGATCTACGCCACCGCCAAGCCGGTGCTATATGTCGTGCGCCCCGGCTTCGTTGCGCAGGCGGAGAACCTGCAAAGCAAGCGGCCGAATACCGAGACGGCGTTGTTCACCGACGCCGGTCATGCGTTGTTCGTCGATGACGCGGCGCGGTTCAACGCGTTGCTGGAGAGTTTCATCCATCGCCGGATCTGGCCGTGAGCCTGTGGCCGCTGTTCCTCATCTCGCTGGCGGCGGTGGGATATGAGACCGCGCTGACGCGCTATTTCGCCGTCGCGACCTGGTCGGAATACGGCTACTGGGTGATTTCCATCGTCATGGTCGGGTTCGCGCTCAGCGGCGTGGTGCTGGCGCTGTGGCGCGACGCTCTGGCGCGGCATGGCACATGGTTGATGGCCGCCTTGCCGCCGCTGCTGGTGCTCAGCGCCGCGATCGGCTTCCACCTGACCACCATCAACCCGTTCAATCCGCTGCAATTGCAGAACCCGACCACCTGGGCGGACCAGCTCTGGAACATCGCCGGCTACTACGCGGCGCTGCTGCCGTTCTTCTTCCTCGCCGGGTTGTTCGTCAGCCTGAGCTTCGTGCTCAACGCGTCGCGCATCGGTGTGGTCTACAGCTACGACCTGACCGGCGCCGGCGCCGGCGCGGCGCTGGTGCTGGCGGCGATGTTCGCGGTGCACGCGTTCTTCCTGGTGCCGCTGCTGCTGGTGCCGCTGGCGGTCAGCGCGTGCTTCCTCCCGCCACGCCACCGCTGGCGCAGCGTTGCCGCCGCCGGGCTGGCGCTGCTGGCCGGCGAGGCGCTGCTGGTGCTCGACAACCAGGCCCAGGTGAACCAGTTCAAGGCAATCTACGCGCCGCTGCAAACGCCCGGCGCGCGCACCCTGGCGCAGGTGTTTTCGCCCCGTGGCGACTACACATTGCTCGACGACTTCACCGAGCGGGTGGACACCGACGTCTCCAACAACGCCGGATTGCTCGGCGTCGAGGGTCCGCCGCGCAGCTTCGGCCTGTATCGCGACGGCAACCGCATCGCCGCGCTGCCGGAAGCGTCCGGCCCGGTCGCGGGCTATGCGACGTCCGCACTGGACGCACTGCCCTACACACTGGTGCCGCATGCGCACGTGCTGTTGGCGGGCGCATCGGGCGGCTTCCGCATCGCCGAACTGCTGGCGCTCGGCGCGGCGCAGGTGCGCGTATTGGAACCCGAACCGGTGCTGCACCGCGCGTTGACGCAGGGGCTGGGTCCGTCGCCCGCATGGCATGGCGATCCGCATGTGACGCTCTCGGACTCCGGTCCGGTGGCGGCGGTTGGCGAGAACGGCCAGCCGAACGACCGTCCCCCAGCCGTCATTGCGAGCGAAGCGAAGCAATCTCCCGCGTGCGCTGGCGCGATATCCCGGGGGGATTGCTTCGCTGCGCTCGCAACGACAGTCGAAGGTCCGGACCGCCAGGATCGCGGCACCGGCTGGGACATCATCGACATCTCGGCCGATTTCCTCGACGCGGCCGACGCCAACGCCACCGCCTTCAGCGTCGAGGCGATCGCCAGCTACCTGCACGCCCTGGCGCCGGGTGGGCTGGTGTCGATCCCGGTCTCGATCCGCGACTTCCCGGTCTATGCGTTGCGCGTGCTGGCGACCGCGCGCGTGGCACTGCATCGCGCCGGCCTCGCCGATGCGGGCGCGCATGTCGTGGTTTACCGCTCGGCCTGGGGTGCCCGCGTGTTGTTGTCGCGCGATGCCTGGTCCGATTCCCGCATCGCCACACTGCGGAAATTCTGCGACGATCGTTCGTTCGACGTGTCGTGGTACCCCGGCATCGATGTGGCCGCCGCGCGCGCCAACATCTACAACGACCTCCCCGCGGTGTCGTTCGCCAGCGGCGAGGTGCAGTCGGGCGGCCCGGACGACTCCATCGCCGACGAAGCGGGCGCGGTGCTGGCCGGCGCCGACAGTCCGTCGCGCGAGTCGTTCAACCTGGCGCCGGTCACGCTCGACCGGCCGTATTTCTATGCCGTGCTGCGGCTGGATCAGCTCGGCACGCTGCTGCGCCGGCTGGAGATCCTGCCGCAGGGGGAAATCGGCGGGCTGGTGAACCTGGCGGTGCTGGCGCAGGCGGCGGTGATCGCCGTGCTGGCGTTGCTGGTGCCGCTGGCCGCGCCGCGGCGGCTGCGCGCCGGCAGCGCGGGCCTGCTGCGCGCGGCGGTGTATTTTCCCGCGCTGGCGCTGGGTTTCCTGTTCATCGAGATCGCGCTGATCGAGCGCGCCAGCTTCTGGCTGAATGACCGGACCAGCGGCTTCGCCGTCGTGCTGACCGGCATGCTGGTGTTCTCCGGGCTCGGCAGCATGGCAGCGGACCGGCTGGCCGTGGCGCCGCGCGTGGCGATGGCGGGGGCTGCATTGGTGGTACTTTGCTGGTGTGCCGCCCTGCTGGCCGGATTGCAGCCGCTGATGCTCGCGACATTGGGATGGCCGTGGCTGGCGCGGGCAGGACTGGTGCTGGCGGTGCTGGCACCGGTGTCGCTGGCGCTGGGACTGCCATTCCCGCTCGGCCTGGCGCGCCTCGGCAATGGCGGCGTGCTGCCCTGGGCCTGGGGGCTGAACGGCGCCTTCTCTGTCGTGGCGACGCCGCTCGCCAACCTGATCGCGCGTCAGGCGGGCCTCGACGACCTGCTGATCGCGGCAGCCGTGTTCTATGCGGTAGCGCTGGCTTGCTTCCCGGCCATGCGCCCCGCGCGAGCCTGGGCGGAAGCGCCCGCAACGCCAGGATGAGCGACGGTCAGGACACCACGTAGAACGTCAGCCCCTCCTCGCCTTCGTAGTCGTCGACATGAACCAGGCCCTCAAACCCCGTGGTGCGGGCTTGCCATTGATAGAAGTGGTGGTTGCGCTGGTTGCCAGCGCCAAAACCGTATTTCGAGATGATCAGGTCGAAACTTTGCGGACCATAGGCGAACACAATTACGGTCGTGCCCGTGTAGGGGCCTCGTTCGACACCGGTCCTTGACCCGACGCCGTCTGACGAGCCGATACGTCGTGCCCCCACGACGATGAAATCGTCCCATAGTACACTGAGATCGGCAGCCAGTTTCCCGCTCAAAACGGCCAGCATTTTTCTGCTTGGCGGGTCGCAGCTCCAGCGGCCCAGAATCTGCGAGCGCTTGGTCGGAGGCAGCCGATCAGCCGAGAAGCGCACCCCCCAATCTTCATAGAATTTATGATTATTTGTGTACTCGAAGACACGCATCCCCGACGTGCCTTGCAGCCGGGCGATCGTATCCCGCAACTGGTTGTGCTTCCCCTTCCAGATCAGCCGGTGGCGCGCATATTGCGAGTCGTTGCCAGGATTGTGGTTGGTGCTGGTGATGGTCACCGTGTCGTTCCCCCCCGATTTGCGGTTCGCTGGGTCGACGGACCGGTTGCAGCGCCGGCCCAGCGTCGGATTTGCCGCAGTTAACTCAGGTCGTACCGAATCGCCAGTAAATTCTGGGAAATGAGACTGGCCGCCATGGTGCCTCAGGCAAAGCACCCAGCCTGCTGTCAGTGAAACCGCATGCGGTCTGTCGTTTTGCCAGGCGTTGGGCTATGACGCGGCACGACCAGTTGCATTGGGTGGGGAACTTTCCGTGTGGTTGCTCTGAGCGATCGAGTTTCGCGGCGTGCCATGCTGGCATCGGCCGCTGCGCTGGCGTCCTGGCGCGCGGCCCTGGCGGCACCGCCCTGGACGCGCGACACTTACGAGACGGCGATGCGTGCCTCCGGCCGGCCGGTCAGCCTGACCGATGCCCAGTTCGACGCCATCCAGAAGCGCAAGCCGGCGGCGATGCGGCTGATCGAGTCTTATCTGAAAGAACGGTTGGGCAGCGCCGATCCCGCGGTGACGGCGGCGTTCCAGGCGGTGCCACGCGAGTATTTCCACTATATCTACTCCGAGCATCGGGCCACCCCGGGGGATGCGTACGAGGCGGAGCCAAAGCCGTGGGGGCTGGGCTGGGGCTCGGCGCTGTCGGATTATCTGGGGCAGGCCTACATGACCCAGGTCTGCCAGCCAAAGTCGGGCGATGTGACGCTGGAGATCGGCACCGGCAGCGGCTTCCAGAGCGCGCTGCTGTCGCGCATCGTGGCGCAGGCCTATTCGATCGAGATCATCGAGCCGCTGGGCAAGGCGGTCAGCCGCATCTTCGCGCCGATCGGCTACGACAACGTGCATACCAAGGTTGGCGACGGTTATTACGGCTGGTCGGAGGTGACCGACGGCTTCGACATCATCATCGTCACTTGCGCCGCGCAGTACGCGCCGCCGGAGCTGTTCAAGCAGATCAAGCCGGGCGGACGGATGGTGATTCCGATCGGCCAGCCGTTCAAGCGCGGCCAGGTGCTGTACGTCTATACCAAGGACGCGGACGGCAAGATCCACTCGCGGCGCGACATGGGGGTGTTCTTCATTCCGATGACCGGCGCGATCGAGAAGACGCCGGCGCCGCACGCCACCGCTGCTGCGGCCACCAGCCCGGTCGCCCCGGCGGCAGACAAGCCGCAAGGCGAGTAGCTGCGTCGCCGCACTGCGGGACCGGGGTTCAGGGTTCGACGGCTGCCGCGTCGGCCACCGGAAGGTCCCGCGGCCCGGGCGAGCACCGCCCGGCGCAGCAGGCGACCTCCTGCAACAGCCGCAGCACCGCCGACTCCTGCCGCTCCAGGCCGTAGCGGTCTGCCACCCAGGCGCGGTACAGCCCGGGCCGCGCCGAGCGGATCAGCGCCACCGCCTCGTCGATGCCGGCGAACAGGCACTCCGCCGGCCATAATTGCTCGGCGCCGGGGAAGCCGTGCACCACCGGGAAAGCGCCGACCGCCATCGCCTCGCCGATCGCCATGCCGAAACTCTCGTAGAGGCTGGTCGAGAGCAACACGCCCTTGTCGGCGTACCAGGCGGGCATGTCGGCGACCGGACCGTCGAACCGCATCGCGCCGCCCAGGCCCAAGGCGGGAATCTGCCGTTCCAGGTAGCGCAGCGTGCGCAGGTCGGTGAAGGCGCCGGCCGCGTGAAACGTGTAGCGCGGGTCAAGCTGCCGCAGGCGGTAGGCGATCTGCAGCAGCAGCGCCGGGTTCTTCTTCGGCTCCACATGGCCGACCCAGCCGACGCGGAACCGCTCCGGCGCGCCCGGCGCGAACCGCGCGAGGTCGATGCCGTTGGCGATCCGCAGCATCGGCACGGCGGCGGCGACCGCCGGGAACCGGCTGGTCAGCAGGTCGGCGATGTCGCCGCCGACCAGCACCAGGCGATGCACCTGCGCCCAGTCGACGCGCGCGGGAAAATCGGTCTGCAACGCCTCGATCGAATGCAGGCGCAGGATGCAGGGCCGGCCGGCCAGCACGCCTGACGTGGTCGCCCACACGGCATGGTCCCAACACCATTCCAGCCAGACGATGTCCGCGTCGGCGATCGCCTGCCCCAGCGCGGGACCCGGCGGAGCAGACACGAAGCGCACGTCATAATGGCGCCGCAGTGCCGGCAGCAGGGGCAGCAGGAAGCTGTCCTGCGCGCCTTTCACCCGGTCTGCCAGCAGCAGGCGCGGTATCGGCATCGGTCTTGACCCGGAAGTGGTCCGGTCAGGCTAGACCTTGTTGGTTGCCGAAACGTGAACGGCCGCCGCCGACAGATCCAGGCTCGGCACCGGTTGGCCCCAGATGCGATAGGCTTCGAGCTGGCGCAGCGTCGGGATCGACGTGGTGACGTCCCCGGCTTCGTCGTGGAACTCGATCACCACCAGGCCCGACACCGGGTCGAACCGCAGCGATGGGTTGGCAACCAGCACCGCCGGCGGCGTGGGCGGTGCCTGCGCTGGCGGCGTGAACTTCTCCGACTTCGGCTCGGCAGGGTTTTCGCTCGCACCGAGGACCGGGCCGACGGCTTTGACGCTGAGATCGCTCGGCATGACAGAACGGTCCATTGCGGCTGCGCCGTTCTGGCGCGAATCACACTCAGGCAGTGTGCGCCAGGAGAGGTTAACCGACGGTTAAAAAAAACTGCTCCCGCTTTGCGGGTGAGGTCAGAGCGCGGGAGCGCTCCGAGTGAGGGTGATCGGGCCGCCCGATCAAGAATGCCGCGTGCCGAGTGCGAGGACCGCCTGCCGGGGTGGCAGCACTTTGGCCCGCCAACTGCCCCCTACACCGGCAGCCTGATCCGCGCCCGCAACCCGCCGAGCGGGCTCTCCTCCAGCACGATCTCCCCGCCATGCGCCCGCACGATATCTCGGGCGATCGTCAGACCCAGCCCGGTTCCCCCCGCCTCACTGCTCTCGAACGGCCGGAACACGCTCTCCCGCCGTTCCGGCGAGATCCCCGGCCCATCGTCATCCACCGTCACCGTGACGGCACGCCCCTGCGGCGTCGCCGCCAGCTCAACGTGCCGGGCGTGCCGCCGCGCGTTGTCCACCAGGTTGGTGATGGCCCGCCGCACCGCATTGACCCGCAGCGACATCGTCAGGGCCGGCGGCGCGTCCAGCGACACGTCCGCGCCGGCCCGCCGGGCGCTCGCCGCCACCTCCTCTAGCATCGAGGCCAGGTTGACCGGCTCCGCCTGTTCCACCCCCTCGCCGCGTGCGAAGGCAAGGTAGCCACCGATCATGCGGTCCATCTCCTCGACGTCGGCCTGCATCTCCGCCACGTCCTGACGCGTTTCCTCCCGCGCCGGCAGCATCGCCAGCGCCAGTTTCAGCCGGGTCAGCGGCGTGCGCAGGTCATGCGACACCCCGGCCAGCATCTCCGTCCGTTGCAGCAGGAACCGGCGGATGCGCTCTTGCATGCGGTTGAACGCGGTGGCGGCCTGGCGCACCTCCGTGGCGCCCTCCGGTCGGATCATGCCGATGTCGCGCCCGCGGCCGAACGCGTCGGCTGCCGTCGCCAGCCGGCGGATCGCCCGCACCTGGTTGCGCATGAACATCGCGGCGATGCCGAACACGAACAGCGCGGTGCCGACCACCCACCCCACGAACAGGAAGATCGTGCCGGTGTACAGCCGCTTGCGCGGGGCGACGACGGTCAGCACGCCGTCCGGCATCTGCAAGCGGATCAGCACCGAGTGCGGGTCGGAAATCCAGTCGGTGGTGAAGGGCCGCGTGAACGTCTCCTTCAACGCCGCGGTCAGGTCGTCGTCCATCGGGCCGAGGATGTTGACCGACTCGGTATTCGGCAGGATCCCGCCGGGGTCGATGGTGATGGCCAGGTCGAACCGCCGGCTGGCGTCGGCCAGGATCCACTCGCGGTCGGCCTGGTCCGGAAACTGACGCATCAGGTCGAGCGTGTAGGCGATCTCGCTGGTAACCCCGGCGGACAGCCGTCGCGACACCAGGTCGAGATGGCTGCCGTAGTAGATTTGCAGTGCCACCGCCTGCAGCAGCACGAGCGGCAGCAGGATCATCAGCAGGCTGCGCCCGAGCAGGGAGCGGGGAAAGAACCGCTTTATCATGCCGGCGCCGGGGATGTGCGTGTGCATGGTCAGGCGCCCGGCTTCAACACGTAGCCTCGCCCGCGCACGGTGTGCAGGAAACGCGGCTCGCGCGGGTCCGCCTCGACCTTGCGGCGGAGCCTGGTGACCTGGACGTCGATCGCGCGCTCGCCGGCGTCGTCCATGCTGAGAGCGGCGGCGATCTCCTCGCGCGACAGCACTTCGTTCGGCTTGGCGGCCAGGGCGGAGAGCAGCGCCGCCTCGCCGCCGGTGAGCCGCAGCGGGCCGTCGGCGTCGCGCAGCTCGCCGCGCTCCCGGTCGAACACCAGGTCGCCGAGCTGCACCGGGCCGGCGGGCTGTTCCGGCAGCGGCGGGGGGGCGCGGCGCAGCATGGCGCGGATGCGCAGCACCAGCTCGCGCGGCTCGAACGGCTTGCCGAGATAGTCGTCGGCGCCGGCCTCGAAGCCGGCGATGCGGTCCTCCGGCGCGCCCCGCGCGGTGAGCAACAGGACGGGCAGGTCGTGCCCCTGTTCGTGGCGCAGCGACGTGGTCAGGTCCAGCCCGCTCTCGCCCGGCATCATCACGTCGAGCACCAGCAGGTCGGGGTTGATGGCGCGCAGCTTGGCACGCGCGTCGGCGGCATTGTCGGCGGTGGTGACGCGGAAGCCCTCGCCGGCGAGGTAGCGCGACAGCAGGCCGCGCAGGCGGGCGTCGTCGTCCACCACCAGGATATGAGCATCGTCCGCCATCAGTCTTGCTCCAGCGGCGTCAGCAGCACCGCACCGGACGGCGAGTCGCCCAGTCCCACTGCGGCCTCCGCGGCCGCCGCGGGCTCGTCCGGCCGCACCGCCGCAGCCGACGAGCCACCCGGCCGCATCGCCGCCGGCGACGGGTCGCCCGGCCGCATCGCACCCGCCGCCGAGGCACCCAGCGGCACCATGGCGTGTGTCTCGGCGATATTGCGGCACGCCTCCTGGTCCATGATTCCCAGCATCACGCCACGAAACCCTTCCACCGCCGCGGCCCCGGCCTGCCGGTAGGCGACGGCCAGCCGCGCCTGCTGGCGCTCGAACAGCCGGCGTTCCAGGGTCTGGCCGGCCTGCGTGAGGGTCAGCAGGCGCTGGCGCCGGTCCTGCTCGCCCTGCGCTTGCGCCACATAGCCCTGATCGAGCAACGCGCCCAGCACCCGGGCGAGCGATTGCTTGGTGATGCGCAGGATGGCCAGCAACTCGGAGACGGTGATGCCCGGGTTGCGGCCGATGAAGTGCAGCGCACGATGATGGGCGCGGCCGAGGCCCAATTCCTCCAGGGCCACGTCGGCGGCGTTGGTGAAGTCGCGATAGGCGAAAAACAGTAAATCTTGCGCCAGCCGGATGTCATCCTCCCTCGGGAATGCCAGATCTGTCGCATTGGCCGGCGGGAGAGCCGGGTCGGGACTGGGGTCCAGCACGGCCAGGCTGCCGCCGGGGCGGAAGACGTCGTGCGGGCCGTTGGTTTCCGGCATGGCAGGCATTCCCTGAATGGGGGCGAAATTAAGTCAGTCTTATTGACGTATTTTGGGGCGCATTATACGGTGCGCCCATCGGCAGCAACAATCTTGCGGAGGATACGGCCATGGCGCTAGTTCCTTTCGACGATCGGGACGGCTGGATTTGGTGGGACGGCAAGCTGGTTCCCTGGCGTGACGCCAAGCTGCACGTTCTGACGCATGGCCTGCACTATGCCAGCGCGGTGTTCGAAGGCGAGCGGGCGTATAATGGCCACATTTTCCGCCTGCGCGACCACACCAACCGGCTGATCAACTCCGGCCGCATCCTGGGCTTCGAGGTACCCTTCAGCGCCGACGCCATCGATGCCGCCTGCCGGGAGGTGTTGGCAGCCAACAACCTGACCGAGGGTTATGTGCGGCCGATCGCTTGGCGCGGCACGGAAATGCTGGCGGTATCGGCCCAGCTTACCAGGATTCATCTGGCGATCGCGGCGTGGCCCTGGCCGAGCTATTTCGGCGACGAGCGGATGCAGGGGATACGGCTGGGCATGGCGGAATGGAAGCGGCCCTCGCCGGAGACCGCGCCGACCGCGGCGAAGGCCACCGGCCTCTACATGATCGGCACCATGTCGAAGCACAAGGTGGAAGAGCAGGGCTACAACGACGCGCTGATGCTGGACTGGCGCGGGCGCGTCTCGGAATCGACCGGGGCGAACATTTTCTTCGTGATGAACGGCGAGCTGCACACGCCGACGCCGGAGGGCTTCCTGGACGGCATCACGCGACGCTCGGTGATGAGCCTGGCGCGGGCGCGGCAGATGACCGTGGTGGAGCGGCCGATCGAACTGCAGGAGATCGCCGGCGCGACCGAATGCTTCCTCGCCGGCACGGCGGCCGAGGTGACCGCGGTGCGAGAGATCGCCGGGCGCGGCTACACGCCGGGGCGGATCACCGAGACGCTGATGCGGGACTACGACGCGCTGGTGGTGCAGTCGCCCGAGGCGGTGGCGAAGGTCGTGGCGCGGTAGCGGGCGCGCCGGGACGCACCGAGTCAGCGCTACGTCGTTCAGCGTCATGGCGGACGCCGGTCGTCCGCCTTCCGGTATGGCTGGTGGCGGCCATCCACGCCTCCGGGCGCCACGCAACGATGTGGCCGGCCCGTTGCGGCCGGAACAATTGTCCGATGCTGCGGCGCGCGGCGTGCCGACTTCCGTCAGGTCATCGACCTGCTGCGGCGCGGCGATGGCGATCCGCCGCGGCTCGGGACACAAGGCATCGTGATGCCCGGCGCGACTCACGCGAGCCTCATCGCCCGGCCGGAAGCGATCGCCGCCATCGTCGCCACGCCGCAGTGATGCCCGCCGGGCAAGCCGCCGACGAAGCGGCCCCCCACACGGGCAGGCCGTCAGGGCTGACGTGTGGGCCTCACAGGTCCTATATGGACGGCCTGCACTCTCGTTTCAGGACACCCAAGCCAGTGACCGATGCCATCCAGCTCACCCGCCTGCCGTCCGGCCTGACCGTCGTCACCGAACGCATGGACCGGGTGGAGACCGTCTCCTTTGGCGCCTACGTCGCCGCCGGCTCACGCAACGAGACCGCGGACGAGAACGGCGTCTCGCACTTCCTCGAGCACATGGCGTTCAAGGGCACCGAACGCCGCACCGCGGCGCAGATCGCCGAGGAGATCGAGGCGGTGGGCGGCCACATCAACGCCTACACCGCCCGAGAGCAGACGGCGTACTACGTCAAGCTGCTGAAGGAAGACACCGCGCTGGGCGCCGACATCATCGGCGACATCCTGACGCACTCCACCTTCGAACCGGAAGAACTGGAGCGCGAGCGTGGCGTGATCCTGCAAGAGATCGGCCAGGCCAACGACACGCCGGACGACATCATCTTCGACTATTTCCAGGAGGCGGCGTTCCCGTCCCAGCCGCTCGGCCGCTCGGTGCTGGGCAGTGAGGACGGCATCAAGGGCATGCCGCGCGGCATGCTGACCGGCTACATGAAGCGGCACTACGCGGCGTCCAACGTCGTGGTCTCCGCCGCCGGCAACCTGGAGCATCAGCAGATCGTCGATCTGGTGCGGCAGCACTTCGCCGACCTCCCCGCCGACCCGCCGCCGAAGATGGTGCCCGGGCGTTATCGCGGCGGCGAGTTCCGCGAGGATCGTGACCTCGATCAGGTGCATATCGTGCTCGGCTTCCCCTCCATCGGCTACGGCGATCCGGACTACTACCCGACGCTGCTGCTCTCGACGCTGCTGGGCGGCGGGATGTCGTCGCGGCTGTTCCAGGAGGTGCGCGAGAAGCGCGGGTTGGTCTATTCGATCTACTCGTTCAGCGCGCCGTACATGGATGGCGGGTTGTTCGGCATCTACGCCGGCACCGGCGAGAGCGAGGCCGAGGAACTCATGCCGGTCACGCTGGAGGAACTGCGCAAGGTGCAGTCGGCGGTGTCGGAGCAGGAGCTGGCGCGGGCGCGGGCGCAGGTGAAGGCGTCGCTGCTGATGTCGCTGGAGAGCACCGGCAGCCGCACGGAGCAGCTCGCCCGGCAGCTTCAGGTGTTCGGCCGCGTGGTGCCGACGGCGGAGACGGTGGGCAAGCTGAACGCGGTGACCACCGAGGACGTGCAGCGCGCCGCCGCGCGGCAGTTCCGTGCCAAGCCGACGCTGGCAGCGCTGGGACCGGCCGGGCGGGTGCCCAAGCTGGCCGACATCGCGGAGAAGCTGGCGGCGTAGGCAAGGTGCGCGCACCGATCCGCTGCCGCTGCCCGACGCCGCTCGCGCAACGCTGGATCTTCGCAAACTCACGGACTATTGCCTGAGCCCGACGCACCCGAGGGGACGGCACAAGGCTCGGGAATCATCCGGCGCAGGCCGGTCACGTGAGAATATGTTGTTTGCGGATGCGGCCCGATCGCCCGAGCTAACCCTTCGTTTCCTTGAATTGCGCGCCACCGCGGTCTGCTGGGGGGCCAAGCCTTCTGACGGTCGCCGGGGCGGTGGCCGGCAGTGCCGGCGTCAACCCGTCGGACGCTGATCGACCGGGCGACTGGCTCCCGCATCCTCGCCACCAACCCAGCCCGGGCCGGGCTCGACATAGTTGCACTTTACCAAGCATGGAAAGCATCGGAACATCCCGACCCACGAGCCTGAAGGCCGAACGACGGGAGAGCCTCGTATGCGCATCCGGGACCTGCTTTTTCTGCTAGCCTTCACTGTTGCGGCACTTCTGGCGATCCCGGTACCGGCACTTGCCGCGGGCGGTGACTGTCCGCTGGTTCCTACATTGGACAACTTCGACGCCGCCTCACCGCCGCAGGTGGTGGACTACGGCGAGGAAAGCTTCCGCGTCGTCACGGGCAATGCGGCGGCGGACGTCGTCAAGGACGGGAAAATCTGCCGCCAGGACTACGACCTGCGCTCCGGCGTGCAGACGATGACCGACCTGGAAATCATGCGGAACTACACCGAGGGGCTGCCCTCCCTCGGGTTCAAGATCACCAACACCGACCGCGATCCGAATCAAACGATCTTCGCGACGATCAGCAAGGACGGGGCGGAGTACTGGGTGCGGGTCTATCCGAGCAACGGCAATGGCCTGCACATCCTGGTGCTGCAAGTTGCGGCGTTCCGCTCGACGATCGCGCCGGTGACCGCCAGGGATTGCGCGCCGGTGCCGGGGCTGCGCGACTTCGAGGCGACCTCGCCACAGGAGACACGCACGTTCGCGGACGCGGAATTCCATGTGTTCGAGAACAACGAGGCGCGCGACGTCAGCAAGACCGGTGCCTACTGCCATCAGGACTACGGCCTGCGGCAGGGTGTGCCGGGCAAGACCGATCTGGAGATCATGAAGAACTACGCCGAGGCGCTGCCGGCGGCCGGGTTCCGGATCACCAACACCAATCGCGACGAGAATCAGACGCTCGACGCGACGATGAGCAAGGACGGGGTGGAGACCTGGGTGCGGGTCTATCCGAGCAACGGCGACGGCGTGCATGTCACCGTGCTGAAGATCGAACCGTTCCGCTCGACGATCGCGCCGGTGACCGCCAGGGATTGCGCGCCGGTACCGGGACTGCGCGACTTCGAGGCGACCTCGCCGCAGGACACGCGCACG
>Ga0181530_10001827_pt1 | contig 26138 bp, 21 predicted proteins | sample PEATcosm2014_Bin_42_FD_119769 | JGI IMG/M metagenome (GOLD analysis project Ga0181530, IMG submission 119769) | Peatland microbial communities from MTU Mesocosm Facility, Houghton, MI, USA - PEATcosm2014_Bin10_60_metaG | ecosystem: Environmental > Terrestrial > Soil > Wetlands > Peat | place... | reverse complement strand
TTCCCGTGCGCGCCTGTTCCTTGCGAATGGCCGGAAAGGTGACATCGCGCGCCACGCCGAACTTGGCAGCGATCACCCCGAAAGTAATGAGCGCGAACGCGCCCAGCCCGCGCACCGTGGCCCAAAAGCCGAACAGGGCGCGGCCCACAGCCGCCGCGTACGACAACGACGGCGGCGCCGCCAGCAAAGCGCGCGCGGGAGACATGTCGGGCGTGTCCGGGTTCCTCTCGTCCATTGTTGTAACATAGTTTTGCGGGCACGCTGGGTCAAAGAGTAATTGCGCGCCACGAATTATTGTTGACACTAGTGAGGCGGTCATAGACCGCCGCTACACTCCGCCTTGGCAGGGTCGCGCTATCGAAGGGGCGGAGTGGGGCCGGGGGCGTTTGTCGGGACGGGTTTGGCTTCCGCCACGCGGACGACGGCGGGGGGGAAATCGAAGCGGTTGGTCTGCGTCTGTTCGGCTGTCGCCTGGGCTGTGACGACGTTAAAGCCTCTGGAGGTGATGCTGGCACGGTAAGGCAGGCCCCGCGGCAAGGCGGTGATCTCGATCAGGCCCTGTTCGTCGGCCCTGGCGGGAACCCGGCTCAGAGTCCAGGCCGTTCTTCCCACCATCACACTCAGGATTTCCGTCGCCGATGGAATCGGCGCGCCGTTGGCATCGAGCGCCTTGACCGCAAGCGTCAGCCCCGGTTGGAGGGTCAGGTCAATGTTGGTAATCGTGCCGTCAAAGCCGTGGCTTGCCGCCAAATTGCGCTCCAGGTCGCGCGCAATCATGACGAGGTTGGTTGCCTGCCTTGACAAGTTAATCGTGTAATGCCCGCCCGAATCTGTTTTGAATACGGCCGTGTTCGCGTAATTCCCCAACACCCCTATCACCTCTCCGGCGGCCGGCGCGCCGGAAGGATCGCGCACGGTCCCGGTGATTTTGACGAGCTGATTGGCGGCGGCGACGGCGGGATTGATATTGCGGACCCTGTTGAGCTTGAGGCGCAGGAGGATATTGGTGGTTCCCCCGGCGGTTTGCGCGGTGACGGAGGAGCCTTGATAAGAGATATCGAGTTCGATGGAGCCTTCGCAGACTTCGTCGAAGAAGAAACAGCCCTCGCTGTCCGTCTGCCTGTTGTCCAGGTATCGGTTGCGCACAACCGCCACCTCCCAATCGTCCGGCTTGCCGCGCACCGGGCGGACTGCGCTTGAAATCGCCCAGGCTTGCAGCACCACCCCGGCGAGCGGCTTGCCGTCGGCGTCCAGGATTTTCCCGCCGAGCTGCTGATTGGCGAGCGGAAGCACCACGGTTGGAAATCGAAGGCGGTTGGTTTGGCGCGCCGGCATTTGTATCTCCGCGGTCATCGGGCTGTGGGCTTTGGCGGTCACAGTGAGATGGTAGGTCTGCATCCGCGGGACGTTGGTGAACACGATCTGGCCCTGGGCATCGGGGGCGGAGGGTTTGCCTCCCGCCGTCCCATCGTTGCGGTCGCCGTTCAGAAGATACATGGTTGCCAGGGCGTTGGTAACGGGCTGGCCCGACGGGTCCTTCACGGTTGTTGAAATGGTGACGCCCGGTTGCAGGGTCAAATCCTGCTCGGTGGTAGTCTCGGCAATATCGCGGATGGCCACCAAGTTCCCGTCCGCGCTGCGCGCGGTCAAGAAGAAGGAGTCCTCGCCGACCAAGACCACCCCCATGTCATCCGGGAACAAGTCACCATTCCACCATGTTATTTCGTACCGCCCGTTGGTGTCCGTCCTGGTTTCGTAGCGATTATCAAGTGAGACCACGGCGCCCGCCGCCGGCGCGCCGCCGGGATCCCGCACCGTCCCGGTGGTTTTCAAGGCCGGGTCCACCTCGATCTCCGTCTGGCTCGTCTGGCCGGTCGCAATGGTGATATTGGGCTGCCCTTCGGCCTCATCACCGTGGATGGCGGCAATTTGCCATCTGTCGGGCAAAAGGCGCACCCGAACCACACCGTCCGCGCCGCTGGCCGCGAGGATGTTGGACGGGGACAATTGGCTGGAAAAGGAAACCGGCACATTGGCCAAAGGTCTGAGGCTGTTCCGCGACAAGACGCGGACCAGCGCCACGCCGCCTTTCAAGGCGCGGACCAGCACGTCCTTCCGGGTTTCCCCGGACACCACAGTCACCGGAACCTCTTCCGCCACCCAATCCGCGACCGGCCGCTCAGGACATGCCAAGTCATCAAGACCCGCCGTTGCGAAGACATGTTGCGTCACCCAATCCCCTGCCGGCTCGACGGGAAACACAGCGGCAATGGCAGCCTTTCCCGGGGGGATGCCAGTCATGCGGAACGAACCATCCGTGCCGCTGAAAACCGGCTCGGGCGCGCCGTTTGTGCCCAGCCAGCGCAATTCCACGCCGGACAAAGGCTGGTCAGAACCGGCGACAATCACCCTGCCTTCGATGTTCCCAGTGGGCGCGCCACCGTCCGCCGCGCGGGCGTGGGCGGCGAGGGCCAGGACGAGAATGAGAATCCATTTAAGAACTCGATTCACTTATCCTTGTCCGCGCTGTCCTTCACGCTAATGGCAATGAGCGCCAAACCGGCCCCCAGCCCCACCGCCACCGCGCCGAAAAACTTCTCGTTGCCCGAAAGCGGCGCGGGGCTTTTGAACATCACCAGCAGGGCTGTCGCCATCAGCAGCAGGTCGGCCCCAAAGAGATACCACTTGGGAAGGCGCTTCTGCTGCGGACGGGAAGCGGGCGGATCGCCGCGAAAGAGGGAACGCATCCCCGGGCCGGAAGGCGGGACATCAGGACAGGGCAGGCGCGCCGCCGCGCCGGCACCGTTGGGTTTGCCCATCAGCGCACCCAGTTTTCGACCCATGACCGGTTTTGGCATGTCCTCAAAGTGCGGCATTTAGGGATTTGAAACAAATAGAAAGTTGCAGCGTGGAAAAGCTGAAATGCTGAAATGCTGAAATGAGTTCAAAGGCGTCGGCTTATCAACCTTGAGTCAGTCCGGCGGGCGTCGTTTGCCCTTTGAACTGGTTTGGAGCATCCAATGGAATTCCTTCCACCTCTTCAATAATCAACTGGCAGATGAACATTCCTGGATAGAGCAGGAAACTCAGCGGCCCAAGATTGGCGATTTCTAAAGTGATTGGCCCCTTATATCCCGCGTGGATGGTCGGAGCGGTGAAATGAACAAGTATCCCGCACCGCGCCAGCGAACTTCGGCCTTCCACGCGTCCGCTGTAACAAGGCCCATCGGAGGTGAGGGGGAAATCAACCCGTTCCATGGTTTGCGCCAGGACAAATTTCCCTGGCGTTAGCGTGAACGCCTGCTCATCTGTGATCGTAAAGGTGTCAGAAATCTTGGTCAAGAACTGAGCGATTCCAGGCTGGCGCAGATCCACGGCAGCAGGATGCCTTTTTGGAACCTGAATCTGGTTGTTAAGCCTCAAGTCAACGGCGCTCGTGTTGAAAGGGCTTATCGCCGGGTCGCGGCCAGCCAGCGGGCTGATGTCAAAACGGCCCGCCGCGATACCGGCCAGAATCGCTCGATTACTCAGGATCACGCGGCAACAAGGGTGGCGGGGGGGACGGTAAGCCATCGCGAGCCGGTTTCGAACGATTCGGTTGGAAGCAGAACGGTGCGCCCGTTGGCGTCTCCATTGGCTGGAACCAAATACACTTCGAGGAAAAATGCATCGCCGCGCTCTTGAACGAGCGATTTGTCAGCAAACAGGGATATCTTCGCCGGGCCGTCTTGAATTTCAACCGCGTATTCGCTCTCGAACATTCCCGGCTGAACCTTGCATGGAATTAATACTCGCATATTTAATATGTGCGTCTTCGCTGTTTGCCTGGCAACGCGCTCGCATTCAATCTAATCAGGCGCTCACCCTTGTCAATGGCCTTCTCTCCGCAGCTTCTGTTTTCACGGGTTTCCTGGATGGTGGCGCGCTGTCAGAGCTTGAATTGTTCCTGCTCTTGCGCGGGTGATTTGCCATCCCCATTTTCCCGCCTCTGGCCGAGCTTTCCGAGGAATTGGTCCTCGCTGACAATCGGCACGCCAAGTTCCTTCGCCTTTTCCAGCTTGGAACCGGCTTCCGCCCCGGCAATCAGGAAATCCGTGTTCTTGCTCACCGCTCCGACGACGCTCCCGCCGCGCGCGCGAATCTCCTCCGCCGCCTTGTCGCGTGTCATGGAGGTTAATGTGCCGGTCAGAACAAAGGTCTTTCCACTAAACGGAGAACCGGCGGCGGCCGGGATCGTCCTGCCCGTCTTCAAGCCGCCCGGCGGATTGATTCCCAGCTTGACAAGCCGCGAAAGCACCTGCTGTCCGGTTGCCGAGCGAAAGTAGTCCACGATATTCTTCGCGACTTTGGGTCCCACGGCCGGGAGAAACTCCGGTTTGGCTTTGCTCTCCTTCTCTTTCAGACGCCGCGCCCATTTTTCGCTTCGCTTGACAATGCCCTGCCGTTCCAATGCCTCGCCCAATGTCAGAATCTCCTTCTTCAAGCTCTCGTACCGCCGCGTGCGTTCGGCTCTTTCCGCCTCGTTCCGGGGCTTGTTTTGTCTCGCAAAGGGCGAAACGGCGTCCAGCTCATCGTCCAGCGCGCCCAACCGGGCGATGTCCTTTAAGGCCCCGGACGCTGCCACATCTTGCAAATCATTGTGAAACTGAGCGACCTGGTAAGTGATCGTTTCGCCGGCGTCTTCAATCCCCAGCGCCAGGAGCCAGCGCGCCAGGGAAAACGATTTGGCCCGCCGCGCGGCCTCGCAGACCTTGGCCGCGTTCTTTTCGCCAAAAATGCGCGGCTCCTCCTTGGTGCCGAGATTCAACGCGCCCAGTTGTTCCACTGTCAATTCGAACACATCGAGCCACTCCTTGATGAGGCCGCTCTCGATCAGTTTCTCCGCGACCACGCTGCCGATGCCCTCGATATCCAGGGCGTTGCGTTGCGCCATGAACTGAACCCGCCGGACGCTTTGCGCCGGGCATCCGGCGATATTCTGGCAGCGCCACGCGACAAACTCCGGGTCCCGCGCGATCAGGCCGCCGCAGACGGGGCATTTGCCGCCGAGGCTCGCAAACAGATCGAACTCCTTCGCATCGGCGGGCCGCTTGGATTTCACCACTTCGACCACCTCCGGTATCACCATGCCCGCCTTCCGAATGATCACCGTGTCCCCGACGCGAATGTCTTTCTTTTTGATCTCATCCTCGTTGTGCAGAGTGGCGCGCGAGACGGTTGAGCCTTGCACAGAAACGGGGTCCAGCACCGCGACGGGCGTCAAGACGCCGGTTCGGCCGACCTGCACCTTGATTTCCCGGAGAACCGTCTCCGCCGGCGTGATCCACGGGATCGGTTTGTGGACGATGGCGCAGCCGGGCGCCCTGGTTTTGGAAGGAATTTTTCGCTGGTCCGCCAGATTGTTGACTTTCAACACAATGCCGTCAATTTCATAAGGCACCCGGCTCCTCAAATCGCGCTCTTCGTCGTAATGGCAAACCACGTCGTTGCGGTAACGGTCCAGGACCTCCTGGATGCCGTTGCAGAGCCACCAGACCGGCTGCGTGGGCAGTCCGGCGTCCTTGAGGAATTGCAGCGCCTCGGCATGGGTCGCGAACTCCCTTCCCTCGCAAACTTCCATCGTGTAAAACACCGCGCGAAGCGGCCGTTTGGCCACAATGCGCGAGTCAAGCTGTTTGAGCGTGCCGGCGGTGGCGTTGCGGGCATTTGGGAACGGCGCTTCGCCGGCCGCTTCGAGCCGGGCGTTCAGCATCTCGAAATCCCGAATCGCAATAAAAGCCTCCCCGCGGACTTCGAGCAATTCCGGCGGGTCCTTGAGGTTGAGCACCAGCGGAATCGCCCGGATCGTTTTGATATTGGCGGAGATGTCGTCGCCCACTTTTCCGTCGCCGCGCGTGACGCCCTGGGCCAGCCTGCCGCGCCTGTAGATGACGCCAATCGAAACGCCGTCCACCTTGGGTTCGAGAACGTACTCCACGAGCGTCTTGCCGGTTTGCTTGCGCATCGTCGCGTCGAAACCCCGGAGTTCCTCCAGCGTGTTCTCGTCCTGCAATTGTTTGCGGCGTTCGGGGTTGGGTTCCTCCTCCGTTGTCGGATGGGTGGCGGCCTTGATCTTTTCCAGCGACAACATCGGCTCCCGGTGTTGCACACGTTCAAACCCCTCGACCGGCGCGCCGCCCACGCGCTGGCTTGGGGAGTCCGGCGTCTGCAGCTCCGGGAACTCCTTTTCCAAACGGACCAACTCGTCAAAAAGAGCGTCGTACTCCCAATCGCTCGCTGTCGAATTTCCCACGTCATAATAAAGATGATCCAGCTCGCGAATCTTTGCCGCGAGCTCCTCATGGCGCGCCCTGGCTTGAGCCGTTGTCATTTGTCACTCCTCATATTGGGCGGTGAGACGTTGCTTGCATTGGTTGGCGAGGCTTCGCCACCGTTTCCAGGATTTCGGCTCAAGGCTAAAAAGAGAAAACATATATTTTCTATCAGTTAAATTCTGTCAGCGTTTGCCCCAGCATAACGGCAAGGACAGACCGCTTCCAACCCAAAATGTCTGTTCCTCCCGTCTGTTCCTCCCGTCTGTTCCTCCCGTCTTGACGCCAACAGGGCGGCGTGGCACCCTCTGCGAAATCATGGTACTACTGCGAAACTTGACTGTTGAACAACTGCGAAAACTGCTTGCGATACGGGAGCAGATTGAGGCGCTGCAAGGCCAGCTCGATTTAATAGTCGCCGGCAGTGGTGAAGTTCCAATTCCTTTCGCCGAGGAAGCCTCGGTCCCCGCCAAGCGCAAACTGTCCGCCGCCCATCGGCGCAAACTCGTGAAGGCTCTGGCGAAAGCACGGAAAATGCGTTGGGCCAGGGTGAAAGGCGGCCAGGCCCCACCCAAGCCGGCCAAGAAGCGGGGCCGACGCAGGAACCCGGCAGGCAATTCGGAGAGGGAAACGGAAGTCCGCGAAACGGGCCGTGGATTGGTGGAGCATTTGGATGAGATTGGCGGCCATGGGGGTCATGCCCAACTCATCGAGTATTTGACGGGGCTCAGGATTCGTTACGCGGATGATGGCCGCGCACGGGGTGGATGTCATGGCTCCCAGGTCAACATCCGGGATCCATTCCATCCCGACACGATGCCGGATTGGTTGAAACTTTCCCGGGACCAATTCCCGGCCCTTGGAGAGGCGATTTACCGCTTTGCAGACCGGCACCGGGACAGGGTGTTGCGCCGGCATGAACGCCAGGCCAACATCGCCGGCCTGTCGAACTTCATGGATGTTATGGTCGCAACGAGCCGGTTGCTTTTTGTTTACCTGCGGCGCGGAGTCTTGACACAGCCCCAAGTCGTTGCCCGAATGAGGGATTATCTTAACATCTTCACGGGGGTCTTTGCGCGATACAGTGATGAGGAGGCGAGCGGATACCTGGCCCGGGTATATTCAAATGGCAACGGAAACCCAGAGCAATTGAAGGAGGTGTTTGAGGAGCACAATGTGTCGGGGCATTTGCGCGCCTTGCTGCTGGTGGCGCAAGTTGTGCGGGGCAGCGCGGATGGTTCCGATGCCAGCACGGCGGGAAGCCAACTTCCAATGCTGGTGGATCAAATCAACGCTTTTGAAAACAGGCTTGGGCTTGGTGGCGCAACGGGGGCGCAGATTGGCCGGGCGCTGGAGGATTACGAAATGTTGACCCAGCAGGAACTGGCATTGTGGACCAATGATTTGAAGTGAAGCGGGGAGTGGAGCCGCAAGCAGGGGCCGCCGCTCTCAGGACGATGGGGAACAGGAGTGGTGGAGTCGTGGAGTGGCGGAGTGATGGGAAGATGGTCCGATTCAGCCACCCATCACTCCATCACTCCATCACTCCAGCTCCCCGCCTCCGGGGTTGACTCGGGGGCGGAAAAGGAACAAGCTGTGGACACCGTGAGCATGCGCAATGAACAAAGCGGACGCGACCGTGACAGGATGGCCTGCGCCCCCCGGCTTTTTGTTTTGGCCGCGCTTTTGTCAATCCTGTTTTGTGCCGCCCCAATGTCCGCGGCGGAAGCCGGCGCGGAAAAACCGCCGCTCTGGCGGGACCCGGCCCAACCGCTGGACGCGCGCGTGCGCGACCTGGTGGGGCGGATGACGCTGCTGGAAAAGGCGCGCCAGGTTTGCAATATCGCGCCGCCCATTCCGCATCTTGGCCTGCCGGCATACGATTATTGGAACGAATGCCTGCATGGCATCGGCCGCAACGGCACCGCCACGGTTTTTCCCCAGGCCATCGGCATGGCGGCCAGCTTTGACCCGGCTTTGTTGCACACGGTGGCCGACGCCATCGCGACGGAGGGGCGCGCCAAAAGCCGCGAGTATTCGGAGGCGCATAATGGCGACTGCACCAATTACAACGGGCTGTCCTTTTGGACGCCGAACATCAACATCTTCCGCGACCCGCGCTGGGGCCGGGGACAGGAGACTTACGGGGAGGACACGTTTCTGACGGGCAGAATGGCGGTGGCGATGATCCAGGGCTTGCAGGGAGACGACCCGAAGTATGTCAAGGTCATGGCGTGCGCCAAACATTTCGCCGTCCACAGCGGGCCGGAGGAGACGCGGCACAGCTTCGACTCGGAGCCGTCGGAACGGGATTTTTATGAGATTTATTTGCCCCAGTTCGAGGCGGCGGTGAAGGAGGGCCATGTCGGAGCGGTCATGGGCGCTTACAACGACCTTTATGGCACGCCGTCCTGCGCCAGCCCGCTGCTCGCCACTCTCCTGCGCGGCCAGTGGGGCTTCAAAGGCCATGTGGTCTCGGACTGCGGGGCCATTGACGACTTTTTCTACGGACACGGTTTTTCGCCGACGATCGAAGCGGCGGCGGCCACCGCGGTGCGGGCGGGATGCGATCTTTGTTGCGGAACGGCCTACAAACAACTGTCGGACGCGGTGCAGGACAAGTTGCTGAAGGAAAGCGAACTGGACACGGCGGTGGGGCGAATGCTGGAGGCCCGGTTCCGGCTGGGGATGTTCGATCCGCCGGCCCTGGTGCCTTACGCGAAAATCACCACCAACGAATACGACACGCCGGAGCATGACGCGCTGGCGCTGAAGATGGCGCGCGAGTCGGTCGTGCTGTTGAAGAATAATGGTGTGCTGCCGCTGGATCGCGCCAAGATTCATAAGATCGCCATCCTGGGCGTCAACGCCGCCTTCACCAACACCCTCCTGGGCAACTACGAGGGCGACCCGTCGCACCCGGTGACGTTCGCCTCCGGCGTCTCGACTCTTCTGGGCACCAACGCGCAGTGCTATTACCTGCCCGGCTGCCCGCGCGCGCTTTATGTCAACGATAATAACCTCCCGGCTTATGAGAGCGCCCGCCTCCAGGCGCTGGAGCTGGCGCAAACGGTGGACGCCATCATCTACGTCGGCGGCATCGGGCCGGATTTGGAGCGGGAGTTTTACAACGTGCAGGTCGAGGGGTTCAGCCACGGCGACCGCACGCGCATCGAAATGCCGGCGGTGCAAACGGAGTTTCTGAAAGCGTTGCGCGCGACGGGCAAGCCGCTGGTGTTTGTCAATTGCAGCGGCAGCGCGATGGCCATGCCGTGGGAGGCGGAGAATCTCCCGGCCATTGTGCAGGTCTGGTATCCCGGCCAGGAGGGGGGAAGGGCCGTGGCGGAGGTTCTGTTCGGCGATGTCAACCCGGCGGGGCGGCTCCCGGTCACTTTTTACCGGGCGACCACCGACCTGCCGTCGTTCCTGGATTATTCGATGGCCAGCCGCACTTACAAGTATTTCACGGGCAAGCCGCTGTTCGCCTTCGGGCACGGCTTGAGCTACACGCAGTTCAAGTACGACGCGGCGCAACTGGACAAGGCGCAAGTCAATACTAACGACATGCTCCATGTCAAGCTCGATCTCGCCAACACCGGCCCCAGGGACGGCGATGAAGTCGTCCAGGTCTATTTCCGCCATGTCAAGTCGGCGGTGACTCAGCCGCAGGAAGCCCTGTGCGGTTTCCAGCGCGTGCCGGTGGCAGCCAAACAGACCGCCCATGTGGACATCCCGGTCCCGGTCCGGGAGTTTCGTTATTGGGACACTGTCAAGAAACAATATGTGGTGGAGGCGGGCGATTATGAGATTCTGGTGGGCGCGGCGTCGGATGACATCCGGGCCAAACTGGCGCTGCGGGTGGGGGGAAAATGAGATTGCGGATTGCGGATTGCGGATTGCGGATTGCGGATTGCCTGCCCTCCGCGCGCGTGGGTGCCATTCGTCCCTTTGGTCCCTTTCGTCCCTTTCGTCCCTTTCCGGGTCCGGGAGGTTTCGCCCATGCATGAACCTCTCTTGCCTTCTCCCAGTGTTTCCCCGGCCCGGGCCGGGAACCGGGTTGGCGCGCGGGCGGCCCGGTTGAGTTTTTGGTCTCCGTTTGCCGGGGCCGCGCTGTTTATCCTCGCGGTGTGGGCGGGAGCGACCCAGGCGGCCGGCCATCCGATCCTCATGTATGCGGTCATCGGGATTACCACTTTAGTCCTTGCGGGCGGACTGGCTCTGGGGATTGCCGCGTTGCGCCGGATGAAGGCGGAAGGCCGCCGGGGCATCCTGTCGCGGGCGCTGTCCGGCGTGGCGCTCAACGGAGTGTTGCTGGGCCTGATGTTGTGGCTGACTGGCTATTTGATTTATGACGCGCAACGCAAGGCCCGCGCAATGGAAAACGCGGCGGAGCTTGAGGCGCGGGAGTGGACAGCCCGCGTCGGCGGCGGCGCGGCGCTGGAAAAGGCGCTGGCGAACAATGCCAGCCAGAATTTCGCCGCGGCCTTGCGCCAGTTGCAGGGACGTTATGACGCCGCATGGGCCGCGCTGACCAATCCGCCGGTCCTGGAAATGGCCGGGGTGCAAAGCCGCGCGGAATTGCAGGCGCGCGAGGAGAAGGTGCGCCGTTTAATCCAAGCCGCCAAAGACCTGGGCAAGGCCGCCAGGAACACGCGCGATATTTACGAGCAGGAATTGCGAACGCACAAGTTGTCGCCCGAGGCGCGCGAGGCGGAACTGGAACAATTCATGGCGGAGATAGCGCCGGTCAATCCCAGCATCATCGCCTTGCGCCGGGCCGAGTTGCGCGAGGGAGAGTCCCTCTTGCGCGTGCTCCGGTTGTTCGAGCAGAATTGGGGCCGCTGGGAATACCGCCCCGCCACCGGGGATATCCTTTTCAAAAAACCGGAACTGGCGGACGACTACAACGTGGCTCATGAGGAGTTCGATGAAGTCTCCAGGGAAGCGCAGAACTTGAAGCGCCAACTCAGGAGCGGCAACCAATGATTTCCAAACCATTACTTCGCCGGGTGGCGGCGCGAAGGGCAGCGCGGGATTGAGATTAAGATTAAGATTATGATTAAGAGCAGGAGCGGAAGATCACTTGACCGGGTAGCCGCGCCAGAGCCAGGCCAAGGCGTCGGGGAGTGTTTCATTGACAGCCTTCGAGTCAACGTGTCCGGCGCCCAGGCAGAGAACCAGGTGGTAATGATACCCCTTGGCTTTCAATGCCGCGGCCATGTGCTGGTTTGCCAAAACCCAGTTATGATACGTGGATTCCGCGTCGGTGTGGCGGTTGTCCAGTTCCCCGACTTCCATCCAGACGCGCAACGGCTTGGCCGCGCTCTGCGGAATCAGATGCTCGTGATATTCCCACGCGCCGTGCGGCGAGTCGGAATTGACCGGCGATTGCTGATTCACGTAAGTGCCCGAGTAGGTCAGAATGCGATGGTAAAGGTCCGGATGAAACCAGCCCATGCTGAAGGCCGCGGAGCCGCCGGAGCTTCCGCCCATCGCCGCCCGTCCGTCCGGGTCCTTGGTAAGGGTGATGTTATAGTCGCTCGAAATTCTCGGCAGCACTTCCGCCTCGATGAACTCGGCGTATTTGCCGGAGACAGTGTCGTATTCAAGTCCGCGTTCGCTGCCCGGCCCGTCGCTGCCGCCGGAGTCAATGAAAATGCCCACCATCACCGGCAGACGCCGGTCGGCGATCATGTTGTCAAGTATCTTTGTCATCCGGCTCACATAGCCGCCGCCGTCATGCACCACGATAAACGGCGCCGCTGTTCCCGCCACATATTGACTGGGCACATAGACCGTCACCGCGCGTTTGTAAGGAACCGTCGCGCCGGGATTGGTCTTGCTGATGCCGGGATAGAATTTGCTGTCGGCGGAGTTCATCGTGAAAGCATGGATGGCTCCCTTGGGAACGCCGGGACGAACCGTCAACTCCGGCGCATTGGTGTAATTGGGACCGAGGGTAAAATCCCCGTCCCCCTCCGCGCCCGGGTCGGTTTGGGCGTTGGAACACAAAGGCAGCCCGCACAGGCAGGCGGCGGCGGCGGCGAACAGAACAACGTATTTTGTATGCTTCATAGCGACGCCAGTAATTCTAATGCAGGTCCAGATTTAGTCAATGGACAATTGTATCAAAGCATAATGCGTCAGGTCGTGGAAGCCAGGGCGAGGCTCCTGGGGATCCGCCGCAGCCCAAGAGGTCTCGGCCTGAGCCTCGCCCTGCCATTCCACGCCGTCACCGACGCATTGCATCAAGGCGGGAGGGCAGGCCGAAGGGCGAGATTTCATCGGCCGCCGGCTTCTTCCCGGAAAATCAAATTTCGCCTCGGCCAAGTCTCGCCCCGGCATCCACCGCTCACATATCAAGAGCAAGAGCAAATGTCAGAGCAACTGTCAGTTTTCACTATTGACACTTTTTAGGTGAGATGATCCTCCCGTTATAGGTGTTTTATAGAGACGCCAGCATCTGTGGTGGCGCGGGCTGGATTTTGTCGAGGACGAATTGGGGGATGGGGGAGGCGGACATGCGGCCGTCGGGGCCATATTTGACACAGGCGGCGGTCATGGAGCCGCGCGCGACCAGCACGGGGGGTGCGGCGTTGAGTTTGCGAAGGCGGAAGGCGTACGTCAGGGACTTGGCTCTGACTTCGGCTACCAGGAGATGGATTTCCACCTCGTCCTCAAAATGAAGCGGGAGCTTGAAATCGCATTCGGCGTGGACGCGCGGGAAACCGACCGGCGGGTCGCCGGTCTTGACGATGGAAAACCCGAGCGAACGAAAGAAGCCGTATTCGGCGGTTTCCATGAAGCGGAAGTAGTTGGAGAAGTGCATCAGGCCGGCCATGTCGGTGTCGGAGAATTCGACGCGGCGGATGGCTTTGAATTCGTAAGGCATGGCGGAGGGTGGTTTGGGAACGGGACTTCAGGAATTGGAAAAGGAGCGGATTGCGTCGGCGCAGTGGCCGGCGACTTGGCGGGCCATGGTTTCGGCGTTGAACTTTTCGGCGACCGCCTTGCGGCCAGCCTCACCGAGGGCGCGGGCGCGGGCGGGGTCCAGGAGCAAGGACTCGATGGCGTCGGCCAGGGAGTTGAGGTCATGGGGGTCGCAAAGGAGACCGCCGCCGGTGGCTTGAACGATTTCCGGAAAGGCCGAATGGGCGGGTTGGACGATCGAGACGCCCGAGGCGAGGGCCTCGATGAGGTAAAGGCCAAAGGCCTCGTTGTAAGTCGCCGGCACGGAAAAAACGGAGAGCGTGCGAAGGAAATCCAGCTTCGCGGCGCGGGACGGGTTGGGCACAAAATCAACATCGCCCGCCACGCCCGCCTTCTCCAAACGGCCGCGCAACTCATCCACCACGACCTGGTCCGCCGGCCCGCAACTGCCGCCGACGCGGAGTTTCAAATTCTTGACGTGATCGCGCTTCTTCAGGAGGAGGAAGGCGGCGCCCAGTTTGTCCAGGCCCTTCTCGCGGCACATCCGGGCGAAGAAGCCGAGGGTGGGGAATTGCGGAATTGCGGATTGCGGAATTGCGGATTGCGGATTGCGGATTGCGGATTGCGGATTTGCGGAAAAGCCATCGAGGTTGATGCCGTTGAAGACAACGCGAATCCGCTCCGGGGGAAGGTGAAGGCGCTTCTGCATCAGGTCCGCGAAATAGCGGCTGGGGGCGATGAAAAGGTCCGCCTCGGCGGCGCGCTCCGCGACCGTCTGCCAGGCCAGTTCGCGCGGGCCGGGCGGCAAGGTGTCGAGAAACCAGTCCTCGCCCTGGAAGGTGCAAACCACCGGCACGCGCAGTTCGGACCGCAAGCGGCGCGTCATTCCGATGAGCAGGGCATTGGAGAGGCAGATCACATCGGGCTTTTCCCCGCGCAACCAGAGGATCAGCTCGTCCAGTTCGCGGGATTGGCGGCCATCCTCGCCGCGCAACATCGAGAGAGTGATCGGCCCCAGGTGCTCCGGGCGCGTGCGGGTGGCGGGGCCGGCGGCCATTTTCAACAAGCCCGGCGCGGCCAGCAAACGATGCAGCCATTTCGGGGAATGCCGGAAAAGAGCCGAGTGCTGCTCCAGGAAGACATTGATGCCGCCGTAAAAAAGCGGCGTGCCCGCGCTCTGGTCCGCCTCGTCCAGCGTCAGCGGCAGGTACAGCGGCGTCATCACGGCCGAATGCCCCAGGCGCTGCAAAGCGGTGACGAGGGCGTTGTCACGCAGACAGGCGCCGCAGAACATTTTGCCGGCGCCGGGCGTGATTTGAACGATGCGCAATGGACGGGTTTGGACCACGGATAAAAGGGTTAACCGAGAATCGCAAAATGAGAAATAATAAATGCAAGCGGGCGCATGAAAAAATCTTCGCCTTCCGGGCGGGGCGGAGACGTTGCGCAGGAGCGTCGCCCAGCGGCGCGCGCCGCGCAATGGCTCCCTGGGGAAGGGACGCAAGGGACATAAGGGACAAATAGGACAAATAGGATGAATGGGACGAATGGGACCGGACGCCGCCGGCGGTCAGGCGCGCTGCTTTTTTCCGCGGCGGGGGGAATTGTAGGCGACCGGGGGATGGGGAGTTTTGCCGGCGGGAACGGGTTCGCCGGCCAGGCCGCGCTTGAGTTCGCGGATTTGATCGCGGAGCAGGGCGGCTTTTTCAAATTGCAGGGCGTTGGCGGCTTCCAGCATTTCTCCCTGCAAATCCTGCAACGTCTGGGTCAGGTCCAGGTTGCCGCCGACTTCGCGCAGGATCATCTCGGCCTTGTCGCGGTCGCTTTGATAGACGGCCAGGCTGTCTTCCACAGCGCGGCTGACGCTGCGCGGGGTGATGTGGTGTTCCTGGTTGTAGGCAATCTGTTTCTGGCGGCGGTATTCGGTGACGGCGAGGAATTTGCGGATGCTCTGGGTCAGCACGTCGGCGTAAAGTATAACTTCGCCGTTGATGTGGCGGGCGGCGCGGCCGGCGGTCTGGATGAGGCTGGTGGCGCTGCGCAGGTAGCCCTCCTTGTCGGCGTCAAGAATGGCGACGAGGGAGACTTCCGGCAGGTCCAGGCCTTCGCGCAAGAGGTTGATGCCGATCAGCACGTCGAAGTCGCCCTTGCGCAAGGCGCGAAGGACTTCGACGCGCTCGATGGCGTCAATTTCACTGTGCAAATAACGGACATTGATGCCGAGGTCCCGCAGGTAATCGGTCAGTTCCTCCGCCGAACGTTTGGTGAGGGTGGTGACGAGCGTGCGCTCCTTTTTTTCCGCGCGCGCGCGCACTTCTTCCATCAGGTCGTCAATCTGGCCTTTGAGCGGTTTGACGGTAGCTTTGGGGTCAATCAGGCCGGTGGGGCGGACGATTTGCTCGACGACGCGGCCCTGGGACCACTGGAGTTCCTGCTCGGCGGGAGTGGCGCTGACGTAGATGGTCTGGCCCTGAAGCGATTGGAATTCGGAGAATTGCAGCGGGCGGTTGTCCAACGCGCTGGGCAGGCGGAAGCCGTGTTCGACCAGGACGGTTTTGCGGGAATGATCGCCGGCGTGCATGCCGCCGATTTGCGGGACGGTGGCGTGGGATTCGTCCACGATCAGGAGATAATCGCGGGGAAAAAAATCCATCAGCGTGCCGGGGCGGGAGCCGGGCGGACGCCCGCCGAGGTGGCGCGAATAATTTTCGATGCCGGAACAGAATCCCATTTCCTCCATCATTTCCAGGTCGTACTCGGTGCGCATTTTGATGCGCTGGGCTTCGATGAGTTTGCCGCGGGACTCGAACCAGGCGATGCGGTCGCACATTTCCTCGCGGATGGCGAGGAGGGCGCGCTTGATTTTGTCGTTGGGGGTGACGAATTGTTTGGCGGGGAAAACGACGACGGCGGACAGGGTTTCGGAGGCATCGCCGGTGAGCGGGTCGAAGCGGCTGATGCGCTCGATTTGGTCGCCAAAGAACTCCACGCGCAAACCGTCCTCCAGCCCCGCCGGGCGCAGTTCCACCACGTCGCCGCGGACGCGGAACTGGCCGCGCTCGAAGGCGACATCGTTGCGGGAGTATTGCAAATCCACCAGGCGGCAGAGGAACTGGTCGCGCGAGATTTCCATCCCCGCCCGGATTTGCACCAGGAGCGCCTCGTAATCCTCCTTGCTGCTGATGCCGTAAATGCAGGAGACGCTGGCCACGACGATGACATCGGGGCGGGTGAGGACCGAACTCATGGTGGAGAGGCGCAGGCGCTCGATTTCCTCGTTGATGCTGGAGTCCTTTTCAATGAAGGTGTCGGTCCGCGGGATGTAGGCTTCGGGCTGGTAATAATCGAAGTAGCTGACGAAGTATTCGACGGCGTTTTTCGGGAAAAAACTTTTGAATTCGGCGTAGAGCTGGGCGGCAAGGGTCTTGTTGTGGGAGATGACGAGGGTCGGTTTTTGGATGGCTTGAATGACGTTGGCGATGGTGAAGGTTTTGCCCGAGCCGGTGACGCCGACGAGGGTTTGCTGTTTGGCGCCGGAGAGGACGCCATCCGTCAGCCGGGCGATGGCCTGCGGCTGGTCCCCGGCGGGCTGGTAAGGGGCGCACAAATCGAACATGGAGGCAAGGTAGGGACAGTCCGGCGCGGTGTCAAACCGGCCCCTGATCCCTGCCCTAAACGGCTCCATCGCCGTCATCCTTCAGAACGTGTCCATGATTGGGTGGATGGCCTGCCATCCGCAGCTCGAAGAGCGAAGGATGGTGCGCGCTGCAGGTTTCGAACCTGCCAAAGACGCCGCATTGCCAAGGGGATACAAATTCTGACGCACCGATAAGCGCACCAAATTGCCCGGCCTGCGCGGATTTGCAAAAGGTCGTTCGGGCCTGGCCGGAACTGAGCGAACCGTTGCGGCGGGCAATTCTCGCCATTGCCAACTCGGCCACTGAAAAGGAGGGCCAGTGACACCGGGGCGGCAGGAGGCCGCGATAAAGCGAGCAGAACCGGAAAGCGAGCACCACTGCTCGCCGGTTCTGCGGTCGAATGTCGTGGAGACTGGCGGCGCGGCAGGCGGGCGGAGCGGCGCGCAGCGCCGCCCGCCTGCCTGCGCTGCTGGCTTGTCTAAAGCGCATATTTCGGCGCGAAAGAGACGAGGAAGCGTGACCTGTTATCGGAATGCCAGTTTCCTCCAAGTTCGGCTGCGGTCGGATGCGGTTCAAGACAGAGAGGGAGGCGGGCCACGAGGCGAGATTACCGAATTCACCCCGGCAGCGCGGCGGCGGATGCTGCAATTGATGGCGAAAGTGGAACAGGCGGCGGTGCCGCTCTTCGTGACGCTAACCTATCCTGATGAGTTCCCGTTGTACCATGAAGATTACAAGCGGCATCTGGAAACTTTCTTTGACAGGCTGCAACGGCGATGGCCGGGCGCGTCGGTGATTTGGAAACTGGAATTCAAAGAGCGGAAATCAGGGCGGAACAAAGGGAAGATCGCGCCGCATTATCATCTGTTCGTGTATGGAGTGCCCTGGGCGTTCGACTTCAAATCAGAGACGGGGGCAAGTTTTCGACTGCGTTACGAACGGTCTGAGGCAAGGCGGACAATGGAGGTTGAAGTGTTTAGCGAAGAGGGCGGCTACAAGCGGCAATGGTTTGGGGGCAAGTTCGATTATGAGGAAGAGGCGAAGCGTGAGCAAAGCAGGGCCCTTTTGGAGCAGGACCCTGGGATGTTCTTCTTGGACTCCCTTCGACAATGGGTTGCACGGCACTGGTACGACGTGGTCGGGTCAAAATCATTTTCGCACTTCCGGGCAGGCACGGGGGTTGAAAAACTGCGGACAACGAAAGGCGCATTCGCCTACGCTGCCAAACGATACGTTGCCAAAAAGGAGGAAATGGCGGATTTGGAGCACAAGCCCGGCCGGTTTTGGGGCGTCGTTGGCCGAAAGAATCTGCCATTGGGGAAACGGGAAGATCGGGAAGTGACGGCAGGCCAGGCGGTGAAACTGCGGCGGGCCATGCGGCGATACCGTGTGGCGAACACGCCACCGGAGAAGCGGAAATACCTGCGCAAGAGCCAACTGTGGTCGGAGGACTTCACGGCCAAGCTGTTTTGCAACGTGGAGTTTTGGATTGAACGTCTGCCGAATTTGATTGCGCCACAGCCGGAATTCGAGCGGGGTGTTGCGGTGGTAAAAACTCTCACCTCGATTCGGCTAAATTTGAGGGCGTGATTGGAGCCAAGCCACCTCAACGGTTGCGGTCCCGGCCGTATTTTCGGCCGTATTCGCAAATGTCTCCGTTTGGGAGAATGTTCCTGTCTTTGTGGCGAACCCATCCGCGATTCGCGCGGTCTTGGGTGACCGGACCTCTACATATGGGGCAGAGGTCCTGATTATTTTCTCTTATTACATCTGATGTTTTCATAAATGGTGAATTCATTTCGATCACCGATATTACTCAATCGTAAATCTCGTCGTTTTATAGGCATTTTCCCGTTCGTCTTTATGCGGTCGCTTTCTCTTTATGGAAATGGATTCGGAGTTGCTCGTAAGCGACGTTGATTTCCTTCATCTTCTCCTGTGCCTGAAGTTTCAATCTATCATTGTGAGCAAAACGGTCTGGGTGCCAGACCTGCGCCAAATCATGATACGCCCTTTTGATCTGGTCCCATGTCGCCTCCTCGGAAAGCTCAAGGGTTTTAAAGGCTTCAAAAACATCAGATTGGTCAGAGCCGGGGAATGAGTAATCCGCACCATTTTCGCTACCGGCCTCGGAACGCGCTTGGCGAGGGTCGTCTCTTGACGACTCAGACGGATTCCCAGGCCCGTAATCAAATGCAGCAGGGCGATTCCAACTGGTGGAAAAATATTCACGGAGATCCGAAAACCGCTTGTTCTTGACAAGATAGCGAATGAAGAAAGTGGCAATGACCGTGAATATGCCAGCGGCGACCAAGCTCATCCTTGCTTCCGCGTTTCGTCGCCTCTCAAAAGCCGCGTCAGACTCGCCGTCCGCTCTGCGCGAACTGGCAGAGCAGATCGAATAGAGGAAAAGGAGAACAGTCGCACTAAGGATATACTTAGAGATGAAGGCAAGCCAGGCTAGGGTCAAATTGCGATTATTGATATATGAGTTCCTAAACCCAAAAAAGGCTACCATCCCCACGGAGATCAAGAAGGCAACCCAAACGCCAAGCGGCCTATCCGAGTTGGTGAATGGCGCGCTCAAGATGGCAGATAGTATTGTAAATATCCCTATTGCGATTGGCCCCAAAAATGTCAATGTCGCATCGGTGTAGTCGGCAAAAAAGACTATCTTCCCTTTTGCGTGGAGGATTAAAGAGGATAATAATATGAATAACATGATTAGTGCCGTGCTGCCGATGACGACGCCGACAACAGAGTTGTCTCCCTTCGACGCGTGGTTGGTCTGTCCCAAAGAAGTGGATTGGTTTTCTGCCGTGGTTTGGCCGTATTTATACTCGCTCCGCAAATAGCTGGCTGATAAGCGAGCAAATTCACTAAGTAGCGTCGAGGCGGGTTTTAAACTGTCGTTTTTGATACCATTCGTAGCGATAAAATCACGAATTCCGTCGATCTGTTCTTTGACCTGCGGCGCCATCTCGGTGAAGGAATTCTGGTTCAATGCGTCAAGAGAAAGCCGCAAATCTTTGTTCAGAGCCGCTAATTTTGTGAGCGTGGCGGCACTCTGCTCCTCGTTCTGCTGCATCCAAGCATGGAAATCATTCTTGACCTTCGTGAGTTGATCTTTCTTCGTGAAATACGGCTCCTGCATCAACACCAAGCACAACTGATCAATATTGTAATTCTGCACTGGGTTTGCGGTGCTGATTGACTTTAGTTGCTGGATCCGCTTCATGAGGGAATTCAAGGCGGAATCAGAGTAGGCGTCAAAATTAATGCGGCTTTTTATCGCGGACAACTCCGGCGGTAGGCTACGTCCGGGATGGTTGGCTATATAGTCATCAATAGTTTTATTGATCTTCCCTATCCCCTCTGGCAAAACGCCGAGCGGTCGGCCAGCTTGGATTTCATGGTCAACTGCCACGTAGCTGGTTAGAAAACCGCTTATATCCGGGAAATAGGAAGCTCCAGAATTGAAGAGTTCTGGATACTTGCCCCTCCAAAGGGCCCGAAGTTCGACCGCGCTGTGTGACGTATTGAGCAATTCCGGGGCATCGGTCGTGTTTGTATTGACCATGATGCCGGGAGGGACATTTCCTGGACCAATCTGCGAATGGGCGAAAAGTGCGAAGGTGAGACACACCCAACCGGCGAACAAGCGGCTGATAGCGTACGCTTGCGACGTTCTAAAACAAGTTGTTTTCCCTCGTTTCACAAAACAGCAGAATAGCCGCGCTGCGTCGCCATGACAAGGAATTATTCCCATTTTGGGGGCGACTTGCGCAAGCCCTCCCTGGTGGTGACGGCATTGCTGCCAGTGTTGCGGGGGCAGCTAGGGCGCAATCCTGGCAGCAATGACGACACGACCAGGCACTTGTTGGGGCGGAGCGTTCGCGTGTTGGCATTTGGCTTGGCCTTCATGGCTTTAGCAAGCCGAATGACGACACGGGAACGAGCCGCGGGGAAGGCTCTTCCGGCTCTGTTTTGTCTCCCAAAAAGAAAGATGTTGACATTACGAATACTAAGCGTTAGGTTGGCATTATGAATAAAGAGTTTCCGTATTTGGATGTTCCGGCCAGCTTGAAACCGATTGTCGGTGTCCCTGACCCTGAGACGCGAATTTATCGGCGGGAAGGGAGCGATGAGGAGTCCGGGCCGTGGTTCGACGCCTTGTGTGAGCATTTCCCCGGTGAGGGCTTTATTTCGCCCGGTGGCGTTGCGATGTACGCGCCAGTGTCGCGGGCCGGGGTGTATAAACGACTGAAAGAGGGCAACTTGACGGCGTTCTGTTTTCATGTCGTGAAGGCGGAGCGGTCAGTCTTTGGGTATCAAAAGAAGCTCAAAGAGCGCCCTTACGTTTATGTTGCGGTGAGCGAGTGCAAAGCCTGGGGTGAGGACCTGAAAGCGCGTCCAGACCGAAAAGCGGCGTATGTGGAAGCTGCCGGGGGCGAAAAGCCGGACCACGAGGGCGTCTTTCTGGACGAACCAAAAAAGGTCGCGGCGTCGGCAAAGGGGAACCGACAGGCTCTGAAAGAGATTATGCGGGAAGTCGTCCAAGAGGTCTTGGATGAGGATTTCCCGACATTTTCGCGGGCAAAAGCGCGGCGTGAGGTCGCGGCCAAAGCGAAGGCAAAACTTGACGGGGGGAACAAAAATGCAAAATGAAGTTGAAAAGAAACTGGACCGGGTTATGAGGTTGCCAGAGATTGCGGACAAGCTGGGCGTGTGTGCGCGGTCGGTACGGCGGATGACTGACCGTGGCGAACTGCCGCATCTGGTGAGGGTGGGCCGCGCCGTGGGATTGATGCAAAGCGATATCGAAGCGTTTCAAGAGCGGATGCTCAAAGAAAGGGCCAGCCAATGAATGAAAGAGTGACAGTGAGAGCTTTCGTGTATCGGCCAAAGCGCCGGCGCGATGGAAAATCAGTGCAAAGTCCGCTTTACCGGGCGCGAGTGCGGTTCCCTGGGGAGCGGAAAACGCGGGACATTCCGCTTGGCGTGACCGAAAAGCGGTCGGCGGAACAAATGCTGCAAGACATTCTCACGGAGCAAAGCCAAGAGGCGGCGGGCCTGCTTGCGCCCAGGAGAATGCGGGATGCCGCCCAAACGTCCATTGCGGAGCATTGCGGGGCGTTCCTGAAAGACTTGACCGCCAAGGGGCGCGTGTTTCGCTATGTTCAAGCCGTGGGTGTTTATATTGAAACCCTGATCAGAGAATGCCATTGGGAACACCTTCGGGACGTGACGCCTGAATCGTTCACGGTCTGGCGGCAGAACCAGACAAAAGCGCCGAAAACCCTCAACGAATATCTGGTAGGAGCGCGGGCGTTCTTCAATTGGATGGCGCGGCAGAAGCTGACGAAAGAGAATCCCCTGGCTGATGTCGAACTGGTGCGGGTGGAGGGTTTTCAGAAAAGGGTGCGGCGAGCCTACATGCCGCAAGAGGTGCGGGACTTGCTGGTGGTGGCTGGCGAGCGCAAGCCGGTTTATCTGATGGCCGTGCTGACCGGGTTGCGCCGTGGCGAATTGAAGCAACTGCGATGGGCTGACTTGGATTTAGATGCGTCCGCACCTTGGGTGAAAGTGCGCGCGTCAATCTCGAAGAACCACCGGGAAGCCGTGTTGCCGTTGCATTCCGATTTGGTGGAAGTGTTGCGCGGGTTGCGGGCTGCGGAGTGCAATCCTGAGTCCTTCATCTTCGCGGGGTTGCTGCCGCGCACAAAGCGTTTTCAAGCGGACCTTAAAGCGGCTGGCATTGACGGGCAAGATAAGGGCCGTGGCCGTTTGGATTTCCACAGTTTCCGGGTCACGTATTGCACGGAGTTGGGTTCTTTGGTCGGGAGCGAGCGCGTCCGGATGGAATTGATGCGGCACCATGAACCCCGGCTGACGGCGGAAACTTACACGGATGCGCGGATGTTGCCGCTTGGGGATGCGGTGGCAAAACTGACCTTCCATCGGAGCGAAACGGGGGCGGATTCGTACGCACCGATAAGCGCACCAATAAGCGCACAAACAGGGGTCCAGAGCAGTCAAGCCCTGTCATCGGCTGTCACGGAAACGGCAGGGGCCGATGGGCAAAAAAGTCCTGTAAATACGGGGGAAAAGTCACTTTCTGACATGCTCTGTCGCGAGCTGTCAAAAGTGGGAAAATGGTGCGCGCTGCAGGTTTCGAACCTGCGACCCCTACCGTGTGAAGGTAATGCTCTACCACTGAGCTAAGCGAGCTAAATCGGTGATGCGCAAATTGAGCATGAACGCGTCATCGGCGGACAGACTAAAGGGAATTTACAAAAGGGGCAAGGAATTTTCCGACAGGAATTTTCCGTTCCGGGATGAAACAAAGACGGGATGAACACCGAGGCCGGGCGACGTTTTCCGCCCCATAATTTCTACGCACGGCCTCGGGGTGACCCAAAAACAGCCCAACTGAATACGCGTAACAGGTTGTTGATCTATTGCGTTCGCCAGCTCAAAACCCAATGAAATCAACGGTTTGATGGGTATACATCCCCTGAAAAAATGTCTTGCAGTACCGGCACAGTACAAGTTTGTTCGTAAACTACCCGATGAAGTCTCGCAACAAGACACTTACCCCAGCCGTACTGAATTAGACGCCACGAACATTAACCAATTCTGAAAATTGCATTAAAATCGGGCTGTTTGGGAAGCGGGGTCTTTTCGTGACCCTTCCGGTCTGCTTACTCACATTTGTAACTGAACCCAAGCCGGCCGCGAACGGTGTTTTAGCCGGATTTTAATGTTAAATTCATCGGCAGTTAATGTTCGCTTCGTCAATAATGGTATGACGTATTTCATGTCCAACGCGATGCAGTTGATGGTTTCTGGGGGAGCCACCGAATTGCACCTTCGTGTCGGAATGTCTCATCTTGAGGAAATGATGAGATCTGGCCGCTATCTCTTGATCGAGACCAAGTGCGTCTTCTCCAAAGGTTTGCGGCGGACGTTGTTTCCGGGTCAGAAAACTAAATGGATTAGCCACTCCCCCAGGATTGGAGGAGTTGAAAAAATGAAAAATCGTCTCTCAGTATTCCCCATGGCGTTTGCGGCCATCACGACGGCAGCGGTTTGTCTCGGTGTGCCCTGGTGTGCCGCCAGCGCCCAAAACAGTTCCACCGCGAGTTACGGCGCCACTCCGCCGCCCGCAGCCAGCGCCATCCAGGTCCCTGCCTTGCCCTATGGCGTGGGCGAGGTGATGAAGCTGTATCAAGCCGGCATCAACCAGAATGTGATCGTCAGTTACATCAACAACTCGTCGCTGCCATATCATCTTAGCGCCGATGGAATCCTTTATCTGCAGACTTTGGGTGTGCCGCAGGAGATTACCAAGGCGATGATCCAGCGCGACGGCCAGATGCAGCAGCAACAGGCCATGCAGCAGCAATACCAGCAGCAGCTAATGGCGGCATCCGTGACGGCGCCAAATGGCGCTGTGGCGGCCCAACCGTCTGCGCAGGTTGTGATGCCAACAACGCCAGCTCCTGCCGTCACAGTGATTGGTGGTTCGGATTATCCATATTATGATTACGGGTACCCTGACTACTATGGCTATGGCTATGGAGGGGCCTACTATGGCTGGCCGCTGGTGATCGGCGGCGGTTGGGTGGGCGGTTATGGTGGGTATGGTGGGTATGGTGGGTATCGTGGCGGCATTGGCAGTTTCCGCGGCGGTGAAGGCGTTGGCGGGTTTCATGGTGGCGGAGGCGTCGGCGGGTCCCACGGCGGTGGAGCCATTGGCGGGTCCCACGGCGGTGGAAGTGTTGGCGGGTTTGGCGGCGGGCACGGCGGAGGGGGAGGGGGCGGGCATCGGTAAACCGCGACTTTTTAATCTTAGATTCATCAGCCGTTAATGTTCGCGCTGTCAAAGATGATATGAGGTGTTCAATGTCCAGCCTGCTGCAATTGGTGGTTTCCAGGGGGGCCTTCGACTCCCGCGGTCGAGACCATATTCGGATCACACACCCATGCCGTCAAACCGAAAACCGAGCCGAAGCACGACCGGCCAAAGCTCAAAGAATTCGCCGCAGACAGGAAACCCGCATTTTTCGGTGTGTCCGGGCGATTAGGCCGGCGAAACAGATGGTCAACAAGAGAAGGCCGCCAAGCGGGTTTGCATGCCTTGCGCGAGCGTTGCTTCCTCCGGTTATCCGACCTTTCAGGGCACTGCTCGAAAAGCTTGCCCCTATCGGATACCAAGACGAGGCGGGCTTTCATTATGGCTCGAACGGCCAGGCACAGCCAAATCAATCCATGTCTCCCAGATTAGATGGTCCGGCTGGCCCCCAAGACACCCGCATAGTTGCGCATTGGGAACACAAGAATCCGGCGCGTTAATGAAAGCCGCATTAGGAATCCATCTGTTGGCGGCGCACCAGGCAGCAAAGGCTCTGGTCAAGATGGCCGAGTTGTCCTGGCTGCGGTTTGGCGCGTTTTATCGGGGCTTAGCCGGACAAGTCAACGTGGCGGCCGGCTTCGCTCCCTTGTGGTGGCCGGTATGGGTCTGTGTTGTGGGCGTCTTAATGCTATTCACCATGGTGCGCGCCCGAGTCGGCGCTGCCTTCCGTCACAAACAATGAAAAACAGAAAGGACCAATAAAATGCACAAACGAAACAAGAACCATGCAGGTAATGGCAACGGAACCCCGCACCCGACACCAAAACAGATCGGAGTATCATTTGCCCTCGAACGCGCCGAAGCCAATGAGGTGTATTTGTCCGGTGACTTTAACGAGTGGTCGGGGACGAACCTGCCGATGATCCGGCGCGGCGCCTGCCGCTGGGAAAAGATAGTTACATTGCCGCCGGGCCGTTACGAGTACAAGTTCATCGTTGACGGGCAGTGGACTCCCGATCCATACGCGTCGCAAGAGGTCGTTAATGCCTTCGGTTCCACCAATTCGGTGGCGGAGGTCCGTTGAATCTCCCCCTTTTACGGTTCAATTCGTGCCTGGGTTTGCCGCCCAGCCGACGATTTCTCCGTCAGGCAATTTCACCACGTTGTTCGCGCTTGCCAAAGAGTCAATCGGATGGCGCTCGCCATCCAGATAGACGAACGTGGTTTGATCGCATTGAATAACAACCGGGACAAAAACCCACCCATATATTCCCCCTTCGGCCTTTATCATGTACGAGCCGGCGGGGAGGTGAACGCGCGTGGGCGGCTCGACCGTCCAATCTCCTTCAATGAAGTTTGGAACCCATTTGACGAGTTTCCCGGCGTTCGAATAGATGTTGT
>Ga0181530_10001825_pt1 | contig 26144 bp, 27 predicted proteins | sample PEATcosm2014_Bin_42_FD_119769 | JGI IMG/M metagenome (GOLD analysis project Ga0181530, IMG submission 119769) | Peatland microbial communities from MTU Mesocosm Facility, Houghton, MI, USA - PEATcosm2014_Bin10_60_metaG | ecosystem: Environmental > Terrestrial > Soil > Wetlands > Peat | place... | reverse complement strand
TCGACGCCAGTACCTACGATAAAAAAAACCGCAGAAATTCGCCAACAACAGGATCGTCTGCGCTGTCGGCTCGCCGAGGCTCAATCTGCCGCCCTACCGCCCGTAAGCCAAGCAATAGAGCTGATCGCACTCACGGCCAAAGCCGCTGGCCTGTTCCTGAAGCAGCCGGTGGCGGAGCAGCGAAAACTCCTCCGGCTCGTCCTGGAGGCCGCGACCGGGAAGGGCGGGGAGTTGCGGATGCCGTTCCGGGAGCCATTTTCGCAATTACGACTTTCGAACCGCGCAACTCACACAAACGATGCAGACTTAGGCGCCAACGGCAGCCGTTTTGATACCTGGCGGAGGAAGAGGGATTCGGACTCTTGTATCGCATTTAGAATCAGTAACTTGCGTGGATTCAACACCGCTCATGACCGATTTCACCGCTGATTCCCGACTTCACCGCCATCGTAACCGTGATCGTAACAGTTTCGGGGAACGGGCGTGATTCATGAGGTCAACGCCTGACGGCAGACCTGATGGAGATTTGCTCCACACCACACCACCCGTTCCGCTTCACCAATTGTACCGCTCTCGATTTCGGCGGCGACCTCTTTAGCGGAACAACGAAAGTTGGTATGGTGTCGAATGAGTATAGGCCGTATGCTGCTCCTGCACAAGATTTGTTTCGTCGGCTTGGCTCTGGCTTGTGGAACGGCCAACGGTCAGCAGGACTGCGGGTTCGCTGAGTACCACCCCACTCGTATCTCACATTTCGACAAGGTTTCCATCGGTGGCCCCACTCCCGAATACCCGGCAGCAGCCAGGAAAAGTCACTGGAGCGGCACAGTTCAGATCGGCGTCATCGTGGATGTTCAGGGCAAGGTCGTCAAGACTTGTCCGGTGTACGCTCCAGGCAAGCCCATCCCGCATGAATCGCTGATTGCAGCGGCATCGGCGGCAGCGAAGCAGTGGAGATTCAAGCCGAACTTCGGGTTTGGCTCCGAATTCCATCCCGGCATCCAGTACGTGCAACACGTACTGTTGTTTCGATTCGTGCTGCCCGATGACCGCAGCGATGTCGGCGTTAAACGAGAAAGATTCAATCCCGCCGATCTGGAAGGTTTCGCCAAATCTCCTACTGAGCACATCATCGTGCCACTGGACACAGAGTTCTACGTTGAGCGTGTCCAGGGCGTCATCGTGTGCAAAGCTGATGGCCGTCCGCTGGAGAACGTTCTCTTTGAGGTACGTGGCCCTTCGGAAGATCGCACAATCACACAAGGGCGCACTGACAGGAACGGACGATTCCGGTTGAAGTCGCTTCGGCCCGGTGTGTACCTGTTCAAGACGACTGCGAACGGATTTCAGTCGGTCATTGGGACGATTGTAGTGGGATTCTTCAAGCAACCCACGCCCATACACATCGAACTTCCTGTAGGCGTTTGAACTGGCTTACCCGGCTGCTTTCAGCGCACGTTGCACCGTCATCGGACTGTTGCCTAACTTGGCCGCAATCTGACGAACGCTCAATCCCTGATTCCGTAGCTTGGCAATTTTGCTGCGATTCACGACCACACGAGGACGGCCAAGGACTTTCCCCTGCGAACGTGCCCGTTCCAGTCCACTACGGACACGGTTCGATATGCGTTCGGCTTCAAATTTAGCGACGGTTGCCAGAATTCCGATGACCGCATCGGAAAATGCGCCAAGCGAGTCGATCCACTGTTCCTGTAGGCTCCGGTACTTCACGCCGTATTGCGAGAGTTGATTGAGTAACAACAACGTCGGCAACACTCCTTGCCGACTCAGACGATCCAGCGACCAAAACAGAAGAACGTCATATTGGCGTTTCCTTCCAGCTTCGAGAGCGTTTTGCAATTGTGGCCGCTCCGCCTTTCGCCCGGACACTTGGTCGTGGAACTCCGCAACCACTGTCCATCCCATGCGCCCGGCGTAGGCATGAAGTTCTCTCGTCTGGTTCGTCAACTCCTGTCTGCCGTCGTCCGTGCTCGTGCGTGCGTAGATGGCAACTCTCACAAATTCATTGTACCATAAACATCTGTTTTTGGGACACAAAATTTAGCCAAACATGTCCTTTCTTTCCAGCCTGATTCCACGGCGATGACGGCGACGTTTTTGGTACGGGAATGCCAGCGGACGTGTCGAGCTACGGAAAGTTCTATATATGTTCGGCCCTGAAAATATGCCGAATACAAAACCGAACATCACCCGACTCCCGGCTGTTCCCATGACCGTGGAAACGCTCATGAAACGTCCGATGCCGGAAGTCCAGAATTACATGCTCGAAGTCGCTCCGTTGCTCCGTTTGGGAAACGAATACAAGAGCGGCTTTCTCGAAATGCTCCAGAAGACGCCGGGGAGTATCTATGCCGTGGCGAACTTCAACCTCAAGAACCTGGAGCCGTCCTGGTGTTATCAACGGCTCAACCTTTTCGACATGAAGGTGGCCCGGTGCCTTCTTGGAAAACATTGGAGCAGGATGCCGGAAACCGAACGACTCCGCTGGATTGCTGTGCCAGAACGGGCGTCATTCTTGCACTACAACTTGGTTTTGGATGTTCCTGTCCAGCACCAAGAAACATTTTTCGTGGAGGCTCCGGGCATTTGGAAAAAGGTAGTCCCTTCCGGCCAGTTTGATCTTCACGTCGTCGGGGAGGGCGACGGAGAAGCTGCCGCCGTCCGTAGTTACACCGGAAAGACCTTTCACCCACGGTGGACGATTGACAACACCATCACGAGTTCACAACTCAGGAGGAAACAGTAGACCACAACTTTTGCAGCCAGCGGCTCCGGGCAGTAGCGAGTGGCAATCGCCTGTAGCGAGACCCCGGAACCATTTTGAAGATGCCAACGACGGTCAAAAGAGCGTCGTATTACTAGAACTTTACCTAAACGAAAGAAGGAACCGAAATGAACTTTATCGAATGGACGAAAGAACAACATTCAAAGAACGAACTTCCATCAAATCCAAAGACCATCAAAACCAGACTGGAACGAAATCGACTTGCCAGGATGGAAGCGATGATTGACGAGCTTGTGCTCCTGAAGAAAGTGATCGTGGAAGCCAGAACGTTCCACCTACCGGAGAAAGATCATGCCAGCAAGAACTGACCTTGACCACGCCCTTCAACTTCGGCTGTCAAAACACATCGTGGCCGAAATTGACGACGTGATCGCAAAGGTTCCACAGCTTTGTGATTTCAACCGCTGCAAATTTATTCGTGCAGCCGTGCAGTACGCCTTGGATTCACTTGCGGAGGAAGGCTACTTGCGGGAGCGACGAGCGGAGTAAGACAGGAGACGAACTATGAAGAAGACGAAATTGTCATCAGAAGAGGAAATGAAGAAACGACGTGAACAGATTGCCGAAGAAGTCGGGGATGACGTGATGAACAAGCTATTGAAGGCCATGACCGTTCTCGCCGCCGCAATGCTCAAACGGGCAGAGTATCGGGCACAGGCGCAATTGCGGTATGCGAAGTCGAAGGACCGCATCTCACCGGAGTCAGGATCATGAACTCGAATCAAAATCTATCGAACCTGGTGCGCCTTCGTGCGGAGATAATCCGCCACTCGCTGCCAGACTTATGCCGAAAGGAAAACAGAAGCATGACTTCCGCTCTTCGTGTTGCCAGCCACTTGGTTCACTATGTGGACGTAGAAGGGAAGCCGCCGCAGAATTACACGCCAGCGATCCAAGAGGCCATGAAATACCATCGCCTTCTGCGCCAAGCGGAGGAACCGGACTACCCTGAGACCGCCAGAAACCGCTACCGTGAGCAAAATGAGAACTTCGAGAAGTTCCTCGCAAACCTGAAACAGAAGGCGACGACGAGCGGTGACGACGGGCGACCAGTATAGCTGCCATGTTGACGACGGCTGCTATATGTACATGAAGTCGGAGTAGCAACGATTTTCTTTGGCGCTTTCCAGAAGCGACCCAGGGGTGCTTTCCAAAAATGACCCAGGCGGTTTGTAGCTGAGCCACGACTTGGGGTGTTGGAGGGAGGGCGCCCCGCGAGGTCCCGCCCGCTGTTTTCCGTTACAGTGTTGATTTTGCTGTGAGCCGGAGGTTTACTGCGCCCCGGAGAGGAGTACGTTCCCCTCCAGGGCAGGAGCTTCTGGGAGTGATCACCTCCCATGGGCCTTCCCGAGAATCCTACAGGCCATCGCGAAAATCAAGTGGCCGGTCGGCGGAAACGCCGGGCACGCCGGCCGCGGCTGCGGCAGTGTCTGCTCAAAGGGTGCGCGCAGCGATTTCATCCCCGTCGTGCGCGCCAACGGTATTGCAGCGAGCGTTGCCGGGAGGCGGCGCGAAAGTGGTCGCGGTGGAAGGCGCAGCAACGATACCGGGAAACGGCGGCGGGCCAACAGAAACGCAACGGCCAAAGCCGGCGCTACCGGGAGCGCGTCAAACGCCGGAAAGCAACAGAGCCAGAGACAGTTAGCGAGGCCGCGAGGGTAATCACTCCGGAACATTTCTTTCGAGCACACATGCGACCGGCCGGGCTGCTACGAGCGATTCGTTCACCAGCGGCGAAGTCCTTTGCAACGCTTTTGTTCATACGCGTGCCGACGAGCACTGGAGCGGGTCCAAGAGCGGGAGCGGCGATGGAAACAGGCACGCATTTAATCCGGGCATATTGATCGCCAGCGAGACTCACCTTACATTCAGCCTGTCGATGCAACTGGAGTTTCACCAACTCGACCGGCGCTGGGAGCATTTGCGCGTGCGTCATCCGGCGCGGCAGCGGCGGCTGGTAGCCTCGCTGGCGGACAGCGGGCAGCAAACGCCCATCGTAGTGGTGGCAGCGGAAGGCCAGGCGGACCGCTATGTAGTCATCGACGGCTACAAGCGGATCGCGGCGCTGGAAAAACTGGGGCGGGACACAGTGGAAGCGGTGGTGTGGCCGATGAGCGAAGCCGCAGCCGTTCTGCTGGATCGCTCGCTGCGTTTCGCCGGGCACGAAACGGCGCTGGAGGTAGGCTGGCTGCTTCAGGAGTTGGAGCAGCGTTTCGGCTACAGCCTGGATGAGTTGGCGCGGCGGTTCGATCGCAGCGTGAGCTGGGTTTCCCGGCGGCTGGCGTTGGTGGAGCTTTTGCCGGAGGCCATCCAGCAGCAGGTGCGCGAGGGCCAGATCGCGGCGCAGGTGGCGATGAAGTTTCTCGTGCCGGTAGCGCGCCATAGCCTGGAGGATTGCCAGCGGATGGCGGTGATCTTCGCCCAGCATCACTGCGATACACGCGAAGCGGGCCAACTGTATGCCGCCTGGCGCCGGGGATCGGCCGCGGTCCGCAAACGCATTCTGGACGATCCCGCGTTGTTTTTCAAAACGCAGCGGCAGGAGAAACCCTCGGCCGGGCCAAGCGCCGAACTGATCCGCGATCTGGAGATGGTGACCGCGATTGTGAATCGCGCCCATCGGCGGCTCGCCGGCGGGGCGGCCGTGGAGTTGGATCAGCCGCAACGCGCCGCGGCGCGGCAGCAGATTGACCGCATTGAAAAACAGCTTCAGCGCATCGACGAAAACCTTCTCCCGGAGCAGGCGCTGCATGTTGAGCCAAGCACAACGCACCACGATTCTGGAACTGCATACGCAGGGCGTAGCGAAACGCGAGATCGCGCGGGTGCTGGGGATTTCCCGTGTAGCCGTACGCAAAGTCCTGCGCTTGAACTCCACCATAGTGCCGGAGCTGCAGCGGCCAGAGAAAGCCGAACCTTACCGGCAACAGATCCTGGTGCTTTTCGACCAGTGCAAGGGGAATCTCGTGCGAGTCCATGAGGAGCTGGTGGCCGGAGGCGTGGGGTTGTCCTATGCCGCATTGACAGCGTTTTGCCGCCGGCACGGAATCGGATACGCGCCGCCAGTACCGGCGGGCCAGTATGTTTTTGCGCCTGGTGAGGAGCTACAGCATGACACGTCTCCGCACGAGCTGGAACTCGCTGGCAAGAAGCGCAAGGTGCAGACCGCCTCGGCCGTGCTGTGCTACTCGCGGATGCTGTTCTTCCAATGCTATCCCACCTTCCAGCGCTTCGACTGCAAGGTTTTTCTCACCGATGCCCTGCGTTATATGGGCGGCGCCACGAGCCGCGTCATGATCGATAACACGCACGTGGTGGTGCTGCGCGGCAGCGGACGCGACATGGTGCCGGTGCCGGAGATGGCGGCCTTTGGAGAGCGGTTCGGCTTTGAGTTCGTGGCGCACGCGATTGGGAATGCGAACCGTTCGGCGCGGGTGGAGAGACCCTTCAGCTTTATCGAGGGAAACTTCCTGGCCGGGCGCATCTTCAGCAGTTGGGAGGATCTGAATCAGCGGGCGCGGGAGTGGTGCGATAAGGTCAACTCGACTTACAAGAAACATATCCGCGCGGTTCCGCGTGAGTTGTTCGCCGTCGAGCGGCTGCATCTGAAGCCGCTGCCGGCCTGGATTCCCGAAGTCTACCGCCTGCATCAGCGCCTGGTGGATATCGAAGGCTATATCGCGTTGCACACCAACCGCTACTCGGTCCCGGTGGACTGGATTGGCCGCCGCGTGGAGGTGCGCGAGACCAAGGACAAGATCGAGATTCAACTGGACGCCCGCCGCATGGTCACGCACCGCCGCATCGCCGAAGCCGAGCACCAGCGAATCACGTTGGCGGAGCACCGGCCGCCGCGAGGTCAGAGGGCGCCGCGGCCCGATCCGCATCCGGAAGAGAACGCGATTCTGACTGCCGCGCCCGAACTGGCCGACTATGTAGCTGGGCTGAAGCAACGGAGCCGCAAGATCATCACGCTTGCCCTGCGGCAACTATTGCGGTTCGTGCGGGAGTATCCACGCGACCCGCTGTTGGGTGCGGTGCGAGAGGCCACCCGCTACGGTCTTTACGATCTGGACCGGCTGGAACGCATGATCCTCAGGCGCGTCACGCGCGAATATTTTCTGCTCGATAGGGGACCCGAGGAAGATGACTGAAGAACTGGAACAACTGCTGAAAAATCTCAAGCTGCGGCGCATTCTGGAAATCTACGACGAACAGTTGCGGGCCGCCGACAAGGGCGACACCAGCTACTCGGAGTTCCTGACGCGCCTGGTGCGCGCGCAGTGGCAGGCCAAGCAGGAAGGCGCCCTGGAGTGGCGCATCCGCCGCGCCAATCTGCCCGAGCGCTGGACCCTGGAGACCTTCCCCTTCGCCCGCCAGCCGGGCGTGAACCGTAAACAGATCCGCGGGTTTGCAGAGCTGGAGTTCATCGCCAAGGCGGAGAATATCGTGCTAGTCGGCAAAACCGGCGTCGGCAAGACAGGATTAGCCTGTGGCCTGCTGCTGAAAGCATTAGAGAACGGCTACCGCTGTCAATTCATCAAGGCGCAGGACCTGTTTGACGAAATGTATGCGTCGCTGGCGGATCGTTCCACGCGGCAGTTGCTCAAGCGTCTGGCGCGGCTGGACGTTTTGCTGGTTGACGAGCTAGGTTACTTAAATCTGAAACCGGAGCAGTCGAACATCTTTTTCAAGCTGATGGAGGAGCGCTACCGCCAGCATCCCACCATCATCACCACGAATCTCGGCTATGACGAGTGGCCTAACTTTCTGGGCAACCGAGCCATGGTGGAAGCCTTGTTGAGCCGCCTGCGGCACTACTGCCACACCGTACTCATTGACGGTCCGTCGTTGCGCGAGTTGCAGGGCTGAGGACGCGATCATGGACACCCGCGGCCAGGAAGAATACATTCGCCAAGTGCTGGAGGCGTATCGCAGAACACCAGGCACGATGGGAACGGTCCGCCGCGCCGACCGGCTCCTGGCGGCACAACTGTATGAACGCGGCCTGTCCGTGCAGGTGATCGAAAACGCGTTGGTGCTGGCAGCGACGCGCCGCCTGATCCGGCCGGCCGATACGCCACCCTTGGGCACCATTCGCTCGCTGGCTTATTTTCTGCCGGTCATCGAGGAAGTGCTGGAACTGCGCGTCAGCCCGGATTACTTCGAATATCTCCGCCACAAGCTCACACGCGTCCAGTCCACGTAGTAAGCTAGCGCTTGGCAGCCGCATGCTGTGCGCCTCCGGCGCGGATGATGGAGAACCAACCCGCACGCCTCCGGCGTGGATGATATCGCCTCCTCCCTCCACCCCCGACAAAAACCAACACGCCTGCGACGTGGATGATGGCCCCCCGATCTCGGTCCTGTTCCCAGTCCCGTTCCCGGAGTGGGTCACTTCAGCCAAGCGCTACTGGGTCACTTTTGCGTAGCACCGAAGCGATTTTCGTGGAAATGCGGATTTCCGTGTTCGGTGAGGGATCGACAGACCGCCGACCAGCAGCCGATCCGAAACCGCACTGCGTCGGGGCGAGACTTTTCGACAGTGGTTCCGGCGTAAGGAATCCCTTTTTCAAGGTCTATAAGACCCCACCCCTGTATTTCGCAGGAGCCGGAAGGAGTCGCAATCCAGCAAAACTTGACGAAATAGGAAGTCGTGCTGAAATAGTAAAGGGTACTCCGAAATTCAACCGGGATTCCCTTAAACCATTTCAGGAAAAGACCTCAAGATGAGCCGGATCACCACATTTGTTCGTCACAGGTCAGTCGCAAGTAATGAGAAAGAGGATTCGAGAGAAGCTGGCACGCATGGGCGTTGCACTCAGCGGCCCGTCACCAGCCGTGACGACAGGTATTGATCCAGGTTTCGTAGATTTGTGCGTTGTCCAGATCATCGAAGGCAATAGTTTCACCGTAAAGCAGTTGGCCGACATGCTCGACGTTTCGGAAGATTGGGTTCTCGACAACTTTCGTGATGTCGCCGGAAAACTCCATCAGGGTAAGATCATCCGGTATCCCTACGAGGCTGTTAAGGCCAAGATTCGCTCAATGTTGAAGCTGTAGAGGAACGGGCGGCACGGTCCCGGCCCTGTGCCATCCAGTGTCGGGATCGCCGCAGCATCATCCAGCTTTCGGCATTCTCAAAATTTTTCTTGCATTGGGCGGCTTCGGTTTTTGGTCTTCACCTTCCAGTGCTGCCAGTGCTTCGAGGTAGACGGCATGGGAACGTTTGTTCAAGTCGGCGTTCGCATGGCCGTAGTGTTTTTCAGTGATACGGATGCTGGAATGTCCAAGCCATCGAGAAACGTCTTCGATTCGGGCCTTGCCGGAAGCCAGCATGGTAATCGCAAAAAAATGCCGAAATGTGTGCGGAGTCGAATGATGTTTGAACGGCTTGAATGGCTCCTGCTGCGCCCGAACCAGGACACGGGTGATGTCATCACTCCACGCCTTCGCATTGCCTTCCACGTCGCTCTCGCCCGTCCAGAACCAGAACTTCGTGCCGTAGGTGATCGTGCGATTATTCGTGTTGAAGACGAACGCTTCGGGCAACTCGCCCCGAAGTGGCAAGGCTCGAAGGAGATCGACCAATTTGCCGGGAACTGGAATCTTGACTTGTTGTCCGGTCTTGATCTGCGTCAGTTCCATGAAGTACATCGTCTCGCCGCCGTCACCAATTTCGTTGACGATGTTGTCCGGGCCGAACATCGAAACATCGCTGATGCGCTGCCCGGTGTAGCGCAAGCAGAGAGCAAAGGCGTGCTGCATTTTCGCTTTCGGTGTGTTCGTTCTTCCGTACTCGTCCTTCCAACTTTCCAGGGTCTTCACGATGTTGGCGTACTCATCCAGCGTCCAGGCCACTTTCTTCTTCACGTCCACCTTGCCCATCTTGATGTGCGGCGGCAGAGCGTAGTTCGCTTTGATCCAGCCGTTCGACTGGCAACAGCGAAGGAAACTGCGGAACCGTTCGAGTTCCGCACGTTTCGTATTCGGAGCCAGCGGCTTGTTTGGGTCTGCCGGAACGTTCTTCTTTCCTCTCGTTGGCTGAAGATTGCGCCAGGACATAAAAAATTTCTTCACCGTGACCGCATCATCGAATTCCTTTACGAATCGGATTCCATGAGCGGTGCAGTAGGGCTTCATTCGGCCCTCCAAAAGGACGGCGTATTTATCGTCGGTGCTGTTGCCCTTTGTGTTCGTCGCACGTCCGAAGTCCAGAAAGAACTGAATCGCTTCGCCAATGGTTACGGTGTTCGGATTCAAGTTCGCCAGTGGACTATCAGGAGCCGTGGACTGGCCCCAACTCAGCCAAAGGTCTCGGCATCGGCGTGCCTCGTTCCAGTCCTTCGTGCTGGTCGAGCGGTGGAGAATGCGACCTTCTTCGTTCTTCAACTTGCCGGAAACGACGATGGGACAGTTGCAGTCCGGGCGGTTCGGATCATGGCGATCAGATTCGGGATCGTAGATTCTGTCGTCGGTGGGATATGCGTGGAGACACAGCGCAGTGTGCCTCCGGTAAAGCGTCAGGCGTTGTTCCATGTGGTGATCGTAACACGAAGTAACAAAACGTCAAGAGCGCCACAGTGGAATCAACAGTTTAAGATGGCGGAGGAAGAGGGATTCGAACCCCCGAGTGAGTCGCCCCACTAACGGTTTTCAAGACCGCCGCCTTCAACCGCTCGGCCATTCCTCCGTCCTCTATTATAACGTGGGCGTAGCCTGTCGAGACCTTGCCCCGCCCCACCCGGCCAGGCTCTCCACTAGCTCTCGTCAAGCAAAATATTTGTTATTGTTTTCAATGTTTTACGGGAATATCTTGTCACTCGATGCCGCAGTGTGCTAATAATAGCTTATCGGAAGCCGTTTTACCCGGATTCCGGTCACCCCGAAGACATAACAGAAACTGGAGGTCGTAAATAATGAAGATTCGTCCGCTCTATGACCGCATCGTGGTCAAACGGATCGAGGAGAAGGAAACCATGCAAGGTGGCCTTTACATCCCCGATTCCGCCAAAGAAAAACCGCAGGAAGGCGAAGTCGTTGCCGTCGGCAAGGGCAAGCGCCTCGAAGATGGCAAGCTGGTACCGCTCGACGTCGAAGTCGGCAACCGTATCCTGTTCGGCAAGTATTCCGGCAGCGACATCAAGCTGGATGGTGAAGAGTACCTGATCATGCGCGAGGATGAAGTTCTCGGCATTCTGGAAGGCCAGCCCAAAGTGGCCAAAAAGGCGTCCTAAGGAGCAAAAAAACTATGGCAGCAAAACAAATCGTATACGCAGAAAACTCCCGTCAGGCGATCCTCCGCGGCGTCAACCAGTTGGCCGATGCCGTGAAGGTCACCCTCGGCCCCAAGGGCCGCAACGTGGTCCTCGAGAAGAAGTTTGGCGGCCCCAACATCACCAAAGACGGTGTCACGGTGGCCAAGGAAATCGAGCTCAAAGATCCCCTGGAGAACATGGGCGCCCAGATGGTGCGCGAAGTGGCCTCCAAAACCTCCGACGTGGCCGGCGACGGCACCACTACCGCCACCATCCTGGCGCAGTCCATCTTCCGCGAAGGCGTGAAGGCTGTGGCATCCGGCGCCAACCCGATGGCTCTCAAGCGCGGCATCGATAAGGCCGTCGCAGCCGCCGTCGAAGAAGTCAAGAAGCTCTCCAAGCCGGTATCCGGTGAGATGATCGCGCAGGTCGGCACCATTTCGGCCAACAGCGACGCCACCATCGGCAACATCATCGCCGATGCCATGAAGAAGGTCGGCAAGGATGGCGTGATCACCGTCGAAGAATCCAAAACCATGGTCACCGAGCTGAGCACCGTGGACGGCATGCAGTTCGACCGCGGCTATCTCTCTCCCTATTTCGTGACGGACGCCGATCGCATGGAGTGCGTGGTCGAGGATCCGTACATCTTGATCCACGAGAAAAAGATCAGCAACATGAAGGACCTGCTGCCGCTGCTCGAGCAGATCGCGCGCTCCGGCAAGCCCCTGCTGATCATCGCCGAGGAAGTCGAAGGCGAAGCCCTGGCCACCCTGGTGGTGAACAAGCTGCGCGGCACCCTGAACGCCTGCGCGGTGAAGGCTCCCGGCTTCGGCGACCGCCGCAAGGCCATGTTGGAAGATATCGCGATCCTCACCGGCGGCAAATCCATCATGGAAGAAACCGGCATCAAGCTGGAAGGTGTGCGCCTGGATGACCTGGGCCGCGCCAAGCGCGTCACGGTGGGTAAGGACAACACCACCATCGTCGACGGCAACGGCAGCCAGAAGGCCATCGAAGGCCGCATCAAGCAGCTCCGCACCCAGATCGATGAAACCACTTCCGACTACGACCGCGAGAAGCTCCAGGAACGCCTGGCGAAGCTTGCCGGCGGCGTGGCCGTGATCAAGGTCGGTGCAGCCACCGAGACCGAAATGAAGGAGAAGAAGGCCCGCGTCGAAGATGCGCTGCATGCCACTCGCGCGGCGGTTGAGGAAGGCATCGTGCCGGGCGGCGGCGTAGCTCTGCTGCGCGCAGCCAAGGCCTTGACCGGTCTGAAGGCGGATGGTGACGAGCAGATCGGCGTCGATATCGTGCGCCGCGCCTGCCAGGATCCGCTGCGCCAGATCGTAGCCAACTCCGGTACCGAGGGCGCCATCGTGGTGGAGAAGATCCGCGAGAACGCCAACCCCAACTTCGGCTTCAACGCCCAGACCGACCAGTACGAAGACTTGGTGGTCTCCGGCGTAATCGATCCGACCAAAGTGACTCGCACGGCGCTGCAGAACGCCGCGTCCATCGCTTCTCTCATGTTGACCACCGAAGCCATGGTGGCCGAGATTCCGGAGAAGAAGTCGGCCGCGCCCATGCCCGGCGGTCACGGCGGCCCCGACATGGACTACTAAGTCCAGCCACACTCTGTAGAGTTGGGCAGGCGCATTCGCCTGCCAACCTAACTGTTTACCTGGCCGCGCTCCCCAAAAGGGGCGCGGCTTTTTTTGATCTTGAATGATCGACTCAGTTCTCAGCCTCGCTGTCTCAGTGCACAGCAACCCGGGCGTGTACGCCCTGTTGTTGGGGTCTGGGATATCACGATCAAGTGGCGTTCCGACCGGATGGGAGGTCGTCCAGGACCTGATCCGGAAGCCTCTCCGAACTGGCCCGCTACCAGGGCCATCTAAGGCGCGAGTTCGAAGAGTTCTCTTCGTGAACTGCACAAGGAGCAGGGAGCCCGCATCGCCAAGCCAAAGCCCGGTCCCGGCCCGGCGCCTCCTCTGGCCGCCGCCGCAAAAATGACGGAGCGAACCCAAATTCGCCCGCCAAAAGCCCCTCGCCCGAGCCTCCAGAAGACCAGCCGGATTGCGCTAACTCCAAATCCTCCAACGCGCAACCCAACTGCCCGCCCAACCCACCCCGCCGCGCCCCAGCCAAAAAACGACGGAGCGAACCCAATTCTCTGCCCCAAGTCTCCAGCCTCCAGTCCCAATTCCCCAGCGCCCGTCTTCAGCCCCTAGTCCCCAGTCCCCAGCCCCAATTTCCCCGCCCCCGTCTGTTTTACTTATGCGAAGATCCCTTGCACCGAAAGGGGGGTGCCCCAATGCGATTCGGAACAAGATACGGGCTCGCCGCGATAGCTGTTTTCGCCGGCGCGTTTAGCGTTTCGCTGGTGACTTCCTGGGCGCAGTCGGATCAGGATAGCGACCGCCGGAACTACGCCGCTAAGATTCGCGAGACTTATAACTTTCGCTTCGGGACCGGCAAAATCTCGACACCGGGCAGCGCCGCCGTTGAAGGTCACGATTTCATTCAACCGGAGGCCTTCCTGCCCGCTTCTTATTGCGGAAACTGTCACAAGGAAGCTTACAGTCAGTGGCGCCAGGCGCTGCACTCCAACGCGTTTCGCACGCCCTTCTATCGCACTAGCGTAAACATTCTGCCCCGGACCAAAGGCATCGAGTTCACGCGCCACTGCGATAGCTGCCACAACCCCATCGGCGTTCTCTCGGGAGCGTTGACGCAGGACTCACAAGTGGACCGTAGTTTCGACGAGGACGGTGTGACCTGCACTACTTGTCACTCGATTCAGCAACTGCAATCGACCAACGGGAATGGCGGATTTGTAATGGGGATCCCCTCCGCCATGGTCGACGAGGATGGCAACCGGATTCCCGGCATGGTGCCGGATGAGGAGATCAACAAGCACCCGGACCGCCACTCCCGGGCCGTCATGAAGGATCTCTACCGCACGCCGGAATTCTGCGCCGCCTGTCACAAAGCCAACCTGCCGGATACGCTGAACGACTACAAGTTCATCCGCGCCTTCACCACATACGATGAGTGGCAGAACTCGAAGTTTTCGCAGCGCAATCCGCTGACCTTCTACTCCGCGGGATTTACCACCTGCCAGGACTGTCACATGGCGCGCGCGCAATTGAAATTCGAAGACCCTGGCGCGAAGCACGGCACGTTCGCTTCGCATCGCTGGCCGGCCGGCAACACCGCCGTTCCGTTCTACTACGGATTTGACGAGCAGTTACAGAAGACCGTCGAGTTTCTAAAGTCCGGGATGTATCTGAACGTGGATCTGTTCGCGATCAAGAAGGCCGACCAGGGCGGCATGACCGCGCCTCTAGGTTCCACGCCTTTCCATCTCGCCCCGGATGAAACCGTGCAGATAATGGTGGTGATCCAGAACAAAAACATCGGCCACTCCCTGGTTCCCGAAGTGCGTGACCTGTACGAGCCGTGGGTAGAATTTGTGGTCCAGGATGCCGCCGGCAAAGAGATCTATCACAGTGGCTTCCTGAAGCCCGACGGCGCGCTCGATGAGCGGGCCCATAGCTTCACCAACCGGCCCGTAAATATGGATGGCGCCTTCGTCGACAATCATAAGGTCTGGACCATCCACTCGGTCGCCTATGACAACACCATCCAGTCCGGCCGTTCTGCGCTGGTGCGTTATGAGTTTCAAATCCCCGCCGCCGCAAAGGGTCCTCTGACAGTCACTGCGCGCGTGAACTATCGCCACCTGCGCCAGAGCTATTTGAACAATATTTTTGGAAACGACCACCCGGCGTATCCGGTGGTGGAACTCGCCTCGCGAACCCGCACCTTGAACATCGGCGATAACCCACCCACAACTCCGGACCCCCACGATAACGCCGACTGGATGCGCTGGAACAATCTCGGCATCGCATACCTGGATCAGCTCCAATACGCCGATTCCATGCACGCCTTCGAGCAGGTCGTAAAACTGCGTCCGGATTATCCGGATGGTCACATCAATATCGGCCTCACCTACATTGAGTGGGAAAAATATTCCGAGGCGCGAAGCCACCTCGAAAAAGCGCTGGATCTCAGCCCGAACAACGCGCGCGCGCTTTACTATCTCGCATTAGTCGAAAGGCGCGAGGGACACTTCGACGAGGAAGTGGCCGACTTGCAGAGAGTCGTGATCCAGTATCCGCAGGCCCGCGACCCGCGCCGCGAGTTGGGCATCGCCTACTATCAAAGACATCAGTACGAAGAGGCTAAGGAGCAATTCGAAGCCCTGCAAAAGATCGATCCGGACGACTTGGCCGCGCATTACAACCTGGCAGTCTTATATCGCCGCATGGGAATGAAAGACAAAGCCGCCGAACAAGCCGCTATGTTTGCAACCAAACAAGTAGACCCCGGCGCTCCGACTTACTCGTTGGAGTTTCTGCGGGCGCACCCCGAAATTTCCACCGAAAGCGTACCCTGGCACATGCATACTGATATCCCGCCCGCCGCGGCTGCCGCCGGCGGAGGACAACCATAATGCGCGCATCGCGCCGCCGCTTTATCCGCTCCCTAAGCCGTTCGGCGCTGGTGCTTCCTTTTGCCGACCTGGTGGCGATGGCTCAAAAACTACCCGGGCCGGTCGAACGCAGTTACGATGCAAAACCCAAGCCGCCTGCTCCCGGACCAAAATCGCCCATCGAAGGCACCCCGCTCGGCCTCACATTCGTGGATGTGGTCAAAGAGGCGGGCTTAGCCGTCAAAACCATCTATGGCGGCGAAGGCAAGAACAAATTTCTTCTGGAAACTACAGGCTGCGGCCTGGCTTTCTACGATTACGACAACGATGGCTGGCTGGATGTTTTCCTGGTCAATGGCTGGCGCCTGGAAGGTTTCCCGGCGGGTAACGAGCCGCGTTGCCATCTCTTCAAGAACAATCGCGACGGTACCTTCACGGATGTCACCAAAGGGTCCGGCCTTGAGCTCCGCACGGGATGGGGACAAGCCTGCTGCGTAGGCGATTATAATAACGACGGCAACGACGACCTGTTCGTGACTTACTACGGACAAAACGCGCTTTATCGGAACAACGGGAACGGCACTTTCACGGACGTGACTAAGGAGGCTGGCCTCGACCAGCCTGGCCCAAAGATTCGCTGGAACACCGGCTGCACATTCGTGGATTACGACAAAGACGGTCACCTTGACCTGTTTGTAGCCAACTATGTCGATTTCGACCTGAAGACTGCGCCTCCGCCCGAGGCGGGTCCATGCACTTATAAGGGATTGCTGGTGGCCTGTGGACCGCCCGGGCTTCGCGGCGGCAAGAACATCCTGTACCACAATAACGGCAACGGAACCTTCAGCGACGTCAGTGAGAAGGCCGGCATCTGGAAGACTCCCGGCACCTATGGCTTGAGCGTGGCCGCTTCGGATCTGGACAACGACGGCTGGCCTGACATCTATGTCGCCAACGATTCCAGCACCGCCACGCTTTACCAGAATCAAAGGGACGGTACATTCAAAGACATAGCCATCGAATCCGGCGCCGCGCTGTCTCCCGAAGGAAAGCCGCAAGCGGGCATGGGTGTCTCGATCGGCGACTACAATCGCGACGGCAACCTCGACGTAGTCAAGACCAACTTCGCCGGAGACACGGATTCCCTATATACGAACCTGGGTGACGCCACCTTCGAGGACCGCACTTACCCGAGCGGCCTGGGCGTCAACACCCGTCTGCTGGGATGGGGCGTCGGCTTCTTCGACATGGATAACGACGGATGGCTTGACATCCTTATGTCAAACGGCCACGTCTATCCGGAGGTCGATAAGTCGAATGCCGATCTGAAGTACGCCGAGCACAAGTACCTGTATCGCAACTTACAAAACGGGCGTTTCGAAGAAGTCACCGACAAAGGCGGACCGGGCATTCTGGAGAACGCGCCCGCGCGCGGATGCGCTTTCGGCGACTATGACAACGATGGCGATATCGATGTGGCGGTGAACTGCGTCAACGCCATTCCGCAGCTTCTCCGCTGTGACTCCACGCTCAACCGGAACTGGATCAAGATCAAACTGTCCGGCGTGAAATCCAACCGCAGTGGCATCGGCAGCCGGGTCACAGTTACCGCCAAGACTAAGCCGGACGCGGTCAAACCGCTCGCCCAAATGGATGAGTTGCGTAGCGGCGGCAGTTACTTCTCCCAGAACGATCTGCGCATGCACTTCGGGCTCGACCAGGCAACCAAGGTGGACATGGTCGAGATCCGGTGGCTCAGCGGCCAGGTCGATCAACTGAAAGACCTCGATGTCAACCGGCTCTATGTGATTCAGGAAGGCGGCAAAATCCTGAAGAGCGAAGTGCTGACCCCAGCCGCCAAGCGGGGAGCATAAGGTGGGACAGACGCTTTCGTCTGTCAACCGCGCGCTGCTTGCAGGAGCGCTGCTGCTTGCCCTCGTTTGCCTGCCCTCTATCGGCACCGCCGCCGAAACCTGCCCCTGGCTCAACGCCGCGACCGCCGGCGGATTCTTAGGCGGACCCGTCACTGAAGCTACCGTGAAACGAGCCAAAACCGCGGACGACGCAACCTGCGACTTCATCCGTCACGAAGGATCTCTCGTGCTCGATCTCCGCATCGAAGTGGAAACGATGCCCTCCCCCGCCAAGGATTTTGCGTCTCACACAGCCCGCTGCCATTCCCCCGCCGTACCGCTCAAAGCCATCGGTAACGAGGCGCTGGCGTGCAGCGATGAAAACGGCGAGCAGGTGGTAGGCAGAGTGCGGGACCGGGCCTTCCTGGTCCGGATTGCCACAAGCGATCGTTCGGCGCAGCGCAGCGCCCTCCGCGATAAGGTCCGCAAAGTAGCCGAACAAATCGCCGGAATCCTGTTTTGAGCGGGGCGCCCTCCTGGCTGTCCATCAGTCCTTCGCAAGCAGCTCGATGGCCTTCAACGTCTTCCTTGTGGCCCCTGTAACGATTGCCCACGTTATGACTGCGGTGGCAACTTCACCCGCCCAGAGAAAAACGACCGAGTAGATCATCAATGTCTTGACATCGGCCGTCTGACTGATATGTCCAAGCCACACGAGCCCGGCTTGGACGCCGAGAAACAAAATGGCAAGTGCCAGAAACATACGCTTCCTGGCGCGATCCGCTTCGTTAAGGGACTTACGTGAACGTGTTCGAAATCTTGGGACATTAGATGCTCCTTTTCTTGCCCAGCTGGTTGCGAAGGGCGGCCAAACCGCTTGACAAGCGCGATTTGACTGTCCCCAACGGAATCTCGAGTATGGCAGCCACCTCTGGGAGAGATAGCTCCTGCCGGAAATGCAATGCCAGGACCGCGCGCCTTGCTGGCGGAATCGTGTCCGCGTTCAGCAGACTCTCCAGCATTTCCGCCGAAGGTTGCATGGCAGGCCCGGTAATTCTTCCAGCGATACGGATTCACGTTGCTCCTGCCCGGGACGGCGCCTTTCTTTGTTCAGATGGCGGAACGCTGCGCTGCTGGCGATTCGATAGACCCACGGCCTGAACAACTCAGGGGTGTGCAACCATGTCAGCTTCCGGCATATGAGAATTAGAACCTCTTGCAGTACGTCATCGGCGTGAAACGCCCCGACCAGACCGCATAGGTAGCCGTGGAGCCGTGGCTGCACGCTGCGCAGCATCGATTCCAGAGCGTTCCGGCCGTTACACTGGGCTCTGAGGCCACACTGCGCTTCCTGTCTCGAAGTCGCCACATCGGTCCTTTCACCATATAAGAGACTCAATTTCGCCGAATGGTTCGGAACCGGTGAAAAAATCCCTAGCTCCCCTGCTTGAGCTTCTTCTCCTTCTCCCGTTCTTCCGCCTTCCTGATTTCCGCGGCCTTCGCGAAAGCCTCCGCGGACGCCGCCGAATCGCCCTTCCGCCGCAGCAGGAGCCCCAGATTGTTCCACGCAGCGGCGTTCAAACCATCCAGCGCCACCGACCGGCGCAATGCCTCGATCGCCCCATCCACATCGCCCTGCTGCTTCAGAGTCGTACCCAGGATGTACCAGGCATCGTTATACTCGGGGCGCTGGGCCACCGCAGCGCGCAATTGCTCGATGGCTTTGTCCGCAAGTCCGGCGTCTATGTAGGTGAGACCCAGGCTGTAATGCGCCTCGGCGAACGCCGGATCGAGAGTCACTGACTGCTCGAGTTCCGTTCTAGCATGCGCCAGATCGTCGGTCTGCTTGTAAGCGATTCCCAAATCGTAATGCGCGCCGGCATCATCCGGATGCTCCCGGATCAGCGCGGACAGATGTTTGATGGCGGCCTGGAAATCGCCGGCAGCGATGTACGTATAGCCCACGTTGACCTGCACGTGAAGATTGCCGGGGTCATGCTCTAAGATCTTGCGAAATTCCTTCAAGCCCGCGGCAGGATCGCCCGATCTCACTAGCGCGTTGCCATAACTGTTGCGCACCGTGTCGTTCTTCGGATCGAACTGGAGAGCCTTCCGATAAGCGTCCCGCGCCTCCTTATAGCGCTGCATCTGTTGGTAGGAGTCGCCCAGTGTCTCCCAGACCCCGGCGTTAGTGGGCAGTTGTCCGCTAGCCCGTACCAACTCACGAACGGCTTCCCCGTAGTGTGCGGTTTGCTCGTACGCCACGCCCAGGCGGTAGTGATAGTCGCCGTGATCGGGGGCCAGCGCCACAGCCTTTTGCAGGGCGCGCACAGCGGGGTCCGCGCGTTGCGCCAACCACAGCGCCACTCCCACGTGATACCAGGCTTGCGCCATCTTGGGATCCAGTTCCGTGGCGCGTTGGAAATGCGCGATGGCTTCCGGAGATCGGTTGGTAGCCGCGAGCAAGAACCCGATTTCATCCTGATAAGCCGCGGATGCGGGAACCAACTCCGCCAGCTTTTCATACGCCGCAAGCGCCCCATTGGCGTCGTGCGCGGCGAGTCGTTCCCGCGCCATAGACTCAAGCTGCTGAACCGTCGATGGCCCCTGCGCGGCAAGCGGATGCCGAAAGCATAAAAGCGCCAGGCATAGACGGAGCAGCGCCGGTCCGGTCAAACGATTCTTGGGCATGCACATGAAAGACCGGGGGGTCCGATGGAACCGGACCGAAGTCTCTCCGCTCATAATAACCGATACCAGCGAGCAGTCCGAGGGCAGCCCGGCAATCCACAAGATCTTCGCCACTCTCCGCGCCGAACCGCTGGTCCCGGCCCTCCCCATCTGCGGTCGCGTGATCGGCCCGCCCTGGCAGCGACAGCTTTCCCGTCAAGCGATAATCAACCATGCCCTTCCGAAACCCGACCTTGGCTGTCCTCGCCGTCTTCGTTTTCTCCGCCGCCGTTCCTGCCCAAACCATGCCGACGCCCGCCGGTCCGGTGCAACCGGCGGCCCTCACCGCGCTCAACAACGCGTTCCGCGCGGCCTACGCCGATGCCAAGCGCCGCGTCCTGGCATCCTCCGGTCCCACTCTGATCGTCAACGGCGATGACTTCGCCCTGCTGCGCGATGGACGGCGCGTCGCGGCCAACGTCGGCACTCCGATCTACGACCCCGTCAAGACCATCGCCCACATCCCGCTCGCGATTTACGTGACGCTCACACCGGGCGACGGAGCTGTCGACGACGATCGCCTCAAGACCCTCACCGGCCTGCGCGAGCTCATCCCGCCTGCCGAGCAAAGCCTCGACGCCCTGAAACTCCCCACCGCCACCCTCGCCCGCCAGAAACAGATCGTGGCCGCTTCACTGGATTTCCTCGACGACGTGGCCGGCCACCGCAACTTCGCGCGACCGGCGCTGCTGGCCTTCACCCGCCGCATGGCGCCGCTCGTCATGCAGAATGTCGCCGAGGCCACCCGCGCGCAGTTGGATGCTACCCACGCCCAAGTCTCCGCCTGGCGCCGCGACTTGAGCCCCCAGGAATGGAGCCAGTTGCATGTCGTGATCGTCGGCCCCCACATGCCGCGCGAAGACCTGGTGGTCATGCAGTACTTCCTTCGTCTGCTGCACGAGCCCCGCGAGGGCCGCCGCGTCGTCTACGCCGAATCCCTTTGGCAGGAGCCGCAGGCCCTCGATCTCCTCGGCACACACCTGCTCGACGGCGATGTCGGCGAAGCATTCTTCGGCGACTACCTGCGCATGCACCGCGACCTGCTGGGCGACGCCGCCAAACAATATCTCCCTCGCCTCCTGCCGGAGTAAGTCCCGGGAACCGCCCTACGTCCTGCGGCCTCCCCGGAACGTTCACCAAGATACAGAATTTCTATTCGGCTTGATTGTCATATAGATGGGAGCCGGTATTTGTCCTGACGCCAGTACGGGCTGATAGCATCTAGGCGAAAGGAGGAGGGCCTGCCCCACCTAACTCTTTACAATCTCCCGCTGGGCCGTAGTGGGGTGGACGCCCTCGTGCGCGCTCGACCCCCAGGTCGCGCTCTCGCGCTCATCCTAAATTCTTACGTGGGACGAGACACTAGAAGGCCCTACCACAGCCTGCGCGGTCGGCCATCGCTACGCTGGCCGAGAACGTCACGGTCGAGCCGTGCGGCAACTCCCCCGCGCAGCCCGCCTCAGTTATCCGCTTTCAGCCCATGAATCAGACTGACTATTTCGTTTGTGAGCTTGTCCGCCAACGGAAGCGTGGGATCGCTATAGGAAGCGATCTGCTTGTCCATCGCCGCGGGTACTTCCTTCAGGACATGGTTCATGCCTTCGATCACCACCAGCTTCGCCGCCGGATTGGCTTTCGCCAGCAGTTTCGCGTCGTCGACGCTCACCTGAATATCGGTGCTCCCCTGCAGGATGAGGACGGGCATTTTGAGCTTGGCGATCTCCCGCGCCGGATCGTACTGGAACCAGGAAATCACGTACGGCTGTACGCTCGCACGGAAGACCGCCACCAGAGCGGGAGGAACAGATTCCACTTTGCGCCCCGCTTCCAGCGCTTTCACGATGTCTTCCACTTGCTTCATCAGTTCGGCGGGCACCGTCTTCGAACGGAACTGTTCCAGAATGATTTGCCCCGCGGGACGGCCCGCGCCCGCCATCGAAACATACGCATTGGCCGCCAGTTTTTGAGCCGCCAGCATGCCGATCAGCGATCCTTCGCTGTGGCCGGCGACGATCAAAGAACGGAAGCGGGCGTCCTTCCGCAGATACTCGCCCCACCGCACCGCATCGTCCACATACATGTCGAATCGCAGATCCTCTTCTTTCAACCCGGTGATTTTGCTCTCGCCGATCAGGCGCTTGTCGTAGCGCAGCGAAGCGATCCCACTGGCGGCCAGCCCTTCGGCCAGCATCTTGAGGCTATCGTTCTTGCCTTTAAGCATGCGTGAATTTCCGTCCCGGTCGGTGGGACCGGAGCCCGCGATGATCAGGACAACGGGATACGGCGGTTTCGCGGCGGGCGTCTCCAGCGTCCCGTAAAGAACGCCGGTCCCCGTATCCAGGCGGACCGGTTCCCCCGCCAGAACCGCTCCGGCGAACAGAAGCGGGAAGAGACAGATTGCTTTTTTCATGGCTTCATTGTACACTGTATATGTACAAAGTACAACGATGATCTTGCGTATCGATCTCAAGTCGCCGGTGCCCGTGTACCGCCAGATCGTGGACGCCGTCCGCATACTGCTGGTCGACGGCGAGCTGCATCCCGGCGATTCGTTGCCGCCGGTGCGCCGCCTGGCGCTCGATCTGGGCGTGCATTTCAACACGGTGGCGGAGGCGTATCGCACGCTGGAAGAGGAAGGCTGGCTGGAGATCGGCCGGCGCAGTGGCGCGCGGGTGGTTCCGCGGGCCGTGTCGAAGCGCTACGATCCGGAGACCGGTGAAGCCTTCGAGCGCCGCCTGCGAGAGATAGTGGCTGAGGTGCAGGCCCGCGGCCTTTCGCGCAACCGCATCGCGCGCGAACTGCGGCGGCTTGCCGAAGCCTTGGAAAGGAGTTAACGCATGCCCGCGCAGACGATCCTATTTTTGGCGGTTCTTCTCTTGATGAGTGGGCTGCTGCAAATTGTTCCCGGGCTAACCCGCCCCGACATCTTCTTTGCCGTCACGGTGTCCCCTGAATTCCACGGCACCTCCGATGCGCGGCGCATCCTGCGAAAGTATCGCGCCATCGTCTGGTGCTCGGCTTTGGCTGCGATCGCGCTCGAACTGGCAGCCGGCATGGAACTGGCTGCGTTGCTGCTCCAGGCGGCCGGATTTCTGTGGGCGTTGGTCGGTGCGCATGCCTCGGCGCTTGCGTATGCGGCAGCGCCTGGTTCCGTCGTGGAAGTGGATCTGGCGGCTCCGCGCGAACGCCTGCCGGGCGGCCCGATCGTAGCGGCGTTGCCCGTATTGTCTCTGTTCGCCTTGGCTATCTGGGCGACTCTGCACCTGGATAGCTTACCAGAGCGTTTTCCGGTGCACTGGGGCATACACGGCGCGGACCGCTGGGTTACCACCACGCGCACTTCGATCTTCGGCTACCTGGCTGTGCACGCCTGCGTGTGCCTGTTGCTGGTCGGGTTAGCCTGGGGACTTCTGAACTGGTCGCGCCGCATCTCTACCACCGGTGCGGGCGCCGCTGCCGAGCGGCGCTTTCGAATGCGTATCGTCCAGTTGCTGATCGTGACCGCATACCTGCTCACAGCTCCGGCCTGGCTCGCCATGTTCCACGTGTCCTCGGCCGCTATCGACATATGGGGGTTGGCGATGGCGGCTGTAATCGGCGCGTTTGTGGTGGCCGTGATGCGTAGCGGCCAAGGCGGCAGCCGCGCCGTGGTCAATACCGGATCCGCGCTCCTGGGCGATCGCACGCCGGATGCCTGCTGGAAGTGGGGCATCGTTTACATCAATCCCTCAGATCCGTCGATCCTGATCGAAAAGCGCTTCGGCGTCGGCTACACCCTGAACTTTGGCAACCGCTGGACCTGGGTGGTGCTGGCATTGCTGATTGTGCCGCTGGCAGCCGGGCTGATCTTTCTCCGCTGACTGGAACTTGCGCGTTACTCGATGATGGCCAAAACTTCCCCCGCCGCCACCGTGGCGCCCTCACGGGCCGCGAGCGTTACCACGTGTCCGGCCTTGGGCGATTTCAGCTCGTTTTGCATCTTCATGGCTTCCACCACCAGCAGGCCTTGACCGGCCACCACCGCATCGCCCGCCGCCACCAGCAGCCGCACGATTTTGCCGGGCATGGGCGCAGTTACGCTCAGGCGCCCTTCGATTCCCTGTCCGGCCGTCTGACGCGACCAGCGGCGCGGGTCGCGGACCTCGATCTCGAAGCGGTGCCCGTCGATGAAGACCACCATGCGGCCATCCGCTTGCTCCGCGCGCGCCTCATAGCTGCGGCCATCCAGCAGGATCGAATAGACGCCGGGCTCTACGGCGGCGATTTGGGCGGCGCTGTGATCCAGTTCGATGTCGCGGACCGCGCCGTTGATCGCAAGCTGGAGCTTCATCGCAGCATCCCATTGCGGCCGATGTCGAGCCAGCGGCTACGCGGCGCTCGCGAAGTCTCCGTCCGCGCACCGCCCCCAGCAGAGTGGAAGGCGGCCACCAATGCCGCGATGGATTCCAGATCCGGCGCCGGCGCGAAGGGCTTGCGGCGCTCCAGAAACTCATCTACAAAGCGCGTGTGCAGCCTGCCTTGACGGAACTCCTCGTCTTCCAGGATCTGGCGGAAAAAGGCGATGTTAGTGCGAATGCCGGCTACGTCGTATTCGCGCAGGGCGCGCAGCATGCGGGCGATGGCGCTCTCCCGTGTGCCGTTCCAGACTGCCAGCTTCGCCAGGAGCGGATCGTAGTCGATCGGCACCGTCCAGCCGTCGTAGACGCAGCCGTCCAGCCGCACACCCGGCCCCAGCGGTCGCGTCAGGCGCGTGATTTTGCCGGGCGAGGGGAAAAAGTTGTTGTAAGGGTCCTCGGCGTAGATGCGGCACTCAAGCGCGGAGCCGCGCCAGGCGATGTCCTCCTGCCGCAGGTTCAGCTTTTCGCCGGACGCCACTTCGATCTGCAGCCGCACCAGGTCGTGGCCGGTTACCAGCTCCGTAATGGGGTGCTCCACCTGCAGGCGCGTGTTCATCTCGAGGAAGTAGAAATCGCCGTGGGCGTCCACTAGAAACTCGACTGTGCCGGCGTTGTAATATCCCGCGCTTCGCGCCGCGCGTATGGCGGCTTCTCCCATGCGCTCGCGCATGCCGGGGCGCTGGGCAACCAGCGGAGACGGGCACTCTTCCATGACTTTTTGATGCCGGCGCTGTATAGAACACTCGCGCTCGCCGAAGTGGATCATGTGGCCGTAATGGTCGCCTAGGAGTTGAATCTCGATGTGTCGCGGACGCTCGATCAGCTTCTCGACATACAACTCCGGGTTCCTGAAGGCGCGCTCAGCCTCGCTGGCCGCGTCGCGAAATGCGGAATCCAGCTCTGCGGCGGAGTCCACCCGGCGCATGCCCTTACCGCCGCCGCCCGCCACCGCTTTGAGCAGCAGCGGATAGCCATTCCGGGCGCCGAAATCCCGGGCTTCCGCGGTATCGCGCAACGCGTCGTGGGCGCCGGGCACCACGGGCACGCCCGCGGAGACGGCCATCTGGCGCGCGGCGGTCTTCGATCCCATGCGGCGTATGGATTCCGCCGATGGACCGATAAACACGATGCCGGCATCTTCGCAGGCCGCCGCGAAGTCCGCATTCTCGCTCAGGAAGCCGTAGCCCGGATGTATGGCGTCTGCGCCGTGCCGCCGCGCCGCGTCCAGGATACGGTCGATGCGCAGGTAGCTCTCGGCGGAGGGCGAGGGCCCCACCCACTCGGCCTCGTCGGCCATGCGCACGTGCAGCGAGGTGCGGTCGGCGTCGGAAAAGACCGCGATGGAGGCAATTTCCATCTCGCGCAGCGTGCGCAGGACGCGCACGGCGATCTCGCCGCGATTGGCAATCAGGACCTTGCGGAACATCCAGTGAATTGTAGCAGTTAAGCCAGCCTGCCCAGCCCACCTATTTGGATCAGCATTTTCTCATACAAGGATGAGCCTGGAGGCGGGATTGAGAGCGACCCGCCGCCAGGACTCCTTTCTGGTTTGATTTTGCGCCGTCTCGGTGCCGACCAACGGGAGGCCCTACAGAGGTC
>Ga0181530_10001821_pt1 | contig 26180 bp, 26 predicted proteins | sample PEATcosm2014_Bin_42_FD_119769 | JGI IMG/M metagenome (GOLD analysis project Ga0181530, IMG submission 119769) | Peatland microbial communities from MTU Mesocosm Facility, Houghton, MI, USA - PEATcosm2014_Bin10_60_metaG | ecosystem: Environmental > Terrestrial > Soil > Wetlands > Peat | place... | reverse complement strand
TGCTCGAGATGGTCAACCACGGGACGGGCTGGGTGCGGCTCGACTACCGCGTGCCGGCCCGCGGCCTGATCGGCTTCCGCACCGAGTTCCTGACCGAGACGCGCGGGACCGGCATCCTCCACCACGTGTTCGACGGGTGGGAGCCGTGGCACGGCGAGCTCCGCACGCGGCGCAACGGCTCCATGGTGGCCGACCGCCGGGGGGTGACGACGACGTTCGCGCTGATGAACCTGCAAGAGCGCGGCACGCTGATCGTCGGGCCGACAGAAGAGGTCTACGAGGGAATGATCGTCGGGGAGAACGCCCGGGCGGAGGAGATGGACGTCAACCCGACGAAGGAGAAGAAGCTCACCAACATGCGGTCCTCCACGGCCGAGGAGTTCGCGCGTCTGACCCCGGCGATGCAATTCTCCCTGGAGCACGCGCTGGAGTTCATCGCGGAGGACGAGTGCGTCGAGGTCACGCCGAAAGTGGTGCGCCTCCGCAAGGTGATCCTGGACCAGGCGACGCGCGGGCGGCTGCACAGCCGCGCCCGAGACGCCCGGGACCAGGCCGCGAAGGGGTAGCGGGGTGTCGGGCCGCAACGAGGGCTTCGACCACATGACCGTGGTCGTGACCGATCTGGACAACGCCCGGAGCTTCTTCGGGCTCCTCGGCTTCGTCGAGCGCATCGCCGTGGTGGCCTCGGGTGAGGAGATCGCGCGCTACATGGGGATCCCGGGGTGGGAGGCCGACCACGTGACCCTCGTGCTGGAGGGCGCACCGGTGCACCAGGAGGTCCAGCTGCTCCGGTTCCATCACCCCGCCGCGGGCGTCGACGCGGACGCGGGATCGTTGGCGCGCACCGGCTTCAACCACGTCTGCTTCCGGGTGAGCGACCTCGACGGCATGCTGGCGCACCTGTCCCAGCACGGGATCTCACCACGCAACGACGTGATGAACTTCCACGACCGGCGCCTCGTGTTCCTCGACGGGCCGGGTGTCGTCGTCGAGTTGGCCGAGTGGACGAGCGGCTCGGCCGGCGGGGCCGTCACCTAGCATGATGCGCCTGGAGGGATGGCAGAGCGGACGAATGCACAGCTCTTGAAAAGCTGCGAGGTGCAAGCCTCCGTGGGTTCGAATCCCACTCCCTCCGCTTGTGGTCAGATTTACAACGTCATACCTGTTCAAGAGGCATGATCGTTGTCCGCCCAGTCGACGACCTGATGGCTCTTATTCAAACCCCAGAGGCCGCAAGTGATCGAACCTCCCATATCGCTACTGTCCGCAGTCGCTGTCAGACCGACGATGACTGCCTGACCCTCGAAGAAGCTGTGACTTCCGGAGTTCCGAGGTCCTTCACTAGCAGCCCAAATATGGCATCGCATGAAGTAGGTATTGATTTCCGGCGTCCATCTGGCGGGCTGTGCCATCGGGGTCCAGGCCCCACCACCATTCCCAGGCTTGTCCATCATCGGGGAGCATGATGAAGACAAACTTCAGGCTTCCGTCAGTATCCCAATACGGATCCAACTGGACCGGTCGAGCATTGTTCTCCGTCAGAAGGCCCTGGATGTCCTCGGGTTGGATTCCCCACCACCACCACCAGGCCTGTCCATTATCAGGGAGCATGATTATCGCCAATTTCAGGATGCCGTCGGTGTCCCAGTAGGGTGCTAACTGGACCGGCTGGGCGTTGTTTTGAGTAAGTATGCTCTCGACATCTTCCGGCTCTATTCCCCAGTACCACCACCAGCCTTGCCCGTTATCAGGGACCATGATTATGGCGAACCTCAAAGTGCCGTCGGTGTCCAGGTATGGGAGTAGTTGCTCCGGCTGAGCATTGTTCTCGGTCAAGAGACTCTGGATGTCCTCCGGCTGGATTCCCCAGTACCACCACCAGGCCTGGCCATCGTTTGGGGCCATGAGGACGACAAATTTCAGGACACTATCCGTGTCCCAGTAGGGTGCTAACTGCACAGGTCGAGCATTGTTCGCAGCAAGAAGTCCCTGAATATCCTCAGGCTGGATTCCCCAATACCACCACCAGGCCTGGCCGTTGTCCGGAGCCATGATGGAGGCAAACTTCAGAAAACTTGTCGCAACGTTCTCTGGGTCAAAAGGCACCCAAGGCGCCTGTGACGGCGCACTGAAGAGTGCTACGACGAATGGCGCTGGATTGGGTTCGAACGCTTGGTTGCTGGATCCTGTCTGTGCGTCGTATTGGGAAGGCAAGTTCGGGTCATAGCCGATGCACCAGTTTCGGAGGCCCTGATAGTCAACAAGGAACAGCTGTGGATTAGTTGGCCCGCCTGCTTGAAAGCCGCCTTCTGTCTGGTTCCAGGTCTCGCCGGGTCCAAGCGTGAAGACGAATGTCACGATATAACTCGTCGTGCCATCGGCTTGAGGGAAACCTATTACCGCAAGCGGAGGGGACCCCGTTTCCCACCACAAGAAATAAGAAAGTGCCGAGGGAGGCCCGTTCTCAAACGAGTAGCCATTGTTGACATAGATCTCGTAAAAGCAATCCCCAAAGTAGTACGGAGAAACACCTGGAGCACCCCGAAGGAGTATCGCTGACTCCTGATTCTCGCTGGTGTTCGAGAACGTCCAGGTGATCAAGCCCTGTTTCTCATCCTGCCAAGCCCACGAGACGTCCATTTGTCCGCGTCATTTCCTCTTGGATCGGACGTCGCCAGATCCGCTGCCACCGGAACCTGCCTTGGTCGTACCGCTGAGATCCTTGCTCGACCCGCCTCCAACTCCGGAGCCTGCGTTGGCGACAGAACCACTGAGCTTCTTGCTCGACCCGCCTCCAACTCTGGAGCCTGCGTTGGCGGCAGAACTACTGAGCTTCTTGCTCGATCCACCTCCAACTCCCGAGCCTGACTTGGCGGCAGTGCCGCCAAGCTTCTTGCTCGTTCCACCGCCGCTGTGGGACGTGCCGCTCGTCCTTCCCTGGGCAGCTGACCCCGACACACCCATGTGGGACCCGCCCCCACTGCCCGAACTCTTACGAGATGCGCCCCCACTGCTGCTTGAGGCCTTGGATCCGGAGCCACTGCTAGGGGCCACGGTGGACAAAGAGCTTGCGATCTCCCGCACCGCAGGCAGCTGCTGTGGCCATTTCGGGAACTCAGGGCGTTGAAGAACACCTCCAGCAATATCCTTCTGTGTCCGACCCTTACGAAGCCGCTCATCAGTCATCGCATAATTGATGATCAGATCTGGACGACAGTCAAGGTCGCGGAGTCGCTGTCCAGCTGGTTAGCACGAGGACTCTTCTCATGTAGGCGCTGACCTGGGAAAATAGCGCCACGCGAGTCGGGCTCACGCAGTCACGTCAACTCGGTCCAGCAACCTCTGGAGCGATAGAGGAGGGTTTGAAAGAAGTTTCAGGCTCTCCGCAGTCGTTGTCCTGCTTACGACGTTTCCCCAGTTGAGAGCAGGGTTTGAATAAGAGTCACTCGATCAGAAGCGAACGGCCCGGCGGCCAACGCCCAGGGGGACCGCCCTTCGTTCTCAACCGCCCGTTCCAGGGCCATGCCCCTGCAGAGACAGTCGCAATGCTCGGGATTTTGGTCGGGATCCCCTCAGGGCACTCGCACTCCTTGCTGGAGGTTCGAATGATGCTCCACTGGCGATCGTCCACAAGCGCCCAGCGTCCTCTTGTCGCGTGACCGTTGGCAGAAGGACCTGTTTGGACAACCCGCGACACCAAGTCCGATGTGGTCGCCTCAAGGTCGCCCGAACCTTGGTCGATATTGACCGTGACAACGCCATCCGTGTCTTAGCGAGTCAACGTCGGGAGGGGAACATGGAGCGCCGCCGGCGAGTGTCACGCCAACCTGCCGGCTGGGCCGGGATGTGCCACATCGACGGCGAGTCGGTCGTCCGGTGGCATGACTGTCGGGTCGTCGACATCTCGATACTGGGCCTCGGGATCACGTTCCATCACCAGTTGCCTCCCGAACTGGTGGGCCGCGCCCTCCACGTCGAAGTACCCGCGGTAGGTGACTCGGTCAAGGTCCGGTTCGAAGGCAAGATCAGAAATGCAGTACCAACGAACCCCGAAGGGAGCGTCCGCGTCGGAATCGAGTTCGTCGGCCTGTCCGAGGCTGAGCAAGCAATCACCGCTTATCTGAGTGCGATGAGCCGTCGCGTCACCCGCCTCTCCACGACGTAGGCAGCGACTGCACGGGATCGCTCTTTCAGCAGCCCATCTGATGGCCGTCCTGCCGAGTGGGGATGGCCCGGCGTGACGTTCGTGGGACGGAGGGCAGCCACCGGGCGCGTCTACGTTGGACCGAGTTTGGCGATTCTTAGGCCTCGGGGCTGGAACGTCGCTCCCGTGAGGCTCAGGCCGTCCCAACAGGCCGGGAAACCCCTCGCTGCCATTACCCCCTTCAACTGGTGATATGCGGGAATTCTGGTCGGAGCCGCGGCTCGACCTTCCGTCACGTATTGTGACATGGGGATCCTGCCTGGATCCCAGCGCGAGCAGAGCCCTCGCTTGGGAGGCGGAGTAATGAGGGGTAGTTTCGTCGGACAGGTTCCCCGTCAGAGGTGCTGGTATCGCGTTGGTATCGGCCTGGCAGGCGTTTGCCTCGGGGCGTTGCCAATCCTCGCTCCCACAGGCCAGGGGAGTGGTGCCGCGCCGCTTCCGTTGGCCGAGACCTGTAACCCTCCCACCATCACGAGCGCTGGCTCTGTGACGGCAACGGCGGGAGCTTCGTTCAATTTCACCGTGACGACCTGTACCACTGCGATTCCGACTTTCAAATCCGCACATCTGCCCAGTGGGCTGACCCTAAACAGTAACGGCGACGGGACGGCCACGATTTCTGGAAGACCCGGTGGACGCGACGCCGGGATTTACAACGCAATCATCACTGCATTGGTACCGGGTCAGACCCCGGCGGTACAGACCCTTGCCGTCTCCGTGGACAACACGCCGGCCTTCACCACAAAAGCCATCTATCTCGCCGATGCCGGAACCGCATTCACGTATCACATTGCTACCCGGTACGGTTACCCGATCCCTTCGATCGCCACCGGCTCGACTCTCCCGTCCGGTGTCGTGCTCACCGACAATCACGACGGAACCGCCTCGCTTAGCGGAGACCCGGGCCCCACTACCGGTGGCACATACCCGTTGACGATCACGGCCAACACCGGTCTGTCGTCGAGCACCCAGAACTTTACGCTGACCGTCTATCAGGCACCGACGATTACGAGCTCGCTTACCGATTCCGCCATCACCGGCCAATCCATGACGCCCTTCGATGTCACGGACACGGGTTTTCCTGTGCCCACCCTTCGCGCTTCGGGCCTGCCGGAAGGTGTCGAATTGGTCGATGGGGAGCTGCAGGGAACTCCCAAGACCGCGGGCACGTATTCAGCGACGATCACCGCCCGGAGCAGAGCGGGGACCACCACTCAGCCTTTCACCCTCTATGTCGCCGGCGGATCAATCCAACTCGAAGAGCCGACCGCCATTACCGAGGACGACGGCTCCCTTTGGATAACAAACGTAGGAAATAACACAGTTACCGAGCTGACCCTGAGTGGCACCCTCGTTATGACCCTCTCGGGCGCGAGCTACGGCTTCGATGACCCGGTAGCGATTTCGGGCGATGGCTCGGACGTATTCGTCGTGAACAAGGCCGGTTCTGTCACCGAGGTCGATGCAGAGAACGGTCAACTTGTCCAGATTCTCCAGGGGTCCAATTACGACTTCGATGGTCCAAGCGCGCTCTTGCTAAATGGTACAGACGGCTGGGTCGTCAATAGTGCAGGCGACAGCGTTACCGAAATCAATCTGTCGACCGGGTCGATGGTTCATGTCTTGTCGAATCAGTCCGACAGTAGTTACAGCTTTGACGATCCGGAAGCGATCGGCGCAGTTGGATCCAACATCTGGATCATCAACAACACCGGCGCTTCCGCGACAGACACGCTTTCTGGCTCGGCGACAGTGATCAACGGCGCTACCGGCGCATTCGTCCAGCACGTGGAGGGGCCAACTTATGGTCTCGACAATCCTGCCGGGATTGCCTACAGCGGTGGAGACGTGTGGATCACCGACAGCGCCGACTACCAGATCACCGAGCTGACCACGAGCGGATCTCTCGTCCAAGTGATCACCAATTCGAGCAACGATGCCAACTACGGATTCGATCACCCGACCGCCATCGTGGCCTCCGGTAGCGACGTGTACGTGGACAGTCCGCCCGGATCCAGTCCGATGATCACAGAGGTAAACGCTTCGAACTCCGAAGGAGACTGGTACGAGTGCAACACGAACAGCCCCGACCCCGACTTTGACAATCCCACCGGACTGGTGGTGACCGGCAGCGATGCATGGGTCGTAAGTCCCGCCGACAACACACTCACAGAATTGAATCTCTCCGAGAGCGGCCAAGCCATCGACTGGATCACCTAGTCCCTGGTCCTCATTAGGTCGAATATGAATGCGGCCCTGGCCGCATCAATCTGCTTCCACGCGAGACTGGGCCCGGACCCACAAACTCGCCGGTCTTTACTTCTCGGGGTACTACTGCAATGAGTCATCACGAATGGAGCTCGAGAAGGCCATCCGTGATGAGTACGACCCGCCATGCGGAGAGCGAGAACAACTGTTTGACCAGGAGGGTTCAGTGAACTACCTGGTCAAACAGTTGCAAGACGGGTAACGGAGGGTTTGAAACAAGTCTCAGGCTCTCCGCCGGACCGGGCTAGAGCCGCTCGTCCGGCTCGTCGTCCTGGGCGACACGCAGCCGCTTGGCCAACGTCTGCAGCAGATTCCAGGCGATGGTCGCGTTCTGCTGCACAAGCGGTCGAAACTCCCAATAGGTGAGGCCGTAGCAGACGAGGTCAGAGTCGGCGGTGACGGTCGCCGACCGTGCCCCCTCGTCAATCAGCGCGATCTCCCCGAAGTAGTCGCCTTCCGACAGCGTCGCCCGGGGCCGGCCGCCGACTGAGACGGTGGCTCGGCCTGACTCGATCACGAAGAACGCCGCGCCGCCCGTTCCTTCCTTGGTGATCGTCTCGCCCGCGGCAAAACGGCGCTCCTTGAACAGCGCGGCGATGCCCTCCGTGTCGCGTGGGCTCATGTTGGCAAAGAGCGGCACTCGCTCGATCACGTCGACCTGCCGGTGGTCGCCCGACGGCGTCGACACCCGTGGGGCCGGTGACCCGGCCCGCGTCACTGCCCGGCATTGCAGCAGGTAGAGCTGCCCATCCGCGAGCGCCCACTCGATGTCGCGTGCTGGTCCAAAAATCTGTTCGCATTGGCCGGCAAGCAGGTTGAGCTGGGTGAGCTGATCGTCGTCGAGACAGAGACTCTCGACGAGGTGGGGCTGGACGCTCTCCTCAAAGGTGCCACCATTGGGGGCGGCGCGAATCGCGATCTTCTTGGCGCCGGGTGTGCGCTCGTTGACGGTGCCGCCACGATCCATTCGGAAGCTGTCGGGGATCACACGGCCGGCCACGACAACCTCGCCGAGTCCCCAGCTCGCCTCAATGAGCCGCTCGTCAGCCCCGTTGATCGGGTTCTGGGTGAAAAGCACACCTGCGACATCGGGATTGAGAAGCGATTGGACCACGACGCCGATGCTCGGCTGGGTGAAGAGTCCCACCCGCTGGCGGTACGTGATCGCCGAATCAGAGTTCGCGGACCACCAGATCTCCTGCACCGCCGCCTGTAGGTCGACCACCGAAGGCACGTTGAGCAGGGTGAGGTGCTGACCGGCGAAACTTGCGTCGGCACCGTCCTCGTCGACCGCAGACGAGCGCACCGCCAGCGGTCCCACCAGAGGGCGGGCCCCCGCCATGAGTTGTGCGATCGCGGGCTCGTGGCCCGCGGCCACCGCGTCGACGATGGAGCCCGAGAGGGCGATACCGGGGGGGATGGGCAGCCCCGAGCGCGCGGCGGCTCCCAACCCAGTCGCCTTCGCCCCGAACCGCGATTCGTCATGCGCCTCCGCAAGCGGCACGACCTCCGTCACGTGTACACCGTCACCGTGCCGGCATCGCCGTCCACTCGGACACGGGTGCCATCGGGAATCCGGTCAGTAGCGTCGCGCGTGCCCACCACGCCGGGAATGCCGTACTCACGCGCCACGATCGCAGAGTGCGAGAGCAGACCACCGGAATCGGTGACGATCGCCCCGAGGAGCGGCAGCAGGATGTTGAACGCCTCGCTGGTCGATTCGGTCACGAGCACGTCGCCCTGCTGAATGCGATCGAATTCGGACGGGCCCGAGATGAGCCGGACGGGTCCCTCGTAGACACCGCCGCTGGCGGCCAGACCGCGCAGAACGTGCTCCTCGTGCGGCTCCGCAGAGCTCCCGAACAGTTCACCCAGTGCGACGCCCATGGCGCGCATGACCCTGGCAATGCCGGGCGGGAGGCCGGAAGGGTCCGGTGGTGGTGGTGCCGGCGGGCCGAGTGACGCCGGCGCCTCCTTGGCCGTGCGCGAGCTGCGGTCCACGAAGCGCTGTGCAAGTTCGTCGGCGGACGGCCCACCCTCGCCGGCCACCAGCGAGCACATCTCCTCGAAGCTGGCATCGATGAAGTGCTCCGGGTCGTGCACGAGGCCCTTGCCCTGCAGCCGCCGGCCGGCTCCAAGAACGGCGCGACGCATGATGCCCGAAGCCCAGATGTCACTGAACACGCCGCGTTCGTCCCGCAGGCGGTACATGAGTCGCGCTTCGCCCAGCAGCTCGTCGAACTGTGCCCGGTGCTCGTCAGGCACCTGCAGGCGGATGGCGGCGATGAGCGAATCGACGTCCCCCGCATCACCACCCGCACCCTCCACGGACGACCGGATCGCGCGCAGCAGGGCGTCGGGCAGCTCGAGCGCGTACCGCCCCGAGATGTCGAAGCCGTCGAGAAGTCGGTAGCCCACGAGGTCCAGATACTCGGACATGGCTGCCCCCACCTCGCCTCCGAACGCACGCAACTCCGCCAGTACCTGTGCGGGATCGCCGTCCGAGCCGAGGAGCGCACGAGCAGGCGTGTCCGAGTTGATGGCGGCGATGAGCCGCCCGAGCTCGCTCGAGGCGCCGGCGGAGACCGGCGCCGCCCCCCGCATCATGGCGAGCACTTCGGACGGAGGGACGCTGGTCCATGTCCCGACATGAGCGAGCAGATCACCGACCGGCAGCATCGCCGAGCCCGTAAAGCGCATGTGTTGGTACATCATCCGGGAATGGTGCTCCTTACAGCTGGTCAGGTATGCGACCAGTCCCTCGTCGGAGAGTTCGCCCACCTCAACCGACTGCAGCTCGCGGTGAACCCTGATCGCGGTGGGCTTCGCAGTGTCGTCCCACTCCCGCAGCTGCTCGCGCCAGACCTTGTCCTGCCACACCACCTCCGCCCGAGCGAAGCGCTCCGGGATGTCGCTCTCCGGTACCGGATGGATCGTGTGGTATGCGAACCCGTTGACGTATTGCGTCTCCATCGATTCGATGAGGGTCCCGCAGTACGCCATGAATTCACGCGTGCCACGGCGGAAGGGCTCCGGGTGCGATTCGGAGAAGTACCTCGTCGCCGGGCGCGGAAAGTGGACGGGGTCGAGGCTCCACGAACCCGGGCCCGGAGGCTCGAAGTCAAGCGCTGGCGTCACCGGTGCAGTCATGTGTCCCTCCCTGGATTGGCCTTCAGACACCCTCCGACGACATGGAGGAAATCACCCACCGCCTGTTGGCCGTGGCGGTGAGCGTGATCAAGATGTCAACGGAGGCTACCCCTGTGTGGACGCCTGGGCAGGAGTCGCTGGCGCCGGGTGGCGACGAAGGTCCTCCGCCCTGCGACGGGGGTGATCGTCAGGCGTCCGGTCGGGTCGCAGGCGGTAACCTCCCCCCGTCCCGGACGTGCCGTCGTCGCACACCGGCCGGTGCACGAGGTAAGGGGGGAGAGTTCGTGGCAGACATGAAGGCCCTGCAGGTGACCCGCCACGGGCAGCCGGGAGAGGTCCTGGCGGTGCGCACCATCGAGCGTCCCGAGCCCGGGGCCAAGGAGGTCCGGGTGAAGGTCAGCGCGGCCTCGTTGAACTTCAACGACATCGACCGCTGCCGGGGAAACCTCGTGTCGGTGCCGACGCCTCCGCCGTTCACCCTGGGGATGGACGTCTGCGGGGTGGTCGACGAGGTGGGCGAGGGCGCCGAGTCGTGGTTGGGCAAGCGAGTGGTGGCCATCACCAAGAACGCGCTCGGCGGCATCGCCGAGTACGCGATCGCCGACGCCATCTCGGTGTTCGACGCGCCTCCCGGCTTCGACGACGTCGAGGCCACTGCGTTCCTGCTCTCGTTCCAGACCTCTCACCTGGCCCTGTTCAAACGGGGGCGGCTCCAGGCCGGTGAGACCGTGGTGGTGCACTCCGCCGCGAGCGGGCTGGGCACCGCCGGGATCCAGTTGGGCAAGGCGGCGGGCGCCCGGGTGATCGCGGTGGCCGGCGGTCCCGAGAAGGGCGCATTGTGCTCCTCACTCGGAGCCGACGTGGTGATCGACCACACCGCCGAAGACTTCGTCGAGGCGGTGCTGGTCGCCACCGACGACGCCGGTGCGGACGTGGTCTACGACTTGACGGGGGGCGACTTCGTCGAGCGCTCGTGGCGCTGTACGGCACACGGCGGCCGCTACCTGGCGGTCGGGTTCGCGGACGACGACGCCAACGGCATGACGGGGAGGCCGCTGCGGATGGCCTGCATCGGGAACATCGACATCGTCGCCGTCATGGTGGCCTGGGCCGACTCGGTCGACCCCGGCATGCGGCGGTTCGGCTTCAACCCGTTCGGCCGGGACGTGGCCGACGAGATCCACGCCGATCTGCTGCGTCTGGCCGCGGAGGGTGCCATCCGTCCCTACGTGGGACGACGGGTCACGATGGAGGGGGCGGGCCGCGCGCTCGACGAGCACGAAGCGCGTCGATCGCTCGGACGGACGGTCGTCGAAGTCAGCCGCGGATGAGCGCAACCGAGTACACCTGGCGCGACTCGGAGCTGCACAGCCGACCGCTCCTCGCCCTCAACTGGGCGGGAGCGGGGCTCGCCCGCGTCGGGCGCCAGCTGCCGTCCCTGGCACCGTCGTCGGTCACAGCGGCCGCCGCCAAGGCGGCCGGGTCGGGCGACTTCGGGACCGACTCGTACCGCGAGCCGCTCGAGGTGTACCTCCGTGCCTGCGAGGAGGAGGCGCAACTGACCACGTTCGGACGCCTCTTGATCTCCAAGATGCTCGCGTCGGCACTGGCGAACCGGATTGCACTGCACCGCTGGTCGGTCGAGCACCCCGAAGTGCGCACCGAGCGGATAGAGGGCCCGTGGGTGATCGTCGGCCTCCCACGTACGGGGACCAGTGTGCTGTCCCTGCTGCTGGGTCTCGATCCCGTGGCCCGGCCGCTCCTCCAATGGGAGGCGGCCCACCCCGTTCCGCCCACCACCCTGGAGGAGGCGGCGGAAGACCCCCGTATCGCGAGGACCGCCAAGGACCTCGACGGGCTCATGAAGCTGAACCCGCCGCTCAAGGCCATGCACCCGTTCGGTGCCACCCTGGCCGAAGAATGCGTGGCGCTCTTCATGTACGACGTGCGGTCACTGGCCCTCGAGACCCAGGCCCACGTACCGACCTACGCCCGCTGGCTCGAGAAAGCCGACATGGCGCCCGCCTACGCGCAGCACAAGCTCGCCCTCCAGACCCTCCAGTCACGCCAGCCCACGGAGCGCTGGATCCTCAAGACACCGCATCACCTCTGGAATCTGGGTGCCCTCAGGGCCGCCTATCCCGACGCCAGGATCATCTGGACCCACCGGGACCCCGGGCCGGTGGTCACCTCGCTGGCGAGCCTGGCCAACGCCGGCCAGCGGCTCCTGACCAGCCGGGACGACCCGCGTCCCACGGCCGAGGAATGGAAGCGCAAGTGCGCCTTCGCCCTCAATTCGGCCATGGCCTTCGACGAGAGGTCCGAGGCCGGCTGGTGCCAGCACCTGCATTACGACGCCCTGATGTCCGACCCCCTGGAAGCGGTTCGCCGGCTGTACCGCACCTTCGGGGAGGAGGTAGGCCCCCTCCACGCACGACGCATGAAGGCGTTCCTGGAGCACCGGCCGCAGGACGCCTTCGGCCGCCACCGCTACGACCCCGGCGACTTCGGGTGGACGTACGCGGGGCTGGCCGCGGAATTCAAGGAGTACACCGAGCGTTACCACATCGGCACCGCGATCTCCCCCTAGAGCCTGTAGGGCTATTTGACCGGCGGATTGGTAGTGTGCCCGTCGAACGAGAACCTGTTCTAGGGTTCCATGGGTGTCCGGGGCAGAACCCGCGCAGGATTGGGCTTCCAGACAGGGGGTTTGGTGATGAAGAGGATCGCAGGGATGCGAGCGGTGGGGGTAGCGCTGTTGCTCGCGACGCTCACGTCGGCTGGGCTGCTGGTCGCGCCGGGGGGCGCGAGCGCATCGTCGTCCACCTCCTCGTCGACATTCGGCACGCTCCCCTCGCCGTGTGGCAAGGGGCACGCCACCGGGGCCACGGACCAGGGTGTCACCAACTCGACCATCAACATCGCCTACGGCGACGACCGCGGCTTCTCGGGTCTCCCCGGCCTCGACCAGGAGATGGGCGACGCGGTCAAGGACATGATCGCCTGGTGCAACGCGCAGGGGGGCATCAACGGCCGCAAGATCGTCGGTGACTACTACGACGCCGCCGTCACCAACGTCGGTAGCGTGATGACCCAGGCCTGCAAGCAGGACTTCATGCTGGTCGGCGAGGGCTTCGCGCTCGATGGTGTCGCGGAGCAGACCCGCCTCGGCTGCAACCTGGCTGCCGTCCCCGGTTTCACGGTCGCCCCCACGGTGGCCAACGCGTACGAGATGTACCAGGCGTCGCCGAACCCGGCCAACGCCAGCCCGGTGTCGAGCGCCTACCAGGCCGAGAAGCTCTTCGGCTCGAAGACCACGCATGCCGGCGTCTACGACTCGACTCTCTCCACCCAACAGTCCTCCACCGCCAAGGCCGTGCAGGCCTATACCGAGGCCGGTTGGAAGTTCATCCCCAACTGCACGGCGGTCATCGACTACAACGGCGAGGCCAACTACACGCCGTTCGTGCAGAAGCTGCAGAGCTGCGGGGCCCAGGTCATCTTCAATGATGCCACCCCGGGGCCGACCCTCTACGGCGCCTTCGAGTCGGAGAGCCAGATCGGCTACGACCCGATCTGGGTCATGGATTCCGGCGCCTACACGGCAGCCTTCGCGCAGTGGAACACCGACGGTCTGGCCAACAACGTCTACGTCCGCATCTCCTACGAGCCACTCGAGGCGGCCAAGGTGGTCCCGGCCGTCTCCCAGTACCTCTCGATCGTCAAGAAGTACGGCGGCCTCACCTCGCAGCTCGGAGAGCAGGCCACGTCCTCGTTCCTCCTGTGGGCAACGCAGGCCAAGGCGTGCGGATCGACCCTCACCCGCCAGTGCATGATCAACCACCTCGCCAAGGTGACCAACTGGACCGGCGGAGGCCTCAACGCGTCGGGGAACCCGTCCAAGAACATCCCGCCGAATTGCGGCCTGCTGATGAAGCTCGACGGCACCAAGTGGGTGCAGGCCTACCCGAAGAAGCTGGGCACGTTCGACTGCTCGTCGAAGTACGTCGTCCCGAACTCGGGGTCCGTGATCGGCACCACGCTCAACTCCCAGGGCTACGCGACCCAGTACGCGACGTCCTCGGTCATCAAACCCCAGGGGTGAGCGCCCAGCGCCTCGGCTCTTTGACCTGAGCGACAGGAGCTCCCACCATGCACCTGTTCCTCACGTACACCATCCTCGGATTGGTGACCGGCGCGGTCTACGGCATCGCGGCGTCGGGACTCGTCCTCACCTACACGACCTCCGGCATCTTCAACTTCGCCCAGGGCGCCATGGCCATGCTGGCCGCGTTCACCTACTGGCAGCTCCGCTACGGGTGGAACTGGCCCGCCCCGCTGGCGCTGTTCGCGGTGATCGTCGTGCTGGCGCCCCTGCTCGGCGCGGTGCTCTACGCGGGCATCATGCGGGGGCTGCGCGAGACGGCCGACGTCACCAAGATCGTGGTCACCATCGGAATCATGCTCGGGCTCATCGCGCTGGCCCAGTGGATCTGGAACCCCGGAGTACCCCGGACCGACGATCTCTTCTTCGGGAATGCGGCGAAGTTCAAGGTGCTCGGCGTCTACGTCACCGACCACGAGGCCATCGCGCTCGGCTGCGCGGTGATCATCGCGGTGGGCATCCGCCTGCTCTTCACGAGCACCCGCACCGGCGTCGCCATGCGGGCCGTGGTCGACAATCCGGCCCTGCTCCAGCTCAACGGAGGACGCCCGGCTCGCCTGGCCGCCTTCTCGTGGGCACTCGGCGGCGCGCTGGCCGCCGTGGCCGGCATCCTCATCACCCCGATCAGCGGCGGCACCCTCGACGTCCACGTGCTGACCCTGCTCGTGCTCGACTCCATCGCCGCCGCCATGTTCGGGCGCCTGCGGAGCATCTGGCGCACCTTCGGCGGTGCGCTCGTCCTGGGCCTGGCGGGAACCTACGTCCTGGGCTACTTCCCCTCGAGCTGGTCCTGGGCCTCGAATTTCCGCATCGCACTCCCCATGATCGTGCTCTTCGTCGTCCTGGTGGTGTTGCCTCAGGACCGCCTGCGCGGCGCCACCCTGCTGCGCACCAGGGAGCGCTTCGCGGTCCCCTCCATGCGGTCGGCCGTCACGTGGGGTGTGATCCTCCTGCTCGTCGTCCTGGCCCTGGAACAGATCATGGGGACCAACGACATGGGGGCCCTCACCGTCGGCATCACCTACGGCATCATCGCCCTGTCCCTCACGCTGCTCACCGGCTACGCCGGAGAGATCAACCTGGCCCCCGTCTCCTTCGGGGCCATCGCGACCATCATCGTGTTCCATCTGGGACTCTCCGGCACGGGCCTGGCGCAGCGGATCACACCGTGGGGATTGCTCATCGGATTGGCGGTGACGGCTCTCGTGGGCGGGCTCATCGCATTGCCCGCGCTCCGCCTACGCGGCCTCTACCTGGCGCTGGCGACCCTTGCCTTCGGCGTCTTCGTCTCCGACATGATCCTCGCCGATATCGCCCCGCACGTCCTGCCCATCTTCCACCTGCACTTCTCGATCTTCGACGACGGGACCCTCCAGATTCCGCCGTTGAAGCTCGGCCCGATCGACCTCAGCTCGACCAAGACGTTCCTCACCACCTCGGTCTGTGTCTTCATCCTGGTCGGGATCGGCCTCATCGCCCTCCGTCGCAGCAACTACGGGCGCCGCTTGACGGCCATGAAGGACAGTCCGGCCGCTGCCGCCACCCTGGGTCAGAACCTGGTCAAGCTCAAGCTGTCGGTCTTCATGCTGTCGGCGGCCATTGCCGGCCTCGGGGGCGTGCTGTTGTCGGCCGCCTCGGGCAGCGTCACTTCCAACACCTACATCATCTTCATCAGTCTCGCCCTCGTCATGTTGACCGTGGTGGGGGGCATCGGCAGCGTCGCCGGCGCACTGATGGGCGGGATCCTGGCCGGCACCGCCTTCACCGCGCTCACCAGTACGTTCACGAACCTGAGCACGGACCACGGGGGCGGGGGCTTCTGGAACGTCCTGGCCAACTTGTCCCTGGTGGCCCCGGCTCTCGTCGGCGTCAGCCTGGGCCGCAACCCCAGCGGAGCCGTGCCACAGATCGTGGCCAGCTACCGGCCGCTGTGGAACGTCAAGGGTGTCCTCGCCCTCGGGGTGGCGGCGGAGGTCGGTGCCTACCTCCTCGTCCTCACGAAGGTCATGGGCAACTGGTGGTTCGTGCTGGCCACGGCGATCATCGCGCTCGCCGTCCCGGCGCTGGGAAGAGTGGTGCGGCCCGATGCCTTCCGGACCGAGGCCATCAGCGCTCCGCCGGCACCCGCGCTGCCGGCGGCGGTACCGGTGGCCGTGGCGAGTGCGGCGGCGGGGGACGTGGCTGATGCCCGCTCTTGAAGTCTCCGACGTGTCCATGGCCTTCGGCGGGGCCCAAGTGCTGAGCGACGTCTCGCTCTCGGTGGCCGCCGGAGGGGTGACCGGTCTCATCGGACCCAACGGAGCCGGCAAGACCACGCTGTTCAACATCGTCAGCGGGCTACTCGAGCCGAAGTCCGGACGGGTGAGGATCGAGGGGCACGACGTGACCAAGGCCGGGCCGGCGTCCCGGGCCCGCCGCGGGCTGGCCCGCACTTACCAGCGGCTCGAGCTCTTCACCTCTCTCAGCGTGCGCGACAACATCCGCGTGGCGGGCGAGATCCGGAATTCCTGGAGCCGGCGGGGAAGGATCGACGTCAACGCGGAGACCGAGCGGACGATTGCGCTCGTCGGCCTGGGCGACGTGGCCGAGCGCGAGGTGAGCGAGCTGCCGACGGGACGGGCACGGGTGGTGGAGGTCGCCCGCGCCCTCATGACCCAGCCCAAGGTCCTCCTGCTCGACGAACCTGCCTCGGGGCAGACCGAGCAGGAGACGGAGGCCTTCGGCCAGCTCCTGGGACAGCTCGTCGACGAGCGCGACCTGGCCATCTGCCTGGTCGAGCACGATGTCGGGCTCGTCATGGGCACTTGCGCGCTGATTCACGTCCTCGACTACGGGGAGATCATCGCCAGCGGGACGCCCGACGAGGTCCGGAACGATCCGGCCGTCGTCAACGCCTACCTGGGGACCCCGTGAGCGAGCCGGCAACCGGTTCCGCAACGCCTCCGCCGATCCTCGAGCTGCGCGATGTCCGGGCCGGCTACGGCACGATCGAGGTCGTGCACGGGGTGAGTCTCGAGGTGCCGGCCGGATCGGTGGTCGCCCTGCTCGGGCCCAACGGCGGAGGCAAGACCACGCTGCTCAACGTCTGCGCGGGCACGCTGGCGCCGAGCGGCGGAGAGCTGCGCTTCGAAGGGACACCGGTGACCACCCTCTCCGCGGACGCCCGAGCCCGGCGCGGAATCTGCACCGTTCCCGAGGGCCGGGGCGTGTTCCCCAACCTGAGCGTGCGGGAGAACCTCCTCATGGCCACGCAGGTCGGGGTTCCGATGGACCGGATAGAGGAGGTGGCCTTCGCCCAATTCCCTCAGCTGGGCGTCCGGCGCAAGCAGCTGGCCGGCACACTGTCGGGCGGCGAGCAACAGATGCTCGCCCTGGCGCGGGCCTTCGCCACCGACCCGAAGCTCCTCTTGCTCGACGAGCTCTCCATGGGCCTGGCTCCGATCGTGGTCATCCAGCTCTACGAGAAGGTCCGTGAGCTGGCGGCCGGAGGCCTGTCGATCCTGCTGGTGGAGCAGTTCGCCCGCACCGCGCTGCCCATTGCCGACTACGCAGCCGTCGTGCTGCAGGGCGTCATCGCCCACCGGGGATCGCCGGCGGAGATGGAGGAGGCGGTGTCGGCCAGCTATCTCGGCGCATGAGGAGTGGGACGGGCTGCGCGTCGCGAGGTTGAGGCGGAGCGGGTCAGCGGGGCGGGCGGGGTGACGAGCATGCTCGAGCCTGAACGCCGCCCCGTCATGGGTCAGAAGCCCCGCCCCCGACCGTCGCGCCGGGGGCGATGGGTCGTCGGCATTCTGGCGGGCGCCCTCTTCGCTGCCGCGCTGGGTTCTCTCATAGACGACCAGGTGCAGGCGCACGACCGGTTCGACCAGGCTCGGACGTCGCTCGGCGTGACGCGGCACGAGACGGGCGCCGTGTCCGCCCAGCTGACGGAGCTGCGGCGCAACTTCGAACTCGTCACGACGCAGGCGGGGAGCGACTCGACGGCCTTGAGCCAGGATGTCTCGCAGCTGAAGGGGGCGCAGGCGGCACTGGCGGCGGACGAGGCACACGTCTCAGCGCAGTCGACCCAGATCACCTCCCTGCACGCCTGTCTCGGCGGCGTCGAGCGTGCTCTCAACGCCCTCTCCGTCGGCAAGCAATCCCGCGCCATCACGGCGTTGAACTCCGTCTCCTCGAGCTGCTCCGCCGCAGCGTCGTCCAGTGGCTGATTTCCGCCGACGCCCGCGCCGGAAGTGGGCCGTCGCCGTGACCATCGTGCTCGGTGCCGCCCTGCTGGTGGCGGCCGTATGGACCGACGTCCAGGAACGGACACGAGCACGGCACGAGGAGGCGGCGCTCGCTGCGGCCGGCGCGCACCTGGCCTCGTTGCGCCATGACGTCGCCGTCACCCGCTTCGCGACGGCGGTCACCACCGGCAAGCGCAATGCCCTGCAGGCATCGATTGCCGTCACGCTGAGCCAGCTGGCCTCCACCAACGAGGCGCTCGCCGCCACCAATGTGCACGCCTTCCTGCAAGGCGCCAGCATCGACACGTTGCAGACGTGTCTCGGAGGCGTCCAGAACGCCCTGGGACAGATCTCGGCCCACGACACCACCCAGGCCGCCAAGGACATCTCCTCCGTCTCGGGGCCCTGCAGCGCGCTCGACGGCGGCACGAGCGCGGGGCTGGTCTATCCGTTCGACTTCCCCGACCCCGATGTCATCCTCGTGGGTCAGACCTACTTCGCCTACGCCACCAACTCTGTGGCGGGGAACATCCAGATCATCGAATCCACCGACCTCACGCACTGGACAGCCGTCGGCAACGCCCTCCCGAGCCTGCCCACCTGGGCCAAGGCTCAGTACACGTGGGCTCCCGCGGTGGCCTTCGTCGGCGGGACCTTCGTGCTCTACTACGCGGCGAACGTGGCCGGCAGTGGGAGGGAGTGCATCTCGGTGGCGACCGCGAGCCAGCCCCAGGGCCCGTTCGTGGACCGGTCGACGGCACCGCTCGAATGCCAGCCGGCGCTCGGAGGCTCCATCGACCCGGCCTCGTTCATCGACGCCAACGGCAACCTGTACCTGCTGTGGAAGTCGGGGGGGCCGGGCACGTCCAAGATCTGGTCCGAGCAGCTCAGTCCGGGCGGGACGGCGTTCGCCGCCGGCGCCACCCCCACCACCCTGCTCGTGCCCGCGCAGGAATGGGAGGCCGGCACGGTCGAGGCTCCCGACATGGTGACGGTCGCCGGCCGCTACTTCCTCTTCTTCTCGGGCAACAATTGGGAGACCGCCGATTACGGCGTGGGCGTCGCCACGTGCAGCGGGCCGCTCGGACCGTGCAACGACTCGTCGCCGACCCCCATCCTCTCGAGTGGCCGGGGGGTGGCAGGACCCGGGGGGGAGTCGGTGTTCGCGGACACGACAGGGGCGTACTGGATCGCCTTCCACGCGTGGGTCCCGGGGGCCGTCGGCTTCCCGAACAGCCGCGATCTCTATCTGCGCCGGCTGACCGTGTCCGGACCGACGCCGGTCGTGGCGGCGACCGGTTAGCCGACGGCAGGCCTGCGCCCGGGCGTCAGAGCCGGGCGAACGTGGCGGCCTCGTCGTCGAATGCCGCGGCCGCTGCCTTGTTGACGGACGGCTTGGTGCGGGACACGGCATGGAGACAATCGGCCGAGGTGACGGTGGCGTCGCCTCCATCGAGAGCCCGCTCGAAGGCAAGTTGTGCGGCGCGCTGTTCCGCCAGTGCGAAGTCGGCCGGAGTGAAGCCCTCGGTGCGTTCCGCCAGATCGTCGGGGTCGCACGATCCCAGGAACTCTCCCGCCAGCTCCCTTCGCCCCTCCCGGTCGGGTGCACCCACCGGGATGATGAGATCGAACCGTCCGGGGCGGAGCAGAGCCGGGTCGATGGCCGCGATGGAATTCGTCGCCATGACCATCAGGCGGCCTGGTCGCGACTTGAAGATCGGGATGGCCTTGAGCAGTTCGTTGACGATGGGCTGGCTCTCCGGCCGCGTGTCCCGAGCCGACGCGATTTCGTCCGCCTCGTCAATGAAGCAGAGCAACCGGTCGACGTGACCAAGGTCGGCCAGCGCGCCGCGCAGTGACGCGGCGGCCTCGGTCCCGTGGCCCAGGAGGGAGGGATGCAGTTCCACGAAGGCCCAGGAGAGCCTCGAGGCGATCGCACGGGCGAAGGACGTCTTCCCCGTCCCCGGAGGACCGAACAGCATGACGGCGGCCGGGGCGCGCAATCCGATGCGTTCCGCCAACTCCGAGTGGGACAGCGGCGAGACGATACGTCGGTTCAAGAGCACCTTCGTCGACGAGAAGCCTTTCATGTCCTCCCACAACCCCGACGCCGGGAAGTGACCGCCATAGCGCTCCACGATGGCCAGTTCCTCGGGGACCATGGAGGCGGCGCGGACGAAGAGGTGCAGGCCGTCGACGCGATCGAACCCCTGGTGCGAAAAGGCGACCTCGCCCACCTGTCCCGGCTCGACGAGGGCCAGCACGCGGTGTGCGCCGTGATGGATGACCTCCTGGTCGAGCTCACGCAGCAGGGCGGATCCGATACCGCGGTTCCTCCACTGCGGGTGGAGCGCCAACGCCAGCAGGTGTGCATCGCGGCCGGCCACGCGGGCGACGGCCACGCCGACCAGCTGGCCCGAGGCGAGTGCCACCGCGGCAGGCTGCTGCTCGTTGAGCGCCTCGACGACATCGCTACGGCTGTACGCGGCCGCCATCGAGGTCCCGGCGAGATCGATCAGACGAACGATCTCCTCCATCGGTGCGAGAGGATCGCGGTGGTCCAGCGCGAGGACGCGCCAACCCGTGGTCAGCAAGTGACCCCCTGCCTGCAGCCAGGTGTGCTCAAGAGCAGTTCCATGTGCCCTTGACGTGGACGAGGCCGTGACCCGACGAGCCGATCTGGGGCTTGATGCACGTGCCGCTGTGCGGTGCGGTGAAGAAGAGGGGCCACTCCGTCCCCGAGTGCCCGCGGAGCGAGTGGTGGAAGTCGATCTCTCCCGACGTGGCGGTGACACCACCGCAGTCCGCTGCGGGCGTCGTGAGCGTGCCCTTCAGCGCCCCGCTGACGGAGGCCGTGGCACCGCTCGGCGAGGCACCTGCGTCAGTGACGCCGAGCCCGCAGGCGACCTCTGTCACCAGTCCCCCGGCCACTACCGCAGTAAAGCGGATGACGACACGACGACGATGGGCCTCCGCGGCCAACGCGATCACCGGTTGCCGAGTCTACGCCCACGTGCGGTCGGACGCGAGGGGCCCATCGGAGCTCAGCGCGTCGCCGCCAGCGCGTCGGCCCGGCGGCTGAGGCCGGAACCGTCGAGATCGGCGCACACCCGGGCGAAATCGTGGGTCGGCCCGCGCCAGCGGAGGTCCTCGACCTGACGCAGCAGCGAACGATCGACCCGCAGCGTGGCCAACTCCTTGAAGAGCACCGCGTCGCCGTGGTGCTCCTGCAGCGTCGTGGCGAGCTTGGCCGCTCCCCGCACGGCGACCTTCCAGTCGGCCGGGTCGGAAGGAATGGCCTCGAGGTGCTGCCAGCGGGCCAGGACGGTGGCCGCGGACTTGGCGCCCCAGCCGGGCAACCCCGGGAACCCGTCGGCGCTGTCCCCGACGAGGGCGAGGTAGTCGGGGATCGAGGCGGGCGCGACGCCGAACTTGGCCACGATGCCGTCCTCGTCGATCAGCAGGTTCTTGCGCCGGTCGAGTTGGACGACGCGTGTGCCGTCGACACACTGTCCCAGGTCCTTGTCGGGCGTGCAGATGATGACCTGCTCGACCAAGGGATCTCCCGTCGCGACGGCCGCCGCGCTGGCCAGCGCGTCGTCGGCCTCGACGTCGACCATCGGCCACACGAACACCCCCAGCGCCGCCAGCGACTCCTCCAGGGGCCAGGCCTGGGACCACAGCTCGGGATCGACCCCCTCGCCGGTCTTGTAGCCGGGCCACAGCTCGTTGCGAAACGACTCGATGACATGGTCGGTGGCGACACCCACGTGGGTGGCACCCTCGCTCAGCAGTTGGAGCACCGAGCTGACCACCCCCCTCACGGCCGCCACCTCCTGTCCGGCGGCGTTGCGATGGGGCGGGGCGCCGTAGAAGTGGCGGAACAACTCGTAGGTACCGTCGACGAGGTGCACCTTCATGACAGCCCGAGTCTGTCATCGACCCGGCGGGCCGGCTGCAGCGTCACGGGACCGTTCCAGAAAGGCCTGCTCGGCCTCGTTGGCCGTCAACGCGCGGGCGGCGTCGTACTCGGCAGCGGCTTCGGTGCGCCGCCCCAGCCGGCGCAGGAGGTCGGCCCGGACCGCGTGGAGGAGGTAGTACGACTCGAGGGGCAGGCCTTCGAGGGCGGCCAGCCCGGCCTCGGCTCCCTCGACTTCGGCGACGGCGACAGCGCGATTGAGGGCGACGACCGGCGACCGGTCGAGAACGAGCAGCTGGTCGTAGAGGGCGAGGATCTGGCGCCAATCCGTCTCTGCCGCGCTCGGCGCGTCGCTGTGGACGGCGTTGATCGCGGCCTGCAGCTGGTAGGGGCCCGGGGTCTCCCGCCGCAGGCAGGTCTGCACGAGCTCTTGACCCTCGACGATCTGTACGGGATCCCACAGGGCGCGATCCTGCTCAGCGAGCGGGACCAACGTGCCATCGGAGCCGACGCGCGCGGACCGACGCGCGGCGATCAGCAGCATGAGTGCCAACAGCCCCATGACCTCGGGCTCGTCCGGCATCTGCGCCGCGAGGACCCGCCCCAGACGGATCGCCTCGCCGCAGAGATCCTCGCGCCCGAACCGGTCGCCCGACGTGGCGGCGTAGCCCTCGTTGAACACGAGGTAGATCACCGCCAGCACCGGGCGGAGCCTGTCCGGCAGTTCGGCGCTGCTCGGGACCCGGTAGGGGATCCCGGCATCCCGGATCTTTGCCTTGGCCCGCACGATGCGCTGGGCCATGGTCGTCTCCGGGACCATGAAGGCCCGAGCGATCTCGGGCGTGGAGAGGCCTCCGAGCAAGCGGAGCGTGAGCGCGACCTGGGCCGCCGGCGCCAGAGCCGGATGACAACAGGTGCACATCAGCCGAAGGCGGTCGTCCTGCATGGCCAACTCCTCGTCGGGGTCATCACGCTGATGGAGCAGGGCGGCCTGGGCCTGCCGGTCCTTCCGGGAGGCTTCGCGCCGCAGGCGGTCGAGGATCCGGTTGCGTGCCGTGGTGATGATCCACCCGGCCGGGCTGGGCGGGAGTCCGGCTGCAGGCCACCGCGCCGCCGCGACGGTGAATGCAGACTGCACGCCATCCTCGGCCAGGTCGATGTCACCGAACGCCCGGACCAGGACGGAGATGGCTCGTCCGTACTCCTCGCGGAAGACCCGCTCCACAGCAGCGCGCGCCTCACCGCGCGTTGCTTGCATCAGCCTTCCGGTCTCTCCTGGAACGGGCGCACCTCAACCGGCTCCATGCACGCCCGGGCGGCCTTGGTGGCCCAGGCGAGGGCAGCATCGAGATCGGGCGCATCAATGACCCAGAAGCCACCGATGTGCTCCTTGGACTCGGTGAATGGACCGTCCGTCACCAAGATCTGGTCTCCCTCGGCCCGGACGACCGTCGCCGACGACGCCGGAGCGAGCCCACCGGCGAAGACCCAGGTGGAGCCCGCCGACTGGAGCTCGGCATTGAGGCGGCCGACCTGTTCGTACGCCGTCTGCATCTCCTCCGGGGACCGCTGTGGTGCGCCGTCGATCGTCGCCACGCTGAGCAGGTACTGCGTCATGGAATGTCTCCTTTTGTTCTTCTTCTCTTGTTCTTCTTCGTCCTGTTGTGTGGTTCCCGATTTGCCCGCCGGGCGGGATCGCTAGGCAGCAACCACCTCGTCGGTGGACCCCGCCAGGCGATAGGTCAGTAGGACGATCCCGTGCCCCACGGTCTTGGCCTCATTGAGATTCAGCGTGAGCGAGTCGGACACGTCGCCGAACAGCCGCTTCCCACTGCCCAGGACGATCGGAAAGGCCATCAGTCGCAGCTCGTCGACGAGACGGTGCTCGACGAGCGTCTGCACGAGCGTCGCGCTCCCTGCGACAAGGAGGTCGCCCCCGAGGCGCTGCTTCAGCGCCCGGATCTCGCTCACGACGTCGCCCCTGAGGACCATGGAGTTGTTCCAGGTGGCGTCCTCGTCACCTAACGTCGAGGACACCACGTACTCGGGCATCGCGTTCATCCGGTCGGCGAACCCATGGGGGTCCTCCACTGTCGGCCACGCCCGGGCGAAACCCTCGTAGGTCACCCGCCCGAGCAGCTGCGCCTCGGCGTCGCGCAACTCGTCCAGCTTGAACCGGTCGCCCTCTGGACCCCGGTCGAAGCGGAAGGTCCAGCCTGCGTGCCTGGAGCCCTCGGACCCGCCGGGGTCCTCCATCACCCCGTCCAGCGACACGAACTCGGTGACCACGATCCTGCCCATCACTCTGCCTCCGTCACTCGGTGACCCCGGTCCAGCGCCCGGCGGTCACCTCCTATACGAACGGCACCCGACCGATTCGACACACCGGCGGGCATTTCTCGGCTCAACCGGCCAGCGCGGCGATGGCCTCCACCTCGACCAGCTGGTCGGGGTTCCCGAGCGCCGTGACCCCGAGCAGGGTGGAGGGGGGATCGTGCGCCCCGAAGTGCCGCCGCACGACGCCCCAGGCGGCGACGAGCTCCGCCCGTTCACCGCTGGCCACGTACACGGTGAGCTTGACGACGTCGTCGAGCCGAGCCGTGGCCGCGCGCAGGGCCTCGCCGAGGTTCACCATCGCCTGTTCGGCCTGGGCCTCCACGTCACCCGGCGCTACCGTGGCTCCCGACCCGTCGAGCGGGCATGCCCCGGCGGTGAAGACCAGGAATGGGCGACCCCTCGCCGTGGCGGCATACGCATAAGGAACGCCGGCTGCAAGGGCGGCCGGCCTGTGCAACTCCACGGATGGCTCCGTCATTGCGCCCGAGCCTGTCACATCGGCCCCCTAGACCGGGTCTTCCTAGTCGAGAGATTCAGGTCCGATATCCGCCGGAGACCGCGCGGCCCCACCCTCAGGGTGGGAATAGCGCTTACCCGCCCAACGTTACTTGCCTGGGCGGGGAATCGACGGAACCGACCGCAACTGCACAAGGAGACCCATGCGCGGAGACGCCGCCATCGAAATTGCGCCAGGTCGCTACGTCGCACCGTGGCTCGTCCTCGGCATCGTCTGCATCGGCCAGTTCATGGTCCTGCTCGATAGGAGCAGTATCTAATCCACGTTGCCCGATTAGGGCCGTCAGCTGGGGATCCGGCCAGTCTCCTTCTGCCCCACCGTCCGGCGAAGTGGGGCACCCTTCGGGATTCTTCCGTAGTGGGGGGGTGAGGTCCGCACGTTTGCCATGATTGCGACATGGATCAACGCGTCAGTTTGGTGACTCTCGGGGTCTCCGACCTTGCCTGCTCTCGAACCTTCTACGAGGCCCTCGGCTGGTCAGGTGCTCAGCAACCCGACGACGAGGTGTGCTTCTTGCAGGCTGGCGGAATGGTGTTCGGCTTGTGGACGGCGCTCGGGGGACATGGGGCCCCGGGGATCGAGTTGGCCCAAAACGTCCACTCGCCCGACGAGGTCACCGAAGTCCTAAACGAAGCAGAGCGGGCCGGAGGCTCGATTCTCCGACACGCCGCAGTCGCCGATTGGGGCGGCACGACTGGCGCGTTCGCCGATCCCGACGGATACGTGTGGGAGGTGGCACACAATCCGGGCTGGACACTTCAACCCGATGGAACGATCCGCATCTAGAAAGCGATCGCCTGTCGGCTGACCCGAGGCCTGCGATCTGGGACACTCGACGGGCACGAAGTTGCACCCGCCTCTAACGATCTTGACATAGGCAGAACGGATGGCCGGCGGGATCGGCGTAGACAACGTAGATGGAGCCCGGCTCCTCTACTGGGTCGGCAAGGACCGCTGCACCAAGCTCGACAGCTCGGAGTCCAGCTGCATGAAGGTCAGCAACGGTCAGGTCGAGATGGAGCTGTTGCGGCATCCCATCGGGCCATTCTGGGGGGGAATATGGCGTTGCACGCTGGAAGGCCAGCTTGAATGCCAGGTCTCCGGAGTGCACCTCGCACCACTCCGGATCGCTGATATCCAACTCCCCATTGAGAAGGTCTGCATAAAAGGTCGCAAGTGTTGGAGGGTCGGGGCAGTCGAAGACAACGGAGCGAAGGCTGATCGGTGCTGAAGTCATCTTCGTTGTCTACCAAACCGGTGATAGCCACAGTCCCGGCGTACCGGGGCAGTCAGTCAACCCTGACCGGCCAAATCAATAGTCTGACTGACCGACGAGCAGATCAGTTCTCAAGGGATTCGGCGAGGCGCGCAAGGGTGACACTCATGGTCCGACG
>Ga0181530_10001817_pt1 | contig 26218 bp, 21 predicted proteins | sample PEATcosm2014_Bin_42_FD_119769 | JGI IMG/M metagenome (GOLD analysis project Ga0181530, IMG submission 119769) | Peatland microbial communities from MTU Mesocosm Facility, Houghton, MI, USA - PEATcosm2014_Bin10_60_metaG | ecosystem: Environmental > Terrestrial > Soil > Wetlands > Peat | place... | reverse complement strand
CTCCAATGGGCGACCTCCCGCCAGGTTACGGTCTCAAAGGGAGCCGGGGCACCCGCGGGGTGAAAGACGCGGACGTAGGCGTCGAAGCCTACGGGCACGATGCTGGTGACGGGCGTGCCCACCTCGGTTCCCCACGGAAGAAGGCGTGGCCCTATCCACTCCGCAACCCTGAGGTCCTGACATGGCGCGAAGTCGTGCGGCCACATGCAAGGCATGGTACGGCGACCTGGCGACCGACGTTCCAGGGACGGACTATGAGGCAGGGCCGCTGACAGATGGGGCTTGTTCGAAGTCCGCGAAAAGTCCGCGTTGCCGGTGACAAACGCGGTCAAATCCGGGCAAGGGCAGAAAGCGAAATAGCAGTCCACCTGGGCTTTAGTGCAGTGCCGCAGGTCACGACATACCCCTGTACATCCCTCTCAAGGTGGAGACACGGGTTCGAATCCCGTTGGGGCTACCAGCGCGGTCTGTGCCAGGCGTTCGCCCGCGAGAGCTACACGGTGACGACGTCGACGAGTTTCTCGAGTCCCCGAAAGTCACCGGGGTTCCGTGTGTACAGAGGCAACTCGGCGGCGCACGCCGTTGCTGCGATCAGGAGGTCTACGGCACGAGCACCGCGGGCCTTGCGCCCTTTCGCGACGACGGCCGCATAGATCCGCCCGTACGCGCGGGCCGCCTCACCATCGAAGGGGAGGGAGTCGAATGCCGCTTCGGCACGCTGAAGCCGATCTTGCCGCCGCGCTCGCTCCTCGGAGTCGGAGGTGGCGTGGGGTCCGGCGGCCAGTTCGGCCATTGTGATGGCGCTGATAGCAACCTCGATCGGAAGCGAGGTCACTTCAATCTGCTCGAGTTCCACGACAACCGAGGTGTCGAGGAGACCGCGGGGAGGGCGCGCGTCAGGCACGGGGTCGAGCGCTCTGCGAAGCGACTTCATCAAGATCGGCACGAAGCTTGGCGAGGTCGACGGCAGGTGCACCCTGGAACAGGGCGCGCGCCGCCTCTGCAGTCACAAATCGATGCCTCCTCAAGGGCGCGAGTTCTCCGACTGGGGTTCCGTTTCGAGTCACGACAAACGTCTCACCCTTGTCTAGGCGACGCATAATCTCGCCGCTCTCGTTGCGCAGTTCTCGCTGGGAGATTTCTCTGGTCACGCTGACAGTGTAGCACGCCATGCTACGGGGAGCTCGTTTCGGGGATGGTCTCTCCGGTGCGCCCGTGGCCCCTCCGACAAAGGGGCCGTCTCCGGCTGCCATCTGGGTGGGCGAACAAGTCGGGGCTGTCGGGGCACTCGTAACGAACGCGCCCGTGCAGATGTTCTCACACTGGTCCGGTCGAACTTCTGGCCGTGCTGGGGGAGGTACCGCTCGACGGCCTCGTTAGACATATTCGCCAAGGCAGGAACCGAGCTTGAAGGCGACGATGGTGGCAGTCTGTTTGGTGCCTTCGGCCACGTCCTGGTCCGGGGCGACGTACTCGCTTACGCCTGTTCCGATGGCCCTTGGCGCGCCCCAGGACTTCCAGACGATGTGGGTGACAAGCCCGGTCGGGTCGCCGCCGTTGTAGAACTCGGATGGCCTAACCTCGCTGAATCCTTTTGCCTTGGGCGAAGATGCCCTCCAGGAGGCCGAGCGTTGGTTTCGATGCGGTAGTCGTGGTGGTAGTCGTTGTGCTCAGCGTTGTCGTCGTCGCGGATGTGGTGGTCGTCGCAGTCGCCTGCCCGGTCGGCCAGCCCGCAATCACCAGCGCGCTCATAACCATCAGCCACAGCCACGACGCGTGTCTTGTCGTCACCCACCGCCGGTATATCGCGGCCACGACGCCGTGACAGGACGCGTGTCTGCTCAGCGCCGACGGGCCTTGTGGCGACCGGTATCGCGGCCATGACCTCATCCACATAGGGCGGAGACCCGGCTCGCTGACCCCCGGTCACCTCTAGCCAAGGGCAACTCAGTGCGCTCATAATTCTCTCTACGGTGCATGGCCCCCCGGCTTCCCTCGCAAGGCGTCAGGGGCCGTGCATCAATTTGTCGGCACGGGTCTGTCAGTACTTGAGCGGAGCCGAGGTGTTCGTGGCTCTGCTCGTCCCCGCGTGACGGGCCGTCAAGCTAGTGGCCGGGGCCTGGCGTGCCGCGGCGGGCATCGTTGCTGCGCCAGCCGTCCGCGTACAACGACAGCGCCTGAGCGCAGAATGGGTGGAGGTGCACGGCCTGTCGTGTTCTGCGTCCCCCCCAACGGCAGGGGGTCGTGCCCCACGAACCGACTCGACGAGCGCGGTGGCAACACGGTGACCGCTGCACAGTTGGCGAACAGATTTCATTTGCCACAGGTCGTCTTTGGGTGTTCCATTGCATTGTTGGGTTCGGCTCGCTTCGTTCGCCGACAGACCTAGCGGACGCTTAGGGTCGTTCGGGGGACCCTTCAGGTGTCGACGGTCAGGTCGACGGAGTTGAAGATGACGGGGGGCCGTTCGGCCCGGCCGTCGGCGTCCGTCGGTTCGATACACCTGCCGCTACCAAACCCGAGGCGCATCACGACCACGACACCGCGACTGGGATGCGTGGCGACGCCGTCAAGCCCCTAGAGGGGCCTCGCGATAGACCTCGACAACCGGAGGCTCAGCGAGCAAGGTCCGCCATCGCGCAAGGAACTGCGCCATGGTGGGGTCGGACCGAGTGCGCTCGTCGTCTTCGTGGTAAGTGCGCTCGTCGATGTACTCGATTTGCTCGATGAAGCGTTCCGGCTCCGTGTCCTTCGACAAGAGACCGTGTCCTACCGGCGCGCCTCACGCCGGAAGGACACGAGCTCGCCGTCCTCTGCACCGGGCGGGCTCGCGCCCTCAACCGCGAGTTTTTCGCCAGCGTCGAGGCCCAACTACTGCACGACGCGCTGAGAACCCTGACCGCCAAGGCGCGACAACGGCGCTCCAACTGAGATAAGAATCGGCTGCGGTTCTCAGTTCCCGCAAACTGGCCGGTCAATCGGACCGAGGTGACGCCTGGTCTAGGAGCCATTTGCCGCGTACAGGGCGTGGCATACTCGGCTACGACAGTGACCCTGAGCACCGAGGCGCGTCCCGTGCTCCTTCCGCCTTGCCCCCTCATTCCACCGACTCCCCAGCTGCCGGAGAACGGGGTCCAGGTCGATTCGGGCTTGCGTACCGAGCCGACGGTGACACTCTCCCTTTCGGCTCACTGCCTCGTCCTCCAAGGTTTGACGGCGTGTCCGGCAACTTCGCCCGCGTACTCCATCCTCGTCCTGAGGGTAAACGTGGCAGGGCGCAGCAAGTCGGTCTTCGCCTCCATCGGGTTGACCGGGAACGGCATGGTCGCGAGGACCATCTTGGATTCGGTGCGGGCGGCGTGATGGGACCGGGGCAACGTCCACGCGTCCTAGCCTTTGAGGTCTCGTGACAGCGGCGCGGGAGGGCAGACCCTGACGCGAGGCAGCGACTCGGAGGATTGTCATGAGCGATTACCCAGCGAATTTCGAACCTAACCTGAAGAAGTTAACAGTCACGCTTCGTCTTCCGATGGTTTCTCTCAAGTTGCGGCGTTGGAACGGTCCCTCGCTTCAGCATGGCTTCGGGAACAAGCCGCTGGTTGAACTCGATGCCACCGGGATGTTCGCCGAGCTAGCGATTCAGCGCATGGCGGAGGCGGCGGGCTGGTCGGCCAGATGGGTCTGTACCTTCGGCAGCAAGGCGGAGGGACCTCGCTACCTGCGGAGCTGGTCTGACGCGCGGCTTGACGACCAATGGAGCGTGCCACTGGACGCCGAGCGAGATGTCTTGCTCGCCCGGATTGCGAAGGCCGCAGTGGGAGTTTGACGAGGGGTAACACGCGGAGGTCCAATGAGAGCCAGAGGCCGGTTGTTTGCCGGGGACGAGCTGCAGGCGAACAACGTTGCGGAATACCCGGACCTGGCCTTTCCGACGTAACGAGCACTGTGGAGAGTGAGTCGACGGCGAGTACGTCATCCGACGAGTCTCCGTCCCGGAGGCACATGTTGAGTATGACCAGCACCTAATCAATGACTTCGAGGTCGATCCGGTGACCGCGGTCGTGACCATGACCGACACCGCGCCCGAGTCACCAGCCAGACCGCCACTCCCACCGGGGTCGGAGTCGTTCGAAGTCTGGGAGGTAAGCGCCCCGCGGTCCAACGACCACTTAGAGAACCACGACGGGTTAGCGCGAGTCCACCCTCGGGTTCTGGTGCCGTCCTGCGCTCCCGTAGTGCTGGGCAGACAGAGGGGTACGGGGATGGCGATAGCCGTGCCGTCGACGTAGTGGGTCCTCTACAACTCTTCGGTGTGCATGGCCCGGCCGTTCTAGGAACGGGAGAGGCGGCATACTTGAAGCCCGTCAAGAGGTCTTGAAAGGGGGGCCGACACGTGAAACTCAGGCGTGGGACCTATACGCCATACAGCCTCGGATGTGCTGTTGCCTGGGCCGTCCTGCTAGCTGTTACTGCCGCTCGGAAAGGCAAACGCGACATGTGCACCGTGCTCTTGGTGTTCTGTGGATGGGTAATCGCGTAGGTCTCCAATACCATCGCCAGGGCCGTCTATCCGCCGCCCAGACAGCGTCTGTGGAGAAGGCAATACCCTGAGGAAGGGTGAAGGCGCACCCGATTCGTCTGTCGGCCGTCGCAGGCATATCTTCGTGTTCGTGTCGACTCCTAGATGAAACAGGGTCATGAACCGGGCGCGCAGAACCCGCAGCGCCACGGCGGTCCGATTTGCCCCGCCCAGGAGTCGATTTCCCCGAACGTGTCGGCGCAGACCTTCTGGTAGTTCACAGTCCAGTTGGTACCCGATGCCCTGCTGATGGTCCAACACGTTGCCCGGTGCAGGGTCAGGGAAGATGGTCGGGGTGGCCGCTCGCAGTTCAGGACGAACCCGTCTGGATGAGTAGCTAGCCAGGCAACGTAGCCCTGGTCGTTGTCCATGAACTCGATAATCACGTCCACGATTGTGACACCGGTAGCCCCGCAACGCGCAGGAGGTAAAGGTCCTAGCTCCACGTCTCGCGCCGGCGAGGGCGGTCACCCTCGTCCCAGTCACCCCTAGCGCGGGGCACCCCGTGAGCGCATACTTTTCGAACGGTGCACGGCTCCCAGCTTCCCTCGCAAGGCATCAGGGGGTCGTGCACCAATTTGTCGGCACGAGTGCGCCAGTACTTGAGCGCAGTCGGCGTGCTCGGAGTACTGCTGGTTCCTGTGTGCCGGGCCACGCGACCCGTGGCCGTGAGGCTTGCGGTGCCTTGGTGGGGTTCGTGCACCAGGCTTAGCACTGTGCCAGCCGCCCGTTGTGTAGGGCTAGCGCCCGCGCCCAGAATTGAGGAAGGTGCACGACCCTCTCTGCCTTGTGTCCCCCCCAACGGCGGGGGGTCGTGCACCACCGCCAACTTGACGAGCGCGCTGACAACACCGTGACCACGCCAGGGTGCTGGATTTACTTTGTTGGGTCGGCTCGCTTCGTTCGCCGACAGACCTAGCGGACGCCTTGGGTCAGGTGGGGGAAGCCACGGTATCGGCGGTCGGGTCGGGACGGAGCGAGGATTGGGGGGGCCGTTTGGCCCGGCCGTCGGCGTCTGTTGATCTAACGAGCAGTCTTGTCGGCATCCTTGGTGGTCTCGGTCCCGACGACCAGCTCTGTGGTAGAGACCTCGGGCGTGGCCAGCAAGGTCAACTCCAGGTTTGCGGCGAACTCGGCCATGAGCTTGCGTGACACGGCGTCTATCACACCCTTGGCGAACTGGGCGAGCCTGCCGTCGACGGAGATAACCGTAACGACTTGGACATTGGTGCCACTCGCTGAAGGGGAGAGGGTCGCTGTGACCACGGCGGTGCTTCTAGCTGGTCCATGGATTTCGCTACCTTCCGCCTTGAGGACTGCCTTGCGTACCTCCGCGTCCAGCAACAGAAAGCGGGCGATACCCTCGTACCACACCGTGACCGGCCCGACTTTGACTTTCGCGACGCCCTCGTACGTCTCGCCTTCGACCCGCAGAAGCCAGATTCCGGGCAAGTGGGCCGTGACCTTTTCGATGTCTGTCAGTACTGCCCATGCCTCGGCCACGGGCAGCGGAACCTCGAACTCGTCATGCAAGTCCATAGGCGCAGGCCCCCAATTACCTTTGTCAACTGCAAGGGCCTGGCACGCTATTCCCGTGACGGTCCGGGAGGACAGACTTCACCCTCGCAGGCGTCCCGAGAGGGCCTTTCAGACTGCCGATGCCCCAGCAAGCGGGCGGTCAACGGCGCAACTCGCGCTTGTGAGGGCGCAAGGAGGCCCACAGTGACAGCAGCACAATGAGAGCTGGGACCATAAGGTACATCGAGCACCCGAAGCACCCGGCGCTCCCGACGCGGGCCGTACGGTAGGCGACGCGACGGGCACGACGGGCCGCAAACCGGCGGGTCCGGCGGGCGGCGTGGTGACGCGTCAAGGTGGGCACCTTGAAAGAGCCAGAGCCCTCTCGCAGGTTCCCGCGGCGTGACCGTTCTCGTTGATGCTCATTTCGTCCGCTCCATGGCAACTGTACCGGTGCCCTTGGTGACTGACTGGGCTCTCAATCTCGGCGCTTGTCCTCACGACGATCCGGTCGGTCGCCACATCCGTCCGGAAACGGCCGGACAAACCGCCCCGGCGGTTTCGTGCGAATCGGCTCAGCCTGTTTGGTGGCATGATCGGGGTGACGGAGGTCACCATGATCGAGCGAGAAGCAGTGCAGCGGGGAAGTGGGCTCACGAGCCAGGACAACGGTTCCGGTGATGCGAGCGACCAGGACCTGTGTGGCCTGGCGCGCGTGTCCAAGGCGATCAGTTTGGCATTCAGCGGCGGGATCGTGGTCGTGCTCGGACGTATGGCGGCGACGGGACGCCTGCCGAGGAACATGTTTGCCGGCATCCGCCTGCCGTCGACCCTGCGTAGTGATGAAGCCTGGGACGCCGGGCATCGGGCCGCTGCCTCGGCGATGACTATCGCGGGGTGCGGTCCCGTCCTTGCCGCGGTCGTCGCCGCCGCGTCCAGTCCCGGTCCCAGGGCGCGGACGGTCTTGTCCCGTATCGCCACTGCTTGGCTCCTTGGCTGGCTTGGCTTGGCGACGATCCAGGCGAACCGCGCAGCCCGGGCGACAATCATCAGCTGAGGTCGCAGCCCTTGCAGGGGTGACCAGCAGTGCCCATCGCCACGGGGAACGCGACGGCCGTCAAGGGAGCGGGTTTTCGCTGTAGCAGACCCGGCCGGCGACTCGCCTATTCGTCAGGTGCGGCTGTCCCGCTGGTCTACGTGGCAGGTCGGTGCGGCGTGCTGGGCTCGTTGCGGTCCTAAGGCCGGAAGTACTTGCCCTGAGCTACAGGCGCTGGTCCGGTCAGGTTCTTCGTGATCGCACCGGTCATCGGGTTCAGTCGGCCGATGTAGTTGGCGGGGAACCCGGGCCCTGGGCAGGTGTTTGGGGCGCCGTTGGCGTCACAGGGGGTGTCAGTCACGAACACCGCCCCGCGGCGGAACGGGCCGGTGATCTCATAGATCGTGTCATTGGAGTTGTCGGTGGTGTAGATGGCGCCGGAGCTGTCGCAGGCCCAGGCGGTGTCGTCCCCAGAGTCAGACAGCTGCAAGACCGAGACAGTCCGATGGGGTTCCGTCAGCGTCGTGAACGAAGATCTGCTGTTTGTCACCCTGGCTGGTCAGCATGAAGTCACCTGCGAACCGGGTTGCGAAAGCTGGCACGTCCTCGTTTGAGTCCGGGTCGGTGAGCGCCAGCCGCTCGACCTCGCAGTGGGTTGCGCGGTTCATGTTGGCGATCGTCGCCGTGGCTCCGTCGAACAAGGGCGGGTGAACCGTGGCGACTCAGGCCTCGGCGTCTAAGACGACCCGTTGGTGAACGGGCTCAGACCTCGCGGTGAACGGAACATGAGCACTCCTTGATCGGAAGGGTCGCCGGTCTTGTCGTGGGAGCCCGGCTTGACGTTCGGGAACGGCGAGTCCGCATCGGCACGTCGCGTACCCTCGGTGACGCTGCGAAAGCCCTCTTCGTGGCGCAGGTACATCGAACTGACGGGTCGGAGGCTGGGCACAACAAGTCGGCGCTGGAAGACCCAGATGAGAACTAGGGCTGCTGTTGGTGGGCTGCGCTTGCTTGCAGGTCGATGCGCATGGCGACTCGCGGGCCGAAAGCGTCATCACCGACATCTCGCTCGTGATCGCGAATGGCCTGAAGTCCTGGCGACGGAGCTTCAACTACGCGAAAGCCGAGCCGGGCGTAGAAGGGTGCGTTCCACGGCACGTCTCGGAAGGTGGTCAAAGTCACGGCTGCTAGGCCATTCAGCTGCGCCCAGTCGCAGACGGCCTCGACCAAAGCGCGCCCAAGGCCCCGTTTACCTTTCGATGGGAGTACCGAGAGCTGCCAGATATGGGCGAGACCATCGACAATCTCGACACAAGCGAACCCAACCGGTGGCGTCCCCGAGACGAGCACGACCGCGGCTTCGGCCAGGTGGTCTTCCTCGTCCGAGACGGCGAATGGCCCGATGCCGACCTCGGCGAATAGACCGTCCGCAGTCTTTTCGATCTCGCGCAGGACCTCGAACTCCGCAGGCTTCGCTACTCGAACCGCGTCAGCCGTCTCGCTCCTCACGCCGTCAGGCTAGAGCCGGTGGTCTGGAGTCGAGCGGGAACTTCGGGCCATCTCACGGTTTGCAGGCGCCAAGACCCAGGTCGGGTTCGACTCCAGGCCCGGCCCTAGGCCCGCAAGCACGCCCAGGACATCGCCGCGTCTGCCAACCACGCCCGTTTGTCGACGTCGTTCCGCATGCCTACACCGGCGAGATGCGCAGTTGGTCCGGGTGGTCCGCGTCACTTGTCGAAGGTCCTTCTGCCGCCTGGCCCGGCCCAGCGCAATGGCTTTGCCGGGCCTTGTGAACCGGGATGGGGTCTATCCGGGCGGGGCGAAGAACTCCAGGGCGATGTTGTCTGGGTCCCTGAACGACAAGCCCGAACCATAGGGCGCCTCGACGACACCGCCGTGCGCGATGTCAAGTGAGTTCAGCTGTGTTTCCCACTGAACGAGCTCAGCCCGATTCGCGCAACCGAACGCGACGTGGTCAAGCCCCGGCCTCAGCGCATCGAAGGACTCTGCACTCGACGGCTGGGCATGTTGGTGGATGCCGAACAGCGTGCCGCCGAGCAGCCACACGACGTGATGGAATGAGCCGGTGTCCTCGTCGAGCACGGGATCCATGCCGAACAATCGCTGATACCAGCGTCGGCTCCGATCAAGATCGGTGACCGTCACGGCAACATGATTAAGCCCGGGAAACTCGGCCATCACACCCCCCAAGAAAGAGTCACTGGAACATTGCCTTGCTTGGTTAGGAACCCTACTGGGGCAATTCCACTTGGACCAACCCCTGGGCTTCCCCTCACGCCAGTCCGGGATCGCACGGAACGGCCAGACTCAGCGCAGCGCGACCGCGCCCGGGTCAGCGATCCGCGCTTCGACGGTTGTACAAGGGCCCCCCGGGGGGCCACCCGGTGAAGCAGTAGGGGAGTGGGCAAGGCCACTGTTAGCTGAAGTGGCCTCAAGTCCCCGGCAGTTGAGCTTCGTGCCAGCGCAAGAACGTCGATCTGGCGCGTGCTCGGAACGACGGGCTTCGCGTCCTAAAGCACGCAGATGAGTCGTTCCGTCTTGTGGTCGTACTTGGCGCCAACGGCGATCTTGCCGCTGCGGGCGACCGTCAAGAGCGTGCCGACACTGGCCAGGGATTCGGCGGTCGATGCGAACAACGTGTACTGCTCAGTGCGCCCGGGAAGAGAAGGCGGCTGGCTCTCGGATCCGGAAGGTTCAACCGCGCGGAGTGAGCTCAAACACCGGCTTGCTCGGAGCGATTCCGCGGAACTCGCTTTCGGGGGAGTCCGCGTTTACCTCGAAGTACGGTCGGGCGGCCTTGATCTCGCGGAGGTACTTACGCAACACTGGGACGGCCTCCTCCGGACCCAGCTCCCTGAGGGTGAACCGCTCCGTGCGATCGCCCCTGGAAAGGGAGACCTCCCCTGCCGCCCGCGTTCTTCACCCAACTCACCGGTCCGTATGGCGCCACAAGATATCGCCGGTGGTCGAGTTCCATTAGGGACACGGGGGTCGACCGCCGCTCGCCTGTTCTCTGCCCCCGCACCGTGAGCAGGTGCAGAAGACTCGGACCGCGCCCTCGCCTGACCATCCGCGTGTACACGACGTTGACAGCACGCCGGGCGAGTCCCAATCGGTATGTCCTGGCCATCTCCGCAATCGTGGACGGGTGACACCCGAATCGGTAGGGGCGAAAGTCATGCGGTGGGATGCTGACAGCACACCTCCCGCTGCGGCGAGGCTGCTGTCCGCTCGGCTGAGCCGTGGCCACCCCGGTACTTGAGGTGTTCATCGGAGAGGGGCTGTGTCGGCGGATAGGTCGCGCTGCACCCAACTCACGTGAACTTCCGAAGGGCCGCGCGCCTGGTCGACGAGACGCGAGGCCGAGAGCGTTGCCGCGCGCCCAGCTCGAGGTGGAGCTGTAACACTGTGAGCCGTGCCCACCGCCGCATGCTGCGAGCAGCGCGCCTGTCTAGGCTGTCGGCGTCGTCCCTATGTGGACATGCGCCGAGTGGCGCCACGACCACTAGCCACCGACAGGTCAGTCGTCTTTGTGGGCAAGGTGAGCGCCATGGCGCCTCCCTTCTCGTCTGAGCGATGCATCTGAAGGGCGTTTCCGGATCGCTCCCATCGTCGCGGGAGCGCTACAGGGACGAGCAGCCGCCTTGCTCAAGAGCTGCCTTCGCGCGCGCGGAATTCGACCAGCTGGGTGCGCCGGAATGGCGGGGACGTTGTGGACCCGCTGAACTGTCGGTGTTCCGATGCACAGGACTCACAGCCGATCAATCACTTCTGACAACCAGGCGCACACCGGAGTCGATCTGGTGACAGGTGTGCACGCGCGATCTCGTAGACGTGTCGGGGGCTGGTGGGCACGCCGCGGAGGCGACGTGTTCGGCCTTTCGGCCATGGTCGGTTTCATCCTCGCTTACCTGTCGCCGGCGGTCAAGGACGGCTGGAGCTTCGGCGCTTTTGACTCCGTCGTCGGCTTCACCTCACTCGGCCAAAGTGCGTACCCCGGCGCACCGCACAACTGGCTGAACGGCGACTCGGTCAGCGAGATGGTGTCTTTCAACACCTTCGACTGGACAGCGATCCACCATCTCCAGTTCCCGCTTTGGAACGACCTGAGCCTGCTCGGGTTGAACCAGTTCCTCAACTTCCAGTCGGCCGTGTTGAGCCTGCCCGATCTTGTCAGCTATGTCTTCCCGCTCCGGTTCGCGTTTCTCGCCGTCGTGGCGATGAAGCTCCTCATTGCAGGCACCGGTCTGTACGTCCTTTGCCGCGTGCTCGGCCTGCGACCTTTGGCCTCGGCGTTCGGCGGGGTCGTCTTCATGTTGTCGGGCGCGCTCTCCGCTTGGCTTGCCTGGCCATTGTCAGGGGTCGTGGCCTGGCTCGGCTGGATCATGGCGCTGGCGATCCTCGCCTACCGTTGGAAGCAGAAGCGGTCTTACGTGATCCTGTTGGCGCTGTCGGTCGCCTTTTGCGTGTTTGCCGGGTTTCCGGAGGCGTACTTCTTCGTCGCTGCAGCACTGGTGGCCTACTTTGTCGTGCTGGCAGTCCTGGCACTCGTGGCAAGGCGCGGGCTCTCACCCTCTGGCGTCATTCGCGTTGCCGTCGGGATCGTCGCGGGCGCCGTGCTCTCCTCGCCCCTGTGGTTCCCGGGACTGCAGATCGTGAGGGGCAGCCACCGCGCGGCAGGTTCGGGGGGCGTGCGTGGAGTCGATGCGAACTCTCTCGGCCTGCTCGTCGCTCCCGGGTACTACGGGCTTCCGGTCAAGGGAAGCAGCTTGTTCTACTCGCACGGCGACTACTACGAGACGGTCGTCTACGTCGGGGTGATCGCGCTCGTCCTGGCCGGGGTCGCCGTGCTGCGCTGGTGGCGCCACCCGACGGTCATCGCCATGGTCGCCATGGTCGTCGCCACCATGTTGATCTCCTACCAGGCGACGTGGTTCCACGTCGTGTCGAATTTCGTGAGCCACTCGGTCCTCCATGGCCTGGCGATCAAGCGGATGCGCACGGTCATCGGCCTGCCCGTCGGCGTGCTGTCCGCTTTGGGGCTCGAGACTCTCATCCGCGCCCGCGGCGAGCGCCGCATGCTGACCCTGTACTGGGGCCTGACGGCACTCGTCGCCTTATTCGTTGACTTTCTCTGGCGCGGGGCAGTCGAGAACGACCTCCCGGCGTGGCAGCACCAGCTCAAGATCGAGAGCATGTGGTGGCCAACCGGGCTCGTGGCCGCCTGTGTTCTCGCCGGTCTCCTGTTCGTCCTCGTGCGAACCCTCGCGCATCGTCGGCGCGCCGGAACTGCAGCCGTGATGGCCGTGGCGCTGCTCTTTGGTGCGGAGGCCGCCTTCCTCGTGTTCTCCGGGGTCGGGATCAACTCCTACAGCAAGAGCTTCTTCCCGGTCACCCCGGCGATTGCGCGGCTGGAGGCCGTCGTGGGATCAGGTCTTGTCGGCGTAGATACCGGAACGCCGACGCAAACGCGGAAGATGGCGCACGCCGGCTTCTACCCGGAAGCCAACCTCGGCTACGGCCTCGCTGAGTTCGCCGCCTACGACCCAGTGATCCCGCAGGCGTACTTCCTGCGCACGGGCGGGCCGCCCCTCGTGGAGCCCGACATCGACTCCGCCGCTCTCGCGCGCAGGTACGGAATCGCGTGGATCCTGCAGCCGACGCGGCTTGACCTGGCACCGCCGCCGGACACGCGCTATGTCGCGTCGTTCGCGGGCGAGCGCCTCTATGCGGTTTCCGGCGCCTCGCGTTTCTCCCTAGTCGCAGATGTCGGCTCGGGCGCCACCGGAACGGTTTCATCTGTCGAGCACCCCGTGACGAGCAGCTGGAGCTTCACCATCGACGCCGCGGCACCGAGCCAGCTCGTCCTGCGCGTGACCGACTACCCCGGGTGGCACGCCACCATCGACGGCCGCGCACTGCCCCTGTCGCTCTACAAGGGCGTCATGATGAAGGCGCCGGTCCCGGCCGGCCGCTATCTCGTCCACGTCTGGTACATGCCAAAGCGCCTGGTCATCGGGACATGGCTCGCTCTGGCCGCCCTGGCGGCATTGTTCGCGTGGGCGGCCTGGCCCCTTGTGCGGCGCAGGCCGCGACCCGATCCGGTCCGTGCGGATGCCGGTGAGTCGCTCGCCCCGGCGCTCGAGGAGGCTGAGATCGCCAACCGTGAGGCAAACTCCCGGGCGAGGTCACGGGCCTAGTCCGATGATCTCGGTCGACGCCGGCGGCACGACTCCCGAATCACGTGCTGGATGGCTGAGGCGACTCCGCCTTCGACTTGCCGTGGTCCCGGTAGCGATAGCCGCCAGCTTTGCCGGCCTGGTGGCGCTCCTTTATGCCGCGTCGGTCCGTACAGGCGCCCCCGACTCGGACAAGGCGACCACGATCCTCGTCGGTCAGGCGATGGGCGACGGCCATTTATTGCTTCATGGCTGGATCCTGGCGCCAGGCAGTTACTGGACCAGCGACGGCGTTTTCTATGCTTTCGCGGTCCGGCTCGTCGGCCTTCGGCCGGGACTTCTCTACGCCGAACCCGCCGTTATGGCCGGGCTAGCGATTGCGGTCGGCATTCTCCTCGTGCGCGACGGTCACCGTCTCTCCGCGAGTCTTGCCGGGGCTGTCGCCGTCGTGGCCCTGCTCGCCTTTGCCACTCCCGCCATGGATTACTGGTTCGTTGGAAAAGGTTTCCATGTCGCCACGGCTCTCTACGCCCTCGTGGCGTTTGCGGCCTTACGACGGGGGCGCTTCGACTGGGGCTGGGTTGTGGCGGTGGCCCTGCTTGCATTCGGGATGCTGGGCGACCTGATGATCGTCGCGTTTGCGGTAGCACCACTGCTCGTTGCCGGCCTTGTGGCGATGCTGCGCGAGCGAAGCTGGCAAAGCGGCATCGCGCAGGTCACGGCCGCCGTCGCCAGTGGCGGGATCGGCGCGATCGCGCTTCGCCTCACCGACGCGCTCGGCAGGTTCGAGCCGGGAGCGACCCTACGGATTGCCAGCCTGGGCCAAATGATCACCAACGTCGGGCATCTCTTCACCTACGGGGCCGATCTCGTCGGTTGGACGAACGGCCCTCTCGCGACTGGCGGGGTCCCCCTTGAACTGCTCGAGGTGCACGCTGTCGGCGCACTCTTCCTGCTCACGTGCTCGGTAGGCGCCCTGGTGAACCTTGTCGCGGGTGTCGTCCGCGGGCGTTCGCGGAGCGCACCTCCGGCCGGCGGCCCCGAGCTCTGGCGCCTTGACGACGTGCTGGTTTTCGCGACGCTCGGCTCATCGGCGATATTCGTGATTCTCGCGGGCGCCAATGGGGTCGGCGTCCACTTCCTCGTTGTGCCGATTGTGTTCGCCAGTGTCCTGACCGGGCGCATCGTCGCCCGGGCTTGGTCGAAGGTCCCGGTGGGCTGGACCACTCGCGCACTCGCCATCGCAGGATTGGCCGTGTCGTTGAGTTTTGGAGCCGGACTCGGTTACGCCCTGTCTCGTCCCGAGCCGACACAGCCCGCCAGTTCCCTGGCCACCTGGCTGGAAGCTCACGATCTCACAAACGGGATCGGTGGGTACTGGTCCGCCGCGATCACGACCGTAGAGAGCAGTGGCGCCGTTGCGGTGAGGCCCGTGTCGATCGGCAGGCACGGTGTGCAGCGCATGATGTCCCAGTCGTCTGCCAGTTGGTATGTCGGTCAACGCTTCCAGTTCCTCGTGTACGGCACTTCGAGTCACGCCGGTCGCTACATGACCGCCGCGGACAGGACATGGGGACCGCCGGCCCACCTCTACAAGGTCGGCAGGTACCACGTCCTTGTCTGGGACCACACCTTGCGGATCGCCCCCTTTCCGCACCCCTGACACCCGCGGCTTCCAATCCTGCTCGGAAACCCGACCCGGCGAGGTGCCCGAGCTTCACAAGCTCGGCGGTGCCGCCCGCAGGCGCAGTGCGCCAGGAGCCTCGGCTGGGACGACGGGATTGCGAGGGGCGACAGGGTCGATGCGCCGGTACGGGTCACCGAGTTCGGCCCGCTGGTCCGCTTCGCCCTTGTTCGGCCAAAGCGCCATCGCGCGCTCGGCTTGTGCGGTGATCGTGAGCGACGGATTGACCCCGAGATTGGCGGAGACGGAGGCACCGTCCACGACATGGAGGCCGGGATGACCGTAGACGCGGTGGTAGGGATCGATCACTCCGGTCTCTGGCGAGTCGCCGATCACAGCGCCGCCGAGGAGATGGGCCGTCATCGGGATGTTGAAGACGTCGTTCCAGCCGCCTGCTGGGAATCCACCGATGCGCCTGGCTACGCGTCGAACCGCGTCGTGGCCGATCGGGATCCAAGTCGGGTTCGGCTCTCCGTGGCCCTGTTTGGATGTGAGCCGTCGGCCGACGAGGCCCGGTTTCGTGTAACAGGTCATCGAGTTCTCGCGGGTCTGCATGACGAGTGTTGCGATGGTCTGCTCAGACCACCTGTGCATGCTCAAGTTGCGCGCCATCATCAATGGATGGCGCAACACTTCGCGCGCCCATGTCACAAGCCGCGACGGGCCGTCGCCGTCGGCCAGCGCTGTGGTCAACAGCCCCATGGCGTTGCTGCCGTGCCCGTAGCGGACGGGCTCGATGTGGGTCTGCTCGTCGGGGTAGAACGACGACGTGATGGCGACGCCTTTGGAGAAGTCGGCCGTGCGCAGGAAGGTGCGCGCCCCGATGATCGCTTCTGAGTTCGAACGCGTGAGCTCGCCGAGCCTGGGAGAGAGGTTGGGGAGGTTGCCGATGTCGCGCATGGAGTGCAGCAGCTTCTGAGTACCCATCGTTCCTGCCGCTAGCACGACGTCCGACGCGACGAAGGTTCTCCGGTGCTTGGATAGCCATGCGCCTGTGCGTTCGGCCGTGACTTCGTAGCGACCGTCGGCCCGGGGCCGGATGCCGGTGACGGTCGTCAGCGGGTGCACCTTGGCACCGCCCCGTTCGGCGAGGAACAGGTAGTTTTTCAACAGCGTGTTCTTGGCACCGTGGCGACAGCCGGTCATGCACTCACCGCACTCGGTACAGCCCCTGCGGGCCGGGCCGACGCCGCCGAAGTACGGGTCGTCGACTTCGCGCCCGGGCTCGCCGAAGAACACACCCACCGGCGTGGGGCCGAACGTCTCGGCGACGCCCAACTCCTCGGCGACGGCACGCATCACCTCATCTGCCGCCGTCATGGTCGGGTTCGCAACAACGCCGAGCATGCGCTTTGCCTGGTCGAAGCACGGTGTCAGCTCCGCGCGCCAGTCAGTGATGTGACTCCACCGGGCATCGGTGAAAAAGGACGGGAAGGGCTCGTAGAGCGTGTTCCCGTAGACAAGGGATCCTCCACCCACACCCGCGCCCGAGAGCACCAGCACATTCTTCAGGACGGACATCCGCTGGATGCCGAAAAGCCCGAGCCTGGGTGCCCAGAAGAACGAGCGCAGTCGCCACGAGGTCTTCGGGAACGTGGTCTCGTCGAAACGGCGGCCTGACTCCAGGACCGCGACGCGGTAACCCTTCTCGGTCAGACGCAGGGCCGCCGTACTGCCCCCGAAACCGCTGCCGACCACTACGACGTCATAGTCCGCGTTCTCCACCCGACGATCATAGGAGTCGAGGTGTCGCACGGCCCCGGCGCGCGCGTTCAGGCGCAACCGAAGCTGTCGCGCTGTGAGAGCTCAGCGCGCCACGTACCGCTTGTGAGGGGACGGCAGTGGCCTTCGTCCTTGTGGCGACGGGCTTCCTCGGAGCCGCCATGATCGGGTGGCGCCTTCTTGGGGCGGCCCTACGGTCGCGCCGCATCAGCTTCGGCAGCAGTTGCGTTCCGGGAGCGCCCGGCGGCGCAGCGTGAGCCGTATCGGCAATCCGGTGCCCGGTGCCAGCCTCTGTGGTTGTGCCGGTCCTGGCGCCGGTTTCCCTGGATCACAGTGGCGACCGGTTCGAACACCGCCCGTGGGCTTGTGGAGTCCGTCCCGCTTGCAGTGCTGGCCGCGCGGCTCGCTTGCCAGCGCTGCCAAGACGACCGATCACCGTCGAGACACCCGCCGTCGCCAGTCCTTGTTCTCCCGTCGCCAACTGGTTCTTCGACGCGCGGCCTAGTCGCCTGGCGCTCAGATTTCGGACTTGATGAGGCTGGCCATCGCTTGGGCACCCAGGCCGCCGATCGGCATGTGAACACCGTCGGAGTAGAACCATTGCGGGTTCGCGTCAGCCAGCTTGTTGAAGTCGGCGAGCCGGTCCCGCGGGTAACTCTGGACACCTTGTGCCAAGGTGACGTTCACCGAGTTCACCCACGAGTAGCCCGGGGGAAGATGCACGGTGACGAACACGACACGGGAGGCGCCGGCGAGAACATTCATCATCTCGGCGAACTGCTGCGTGCTCACGGGGCCGTTGGTGCCGAGGTCGATCACGACAATCGCCCCGAGGCGGTCTTCGGACTTGAGCTGTTGCGCGACAGCGATGCCCGCATCCCATTGGCGGCTGACGGCCGCTTCGACTTCTATGCCGGGGATGTCCGCCTCCAGGGCGGGCGCGGCGTCGAGCATCACCGAGTCGCCGATCGCCGTGACGTGGCCGGCGAGGAAGCCCGGGCCAGGTGCCGGGAGTCCCACGGGTGGTGGGATCGACGCCAGCAGCCAGTAGCCACTCCCGTCGGGCGTGGCCGCCATGGCCACGATGCGGTCGCCGTCGAGCTCACCGGTTGCCGAGCCGTAGGAGTGGGCGTCGCCGTAGTGGAAGACGCGCCCGCCCGCCGATACCAGCCAATAGCCCTTGGCGTCGGGAGTGGCCGCCATGGCCACGATGCGGTCGCTGCCGAGCTCACCGGTTGCCGAGCCGTCGGAGTGGGCGTCACCGTAACCGAAGACGCGGCCGTGCGAAGTGACGAGCCAGTAGCCCTTGCCGTCGGGAGTGGCCGCCAGGGCCACGATGCGATCACCGTGGAGTTCAGGGGTGGCCGAACCGTAGACGTCGGCGTCTCCGTAACCGAAGACGCGCCCACCCGAGGCCGCGAGCCAGTAGCCGCGGCCTCCTGGCGTGGCCGCCATGGCGACGATCGCAGTACTGAGCTGGCCGCCCGGCGAGCCGTGGAACCTGGCGTCACCGAAGCTGAAGACTTGGCCGGACGCGCACGCCAGCCAGTAGCCGCCTCCGTTGCCGGTCTCGGCGATCGCGACCACATGAGCCTTGTGCCAGGCGGCGACCGTGCCGTGGAACCTGGCGTCACCGAAACCGAACACGCCGCCGCCGCCGGTCACGAGCAGGTAGCCGCGTCCGTTCTGGCTGGCGGCCATGGCGGCCATTCCGGAGCTCGAGTCCTTCAGCGCGACCGTGCCGAAATACTGCGCCGCCCCGAAGGGGATCGGCGCGCCCGCGACGTCTTGCAGATTTCGTGGCGCCTGCACGGACCTTGGTGAAACAGATCGTGCGGGCCGCGCTTCGCTGCGCCTGGTGATCGCCTGCCCGGCGGCCGCCGGGGGGGTGGCGCGCGCCGCCAATACGGGGAGCAGAGTGGCGACGACGGCGAGCACCCAGAGACGCCCGGTCCGGGCGCGCCCGCGCGTTGGCGGCGTCTTGCGGTTCGGCATCGCGCGAGACGATAGTGACCCGGCCGGTGACGCGATGTTCACCCGCCGGAGTAAAGCTCGGCGATCACGTCCGCATGGTGCTCGTACACGATGCCTCGTTTGACCTTCATCGTCGGGGTCAGCTCCCCGTCCTCGGCTGTCAGCACGTGGGCCAGGACGCGGAACTTGCGGATTGCCTCCGCACGCGACCGCTCGGTGTTGACCTGATCGATGGCCGCTTGGATCTCGGCGAGCAGGTCGGGGTCGGCTGCGAGAGCTTCGAGATCGCCGAGCTTGTTGTGTCGTCGCGCCCAGCGCGTGAGCGCATCGGGGTCGAGGGTGACAAGGGCGGCCAGGTATCGCCGTCCTTCTCCTACCACGACCGCCTCGGAGATGAGCGGGTGGTTCGTGAGGTCGACCTCTATCGGCTCCGGCGCGATGTTCTCGCCGGCCGTCGTGATGATGATGTCCTTTTTCCGACCGAGGATGCGCAAGGACCCGTCCGCGCCGAAAGCTCCTGTGTCGCCGGTGTGCATCCAGCCGTCGGAGTCGATGAGCTCGGCTGTCGCGGCGGGGTCGTTCAAGTAGCCCAGGCACACGTTGCCTCCCTTCACGAGGATCTCGTCGTCGTCAGCGATCCTGACGCTCGTTCCCGGAAGAGCAGTGCCCACGGTGCCGATCCGGACGCGCGAAGTTCGGTTGGCGGCTGTCGGGCCGCAACCCTCCGTCTGTCCGTACAATTGGAGGAGAGGCAGTCCGACGGCGTGGAACCAGCTGATGAGCTCGGGATGAGCGGGTGCCGCAGTCGTAATCAGGACGCGGGCCCTGTCGAGGCCGAGCATCTGGCGTAGAGCCGCCCCTGCCGTCAGGTCCAGGGCTCGATACAGGACGAGCGCGGATCCGTTGGTGGCCGAGCCTTCCTGTTCGTGAGCGACCTTGCGCAGGCCGAGGTCGATATAGCGCTGCACGACAGCGCGAACCGGTGGCGCTTGGGTCCGCACTCGGCTCTCCACTGTTTCACGGAGCTTCTCCCAGATCCGGGGCACCGCCAGGAACACGGTTGGCCGACACTCCGGGAGGTCCTCGGCGACGCTGGCGATGTTGCGGGCGAACCAGGTCTCACCGCCTACGGCTATCGGCAGGAAGTCGCTCATCATGCGCTCGGCTATGTGGCTGAGAGGTAGGAACGAAAGGAGTCGGTCGCGCTCGCCGATGTCATAAACGGGCGTGACGTTGCGCAGCACCCACATGATGTTCGCGTGAGTGAGCATTGCCCCTCGCGGAGGGCCACTGGTGCCGCTCGTGTACACGATCGTCGCAAGGTCCCCGGGCCGGACCCGAGGGGATAGCGCGTCGAGAGAACTGGGAACACGCCTCAGCCGGTCCGCGCCGGCGCCCCGGAGCGCGTCAAAGCTGACGACGAAGGAGTCACCCGCGCGCCTGGCGCCGTCAGCGATGATCGCCCGTTTGAGTGCCGGCAACTGGTCGCGAATCCCGATGAGCTTGCCCAGCTGGGCGCGGGTGTCCACCAAGCACACTTCGACCTGTGCGTGCCCGAGGATGTAGGCGACCTGAGACGGTGAGCTCGTCGGGTAAACGGGCACCGTCACGGCTCCGTTCAGAAGGGTCCCCAGGTCCGCGAGATGCCATTCCACCCTGTTCGCCGACAGGATCGCGACCCGCCCGCCGCGTCCGACTCCGAGCTCGGCGAGGCCCGCGGCGATCTCACGGGCCGCCAGCAGGTACTCGGCCCAGGTGACTGCTTTCCACTCCCCCTCGGTGGGGCGCTCGGCGGCGCAATGTCGCATCGCGGGGCGGTCGGGGATCCGCTGGCCGTTGGCAATCAGGGCGTCTACGACGGTGTCACCCTGCTCGGGCGGCACCCCGATCGATCGTCCCTCCCTTGTCACAGGGTCCTGGGTCGAGGCAAAGGGCAGGAAGCGTGCCCGGCCATAGCGGCGGTCCGGTCGGTCAGCGCCGCGTCCGGGCCTCAAGCGCCGGAGGGGACCCTGCCACCTTTCCGGTGTCATCATGTCGCTCCCATGGCTTCGAATAGACACCCACCCATCGCGGGCCGTCGCGTGGTCAGTCGTAGTTGCTGCAGTCCGTGGCCGCGGTGCAGTCGGAATAGTCCCCTGTCACCACCACATTGATGTCGTTGAGGATCTTCGCGTCAGTCGTGATGACACCGAGCTCGCGGTTGTCGTCCATCGAGGCGCGAGAGAAGTTAATGCTGCCGACGTAGATCCTCTGATCGGAGAAACCAGCATCGGCGATGGTTGTCTTCGCATGGATGTACAGGTCCGAGTAGCCCTCGTTGTAGAGGTGGACGTGACCCCCGGCACTGACGATCGCGCTCCAGTCGGCGTCGTAGGAGCTGTCCCTGGTCATGGTGACCTCGACCTTCACTCCGCGCTTTGCAGCGGCCACGATGGCGTCGGTGATCGTCGAGTCGCCCATCTCCTCGTTCTCGAGCGACAGGGTGTGGTGGGCACCGTCGATCACAGAGAGCATCTGGGACTGTGAGCCTGGGCTCCAGACGAGCTCGGAACCGTCGGAAGGTTTGACGGGCTCGTGCGCGAAGTCCGCGTCGAAGACGGCCTCGATGGCCGCGACATCCTTGGGGTCGGTGTCGAAGACGCCGAAGTCACGGGTCGTGGCGTAGTACGCGGCGGTGAGGTTTGCCGACAGTATCAGCGACTCGGAAGCGTCGACCGTGATGGTCTTTTGATGCGTCGCCTCGTAACTGGTGTCGGCCCAAACAACCCTGACGCCGCCTGCGGTGAGGGCTCGAAAAGCGGTCCCGTTACGGCTCGCTTCGCGATTGGTGTCGAGGATCACGCGCACGTTCACGTGGCGCTTCTCGTCTGCGACGAGAGCGCTCACCATCGTCGGGTCGACAAGCTCGTACATGGTCATGTCAACCGACTTCTTCGCCGACACCACGAAGTCGTAGACGGGCGTCATCCCGGTCGTGAAGCCGAGCTTGGAGGGTTCCACGATCACCCCGGTGAGGCCTTTGCCGGCCTGGGCGAGGGCGGGGCCTGCCGATGCCGGCGCAACCGGCCAAGCCGTCGTCACCAACGTCATAACGCCGGAGGCGACCAGAGCGGACAGTCCGGTGCGTCCCAACAAGGACTTGCGAGACATTCTCGACCGACGCCCAGTTGACTTCGTACAGGCGGTCGCCACCATGACCTGTCAGTCTCCGACCGCGCCGTCTATGCACTCGCGGATCAGGTCGGCGTGGCCGTTGTGTCGCGCGTACTCCTCGATCATGTGGAGGTAGATCCACCGTATGTTGCGCACTTGCTCCGGGTGATGGCCGCGGCTCGGCACGACGTCATCGAGATCCTTGTCGTGCACCGCGGCGCGTGCGGAGCCAACCTCTCGCCGGAAAGTCTCGAGGTCGGCTGCCGCATCTGCCTCCTCGAGATCGTCGAAGTCGGAGCTGTCGGTCTCGTCGGTGCAGTACTCGAAGCCGATCTGCTCGCTGCCGGCGTGCATGCGGAACCACCAACGCTCGACTTCGACCATGTGACGGACCAGTCCGAGCAACGACAGTCCCGACGGCGCGACGGCCCGTGTTTTCAGCTGGTCAGAGCTGAGGCCGGCACATTTCATGAGGAGCGTCCCGCGATGGAAGTCCAACCACTGCTCAAGAGCTTCACGCTCGCCGGCGCCGCCAGTGGGTTCGGTTCGCTCGACCGGTGGAGCTGTCCACGTGCTTGTCATGTCGCGGGACGCTAGCGGCTTGTGACGGGCCCACTCGCCCGGCGGCCTGTGGGTAAGGGCCCGCGGCGCAAACGGGCCGACACCGGCCCCGACGCTGGGGCATCATGCACGAAGCGATAGAGGAGGAGCGATGCCCAACGACCTGGACCACGTCCGGAGCCTCGCCAGGAAAGACTCCCTGGCCGTAGTTACCACGACCCGGTCTGACGGGACGATCCACGCATCTGTCGTGAGAGCCGGCGTCCTCGACTTCCCCGATACAGGGGAGGCCTGCGTCGGCTTTGTCGCGGCCGGGGGTGCCCGCAAGCTTCAGTACCTGCGCGAAAGCGGCCGGGCAGCAGCCGTGTTCCGCCATGGCGCGGACTGGGTCGCGGTGGAAGGCCCGGTCCGGCTCGTGGGGCCGGAGGACCCGTTCGAGGACTTTGGTGCTGCTCCGCTCGCGAGGCTGCTCCGGCGTGTTTACGCTGCCGCTGGTGGCACTCACCAGGATTGGGACGAGTTCGACCGGGTAATGCAAGCTGAGGGGCGGACGGCCGTGTTCGTGACGCCGCAACGGATAAGCGGCAATACCTGACAGGCTCAGGTCGCCGGTGTCTTGAGCGATCGCCAGCGCCTGATACGAGCCCTTTCGACCCACACGGAAACAGCTCCGCCCACGAGGAGCACGACGGCCGACGCCGCTTCGATGACGACCGACGTCTTCGCCCAAGGCGCGCTCATGTCGGTGTGGTAGCCGAACAGCCCGACATGGACCGACACGAGCAGGGCAGCGATAGTCGCGGCGTCGAAAAGGGCCCCGAGCACAGCGACGAAGATTCGCCTGATGAGCGAGATCAGCACCGAGAGCAGGATGCCGACGCAACCCTGGGCGAAGAACAGCGGTCCGATAGTCGCTTTGTATCTGTAGCCATTGGCCCAAAGGTGCAGATGGATGGCCGCTGAGGTGAGGAGCAAGGCGGCACCAACGATGATCACGAGGCTGACCACGGGCCCGGTTGGCCGATGACCCGCACCTACGGCCCGCCCGGTTCGAACTTCACGGTCAAAGCTCACGTTGCCCCCAACGCGTTACTCAGGCGATTACGTGCTCAGATCGTACCCGCACCGCAACTGAATATTGACGGATAGTGTCCGGATGGTCCCGGTGCGTGATCAGCGGTGGGGTTCACAGCTCCGCCCCCCCGGTCCTGCTGACCGCGGTACACCGCTCTTCGCCCTCGCCCGGCCCAGTAGTCTCGTTACAGAAGGGGCGGGAGCGAATCTCATCCTCGAGTTCGTCGAGTGTTGGGTTTGGAGGAGGAACAGCGGTGTGTCTCGGGATCCCCGGTGAGGTTGTCGAGCTTCTCGACCCGAACACGCACTTGGCGAAAGTTGACGTCGCCGGCGTGCGGCGCAACATCAATGTCGAACTGCTGGGGGACGAGAACGTGGCGCCGGGCGACTGGGTTCTCATCCATGTCGGCTTTGCCATGGCGAAGATCGACGAGGCCGAGGCGCAACGAGCTCTAGCGAGTCTCCAGCTGATGGGTCAGGCCTACACCGACGAGGTGCAAGCGGTCGTCGAATCGCAGATCGCGTAGTGGCGATGGGGGCGGGTGCGGCTGAAGCCACCGCAGCTGCGGCGGCTTCAGGGATTCCGGGGCCTCGCGTGCAGGCGAGGGAGGAACGTCATGCGATTCGTCGATGAGTACCGGGACCCCGCGGCGGCGCGTGCCCTCGTGTCCTGCATAACCGAGCTCGCCGGAGATGGGCATTACAAGTTCATGGAGGTCTGCGGCGGCCACACGCACACGATCTACCGTCACGGGATCGAGCACCTTCTCCCGACGTCGGTCGAGCTTGTGCACGGCCCCGGGTGCCCCGTGTGCGTGATCCCGATGGGTCGCATCGACGACGCCGTCGCGGTGGCGGAGGTGCCCGGGGTCATCTTCACCTCCTTCGGCGACATGATGCGCGTGCCCGGCTCGAAGGGCAGTCTGCTCGGCGCCAAGGCGCGGGGAGCCGACGTCCGGGTCGTCTACTCGCCGCTCGATGCCCTGCGGACCGCCGCCGAGAACCCCGAGCGGCCCGTCGTGTTCTTCGCCGTGGGCTTTGAGACCACGGCTCCTTCGACCGCGGCAACTGTGCTGAAGGCGAGGAAGGACGCGGTCATGAACTTCAGCATCTTCTCGAACCACGTGACGATCGTCCCCCCGCTCAGGGCCATCCTCGAGTCCCCGAACCTCCGCCTCGACGGGTTCATCGGGCCCGGTCACGTGTCGACGGTTGTCGGCCAGCTCGTGTACCGGTTCGTCGCGGACGAGTACGGCAAGCCCTTCGTGACGGCTGGTTTCGAGCCGCTCGACATCCTCGAGGCGATCGCGATGCTTCTGACTCAGTTCAGCGAGGCCCGCTGTTGTGTGGAGAACCAGTACACGCGCTGTGTGAGCGAGGCCGGCAATCCGCGGGCGCTTGCAATCATGAACGAGGTCTTCGAGGTCCGGCCGCAGTTCGAGTGGCGCGGCCTGGGCTTCATCCCCGAGAGCGGCCTCAAGCTGCGCCCGCAGTTCGCCAGGTGGGACGCGGAGCTTCTTTTCGACGTGCCGGGCGTGCGTGTCCCGGACCCGAAGGCCTGCCAGTGTGGCGAGGTGCTGAAGGGTGCCATCAAGCCGTGGGAGTGCAAGGTGTTCGGCACCGCATGCACTCCTGAGACCCCCATTGGCACCTGCATGGTCTCCTCCGAGGGGGCGTGTGCGGCCTACTACAACTTCGGTCGCCTTCACAGGCAGGTCGCCGTCACCATGGGCGGCCCCGTTAGTGCCGGGACCGTTCCCTAAAGACGCGTGCCGAGGGCGGCGATCGCCGCTTGGCCGACGCTTATACCGCCGTCGTTGGGGGGCAACGACTCGTGCGTGAGAACGGTGAGCCCCTCGGCGATAAGAGCGTCCTCGACGACGTCGCTGAAGCGCACGTTCTGGAACACGCCCCCACTCAGGGCGACCGTATCGAGGCCGTGCCTGCGGCTGAGTCGTGCCGCCAAGGTGGCGGTGGCGCGCCCGAGACCCTCGTGGAACCCGGCTGCGATCACGGCGCGGTCGGTTCCCTGTTCCACCTCCTTCAGCACCGTGGCGATCAAAGGGGACGGATCGAGCACGTCGAGGCCGTAGGGGCTGGCGGCCTCGACGATCTCGCTCGGGTACGCCCGCGCCGACGCGCGGGATACCGAGCGCGCAAGGGCTTCAAGCTCGATCGCGGCCTGGCCCTCGTAGGTGACCCGTGCGCGCAGGCCCAACACTGCGGCGACGGCGTCGAAGAGGCGGCCGACACTGGTGGTGACGGTCGAGTGGCGCTGACCTCCGTCACCGACAGCGAGAGCCAGGACCTGCTCCCAGCGGGGATCGAGCCCGGCGCCGAGCCGGGCGGCGGCGTCCGGGCCTACGGCTTGCGCCGTCCAGGCGAGCGCCATTCGCCACGGCTCGCGAACGGCGGCCGCACCACCCGGCATCGGGACCGGAAGCAGGTGTGCGACCCGTTCGAAACCGTTGAAGTCGGCGACGAGGAACTCGCCTCCCCACATCGTCCCGTCCGTGCCGTAGCCGAGGCCGTCGAAGGCGATACCGAGCACCGTGCCGGTGTGCCCGTGCTCAGCCAGGCACGAGGCGATGTGGGCGTGGTGGTGCTGCACGGGCCACGGCTCGAGGTCGAGATCGAGGGCGTACTTAGTGGAGAGGTACTCGGGGTGCAGGTCATGGGCGACGACCTCCGGTTCGATCCCGAACAACCGGCACAGG
>Ga0181530_10001811_pt1 | contig 26288 bp, 16 predicted proteins | sample PEATcosm2014_Bin_42_FD_119769 | JGI IMG/M metagenome (GOLD analysis project Ga0181530, IMG submission 119769) | Peatland microbial communities from MTU Mesocosm Facility, Houghton, MI, USA - PEATcosm2014_Bin10_60_metaG | ecosystem: Environmental > Terrestrial > Soil > Wetlands > Peat | place... | reverse complement strand
ATCTGCGCAGGAAGCTCATGAAATACATCCATCACTACAACAACGTGCCGAAAACTGTGAAATGGCGCTACTTTGATCCCACAAGCCGTATCACTCCCACTTCAGCCGTTACAGTCCACTAGAACCTTGTGACAAGTAAGGCGGAGCAGAATATGAGCAAGGGGGGCATGTGAATTCGAACCACGGTCATCGGAGTCTTCCACCCATACGCTACCTGCTGGTGCTCTGGCTATTTGTCATGAGCGCGGTGGCATTTCTTGACCGAACGAATATCTCCATCGCAGGCGTTCATATCAGCCGCGAGTATGCGGTTGACAATACGCATCTGGGCTGGGTCTTCAGTGCATTCCTTATTGGTTACGCCATCTTTCAAGTCCCCGCGGGCCTGCTCGCCAGGCGGATTGGCCCACGCTACGTCCTGAGTCTCGGCATCGCGTGGTGCAGCGTCTTCGCTGTCTTAACGGCGCTTGTTCCTCCAACGCTGCGCGGCGCGTTGCTTGTATTGGCGCTGGTGCGCTTTGGTCTGGGTGTTGGCGAGGCCACCATGTACCCTGCTGCCAGTCAATTCGTCGAGCGCTGGTTTCCTGTGGGCGAGCGCGGCAAGGCAAATGGGCTGATCTTCGCCGGAGTTGGCGCAGGTGCTGGACTCACGCCTCCGCTCGTCACTGCGATCATACTGCGCCACGGATGGCGAGCGGCTTTCTGGTTCAGCGCCGTGATCGATGTAGTGGTCAGCCTGGTGTGGTATCTGGCGGCTCGCGATCACCCCGCGGAACACCCATGTGTCGGGGAAGCGGAAAAGACACTGATCGGCGGAGAACAGAATCAGTCCAGTCCTGCCATCGTTCGAGGCGAGCCCACGCGCGACGCCAAACGCTCGATTTCCTGGACGAAGATCCTCACGAGCAGGGAGGTCTTCGCCCTGACCTTGAGCTATTTTACGTTCGTCTATGTTGCCTGGATATTCTTCGCATGGTTTTACATCTATATGGCGCAAGTGCGCGGGCTCAACCTCAAGACCAGCGCCGTCTTCTCCATGTTGCCGTTCATCGCGATGACGATCGGTTGCCTCGGGGGAGGCGCTGTAAGCGACTGGATCACAGCCCGATTTGGACTGCGTGCGGGCCGATGCCTGTTGCCCGCTCTATCGCTCGGACTTACGGCGATTCTTCTGGTGACGGGATCGCGCGCTCACAGCGCGGCTACGGCCGCAGTGACTCTTGCCTGCGGCGCGGGTGTTTTATACATTTCGCAGAGCGGCTTCTGGGCTGTCTCGGCTGATATCGCCGGAGAAGACGTCGGCGTGGTTTCCGCAATCATGAATATGGGCGGCCAGCTCGGCGGAGCTTGCTCGGCTTACCTGACTCCCCTGATTGCCGCCCACATTGGTTGGGAGATGTCGTTCGTCGCCGCTGCCTCCATCGCAGCACTCGGCGCTGCGGGATGGTTGATCATCGATCCCATGAAGGCCTGCAACGAAACCGGCGCCGGCTCAAAGATAACGCATTCAGGAATTCGTTGATTTCATCAGCGCTCCGATCTGAATCGAGAAGTTGAATTCTCCTCTTGAAATTTATGAAACCCATCGATGCGGATGGATCGAAGACGAGGAGAGGTGAGGCTTGTTTCTTCGTGAGACGCCACACCTTAAGTGAATGAGTTATAAAGGTTCGTCAACATCTGCGCCTTCGCTGGAGGAAACTCGAGATGCGACGCTTGTTCTGGATCCTTGTGTTGATGGCGGCGGCCGCATTGCCAATGGCCGCCCAATCGGTGTTTCTGATGCGGCCGGACGACCCTCATGCCGTGTATCTAGAGCGTGGAAGCTTCGGCGCTGCCGGGGATGGCAAGGGGGACGATACTGCGGCGATCCAGGCAGCGATCGATCGCGTACAAGAGACAACGGGGGAAGGCGTCGTCTTTGTCGCGGAGGGGAGATATCGAATCAGCCGGACGATTCACCTGTGGACAGGGATACGGCTCATCGGGTATGGCGAGCATCGCCCCGTGTTTGTTTTGGGACCAAACACGCCTGGGTTCCAGGAGGGCCACGAATTTCTTGGGACAGGCCGATACATGTTGCAGTTTGCCTCGCGGCGTCCAGCACCGGGCGAACCTGTGGTCGATGCGAACGAATTTACGTTCTATAGCGGAATCAGCAATCTGGACTTCGAGATCGGCAAGGGGAACCCGGCGGCGATTGCCGTGCGGTTTCACGTGGCGCAGCACTCATTTCTTCAGCACATGCGGTTCCAGGTTGGGGATGGGCGGGCCGCGCTCGAGGACGTGGGAAACGGTGCAATCGACCTTCAGATCGAAGGTGGAGAGTACGGCATCATCTCGGTCCGGACGTCGCCGGCATGGCAATTTCTGCTGATGGATTCGCGCTTGACGGGCCAGAGGCGCGCGGCAATCCACACGCAGGAAGTGGGCATGACTCTGGTGCGCGATCGGATTTCGCGAACGCCGATAGCGGTCGAAATCGCTCCTGCAATGACAGAGGAGCTGTTTGGACGCGACCTGTTGCTGGAGGACATTGGCCGGTCGGCGGTGGTGCTTGGCGATGCGCGGAAGGCGCATCACGAAGTCACACTGGACCATGTGGTGTGCAGGAACGTGCCCCAGATGGTGCAAGGAGAAACCGGATCGAGTGGGATGTTTGCAGTGAAAGGGAGTTCCCATCCTTATGTCGAGGAGCACCTGACGATCGGCGTAGAGATTGGCCCCGACGGGCGCGAGCGGGGCGTGCAAGTTCGTCATCAAGAACTTGCCGGGGGGGGCCGAACCGCGCTCCCTCCCTCCGATATTCCGTTGCTGCCGCCGATGCAAGAGTGGGTGAACGTGCGGACGCTCGGCGCCAAAGGAGACGGGTCGGATGATACGGCGGCGCTCCAGGCGGCGATCGACGGGCATCGGGTGCTTTATTTCCCGAGCGGCGCCTACCGGGTGACGAACACCCTGCGGCTGCGGGCGGATAGCGTGTTGATTGGCTTCAACCCGAGCACCACGCTGATTACGGTGACAGATGATGCGGCGAACTTCACGGGCGAAGGCGAGCCTGTGCCGGTGGTCGAGAGCGCGAAAGGTGGAGCAGCGATTCTTACCGGGATCGGGATCACGACCTCGAATATGGCTCGGCGGGCGGCGGGGCTGGTGTGGCGTGCGGGACCTCGCTCCATGGTGGAGGATGTGAACTTCAGGTTTGGGCCGGGACGCGGAAACGCCCTGCTGGCCCCGAATCTCCCCAGACCTGCGCAGCCGCCACAAAATATCGCGGCGTATGTGGAGACGCAATATCCGAGCCTATGGGTGAGGGATGGGGGCGGCGGGATCTTCCGCGGCATATGGACGGCGAATACTTTGGCGAAGGCTGGGCTGCTGGTGGAAAACACAACCACGCCGAGCGTGGTCTACCAGATGTCTTGCGAGCACCATATGCACCACGAGACGCAATTCCATCACGCGTCAAACTGGACGGTGTATGCGCTGCAGACGGAGGAAGAGAACCCGGCCGGCGCAGAATCCTTTTCGGTGGATCTCGCGGACGCGCATCATATGGTGTTCGCCAACCTGTTTATGTATCGAGTCTCGCGCAACGTACTGCCTAAGCTGAATGCAGTGGAAGCAGCGAATTCAACCGGCATTCACTTTGAGAATGTGCATAACTTCAGCATGACGCGGCTGGCGTTTGACAACAGTCTCTTTGATCAGACCAGCGGTGTCCGGGTCCGGGCACATGACCTCACAGTGTTCACGCTGAACTCTACGGTCAAGATTGGCGCTCCGTTGCCGCTGCCTGCGGATGTTTTTGCGGCTGGGGCAAGGTTGGAGCGGCTTACGAGCGGCTTCAGTAATCTCTCCGGGCTCACCGTTGACGATGCGGGGCAGCTGTATTTTACCGATGCGGCGATGCATCGGATTTACCGATGGAACGCGGATGCGAAGAAGGCTGAAATCCTGACTGACAAGGTGACGACGCCGATGGCGGCGGGGTTTGCAGGGGACGGATCGTTGTTGGTGCTGGATTACAGCCGGTCGGTTTTCGCAGTGGACACGAAGACAGGAGAGGCAACGACGATCGAGCCCGCAGATGCGCCGGTGAGTGGGACCAATCTGATGCTGCCAGTTGGATTGCACAACAGCATGGAGACGCTGGTGTGGCAGATGGAGCATCGCGGAGTAATTTACGCGCCGCACAGCAACATGGCGATCGTGGCGGTGGTCACCAACCAGGCGCGGAGTTACTTCTATGCTCCGGGCGCCACGAATGCAATCACGGCCGGGGGAAACTGGCTGCCCATGCTGCAGGGATCGCAGTGGCAGCTCTTCCATGTCGGCGATGACCACCTGGCGGTAAGTGAGGATGATGACGCTGTCTATCGTTTGAAACTCGACAGCCTGGAGCACGTGACCGCAACGGAGTTCGCGCCGCGCGGAGGAACCGGTGTTGTGACCGATGCAGCCGGAAATGTGTATGTGGCTGGAGGCCAGCTTTACATTTACAACGCCAGCGGACGGGAGCTTGGCGTCGTGGAGATTCCGGAGCGTCCGGGAAGCCTGGCGTTCGGAGGAACCGATAAGAAAACCCTGTTCATTGCGGCCCGCGGTTCGCTCTTTTCGTTGCGGACAGCGGCTGCGGGTCGATAGCACCTGTGGTTTTGGGCGGAAATGAAAGTCCACTCCGTCGCGCGGGCTCAGTCGCAGCACTCCGGTGGTTTTCAACTCGGCATCCTGAGCAACTGTAAGGAAGTGATGTTGAAACTTCAGGGGAGACGAAAACGTCCCATGGGAAGCCGAACCCAACAATTGGAGCGAGCCACCGACGTGTGGTCCTTGGGGAGCACTACGTCGAGCCTGTAGGACTTACCAACAGATACGCGGGGTTATTCCATGCGCCACAACACTGGCATTGATATGAAATGCGCTCTCCTGACAGTCTTTCTCGCCCTCGCCTCCACAACCTTTGCGCTGGACGGCGAGATCGGAATCCACGATCCATCCACCATCGTCGTGGACCACGGCAAATACTACGTTTATGGGACGGGAGGCCGCTCTCTGGTTTCCGACGACGGCTGGACGTGGCGCCGCGGGGTTACGCCTTCCCGTGTCGGGGCAGCCCCCGACGTGATATATCTCGGTGACCGGTTTTATATGTATGTGGCCCGGGGCACTGGGCCACAGCCCAAGGCCGAGATCGACATGATCTGGAGTAAGACCGTCGACCCGAATTCTCCCGATTACAAGTGGGTGGACGGCGGCATGGTCGTGAACTCGAATGGTGTGGAGGACAGCAATGCCATCGATCCGGGGGTTTTTCTCGATCCGACTACCGGCAGGCTATGGCTGGTATACGGCTCGTATTTCGGCTACATCCGCCTGGTCGAGCTGAATCCCAAGACGGGCGGGCGCCTGAGTTTCAAGGTTCCGCCCCTCAATCTGGCGATCAACTGCGAAGCCTCGGACATGATCTACCACGATGGCTGGTATTACCTGCTGGCTACGCACGGCAGTTGCTGCGCCGGCGCCAACTCCGGCTATAACATCCGGGTGGGGCGATCGCGGAAGGTGACAGGTCCTTTCCTCGACGCCGAGGGCGTGGACATGATCCAGGGCGGAGGCAAGCTGTTGATCGGCTCGGGTGGCCGAACCATTGGGGCCGGCCATTTTGGTCTGCTCAATCTCGGTGATGGCGTGCAGAAGTTTTCGATGCATTGGGAGGCCGATCTTGACCGGGGCGGATCGAGCGTGCTCGATATTCGCCCGCTGCTCTGGAAAGACGGATGGCCGGTTGCCGGTGAGAACCTCAAAGAAGGCACGTATGAGATCCAATCCGTGCGCACCGGTACTGCGCTGGACATGGCCGTAGAGGGCGTACCTGTGGGTGGCTGGGTAAGGCGTTTCAGAGGCGGGCCGCCGCCAGCCGGCAACCGGACGGAACCTAGCTCGGGACCTGGCGCTGGCGCACAGCCGGGCGGTCCGGGTGGTCCTGGTGGTCCTAGCGGCGGGTTCCCAGGGGGGATGTTTGCTGGAACGGGGAAACCGATTCCGGACCAGGATGCCGCACAGATTGATAAGGATTGGCCTGCGGGCAACGTCGATGCCGGCATGTCCAACTACCTTTGCCAGGCGCAGCAGAAGTGGCAGATTACACCCGTCCCAGACGCCGGCGGCTACCCCGGCTCTCCCTATTTCAAAATCACCATTGCAGGCACAGACCGCACGCTGGCCGCCACCGCGGACGCGGAGTTGGTGGTCCTACCCGCCTTCACTGGCGCACCGGAGCAATTGTGGCGTTTCGATCAACTTGCCGATGGCTCCTGGCGCATCATGCCCAAGGCGGTTCCCAACTCCCAGCAACCGCTGGCCCTTTCGGCTGTCGGCGCCAGCTTCGCGACGTTGTCGAAATTCGACCCGAAGAGCGACAAGCAACGCTGGCTGCTGAAGACGCCTTAGGCCGTTAATCGACCTTAGACAGTGAATCGACAATCGATCTTGAATGAATGCGGCAAGTCCGCGAAGGATCTTCGATGAATGCGTACCGGAAATATCTCGTATCAGCACTTGCCGTCCTGTCGGGCTTGACGCTTGTTGCGATGACTGGTCAAGCCCCCGCGCCGAAATCGTATGTGCCTACGCTGACAAGCCCCGCAACGCCCGCACTCCTGACCGGCGCCGACGGATTTATCAAGCGCTGGTTTCTGCTGGAGCCGATCGGCGTGAATGGACTGACAGAGCACGAAGTCCAGGCGATGGTGAAGAAGGAGTACTTTCCCGACCAGTACACTGTCATCCCTCACGATGGCGACAAGGAAACGGTCGGTGGCTCAACGCTCACCTGGCACGCTGTGGACACGCGTTTGTACAACGTGAACCTGTATCACTTCGCTTATTCGCTGGGTAAGCCGACGAGCAATGTTTTGTTCTGGGCGGTCACCATCGTCAACAGCCCGGAGGAGATGCACGACGTGCGTCTGGCCATCGGCTCTAATGCCGCCTCGGTGTGGTGGGTCAACGGCCAGGAGGTCATCGGGATTTACGGCGATATCCAGACAGTAATCGACGACGGCGTCTCGAAGCGGATGACGCTCAAGAAAGGGCCAAACGTCGTGCGCGCTGCGGTGATCAATGGCGGCGGAGCCACCGACTTCTGCGCCCGGTTTCTGGATGCCAACGACAAGCCGATCAAGGGCCTGACCGTCACCTTAAGCGAACCGGGCAAGTAAAGCCGCTGTTCCGGGCCATCCGCTCGCGTGCGGGCGGCACAATTCCCTTAAGCGGCGCCGAGAAATGCTTGCCTCGCAACCTCAAGCACGCCAAGCTAGAACGCATCCACGGACAAACCCATTGTGCTGGAGCGTCGAACTGCCGCACCAACCGGAGCGGTAGGTCTGCATTGAACTCGCAACCAGTTTCAACCACGGCAGTGCGCTTTCCGTGAACGGAGCGCGGAGTTGGGCTCAGCCTGACGATAAGGGGAGAGGAAAATCAGTTCCTCTGAGCCTATGTGGTACTTTCTTTGTTGAAAATGTTCTTGTCCAAATTGAGCGCTTTGTGAACCTGCGAATTCAGTAAAAGAAGGGAATATGCCATGCCAATGAATCGACGTGAATTCTTAGCGGCTTCAGTGGCGGGCGCCGCCATGATGCAACAAGGGATGACGGCCTTCGCCGCTACGGCAGAAAACCTCCAAGTCACAATCGATGCGTCCAAGAGCGGCGAGCCGGTTTCTCCGCTGATTTTCGGAGGGTACATGGAACCGGCGACCACAGGAGTGTGGGCCGAGATGCTGACCGACAGGAAATTTGCTAACCCGATTACCAGTGCAGTCGCGGCGGCGCTAACGAACCCCTTCTTACGCCGCTTTGCGGGCGAGCCATTCAAGCCAGTTGGGCCGGCAGGAACCGTCGAAATGGACCCCATGCGGCCGTTTGTCGGCAAGCACAGCCCGCGCGTTGAGCTTGACGGCTCCGAGCCCCGCGGCATTCAGCAGTCCAAACTGCGCCTGGGCCGCGGCAAGTCTTACGAAGGCCGCATTTATCTTGCCGGCGATCCCGGCGCCAAGATTTTGGTCCGTTTGGTTTGGGGGACAGGCGCCGGCGAATCTCAAACCATTCCAATCCCATCGCTCGCGCGCGAGTACCGGAAATTCCCGCTCAAGTTCACCTCGCCGGCCGACACTGAGGATGCGTGCCTGGAAATCCTGGGTACCGGCAGCGGCACGTTTCACATCGGGGCCGCTTCGCTGATGCCTGCCGACAATGTGCAGGGATTTCACGCCGGGATGATCCGCCTCTTCAAAGAGGAGGGTTTCAAAATGTTCAAGTGGCCCGGCGGCAACTTCGTCTCCGCTTACGACTGGCGTGACGGTCTTGGCGATCGGGATAAGCGGCCGCCGCGTGTGCAACCGATGTGGTCCGACAGGGTGGAGTCGAACGACGTCGGCATTCATGAATTCATTGCCCTCTGCCGGTTGGTCGGAGGCGAGCCCGATTTGGCGATCGACAGCGGATTCGGTTCGGCGCGCGAGGCGGCTGAGGAAGTGGAATATTGCAATGGTTCCGTGGAGACGCGCATGGGCAAAATGCGGGCGGAAAACGGCCATCCCGAGCCCTTCAATGTTCGTCTCTGGACCATCGGCAACGAGATGTATGGCCCCTGGCAGTTCGGCCACATGTCGCTGGACCAGTACTGGGTGAAGCACAACTACATCGTCGAAGCCATGAAGACTGTGGACCCGAACATCAAGGTGACAGTGTCCGGAGCCAGCATCTGCGAAAAGTCCGTGGGCGGCGCGGAGAAGAAAAACAATTTCTTCCCGAGCATCTGGGAGCCGCCGATCACTGAAACGCTACCCTATGAGTTCGGCAGCATATATGACTGGGACGGCTGGCTGCTGGAAAAGTGCGCCGGCAACATCGACTATCTCTCGGAGCATAATTACGCATATCCTGACCTGGCATTCGACGCTGAGAAGCAGCTGTTTGTCGATGTCCTCGATCCGCTGCAGTTCAGAGCCCGTAGGCTAGCCAACCGCATCGGCGAAGCCTTTGAGGCATGGGACAAGTATGTCGAGAAGATGCCGTGGTTGAAAGAAAAGAACATCAAATTCATCTTCGATGAATGGGGCAATCGTCTCCGGTCGGCGTCGGGCAACGGCGGCGGAGGCTTCATGCAGCAATCTGGAATGCTGATGCCGCTCTCGTACGCACTTTGCCTGCACGAAATGTTCCGTCACTCCGATATGATTGCGGCCAGCTGTGCGACGGGAGGATTGCGCTTGTTGACCGAGCACACCGGCGAAGCTGTGGGCTTTGCGGCTGAGGGAGTGGTGATGAAGCTGATGCAGACTCACTTTATCAACGCTCTTCCGGTTGCGGTCGGCGGGGATTCGCCCCAGCAGTTGGTGCGGGGCACGCCATTAGTCGACAGGGGTACAAAGCCCACTGGCAGCCCTACCTATCCTCTGGATGTTCTCGCGGCGTTCTCCAGTGATCGCAAGAAGTTCCTCATTTCGGTGGTCAACCCCACGGAAGAGGGCCACAGCCTTACGCCGAAGATCAGTGGCGTCAAGCTGCGCAGTCAGGGCAAGCTGTATCAGATTGCGCCGCCCAGTGTGAGCTCAACCAATGAAGTGGGCAAAGAGCCCACCGTCAAAACCGTTGAGACTGTGCAAGATGGACTTCTGGAGACCGTGCAGGTCCCGCCCGTTAGCGTCAGCCTCTACGAATTCGATATTGCGTAAAAGTGATTCGCCGTTGTTGTTCTTCCAACTGCGACTCCGTTGGGGACGGAAACGATCGCCGTTCGTCAGCGGGGCGTGAACGGGATGAGTAAGCCGGTCGAGCAGTACAAGCAGCACAAGCGCGTGAAGGAATTGATCGCACAAATGAAATTCGCCTATTGACAGTCCATCCATGAATTCTGTAACCTACGCGACCTTCGGGACTTTGGCATAAAAATCATCGCCAATCATTGTCAAGCAGCTGTCTGACGCGTTAAACGCTTACTCGCCGAATTCGGTCAAGTTAACTGAAGGAAAGGTTCCCAGGGAGTTTATGGCTCAATGTTCAAGAAGGTCAATGCTGAAGGGCACAGCTCTTGCGGCATTAGGATCACTCTCTCCTTTTTCACTCTCTGCCTTGGCGCGGGCTATTCAAACCAGCAGTACGTCTTCCCAGAGGCCCAAACTCAAGATCACCGATGTGCGCACTGCGCAGGTACTCGTGCATGGGCCGCAGACGCACATAAGAATCTACACGGACCAGGGCATCTACGGGCAGGGTGAAGCTACAGATGCCGCGGTCGGAGCCTCATCGCTGATCCGTAGTTGGCGGCGCATGCTCATCGGACATGATCCACTCAATGTTGAAGCGATTTGGGAAAGTATCCGCACTACGGGAATATTCTCTGGAGCGCAAGCCGGGCAGTACGTCTGCGCCTTGTCGGGTGTCGAGATTGCATTGTGGGATCTTGCAGGCAAGGCCCTCGGATTACCCATTTACCAGCTTTTGGGCGGAAAGTTCCGCGATAAAGTTCAGATCTATTGCGACTCGGATATGGACGTTCCGATCGGGGAGGAAGCGGACCGGAAGCTCCCGTGGATCAAGGCTCAGGGCTTCAAGGCCATGAAGATCGACCTTGATGACGCCACGGATCCCGCACGCTGGGATAGCTTTAACTGGACTGCAACCAACGGCGAGATCGATCGCATGGTCAAGTGGGTTTCGCACGTGCGCGAGTCCATCCCTGACTACATGGCTCTGGCCTGCGATATGCATGGCCGTTACGATGCTGCGACGGGCAAGAAAGTCGCGAAATCGCTGGAGCCGTTTAAGCTGATGTGGCTCGAGGAGCCAGTTCCACCTGAGGACATCGATGCCATGGCCGACATCCGGCATTCAACCTCGACACCGATTGCCTGCGGCGAAAACTTATACATGCGATGGGGATATAGGGATCTGCTGGACAAGGAGGCTGTCGACATCATTCAGCCCGACTTTGAGAAGGTCGGCGGCCTTGCCGAAGCCCAGAAGGTTGCCAACATGGCGCAGGCCTACTACGTCCCGGTGGCGCCGCACTGCGTGGTTTCGCCGATCGGGGTAATGGCTACTGCCCATGCATGCGGAACGTTTCCCAACTTCCTGGCATGCGAGTGGCATTGGATTAATCACATGGACCTGTGGACGAACTGGGTCAAGGAAGGCGAGATCATTGTGGATGGTTATGTCACTCTGCTGGACAGGCCAGGCATTGGTGTGGAGATGAACGAGGAAGTGGCAAAGAAAGCCCAGATCCCCGGAACAACGTGGTTCGCAGCTGAAAGTTAAGAACCGCAAAAAAGCACTCATCCAAGGGAATAGAGAAAATGCGAAAAATTATCGCAATTGTTCTAGTTGGAGCAGCCTTCGTGATTCTGACTCCGTGCCTCAAGGCGCAGCAGGGACCTGTGAAGGGGGGGATGCGATCAGTTCCGCCCCCGGATGGCATGGGGAATTCTTCACGCGGGAGGACGTGATCAAATACACCCCCTACTGGAATGGGGAGAGGTTTCCCGACGGCCGGCCCAAGGTGCCCGACGACATTCTGGACCGCATGAAGACCGTAACTCTCGAAGAGGCATGGGCAACGCTGCGCGCGAACGGCTTTATGCACCAGTATGAAGATGGCTGGTATTCGATCCATCCCGATCAGGTACTAGTGGGCAGGGCATTGACGGCCGTGTGGATGCCCGGAAGACCTGATGTTGAAAAAGAGATTGAAGAGCAGGGAGTAGCGGATCATCGACAGGGAGGTACGAACGCATGGCCCGTCGACATGTTACAGCCTCGGGACGTCTACGTAGGCGACCACTTCGGACTCAAGCAGGATGGACCATCCATCGGCGACAACGTAGGCAACGCTATCTATGCGAGATCAGGTAACGGCATCGTCTACGATGGCGCCGTTCGCGATATCAACGGCCTGGAAGAGCTGCCGAACTTCACCTCCTTTGTTCGCTACTACGATCCTTCGCACCACTTCGGAACGCTGGCTAGTGGAAGACTGCTCAACTCGACCATGGTGAGCATCAATGGGCCGACCCGCATTGGCCAAGTCCTGGTTATGCCGGGAGATGTGGTCCTTGGACGGAATGGCGGTGTGATCTTTATCCCGCCTCAACTGGCGGAGCAGGTCGTCAAGTACTCGGAACGCACTCATCTTGAGGACATGTTTGGACACCAGCGCCTGAGAGAGAAAAAGTACACCGCTGGACAGATCGATGCCCGGTGGACCCCGGAAATCGAACAGGACTATCACCAGTGGCTCAAAGAGAATGAGGACCATCTGCCCGCGCCGAAGGCCACGATCGAGGAGATTCTGAAAGGGGGCAATTCACAGGATTAAGGGTTTAGGGAAACCGGTGTGGAGGACGCCAGTTCCTGGCTACAACCGACAGAACGCTGCAGCGAACATCGAAAATATCGATAAATATAGTTCAAAAAATAAGGCTTGTCAGTTTTTCATTTGGATATGTAGGATGTCCTACAACTTTTTATGAAGAAGAATAACCTAACCCGAGTGCGGCGCGTCGGCGTAAAGAATCAGGTTTTCGCGCAGCTCAGGGACCGGATCATGGACGGCACATGGACGCCAGGTGGAAAGATTCCCTCCGAGAATGCCCTGGCCGAGGCGCTTGGGGTGAGCCGCGTCTCGATCAGGGAGGCCCTGCATATGCTTGCGTCCCTAGGACTATTGGAGTCAAGGCAGGGCGGGGGCACATACGTGCGCGAATACACCGGGGAGGTCTTCCTCAATCCCCTTCTTCCGTCGCTTGCCCTCGATAAGCTAGACATCCTTCACGTTCTGGAATACAGGAAGATCGCGGAGAAAGGGAATGTGTCCCTTGCGGTAAAGCGAGCTGGAAGTGCGGAGATAGAGGAATTGGAGCGCGCTCTCCGAGCCATGGAGGAACATAGGAACGATCCGCGCGCCTTCGCTGAAGCGGACCTGAGCTTCCATCTTCTTGTGGCAAAGGCGACGGGAAACCCTATCGTCATGAAGGTGAACGCCGTCATCACAGACATTCTGAAGGTCTCGATGTATGGCATCGTGGAATCGCTCGGCCCCAGGGACGGACTGTACTACCACCGGAAGATCCTGGATGCCATCATCAACCGGGACGTACCGCTGGCGGAAACCCTCATGGAGGAACACATCGAGCGCACCATCCGGAGATTGAAACACAAGCGTGACGGAGGCCGAATTTCTAAGCCAGAAGGAGGAGGTATTGCAAGGCCTGACGGGATTAAGCGGATTCAAAGGATCGCATAGGACCTCATGGCGGACGCCGCAAGGATGGTTCGACGCCGCTCCTAGAAGATTCCCGGGTCTCAAATTTGCGTCCCCAACAATGGAAGTTAACTGAAATCCACACGATTTTGCTCGCCCTGGAGAGCGCGGGTATTGTTCGATGTCAACTCAAAACGAAGCTGCTCTCAGCAGCAGGAGGTAAACGGTACCATGTTGAACAACTACGCCAGTGGCGCCTCAGGAACCTGGCACGCCACGCCATTTCTCGTTTCAAGTTCTGAATCCACAAACGAAGTGCTGGGTCGTGCACCGATGGTTCTGAGAACCGTCAAGTTGCTCGGGCGATGCGGCGCTTCCATAGCCTGTTGCATGTTTGTGTTCATCCTTGCGATGTCATTGGCCGCCAGGTTGTCCGCTCAGACTGCCGGGTCGGTTTCAGGGCACGTCGCCGATACCACGGGCGCGGTGATTCCCGACGCAAACGTCGCACTGACGAATGTCGGTACAGGCGCGGAACGCTCCACGGTCACCACCGGTTCAGGTGACTACCTTTTTCCTGACGTTCCGCCGGGAATCTATAACATTGAAGCCACGCACCAGGGCTTTAAGGCCGCCGAGAGTAAGAACGTGGAAGTGCAGGTGCAGCAAGCGCTGCGCCAAGACTTCACAATGGCGGTAGGACAGGTCACGCAAACGATCACGGTTGCAGCCACTGGCGCCATGCTTCAGGTTGAAAACGCCACGCTCGGCACTGTCGTTGAGAATCAGGCCGTAAACGAGCTACCCCTGAACGGCAGAAACTACCTGTCGCTGGTCGCTCTTTCGTCCAACGCCAACACGCTTTCGTCCCCATCGGGCCAGGCAGGCTCCCGCCTCGGCGGCGACCGTGCCAGCCAGGCGATCTCGGTTGGCGGCCAGCGCATCATGTTCGACTACTATACGCTGGACGGCGTGAACAATACCGATCCCGACTTCGTCACGTATGTCGGCCTACCCTCGCTTGACGGCATCCAGGAGTTCAAGGTGCAGACGGGTGTCTATCCGGCTGAGTTCGGTCACGAGGCAACGCAGGTCAACGTGGTGAGCAAGAGCGGCACCAACACCTATCACGGCTCTATGTACGATTTCATCCGCAACAACATCGCGGATGCGAACCCTTATTATTTTCCGTACAACGCCGCCCCTCCTAAGGTATACCCCTACAAGTGGAACGATTACGGATTTGAACTCGACGGCGCCATCAGAATTCCCAAACTCTACGACGGCAGAGACAAATTCTTCTTCATGGTCGACGACGAATGGAGGAAGATCCGCACCATTGGTCAGGGCTCTGCAACTGTACCCTCCCCAGCCATAGCGGGCGGCAATTTCTCGGGCTTCACCACCGCAGCCGGGGCTGCGGTCACCATCTACGATCCGGCAACCGGAGACGCCAACGGCCTGGGAAAGACGGCCTTTCCGAACAACACCATTCCTTCGGGCGAAATTGCGCCGCAGTCCACGGCACTGCTGAAATACCTCGGAACAAGTACGACGCCGTTCTACGCGAATGGGAAGGTGGTCGCGAACTACGCGTACAGCACTACGGCACCGCAAGATCGCCAGGGCCTGACGGTCCGTGGAGATTACATCCAGTCGCAGAGGTCGCAGTATGCCTTCCGCTACAGCTCAGGGAACGAACAGCTCATCTCGACGGGCCTGCTGGGTGCGGGCAGCAAGATCGTCACCAACTACTACCAGTACATGGGTTCAAACACGTGGACCTTTACGCCCCGCATCGTGAACGAGGCACGGTTTGGCTATAGCCATTTCTTCAACTCTCTCGGCTTGTTGTCGGCATACAAAGACGACGTGGTTGATTTGATCGGAATTCCGAACATGACAGGCGGGCTCCCCTCAACGTGGGGCATTCCAGATATGGCATTCAGTCAGGGACCGGCAGGCACCACGCCGGCCATCTGGCAGGAAATTGGGGATATCGGCGGGGATGGCCCCTATGTTGTGACCGATCCCACGTGGCAGATTGTAGACAACCTCTCATGGGTGAGGGGAAAGCATGAGCTGCGCTTCGGTTTTGAGTACAACCGGCAGACCTTCAACCAGCTAGGCAATCAGTTCTCGCGCGGGCAGTTCTTTGCGGAGCCCATTTCTACTTCGCTGGAAACGAAGAATGCTACGACTGGAGTCGTTACGCTTTCTGGAGGTGATTCTCTCGCTGACTTCCTGCTCGGCGATCTTAGCCAGGCAACCGTCGCGGTGGCCGTTGCGGATGCGAATTACATGCGCAACGTAGAGGCGTTTTACGCCGACGACACATTCAAGGTCCTCCCCAATCTCACGATTTCAGCGGGCCTGAGGTATGAACTGACTCCTCCGTGGAACAATACGCTCGGCAATGAATTCGTCGCATATGTTCCGAATATGCCGAATCTGGGCGCCACCAGCACCACATACGCGCAGAGCCAGTGGCCCTTCTATGTCCGCCAGGGCAACTGTTCTGCCGCAGATGTGTATCAAGGCATTGCGGTCAGGTGGACAACCACCCTCGGTCCGGCGCCGCAGTGCAGCAACGGGCTATTGCCCAATGGTCCACTCCTTGATACCAAATACTTGAATTTTGCGCCGCGATTGGGCATCTCGTACTCACCGACTTCGAGCACGGTGATTCGCACCGGCTACGGAATCTTCTACACCCAGGATATCGGCAACTCGTACTTCGACATGGCGCGCAACATTGCAGGGCGCGTGACGAAAGTCAATACGGACACGACCACCGGGATCTACGGCAATTCCAACCTGACCTGGGCCAACGCGTCGCCGGGCAGCGCAAGCAGCGGTGCAACCGTCAATCTTGGTCCGTCCACCGCGTACGACGTCGCTCCCAGCCACAAGACCACGTACACTCAGCAATTCCTCTTGAACATCCAGCAGCAAGTGGGCCAGGACTGGTCGTTCGAGATGGGATACCAGGGTGCTTTGAGCCGTCATCTTTATGGGTTCAAGAATGCCAATATGGCGACTCCATATGGATACATTGGCACGGGCACCTCAAGTTCTGTCGCATCCCGTACGCCCTTTGCAAACATGGGAGGGATCCAGGATGCGCATGACATGGGAACGGGCAACTACAACGCATTTGATGTCAAGGCTACGCGGCGCTTCAGCAAAGGCCTCAACGTGATCGCTTCGTACACCCTGGGCAAGTCTCTTGACGATACCAGCGGCATCCGTAACCAGGGGAACGACAATCTGTATCCGCAGGACAGCGACTGCATCCCATGCGAGTACGGCCGTTCCGCATTCGATGTGCACAACCGAATTGTTGTCTCGGCGCTTTACGAACTACCGATCGGACCCGGCAAGCTGTTGCCGGTTAACAACAAAGCCTTGAATGCGGCGATTGGCGGCTGGCAGATCGGAGGGATCTTTACCCACCAGACCGGCGTCGTAGGAACTCCCTTGCTCGGTATTGACAATGCCAGTATCGCATCTCCGTTCGGCAACTTCGACCGGCCCAATCCAACCGGGCAGAGTCCCTACCTCAGCGGCAGCGCGCGATCGCTGAACGACTGGGTCAATAAGGCCGCCTACGCCGAAGCTCCTGCTGGGACCTTTGGTTCCATCCAGCGCGGCAGCTTCACCTCTCCGGGATTTACCAACCTGGATGCCTCGCTGCATAAGGAGTTCCTGATGCCCTACAACGAAAAGCATCAGTTGGCGATCCGCTTTGAGGCATTCAACTCCCTCAACCACCCCAACTGGAACGAGCCAAATTTGAGTTACACTTCGTCCACTTTCGGCCGTATCACCAACACCACGGGCGCTGGCAACAATGTCGGCTTGCGCCAGTTGCAACTCGCGGCGAAGTACCAGTTCTAGTTCGCAGCAGAAGTGAGGTTGTTGATTGATGAATTGAATCTGATTTCTCCTTGCCGGAGATCCTTGCTAGCCTGAATGCTTTCAGTTTCTCGGCTAGCTTCGATCTCCGGCGCGTTATTAATAGGCATAGAGCATCAACCACGGATTGGTATTGCTTTCCTGGCCCATTAGCGGCCAGTCTCGATTCCGAGTCCCCCCGAGGACCACTTGCCGTGTTTTCGGGTTCGCTGCAATGTGTGATAACGAGTCTATTTTTCACAGTGTGCCGGGAAACAGGCAGGGGAGTTCACAGGTCAACCATTGAGCCGCGTATGAGTAGGATTCCGGTCGCCGACGCTGTTGCGAAGGCGGAAGGCAGCACGTTAGGGATGCGCAAACGCGAGTATACCGATGGCCCGACGTGGTCGTAGAACCTGGCATGTGGAGAAGCTCTTTGCGCGGGAACCGGGAAAGCCTAGGTCCAGCCAGCAGGGGAATCCTTGCTGGTTTGCACCGTTCATATGGTTTCCGACCAAGGCGCAGCCAGCACGATGTGCTCGACGCGTTGGTGGTTGGGATGACCGGAAAGATGGTGCATTACATACTTAATTCGGACATCCAGCGATTTTTCGATGTATTTGGCGCCTGGCAAACGGTGCATTCACGCGCGATCCACTATAAGGCGAGGAACGGCAACCCCGGTTTGCATCAAGCCGTAGAAGCTGTTTCATAACTCAGTTTTGAAAGGGCACGGCTTTAGCCGTGCCGCAAAGGACCAGGAAAATCGCGGGCTTTAGCCCCTGAGGGATGGGTTTTGGAAAGTCTGAGGCGGTTATGAAACAGCTTCTAATGTCTTTCATAGACTGCTCGCCGGCTTCGCGGCCCGCAGCCGGAAGATGATCCCGCCGGCCAGCATGAGCGACATGGACATGACGAAGTATCCGGCGCGCGAATTGCCTGTAAGCGCCTGAAGAAGACCTACCAGCCATGTGCCGGCGAACCCGCCCAATGCTCCGAAGCTATTGATCAGGGCCATCACTTCGCCGGCCACGGTGCTGGGCAGCATCTCGGGCACGATCGCGAAGAACGGACCATACGGCGCGTACATCGTCCCGGCGGCGACAATCAGGGCCGCATACGCCAGCCAGAAGTTGTTTCCGGCGGTCGCATAGGAGCAGAACAACGCGACACCGGACAGCAAGAGGGGCGGCCATACGAAGATCTTGCGATTGAGCGAGCGGTCGGAATAATGAGCGGCCACCACCATCAGAATCACTGCCAGCAAGAACGGCGCGGCACTGAGCAGGCCCACCGCCTCCATTCCCCGAGCCGATCCCGACCGGATCATCTCCGGAATCCACAACACGAGCCCGTAGACGCCGAAGCTCCAGAAGAAATACTGTACGCACAGAAGAATGACGCTCGAGACGCGGAGCGCGGCCGCCAGATTTCCGTATTGCGGAAGCGCGGATTGCTCCTGCTCCAGCGCTGCCTCGAGTCGCTCGCTGCTCCCTTTGCTCAACCACGGCGCCTCGTGGGGTCGGTCACGCGCCACGAGAACCCACACGAACGCCCACAACACCGACGGGATCCCTTCAAGGATGAATGTCATTTGCCAGCCGACCGCCTTGATCAGAAATCCGGTAGCCGCTGCCATCCAGGTTACAGTCACGGGATTGCCAAGGATCAGAATCGCATTGGCGCGCGAACGCTCCGCGCTCGTAAACCAATTCGTCAGCAAGATCAGCATGGAAGGGAAGATCAGGCTTTCTGCCACGCCCAGCAACATGCGGTCGACGACCAGAAGCCAATAAACCCGGATCACGCCCGTAAGCGCAGACAGCACGCCCCAGCTGATGAGAGCGACAAAAACCAGCCGGACGGCGCTTTTGCGTATGGCATAGACTGCGGCGGGAACCTGAAACAGAAAATAGCCGAGAAAGAAGGCCGAACCGAGAAAAGCCGCGCGGGACTCGGTGATATGGAGCGATGTTGCCAGTCCGGCGGCTGCGCCAAAGCCGAAGTTGGAGCGGCCCAGGTAGGCAAGGCTATAGGTCACGAAGACCACCGGCATCAGATAGAGCCAGCGGCGGCGTAGGCCCGCCTGAATTTGCGCCGCGTTGTCCAAGGTGTCTCCGGGCACATCACTTTATAGCATCCCGAGCTCGCCGGTGCGATTCCGGTCCGGGCGTCCCGCTGTACGGGTGAGGCGTTTGGCGGAAACTTCGGGAATCCCTTAGAAAAGCGATTCACTTGTGATCGGGGTCACGCCCTAGGGTTGAATCGCGGAACTACACTTGACCGTCTCTCAGACTCAATCGAAACCAGCACTGATCGCGGGGTCCGGAAGTGGAACTCAATGGATGACTGGGAGCGAAACTCCTTCGTCGGAGGAAGATGGATGGCAAAGCCCGAAGAGATTCAGAGAATCAAAAAGATCGCATGGGACCTGAGGGCTGACGTCGTGAAAATGATCGGTGTCGGCAAGGCGGGACACCTCGGCGGCTCGTGTTCACTAGCCGAAATTGTGGCGGCATTGTACTTCGCAAAGATGCATTTTGATCCCAAAGCCATTGACGATCCGTCCCGTGACCGTTTCCTTCTCAGCAAAGGACATTCCGTTCTCATTCAATATGCTGCCCTGGTGGAACTAGGCGTCATCCCGAGAGACGAGCTTCGAAAGGTGAAGACGCTGGCGGGCAAACTGCAGGGCCATCCCGACATGATGACCCCGGGGATAGAAGCGGTGACGGGCTCTCTCGGACAGGGACTTTCGATCGCCGTGGGCATGGCGCTCGCCCTGCGGCTCGCGAAGAGTTCTTCTAGGGTGTACGTGATTATGGGGGACGGCGAGCTTGCCGAAGGGCAGCTTTGGGAAGCGGCCATGGCCGCCGCGCGCTACAAGCTGGACTCCATTACCGGCATCCTGGATCGAAACCGCATCCAGGCCACCGGACCGACAAAGGAGATCTTCGACATCCCGAACCTGGAAGACAAATGGCGGGCGTTCGGATGGAACGTGTTGAGCGTGGACGGGCACGACGTGGGCGCGATCCTGGATGTTCTGGACAAGGCGGCCGCGATCCAAGGCAGTCCAACGGTGATCGTGGCGGACACGATCAAGGGAAAGGGCGTCTCATTCGCTGAGAATACGGCGGCCTTCCACAACGGCATCATGACGCAGGAGCAATACGACAAGGCGCTCGCCGAAATCGAAGAATCCCGGAGGATGGTGCAATGACTTCGCCGAACCTGAGAAGTGCGTATGGCGCCAGCCTTGTCCGGCTGGGCAAGAAGGATAAGCGGGTGGTAGCCCTTGAGGCGGACCTCGGCAAGTCTACGCAGTCTGCAATGTTCCAGGCGGAGTTCCCTGACCGGTACTTCCAGATGGGAATCGCGGAACAGAACATGGCCTCCACCGCGGCGGGATTCGCCCTTACCGGAATGATTCCGTTTATTCATTCCTTTGCGGTGTTCGCCACCGGGAGGGACTACGATCAGCTCCGCAATTCCATCTGCATTCCGAACCTGCCGGTGCGGATCTGCGGGTCAAGCGCCGGGCTTTCGGACTTTGGCGACGGAAAGACCCACCAGGGCGTGGAGGACGTCGCCCTGATGCGGTCGCTGCCCAACATGACGGTGCTTTGCCCGGCGGACTCCATCGAAGTTGAACTGATGATGGACTGCATGCTGGATTGGCCGGGGCCGGTGTACATCAGGATCAACCGGAACGATCTTCCCTTCGTGTATCCGGCGGGTGAGCCCTACGCGATCGGCAAGGTGACGCAGCTGCGGGACGGGAACCACGCGGCGATATTCGGCTCGGGAGTCATGGTATCGAGGGCGCTGGAGGCCGCGAAGGCGCTGGAGGCAGAAAGGATCCTGGTGAGGGTGCTCAATGTGAGCACCATCAAGCCGCTGGACCGCGAGGCGGTGATCCGCTATGCCGGCGGAGTGGATGCCATTGTTACCGCCGAAGAGCATTCGATCATCGGCGGAATCGGTTCGGCCGTGGTTGAGGCGCTGCGCGGGGTGAGTCACGCACCGGTGGAGTTTGTGGGTGTGCCCGACACCTTCGGTGTTTCAGCGGAGGGTTACAACGAACTGTTGCTGCATTTCGGCCTCACCTCGGATGCCGTCGCCAACACCGTAAAAACGCTGCTCAAAGGAGACAGGAAATGAACATCGGCTTTATAGGACTGGGCATCATGGGCAAGCCCATGGCGAAGAACCTGCTCAAGGCAGGCCACACGCTGGTCGTGTACGACATCGTCGAGGCGCCGGTGAAGGAGCTGGTTGAAGCGGGCGCGACGGCAGGCTCGTCACCGAAGGACGTGGCTTCGCGCAACGACCTCATCATCACCATGCTGCCCAACTCGCCGCACGTGAAGAAGGCGGTGTTGGGCGAGGGCGGCGTGATCGAGGGGGCCAAGCCGGGAAGCGTGCTTGTCGACATGAGCTCCATCGCACCCCTTGCCAGCCGCGAAGTGGCCGCCGAACTCGCAAAGAAGGGAATGGAGATGCTTGACGCCCCGGTCTCAGGCGGCGAGCCAAAGGCCGTCGACGGAACGCTTGCCATCATGGTGGGCGGCAAGGAAGCCGTTTTCGAGAAGGTAAAGGACGTATTGCTGAAGATGGGAGCGAGCGCGGTTCTCTGCGGTGACATTGGCGCAGGCAACGTGACCAAGCTTGCAAACCAGATCATTGTCGCGCTGAACATCGCCGCGATGTCGGAAGCTTTTGTTCTCGCGACGAAGGCCGGAGTGGATCCGGAGCGGGTCTTCAACGCCATCAAAGGCGGCCTGGCTGGAAGCACCGTCCTCAATGCCAAGGCTCCCATGGTCCTCGAGGGAAACTACAAGCCCGGATTCAGGATTGAGCTGCACATCAAGGACCTGCAGAACGCGCTGGATACGGCCCACGAGACCGGAACCCCCATCCCGCTCACCAGCCAGATCATGGAGATCATGCAAGCCCTCAAGGTCGATGGAAAGCAGAGCGACGACCACGGCGGCGTTATTCAGTTCTATGAGAAGCTCGGAGCGGTCAAAGTCCGCAAGGGAGGCGCCCAGTGAGCGCGAAGCATCTTTCGGGCAAGACCGCCCTGATCACCGGCGCTGCTGGAGGAATCGGCGCGGAGATTGCCCGGAGATTCCAGGAAGAAGGTGCGTTGGTGTTTGTGGCCGACACCAACCGCGTCGAGGGAGAACAGACGGCCGCGTCGATCGGGGCAGCCTTCGTTCCACTCGATGTGACCCTAGAGGAAAGCTGGAAGGCTGCGCTTTCGACCGTGCTTGAACTCGCCGGACGCCTCGATGTTCTGGTGAACAACGCAGGCATCAACATCAGAAAGAATATTGAGGAAATGGACTTGGCTTCATTCGACGCCATGATTGCGGTAAACGTCCGTGGGCCGTTCATCGGCATCAAGCACGCTCTTCCCATCATGAGGGCCGCGGGCGGGGGAGTCATTCTCAACATGTCGTCGATATGCGGGCTGGTGGGCCACAAGTATACGAACGAAACGTACACCACGACCAAGGGCGCCCTGACCATGCTCACCAAGTCGGTGGCCGTGCGTTACGCGAAGGACAATATCCGCTGCAACTCGATCCACCCCAGCACGGTGGAGACACCCTTGGTGCAGACCCTGTTCAAGGATCCGGAGCGCAAGGCGGAGAGATTGGGTGAGGTTCCGCTGGGAAGGCTGGCAAGCACGGCCGACGTTGCGAATGCGTTCGTCTATCTCGCGAGCGACGAGGCCTCGTTCATCAATGGCGTTGCGTTTGCAATCGACGGAGGCCTCACGGCGGCGTAGGCGGCCTGACTCCGAGACGATCTCTCGACAAGGCGCATGCTCCTCTGGAATTTGCGGCACACAACTGGCACACTTAGGGTTTCAATGAGCCTGTCCCATGCGGGGTTCGGGCGGGGTCTGACTGTTCGCAGGTCAGTCAGACTTGCCGGTAACAAAACTCCACGCTGCTTGAAAAGCCGGCCAGGGTGTGGACTTTGCCCCTCTCATGGCTCAACTGTCCCGCGAGAGCCTCAGACCATTGTCCGTTCCTCAGCAGGTGCCGGGAACTCACGCACTCTGGTCGGCCACGGCCCATTTCGGTGCGTCCTACCGTCTGACCAATTACGTGTAGTTTCAAGCGGCTAGCGGCAGTGATGGGTCGAGTCTGACGCCCGCGAGCGAAATGGAGGCGCCGATGTATTGCTGAGCAATTCCCTCCATCGGACTTTCCACCAATACATCACGCGTTCGGAGGAGCGCGACGTCGCCAGAGACTTCGAGGACTAGCCCATCCGGTGTGTCTTTGGGGGTCAGCACCAAGCTTCTGATATGCTTTTGGATTTCCCTGCGGGCGAATTCAGCATCGCCGGCCAATGCATCGCAGAAATTCTGGCACTCCTGCCTTAGGAATTCTGCGATTTGCTCGTCAGTGAAGGTGGTGGGCTTCGACGTCGGCTTCACAGTGAGGAGGCGGTCGATTTCTGCTATACGGGACTCTAACTTGGTGAGCTCCGCCGACAGAAACGACGAAAAACCGTGCTGGCGGATGGCATCTGCTAGGCGACCTGCCTGCTGTTCCAAGTCAGCACGCTCCGCCTTCACCTTCGGCGTCTGCAACGTTGCTTCAGCCGCCAATTTCTCTTCCACTTCAATCGCCGCCCTGAGCTCGGCCGAAAAGTCCTGCACGCGCTGTTGCTCCAGACGCGCGTCCAGCAGGTTTTTGGAAATGGCGGCGATAAGTTGCTGTTCCAGACGGTTTCGAAGGATGGTCACCTTATTGGTGCAGGTGTTGCGAAAACGGTGGTTCGGGCATCCATAGCGGCATCTCTTGCCTCCGATGATTACGCTGAACTTTCCGCCACAAAGCCCGCAGAACATGGCGCCGCTGAACAAATATGTGCGGCTGGCTTCGGTACGATTGAAGCCACCTTGGCGCCGGCCATAGAATTTATCCTTCGTGCGCTGATTCACCTGCCGAACCTGTTCCCACAACTCTTCTGAAACGATTCGCAGACCCGGAACTTCGACCCGCACCCATTCCGACTGTGGCTTCGTTCGCATGACCTTTGTCCCGTCACTCGGGTTGAGCTCTTTGCGAGTTCGATTCCAAAGGCGCACACCGTGGTAGAGCTCGTTTTTCGTGATTTCCCTGATGCTCGACGGAACCCAGTAATCTTGTATTCTGCCCTTGTACATCCGCCGCGGCGCCGGAGCGCCCTCGGCGTTCAAGGTCTTCGCAATCTTGGAGAAACTAAACCCCGACGCCCGCATTTCCATGATGCGCACGACCGCGGCAGCTTGTTCTGGAACGATTTCCTGTTCTACGCCGATTACGCGTGCTTCGCCGTGGTCGCCTTTCTGGTTGGGGTCGCGCAAGTATTTGTTCTTGTAGCCGTAGTAGGAGCCGCCGGCCGTGTAGCCTTTCCGAATGCAGCCCTCCTGCCCGCGATGAATTTTTTTTGCCAAGTCCTTCGAGTAACGCTCATCGCCGTAACCCTTAACAAGATGTACGATTCGGAAGCTTTCGTCACGCGAGTCGAGACGGTCGCTCACAAAATAGATGAAGACGTCGTGGAGCATGAGCGTGTCGCATTCTCTGAGGACGTCGGGCAGATACCGTCCCAGTCGGGACGTGTCGTCAATCAGGATGCAGTCGAATGGTTTGGGTCGCTGCTTGGCGAGACGCATGAGGTCAGCTAAGCCTTCTCGCCCAATCATCGTGCGTCCGGTCTGTTCCTCATCGCTGCGAATGAACTCATCGAGCACAGTCCAGCCTTTCTCCCGAGCGCCGGCACGACAGTTGCGAATTTGGTCTTCGCTCGAGGCAGGGCGCTGCAAATCCGATGAATAGCGTGTGTACACAGCACAGCGAATCTTCTGGCTTCCGTCTGCAGCAGCGAGTTGGTTGGACTTTTCCATAATCATGAGCACACGGCCCGCAGGAGCCATAACCTCTCCTACTGAAGCCCCTCGATAGTCGTTTTTTTGTTCGTCTGCGATCTTTTTCTGGCGGCGTTACCGGAGACCAAAGGACCTTCTTCTGATAAAGAAAGCTGTAATCGGTTTGCAGTATTCGCAATTTTCCGTGAGTGCTTTAGCTCAAAACCGTGAACACGAAGGAACTTTTCTACGAGTCGCGGAACAAGCCACTCCCGGGTTACGGACCGCAGCGCTTCAATGTCGGCTTCTCCAGGCGGCAGCCGAAGAGGACCACCGCCTGGGGAGGAAGCCGGCACTGAATGTTGTTTAGAGCTCCCTGGCCCCAGTCGGAACGACCGCCTGTCATTTCGTTCGGAATTGCTCACCGTTCTTTCGTTGCTTGGCATCGACTCTTCCTTTCTTCGTGAACATTGATTGTTCGAGATCGGCACTCTGACTTCGGACCGCAGCTGAAGGGGCCCGGCAACCTGCCGGCCTCAGGGTGCCCTGGGAAGACAACTCATGTTCAGGTATGCGTCCGCAGCATGCCTGGTCCTCCACCGTGCCTGGAACTCTTTCGCAACGCGAACTATGAAGTCTTTGGGGTTACGCATGATGACCTCCCTCGATTAGGAGTGCTTCAAGCAGTTGACGGACCGAATCCTCCTCCAGTCCTGGTCCCCGCAACTGAAGCATCTCAACTATCTCTAACTCCTTGGCTTCCTGCTGGCCGATGAAAACTCTGCGGTCCCGTTCGATGGCCTCCATGTAGGTCCGGAGGTTGATGGCTGCAGCCACTAGCTGGAAGAAGAGCCTTTTATTCACAGCCTGAATCTTGTCGAAGCAACATTCGCCGACATCGAGCTTGTCGATCTCCGGCGAATATGAATAAGCAGGAGATTCAATCACCTTCAAGACGTAGACCAGGCGGATGGGTTTGCCACAGAGGTCACACGCCCGGAAGATCGCTGAGCCGGCATCGTAGCACTGCCCTTTGTAGAGGAAGCGGGCCGCGTCCGCAGACTGCCAGCGCTCGCGCTTGGTCGCTTTGGCGATGCGACATGTTCTCCGGCGCTCATACCTGTCAAGGGCGGAGTAAAACCAGGCCACTGTGGCGGAGTAAAAGTAGGCCAGTAGTTGGGTATCAAGTTGTTGAGTGTTCGGGGGAGAAGGGGCGCTGGAGCGTAGCGGAAGCGGCCCTTCT
>Ga0181530_10001810_pt1 | contig 26297 bp, 29 predicted proteins | sample PEATcosm2014_Bin_42_FD_119769 | JGI IMG/M metagenome (GOLD analysis project Ga0181530, IMG submission 119769) | Peatland microbial communities from MTU Mesocosm Facility, Houghton, MI, USA - PEATcosm2014_Bin10_60_metaG | ecosystem: Environmental > Terrestrial > Soil > Wetlands > Peat | place... | reverse complement strand
TCAGGCCCGGGGCTCTAGCCGCCCCGCATCGGACAGGCCATTCTCCCGCCGGAACGACAAGTAGATCCGCACGAGCGCCTGCCGCTGTTCCTCGACCAGGTAGGGGTCCATCAGGATGTGACGGACGACGTCGTCGTCGCGACGCTCGTCCTCGAGAATCCCGGCCCGCACGTACAGCGTCTCGGCGGAGATCCGCAGAGCCTTTGCGATCTGCTGCAGGATCTCGGCCGACGGTTTGCGCAACCCCCTCTCGATCTGGCTCAGGTAGGGGTTCGAGATGCCGGCGATCTCCGACAGCCTCCGGAGGGAGAGTCTCGCCGTGTTCCGCTGCTGCCGGATGAACTCGCCGAGATCTGCCCAGCGGTCGGACGAGTCGCTCGCCATCATCCGGCCTTCACGTGAGCAGGCTGTCCGCGTCCGCCGCTCCGACTTTGTACCGTTCGACGATCGCCGACTGGAGTTGGTCAATCTGGTCGTGCAGCCTCCTGCGCCTGGAGGAGACAGTCGTCTCGGCCGAGCGCAGCAGCCCGGCGAGGAAACGGAGCTCCTCGTCGCCGAAGGCCCCCAGGTTGGCGCCGGGCAAGAGGGGCTGACGCGTCTTGTCCCCTTTCAGCTCAGCGGCGAGAACCTCGACCACAAGATCCTCGAGCGCCAGCTCCGACTGCTCTGTCCACCCCTCGGCGACTCCGGCCATCATGAGGCGGGGCTCGTGGGCATGCGATTGCGTTGGGGCAATGGTGTTGGTGCCCGCCAGGATCGCCGGCAGGTCCTCGAGCAGGCGCCCGGTGTCGCCGCGCACACCCTTGCCCCGTGCCTCGAGCTCCGCCGCAACGATGTCGAGCTCGCCCTGGAGCAGCCGCCGGACATAGGAGAGAGCGACTTCCGCGCGCTGGCACGCGTCCCGGCGGGTCCGGAGCTCATCGACCGCGACCTCTTCCAGGTCGCTGGTCAGCGCAGGTTCCAGCAGCCGGTCAATATCCTCCTGGTGCAGGGCCATCCCGAACGAGCGTACCGCTGCTCGGGCCGGACTGCCTGATTAACCCGGCCCGGGCGGGTGGGAAGTAGCGGTAGACGGCTCTGCCGACGAGACGGGCGGGCGCCACGGGCCCGAACGTCCGGCTGTCGCGGCTGGCGGCCTGATTGTCGCCGCGCACTTCCGCACCACCTGGGACGAACGCCACCACTCTCTTCACGAGCAGGCGCGTCGGCTCGACCGGGTCGTGCAGGGCGACGAGGTCGCCGACGCGGGGGCGCAGCGCCCGTACGACGACGAGTCGGTCCCCGGGGGCGAGCGCCGGCATCATGCTCGTGCCCTCGACCTGCACTCGTTGCAAACTCGTCCGCGCGACAGCGGCGAGCACGACCACGAGTGCCGTGAACCCGGCGTAGGGGACCAGCTTCGAGACAGCGCGTCCTGCGGACCCCTTTCCTGGCCGATCACCGAAGGGCCGGAGATAAGGTGAGCGATTCCTAGCCACCGATCACCAACCAAGGAGCCGAAGCATGCGTCTCGCCTCGCGTCTAGTCACCCTGCTCGACCGCCTGAGCACCCCGGTGACCGTCCACGCCCACTGCGACCTGCCCTGCGGTGTCTATGACCCCGCGCAAGCACGGATCGAGGCCGAATCGGTCAAAGCCTGCATGGAGAAGTTCAACGCCTCCACAGACGAGGTCTTCAGGCACCGGGCCATCATGATCAAAGAAGAGCGCGCCGACCTCGTCAAGCACCACCTGTGGGTGCTCTGGACGGACTACTTCAAGCCCGACCACCTCGCGAAGTACCCCGAGCTCCACACCCTGTTCTGGACGGCCACCAAGAGCGCCGGCGAAGCCAAGAAGACGACTGACGTCGCTGTCGGCCAGAAGCTGCTCGACCAGATCGCCGAGATCGACCGGATCTTCTGGGAGACGAAGAAGGGCTGAGTCCCGCCCGGCGAGGCGTGAGCGACGATCCCCGCCGCTCATCCGCCGGACACGGGCGGCAGCACCGCGACCTCGTCACCGGCGCCAACCGGCATCTCGCGGCTTGCCGGCTCGCCGTTCAGCCAGATCGCGCTGAAGGCGATCACTGAGGCAAGGCGAGTCCCGTAACGCTCCACGGCCGCGTCGAGCACCTCACCTACGCTCACGCCGTCGAGGGTCGCCTCGCTGGTGCCGGCACACTCGCGTGCCTGAGCGAAGAAGCGGAGCCGCGCCAAACCCTCAGATCCCAGCCGAGGCGCCCAGCGCGACGACCTCCGCATGGTCCGCGCAGCGTCGCGACAGCGGTGAGGCTGCCAGCCGGTCGGCGCCGATCGCCCGTCCGCACGCCTCGCAGGCGGCATAGGTGCCCTCGTCCAGCCGCCTGAGGGCCCGTTCGACATCCTCGAGCTCGCCCTCTGCCCTGTCGAGCACGAGATCGACCTCGTCTCCCGTTGCCACGTTCATGATCCTACCGGGAGGCTGCAGTTTCCGGGGGGAGTCGGCAAGGCACTCCCCGGCTCAATCCTCGTCCAGCCACCTGCGCGTCGCCCCCACGACCTCGAGGCCCGGCCGCGACCAGATGAAGCGCTCGACGGCGTCGAGTGTCTCGACGACGACTCGCGCGCTGGCCGCCGCCGCGGCCACCTCGACTACAGCGCGCTGGTGCAGGTCCTGGTAGTCCGCCTCGGCGACTGCCACCGCGAAACGCGCGCGGGCACCGTCGATGACCGGGCGGAGCACGGCGCGCTTGTCCTTGAGGGAATGACACGCCGGGAAGTGCAGCTCGATGACAAGGGCCCCGATCACCGGCCAAGCATGCCCGAGTCGCAGCACCCGAGGGACCGCGAACGCGTCGGCACCCCCGATCTACGCCCCGTGTGAGTGGGCAGTAGCATCCTGGCCCGAAGGCATCGCTTACCGCGCCAGTCGCGGTACCAACGAGGAGAGCACGCCGTAATGGCACAGAGTGGCAACCGTCCCCCGCGGCGTGGCGAGTCGCCGAACCGTGGCAGCCGGCCCCCCAGCAACGGCCGCGCGGCTTCAGACGGCGATCCGGGCGAGTCCGCCGCCGAAAGGGCACGCGAGAGGCTGGCCCAGCAGAGACTCTCAGGTCAAAAGCACCAAACCGCTGCCCAGCGCGCGCGCTCCACAGCGGCTCCCGCGCAACGTGGCAGGGCAGGTGCGGCCCCCGGCGGCCGGAGGAGAAACGCCGGAGCCGCCTCCCGGCGCGGATCCGCGAAAGACGCCTCGAAGCGCAGCACCGCCCTGACAGTGGGGGTCTTCGGCACCGTGCTCGTCGTGCTGGCAGTGCTTGTCATCGTCCTCGTCTCGGTCACCGGCAAGACCACGGCCAACAACGCGGGATTCGGATTGAAGCCCGCGCCCGCGAGTGTCGTGAACGCCATCAGCCAGGTACCGGCGGCGGCCTTCGCCGCAGCCGGATCCACGATCACGTCGTCCGGTCCCTACACGGTTTCCATCAACCCGCTCAAGAAGCAGCCCCCGCTGACCAGCGGCGGCAAGCCGCTGATCGCCTACACGGGGTCCAACTGGTGCCCGTACTGCGCGGCAGCCCGCTGGCCGCTCGCCATAGCGCTGTCCCGCTTCGGAAGCTTCAAGAAGCTTGCAATCACCGAATCGGGGGCAGCCACGAACGAGATCTACCCGGACACGCCCACCTTGAGCTTCTACGGCTCGTCCTACACGAGCCCATACGTCGCCTTCATGCCGACCGAGGAGTGCAGCGACCTCATCTCGTCCAGTACCGCGACGGCGGTACAGGACTGCAACGGCTACGAGCCCTTGCAGGCGCTCTCGCCCCTGGCCCACAAGATCTACTTCAAGTACGACTTCCCGCCTTTCGTCTCCTCGTCGGACGAGGGTGGCATCCCGTTCATCGACTTCGCCAACAAGTTCCTCGAGGACAGTGCCTTCATGGACCCGTCCATCCTCCATGGCTTCACACACCTGCAGATCGCCCAGAGCCTCGGCAACCCGATCGCCTCGCCTGCTCGGCCGATACTCGTCTCGGCCAACTTCTACACGGCCGCCATCTGCAAGCTGACGAATAACAGGCCAGGCTCGGTCTGTGACATGCCGGTCGTCAAGCAGGCGGCCAAACAGCTGAAGCTGTGAGCGGCAAGAACGCCGCCCGGCGACGGGCGCGCAGGCAAGCGGCGCCGACCCAACGGACGAAGAATCAACCGCAGGCCACGCCGGCGACGTCTCAGCCGGAAGCTGTGGCCCGCCCCCGGCTCGGCGACATCGTGCAGGGCCGGCCTTGGCGGCCGTTGGCGATCGGTGCCGTCTGCCTCGCCGGGATCGCCATCTCGATCTACCTCCTGATCGTGCACTACGAGCCCGCCGCGCTCATCTGCTCCAACACCGGCGCCGTGAACTGCTTCAAGGTGCTCACGAGCCCCTCGTCTGTCATCTTCGGCGTACCGGTGCCGATCTTCGGGATGATCTTCTTCATCGGAATGGGCCTGATCTGCCTTCCTTTCGCCTGGCGCCTCGATGCCGCCTGGCTCGCGTGGGGACGGATCGCGGCGGCCGTCGCCGGCATCGGGATGGTGGTCTACCTCATCTACCAGGAGGCGCTCGTGCTCCACACGATCTGCCTGTGGTGCACCGGCATCCACGTGCTCACTTTCGCCATGTTCCTGATCATCATCACCGGCTGGGAAGACACCGGATACGCTCAGTCTCGCTACGAAGACTGACGAGTGTGCTCCCGGGCGGCGTTTGGGGCGGTGCGTGAAGCGGGGACGTCACCCGGTTCCTCAGCCCGTGGCCTCCTCCATCGACTCGGGAAACCGGGCGGCGTGGAAGCTCACCAGCCCCGCCGGCGTCAGCCAGCTCATCAGTTCGAAGCTGAGCACGCCCGCGCGTACGGCAGGGTCCTGCGAGAGCAGCGACCGCGCCTCGGCGACGCCCGTGGAAAAGACCATCGCCCCTCGCAAAGTGGGGTCGTCCTGGTCATCGAACGGGCCGGCGGCAACTAGCTGGCCTGATCGCCCGAGGTCGGCAAGGAAGGCGAGATGCTCATCTTGGATCGTGGCGGCCCGCTCGTCGTCCAACGCGGGCGTCTTTGCCGGACGGAGATAGAGACCAAACGTGAAACGGTCGAAGTTCATGCCCCAGGCTAAGCCCGTTCGGCCCCGTTGCCGGATGAACAACACGTGGCCGGTCTCGTGACCGTGGAGCCGATCGTCATCGGCGTCGCGGTCGCCGTCGTGTTCTTCGCCTGGGGCTGGGCCAGGGCTGCCCGGTTCCGCGCCGAGCGGGGCAAGGCCCCCTGGACGATCCCACCGGCGGGGTGGGGTGCCATCCACGTCCTGCTGCTCCCGGTCGGATGGCTCATCTACTCGGCCGCGTCGCGAACCACCCGCGTGCCGGACTTCTCACTCACCCACCGGTCGGACACGTCGATCGCCGACACGGCCGAAGAGCGCGAGAAGCTGCGCCGGATCCGCTTCGAGCTTCCTCTCCTGCGTCCGCCGGAATCGGCTGCGCGCGGCTGGCACCCCGATCCGTTGCACCAGCAAGCCTTCCGTTTCTTCGACGGCAAGCAGTGGACCCGCGATGTCGTGGACGATCCCGCCCGGAAGGCGGCCGAAGCAGTCGGGGATCCTCGTGCCGATCTCCGGCGGCGCCTGCAGGCGTTGCCCCCGCCCTCGGACCCGACCCCCTCGTGGCATGTCGACCCTCTCGGCCGCGCTCACTACCGCTATTTCGACGGATGGGCTTGGACCGACAAGGTCCACAGGACCCGTTCCTCCTGATCCTCGCTCCGGGGGGAGGGCTCGAACCTCCAACATCCGGCTCCAAAGGCCGACGTTCTGCCGATTGAACTACCCCGGAAGGAATCTCATCTCAGCATTTCTACAACAGTAAGTGCCCGACACGGCCACCTCGGCCGACGCCCGGAGGGCTACCGCGCGAATCCCAACCCGGGCCTGCCGCCCCCTGAAGACGCGCTCCGATGGGCGAGCCCTCTCGAAGTTCGGCTAGCGTTCTGCCAGCCATGGGATCACTCATCAAGAAGCGCCGCAAGCGAATGCGCAAGAAGAAGCATAAGAAGATGCTCAAGCGCACCCGCTGGCAACGACGCGCCGCCGGCAAGTAGCCCTCTCGGGGAACCGCCCGGCACGGCGGATCCCCCTTTGTTCACCAGGCTGGTGCACGGCCGCGAGGCGCTCGTCACAGGTGAGGGGTGCTCGACACAACGACGACGAGAGCTTGTCGGCGCTCGGCCTGCACCGCGCCTTGGAGTTCGACGACAAGACGCGCGGCCAAATGCGGCTCACGCTCGAGATACCACGTGCCACCACTTCCCGCCAACAGCGGCTCGGCGCCCGCCACAGCTGCGAACATGTCCCGCCACCAGCGAAGTCGTGGCTCGACGACGACGGCGGCAGGTTCGAGATCGTTCCCGTGCTCGCCGGTCGGACGCCCGAGCGCCTCCCACGCCCGGTAGACCTCGGGCGTCGACACCGTCAACTCAGGCGTCACGAGCACGGCCGTGAAAGTCTCGAACGCGAGTGGCTCCACCAGCTCCCCGACGCCGGTGACACGCGCCCGACCGCCCACGACACAGAACGGCACATCGCTTCCCAGCCCAGCCGCGACCACCGGATCCAGCACTCCCGCCCATCGCAGCACCGCGGCCGCGTCGGCAGACCCACCTCCGAGGCCCGCTCCGGCCGGAATGCGCTTTACGAGCCGCACCCGGGCCTTGCGGTCAACGGCGGCCAGGGCCCGACGGACGAGGTTCTCCGGGCCGAGGGGAACCGCTGCCCGCGCCGGCGGGGCACCGTCGCGCCGCTGCCCAGTTGCCGACGGGCTGTCGCCAAGCACCCACGACACCGCGTCGACGACCTCGAGCCCATCTGCGCCCTCTTCGATCTCCAGCTGGTCCGCGAGATCGATCGTCACCATCTCGGCCTCGAGCAGGTGGTAGCCGTCGGGGCGAACTCCCACGACCCGCAGCGTGCGGGTCAGCTTGGCTGGTGCCCGGAAGTGATCGACCGACGGCATGCGACTAGCTTGCCCCACTGCGCGATGCCCAGCTCCTCGGCCCGGGAACGGCCATCGATCCCAGCCACCGCGAAGGTGGCCTCGTCGACCAGCCCCTCGAGGGAGCGACGGATCATCTTCCTGCGCCCGCCGAATCCCGCCCGGAGGAGGAGGTCGATCTCCTCATAGCTCGCCACGCCGGGGTCCACCGCCGGCGACTCGCGTCGCACGAGCTCCACGAGCACCGACTCGACATTCGGGCGGGGCAGGAACACCCCGGGCGAGACGCGTCCGACGAGCGCCGCGGTCGCGAAGTAGGCCACCCGCACCGACACGGCGCCGAAGTTCCTCGCGCCCGGTACCGCGACGAGCCGTTCGCCGGCCTCACGCTGGACCATCACGAGCATGCGGCCGATTGCAGGCACCTCACGGAGCAGGTCGAGAACAAGCGGAGTCGCCACGTTGTAGGGCAGGTTCGCCACCAGCACCCAGCGCGGCGCCGCGGCAAGCAGCTCGGACCAGTCGCACGACATCGCGTCCGCCTCGACCACCAACACCCCGAGGGGCTCGACCATCTCGCGCAACACCGGCGTGATGCCCCTGTCCACCTCGACCGCCGTCACCGCGGCCCCGCTCGCCGCCAGCGCGACGGTGAGGGACCCAAGCCCCGCACCGATCTCGACCACATGATCTCCGGTGCCGACCCGTGCAAGCCGGGCAAGGCGTTCCACGGTGTTCGGGTCGGTGACAAAGTGCTGGCCCAGTGCTTTCGACGGGTGCAGACCGTACTGGCGGAGCAGGCGGGCGACCTCGCCCCGGCCTGGCGGGCGGCGAAAAGGAGCAACCGGGGCTGGGCGCGCGGGCTCGGCGATTTCAGACTCCGAACCCGAAGGCCTTTTCGGCGTTCATCCAGCTGACCGCAGCCAGGACCTCGGGCTCGAAGCCCTTCAACTGCCCGACGGCGTTCCCCACGACGGCGACGTTGCTCGGGGAATTGCGTCGCCCGCGATGCGGGACCGGCGTGAGGAAAGGCGAGTCGGTCTCGATCAGCAGGCTGTCGAGAGGGCAGTGCGTAACAACCTGGCGCAGCTCGACCGCGTTCGCGAAAGTCACGATGCCGCTGAAGGACAGGATGCCGCCCACCCGCAGGCACCGCCTCGCCTCGGCCTCACCGGCCGTGAAGCAGTGGAAGATCGTCCTCTCGGGCACTCCTTCGCGTTCGAGGATCGCGAACGTGTCACTCCAGGCGTCACGAGTGTGGATGACCAGAGCCAGATTGTGCTGGTTCGCCAGAGCGACCTGGGCGCCAAAGACGTCGCGCTGGAGATCGCGCGGCGAGTTGTCGTAGTGGTAGTCGAGCCCGCACTCGCCGATGGCGACGACACGGGACCGGCGCAGGCCGTCGCCCGCCGCCAGTTCGTCGAGGAGGTCCACCACCGAGCTCAAACCGGACTTGGCGTCATGGGGGTGCAGCCCGATTGTCGCCCAGACCTCGACGGCCCCGGTGCCCGGGGACGGCGCGTAGCCGGGGGGGCGAGCCGGGACCGGTCCTCCCGAAAGCTCGTTCGCCAGGAGCACGGCGCGCCGGGACGACTCTGCATCGGTGCCGACGCACACCACCCGCCCCACCCGTGCCGCCCGAGCCGCGGCAACAGTTGCGGCCGGATCCGGTTCGTCCTGCAGGTGGCAATGGCTGTCGGTCCAGATGGCCGACTGTTGCGAAGTCCGCGTAGAAGACGAGGACGAGCGCGGGGCACCCTCAACGGGCTCGGTCTCGGTCGGAGTACCTGTCTCGCGCTGCGCCCGCCTCGGCATCCCACGCCGGCGGCGCAGCCACGAACCCTCCTGCTGACCCCCCTGCCCGGTCTCGCTCGAATCGTCCACGTTGCCTCTTTCGTTCAACTGTCAACGCTACGCCGCGGGAACAGCGGTGCACCCTTCATCACGGTGAGGTTCCCGGGGTAGCCCCCCCAGGTGAGGCCGCCCCTTTCCCCGGCCGTGCCTGGCTCGTCGGGCCTGCCCGCCAGCCCGATCCGCGCCCAGATCTCCGCCGCCGCGCCCGGCATCACCGGTGACACCAGCACGGAAACGATCCGCAACGCCTCGAGGGCGTCACCGAGGGAAGCGTCGAGAGCCGGACCGGGCGCCAGCTTCCAGGGCTCTTGCGTCTCGAGCTCGGAGTTCGCGGCGCGCACGAGGCGCCAGGTCGCCTCGAGGGCTTCGTGAGCCGCGAACCGCTGCCAGGAGTCTCGGCAGGCCGCGATGACGTCCGCCGCGACCTCGCTCAACCGCATGCCGGGCGAGGCGGGTCTCGGGGCCGGACCGATCCCTCCGCACTTGCTCCCGACGACGGTTGCCACGCGGGCGAGCAGATTGCCGAGGTTGTTCGCGAGGTCGGAGTTGTACCGCGCGATCAGGCTCTCGTAGGTGAAGTCCCCGTCGGAGCCCAGCACGACGTCGCGCACGAGGTGGTAACGGAGGGCGTCGACCCCGATGTCGTTGGCCAGCACTACGGGGTCGATCTGGTTCAACCGCGTCTTGGACATCTTCTCTCCGCCCACGAGCAGCCAGCCGTGAACGATGAAGTGGGCCGGAGGGTCGATGCCGGCGGCAAGGCACATGGCCGGCCACCAGACGCAGTGAAACCGGATGATGTCCTTGCCGAGCAGATGGTGAACTGCCGGCCACCATTTCGCGAAGCGCGCGGGGTCCTCGCCGTAGCCGATGGCGGTGATGTAGTTGACCAGGGCGTCGTACCAGACGTAGAAGACGTGGGCGCTGTCCCAGGGGACCCGCACGCCCCAGTCGATCGAGGTCCGCGTGATCGAGATGTCCTGGAGACCGCCTCTTATGATCCCGAGGGCTTCGTTGCGCCGGGAGTCGGGGAAGATTGCGTGCGGATGGCCCTCGTACCAGTCGAGCAACGGCTGCTCGAAACGGGATAGCTCGAAGAACCAGTTCTCCTCGGTGAGCCACTCCACCGGCCGCTCGTGCACCGGGCAGACCCAGCCTTCGAGCAGGTCGCTCTCGGGGTAGTACGCCTCGCACGAAACGCAGTACCAACCCTCGTACAGCCCCTTGTGCATGTAGCCGTTGTCGTGGATCGCCTGCATGAACCTCTGCACGCTCAGGTGATGACGCTGCTCGGTCGTGCGGATGAAGTCGTCGTTCGAGATGTCGAGGGCAGCCCACGAGGCGATGTAGCGCCGGCTCGTCCGGTCGACCCACTCCTGAGGCGTGAGCCCTTGTTCCTCCGCCGCGCGAGCGTTCTTGAGCCCGTGCTCGTCGGTGCCGGTGAGGAACCAGGAGTCGTCGCCGATCAACCGGTGCCAGCGCGCCAGTACGTCCGCGTTCACAGTCGAGTACGCCGTCCCGAGATGGGGGGCGTCGTTGACGTAGTAGATCGGTGTCGTCAGGAAGAAGCGCTCGGGCACGCTCCCAAACTACTGGCCGTTGCGGGCCAGCGAAGTCTCGTACGCAAACCTCTTCGACACGCCGAAGTCGGCGGCGACGTCCGCGGCCGCCTGCCGGCGACTGGCGCCGGCGGCGATCCGGCTCGCGACTGCCCTTTGGACCTCGCCCTCGTCCGGCGCCGAGCGCGCGGCCTCCGGCTTCGCCGCGACAACGAGCACGTGCTCACCGCGGGCCGCGCTCGCCTCGCTCCGCGCGCACGCTTCTACGAGGCTCCCGCGCCAGGTCTCCTCGAACATCTTCGTGAGCTCCCGGCACACCGCCACCTTGCGATCGGCGCCACAGCACCTCGCAAGGTCCCGCAGCGTCGAGGCGACCCGCTGCGGCGACTCGTAGATCACGCTCGGATGCGGGGCCGCCGCGATCTCGGCCAGGCGCTTTGCCCGCTCTGACCCGCGTCTTGGCAGAAAGCCTTCGAACCTCCAGCGTGCGGTCCCGAGCCCGGCGACCACGAGAGCACTGACTGCCGCCGATGGTCCGGGCACGGTCGTGACGTTGTGCCCGGCGGCGATCGCGGCGGTGATCACCTGTTCTCCAGGATCGGAGATCGCCGGCGTGCCCGCGTCGCTCACGAGCGCGACCCGCGCGCCACCTTCGAGCAGCTCGAGGATCTCGCCAACCCGCTCCCGCTCGTTGTGAACGTGCAGAGAAAGCAGGCGGGAAGCCCGCAATCCGAGCCGGGAGAGCAGCTGGCCGGTGTGGCGCGTGTCCTCGCAGCACACGACGACCGCATCCTGCAATGCCGCGGCAGCCCGTGGGGAGAGGTCACCGATGTTGCCTATCGGGGTGGCGACGACCACGAGCTCTCCGGAGCGCGGCCGGCCTGCGCTCACCCCTTGATCTCCAGGCCGTCGCCCGGGACGAGCTCCCATCGCGCGAAAGCCCCGGCCCGCGCCTCGAGCACGGCCCGACCGCCCCGGCGCGGCAGTGCCACCCGGTAGGGCGGCACCGTGACGGTGCCGATGACGTGCAGGTCGTCGGTCAGGAAGGCGACGTCTATGGGAAACCGCATCCCGATGGTGTGCACCGATCTCGTGTGCCGCAACAACAGGGCACCCTCGAAGCTGGCCTTGCCCAACAGGCCCCGGGACCTGGCCGCGAGCGACGAGGCGACCTCGAGGCTCGCGAGCACCTCGCCCTCACGCAGCAGCCATGCCATTTACCCGTCCTCGTCGCTCGAAAGCCAAGGAAGCTACCCAACGCTACCGAACGGCCGGCTGCACGTGGCAAAAAGCACCAGCGTGGAAGCCACTACACTGTCCCGCTTGTGTCCAAGCGAACGGTGAAGCGGAAGCTGCGCAAGAAGAAGAAGGCCAACCACGGCAAGAAGCCGAACTGCGGTCGCGGCTGACCTTTACAGCCTCCAGTTCGCCCCAAGGCGGCTCAGCACTCCCGCCAGCACCGACGGCTTGTCGGAGATGATCCCATCGATGCCGAGGCTAACCAGGTGCTCCATCTCCTCGGGATCGTCGATGGTCCAGACATGGACCGCGAGTCCGCTCGCATGGGCGGCCTCGACGAAGCTCTCGTCGACGACGACAAGCGGGCCGAAGCGCACCGGGACCTGGAGCGCGACGTAACGCTCGATCCCGTCCTGGGCCGGCTGGCCGGCATGCAGCCGCCGGTATAGCTCCGTCGTCACCTCGGTGCCGGGCGCGATGGCGACGCCGGGCGCGTGCTTGGCGAACTCGTCGATCGCCCGATCGGAGAAGGAGGCCACGACCACGTCGTCGCTCCGGCCGTGCCCGCGCAACATCGAGGCCAGCGCCTCCTCGTAAGGGGCGACGTCCGGGGCCCCGCGCTTGATGTCCAGATTGAGCACGACTCCCGGAAATGCCTCCAGGACCTCCGAGAGCGTCGCGACGCAGAGGTCCGGGTCATCGGGCGCTCTCCCTCGCAACACGTAGTCCCCCGACGGACGCCCTTTGACGGCGCCTTCCCCCGGGCAGAACCAATACGCGTTGTCGAGGCGCCGGATCTCCTCGAGGGCGAGCGCGGCGATCTCGCCTGCGGCGTTGGTCGTTCGCTCGAGCGTCGGGTCGTGACAGACGACGAGCTCCCCGTCACGGGTGGCGTGGACATCAAGCTCTAGGCCGGTGGCTCCGTGCTCGAGCGCCCGGCGCATCGCGTAGAGCGTGCTGGAAGGTGCCTCCTTGGCGCCTGCTTGGTGGGCATAGGCGATCACCCGCCGTTCGAGCCAGGGATTTTCGCGCACGCACGCTGTCTATCAGCTGAGTGCGCTTGCGGTGCAACCGGGGGCTCGGGCGCGCAAAGCGCGCTGTTTCATCGCCCGCGCGACGCGCTCTTGTGACGGCGAAGCAAGCGTCGGAGGAGCGACGCAGCAGAGAGCATGCCGCACGTAGCGACAACTTTGAAGCTTGCTCGTCCGCGGGCACGCGCAGCGATGAACCCTAGGGGCACACGGGCATGCGGCGATGCTCGCCGGTCGCGGTATCACTGCACCGGGGCAAACGTTGCCGGTTGCGGTACTAGCCTCGGCTCGCCATGATCGATCACATCCTCCTCGATGTCATCGCGGCCCTCCGCGAGGCGTTCGAGGGCGCGCTGTTGGAACAGCAGGCCGTCGAGGAGCGGTTCCAAATCGACGTCTTCCTCGGCGATGTCGCCTTCGAGACCTCCTACAGCCTGCCTGGCGAGGACAGCCCGCCCCGGGTCCGGGCTGACCTCAGCCTCGATTGGCCGACCTGGAGCCAGAGCGCCTATCGGTCATGGTCGATCGGCGAGCCTCCAGCCGAGCCACCCGAGCTCATCGTCGAGATAGCGCTGCGCGTGCAGCGCCTGTCCGCGACGCCCGATCCGGCCGTGGTCCTGGCCGCGCTGGCCGGCGAGGGGCCCGAGTTCGGCTCCGAGCATCTGGAGCAGTCCGGGCCGATGATCGAGCAGCTGTACGAAACTTCGTCGGACACGCCCGCGTGCGCGATCGAGGTCGCCTACCAGGGCAGCGTCCGGTTGGAAGAGCCCCTCCTGGACGATCCGACCAAGCTCGACGGGCAGGTCGCGGGGCTCGCGCGATGGGTGGCGTCGGCGCTGGTGCGCCTGGCCGATCTCGACTTGGCCTTCCTCCCACCCGACGAGGACAGCAACCGGGTCTGAGCGACGCCCCGTGCTGCACCGCCGCGCGCAGCCGCCGCTACCAGGGCTCGGTGAGCCCGGCCTGCACCGCCAGCGAGTACAGGGAGACGTGGGGCTGCGCGCCCAGGTGGGAGATGACCTCGCCGGCGGCCAGGGCTCCGAGGCGGCCCGAGACCGCCAACGGCGCGCCGCGCACGATCCCGTAGAGGACGCCCGCGGCGAACAGGTCGCCCGCACCTGTCGTGTCGTCCACTCTCCCGACCGGCGGAGCCGTGACGACGGCGCGTTCCCCGCCGCTCAGAAGTACGGCCCCACGGGCACCGAGGGTTACGGCGGCCATGAGCCCCGGCCGTTCCAGGGCGTCGAGCGCTCCGGACAAGTCGCGGGCCCCCGTGTAGCGCCGGGCCTCCTCCTCGTTGGCGAACAGCAGGTCAACTTCACCCTCGATCATCTCGTGCAGGAACTCACCGTGCCGTTCGACGAGGAACGGATCGGACAGGCTCAGGGCCACGAAGCCTCCTCCGACCTGCGCGAGCTCGACAGCACGCTCGACGGCCCTGTAGGTCCCGGGCGAGTCGAGCAGGTAGCCCTCCAGGTACAGGCCCGCGGTTGTCCCGGTGAAGGCCTGCGCGACGGCCTCGGGGTCGATAACGACGCCCGCGCCGAGACTCGTCGCCATCGTGCGCCCGGAATCGAAGCTGACCATCACCAGGCACTGGCCTGTGCACAGGTCGTCGACACTGTGGCTCAATACGCACCGGACACCGACTGACCCGAGGTCGCGCTCGTACTCGACCCCGAGCTGGTCGGGGCCTACGGACCCCACGAAGGCGGGATGGGCGCCCAGAGAAGCTAGGCCCGCCGCGGTGTTGGCGGCGGACCCCCCGGCCACCTGGACCCAGTCACCCACGAGCTCGGCGATCCGCCCGATCCGCTCTCCGTCGACAAGTGTCATCGCCCCCGGTTCGACACCGGCGGCTGCGAGCGTCCGCCCGTCCACGTGGGCGACCCGGTCGACGATGGCGTGCCCCAAGCACACGACGTCAACCCCGGGCCCGCCGGGTTCCTCGTTCGAGGCACCCAAACCAACCTGCGATGACGTGGGCTCCGGCACGAGTCCCGACCGTAGTCGGTGAAAGGACTTGGACGGCCATTGACGCCCCACACGGCTATGTTCGGTCTCCGTGACTTCGAAAACCGACGACACCGACTTCAGGCTCCCCCGCCACGTCGCACCGAAGCGCTACGAACTCACTCTCGCGCCCGACCTTGGAAAGGCAAGTTTCCTGGGGCACGAGCGGATCGAGATCGAGGTGACCGCGGCGACAGGCTCGATCGTCTGCAACGCCAATGAACTTCAGATCTCAAACGCCACGCTGAGCGCGCCTGACGACTGCAATCACGGCGTCGGCCTTGACATCTCCTTCGACGAGGGCCTCGAGCGAGTCACGTTCACTCCACCAACTCGCCTGGAGGCGGGTAGCTACGTCCTCGAGTGCGATTTCGCCGGCGTCTTGAACGACAAGCTCCGCGGCTTTTACCGGAGCACCTTCCGTGACGAGAACGGCGACGAACACGTCATCGCGACGACTCAATTCGAATCGACCGACGCCAGAAGAGCCTTCCCCTGCTGGGACGAGCCGGATCGCAAGGCGGTGTTCTCAGTCTCGCTCGAAGTCGACGCGGACCTGCTCGCGATCTCGAACGGGGCCGAACGTCGTGCGACGGAACTGCCCGGCGGCAAGCGTCGCCTCGAGTTCACCGACACGATCCCGATGTCGACCTATCTCGTCGCCTTCGTAGTCGGTCCCCTCGTTGCGACCGACGCCCTGGATGTGGAGGGAACCCCGCTTCGCGTGATCCACACCGCGGGCAAGGAATGGCTCACGACCTTCGCTCTCGAGGCCGGGGCGCACGCGCTGCGCTTCTACACCGGTTACTTCGCCCAGCCGTACCCGGGAGACAAGCTCGACCTCGTCGCCCTCCCTGACTTCGCCTTCGGCGCCATGGAGAACCTCGGTTGCGTGACCTTCCGTGAGGCCGCGCTGCTCACCGATCCGGCGAACTCGGCCCGTGACGAGCTCGAGTGCGTCGCAGGAGTCGTCGAGCACGAGTTGGCGCACATGTGGTTCGGCGACCTCGTGACCATGGGCTGGTGGAACGGGATCTGGTTGAACGAGGCATTCGCGACCTACATGGCCCTTTGCTGCCTCGACGACTTCAAGCCCGAGTACCAGTGCTGGGTCGGGTTCAGTCGCGACCGAGAGATCGCCCTCGCCCTCGACGGGCTCCACACGACGCGGCCCATCGAGTTCCCGGTGCGCACGCCCGCCGAGGTCGACGCGATGTTCGACGCCCTCACCTACGAGAAGGGCGGCAGCCTGCTGCGGATGCTCGAGCAGTACCTCGGCACGGAACGCTTCCGTGAAGGCGTCCGCCGCTACCTTGCCGCCCACCGCTACGGGAACACCGAGACGACCGATCTCTGGGACGCGATAGAAGAAGCCGCCGAGGGCCTACCGATCCGCGCGCTCATGGACTCGTGGATCTTCCAGGGCGGGCATCCGCTCGTGACGGCCAGCGGGGACGGCTCTGGTGTGCTGCTCTCCCAGGCGCGCTTTTCCTACCTGCCGGCCGCGGAGCGGCCCGGTGGCGCGGCTGCGAGTGCCATCGGCTCGACGTGGCTCGTCCCGGTGGCGATACAGAGGCGGCCCGCCACCGACGGATCTCCCGGCGCGGCGCGCCACTACGAGCTTCTGCGGGACCAGCCCGTCGCCGTCCCGGCCGGCGATGGGATGCTCGTGATAAACGCCGGGGGGGACGGCGTCTACCGGCTGCGCTACGAGGGGGCGCTCCTGGACGATGTCCTGGCCGGCTTCGACCGGCTCGAGCCGCTCGAGCGCTTCAGGCTCGTGGCCGACACCTGGGCCTGCGCCCTGGCCGGGTCGGCGCCGCTCGAACAGTTCCTTGCTCTGGTGAGGCGCCTCGAAGGCGAGGAGGACCCGACCTTGTGGTTAATGGTCTCAAGCTCGCTCGGGCTCTTGGACTTCACCGTCGGCGAGTCGGACCGCGGTCGCCTTCAGGTCTTCATCCAGTCTTTGCTGAGGCCCGAACTCGAACGCGTCGGCTGGGACCGCCGTGAGGACGATGACGCAGGCGCGGCCCGGCGCCGTGCGGTTCTCATCGGAACGCTCGGCACCATCGGCGCCGATCCTTTCGTGCGGGCCGAGAGTCACGAACGCTTCCTTGCCCTCGACAAGGGTGCCTCGCTGGACGCGGACACGGCTTCGGCCATCTTGCGCGTCGTCGCTTGCACTGCGGGCCGCCCCGAGTACGAGGCGCTCCTCGCGGGTTTCCGCGCCCCCTCCGACCCGCTCGAGGAGCAGCGCTACCTCGACTCGCTCAGCTATGTCCACGATCTCGGGCTCGTCGCGGAAACCTGCGAGCTCTGCCTCACCGAGATCAGGAGCCAGGATGCTCCCTATCTGCTCCGTTCCCTTCTCACCAGCCGCGTGGCCGGTCCCCAAGTCTGGGACTTCGTCTCGGGCCGCTTCGACACGCTCCTCGAGCGTTACCCGTCGAACTCGATCACGCGCATGCTCGAGATCTCGCGCCTGTGCCAGCTGGACCCGGACGGCACCCCCGGGCTCTCGCTCAGGGTCGCCGCGTTCCTCGCGGCACATCCCTTTGGCGGTCAGCAACGCGCCATCGACCAGAGCCTCGAGCGCCTGGCAGTGAACGTCCGTTTCGTGCTCGCACACCGGCCGCTTCTCGGGTCCCTTCTCGCCAAAGCATGAGCTTCCGGCGGCGAACGTGGATCTCGCCATCGCGGTGACGACCTTCGCGCTGGTCGTCCCGGCGGAGCTGCCTGACAAAACGTTCGTCTCCTGTCTTGTCCTCTCGTCGCGTCACCGCCCACTTCCGGTCTGGGTCGGAGCGTGCTCCGCGCTCGTCGTGCAGGCCGGCATCGCCGTGGTCGCGGGCGGCCTGCTTGCCCTCCTGCCCAAGGCGGCGGTGCGAGCGGTCGTGGCAGCTCTGTTCCTGGGCGGCGCCGTCTACCTCTTAGTGTCCACCGAGCACGCCGAACAGGAACGGGCCGAAAGACTGGCGTCCGGAGAAGAGCAATCCCTCGCCGAGGGGCGCGCGAGCTTTTGGCGCGTCACCGCCGTCACCTTCGTCGTCGTCGCCGTGGCCGAGTTCGGTGATATCACCCAGGTTCTCATAGCCAACCTCGCCGCTCACTACAGGGATCGCCTGGCCGTGTTCGCGGGCGCTGCCGTCGCGTTCGCGCTCGTGTCGGTCGGCGGTGTGCTGGCCGGCCGCACGATCACACGCTGGGTGCCGCTGGCAGTCGTGCGCCGCCTCTCGGGGCTGGCCTTGCTCGGTCTTGGCATCTACTCAGTCGTGTCGCTCGCGACCGGCTGAGTGGCGCCTTTGGATGAACGGGCGCCGATGACTCCCCGGTCCAGACACCAGAGCCTGCTCGAGGCGGCACGGGCGACCAAGGGCTTCATGCCTGACGACGAGGGCCTTGCGCTCGCGGTAATCGCCGAGCGCGCCGCACGGGCGGGCTTCGCCTCCATCGTCGAAGTCGGCGCGTACTGCGGCAGGTCGACCCTCTACCTCGCCGCAGGGATCGCCCGGGCTGGGAGCCTGGGCGCCGGCCACGCGGTCGTGTTCAGCGTCGACCACCACCGTGGCTCTGAGGAGAACCAGGCAGGCTTCGAGCACCACGACGACACCCTCGTCAACCCCGAGACCGGCCGGATCGACACTTTGCCGTTCTGGAGAAGGGCCATTGAGGCGGCCGGGGCGGAGGACCTCGCGATCGCCGTCGTCGGTGACTCGTCCACCATCGCCGCCCGCTGGAACGTGACCGCCGGCCTCGTGTTCATCGACGGGGGCCATGGCGATGCGCCGGCCTGGGCGGACTTTAGGGGCTGGGCACCACGTGTCGCCGACCGCGGCTGGCTCGCCGTCCACGATGTGTTCCCCGACCCAGACATGGGGGGACGCCCGCCGTTCGAGATCTACCAGCGGGCGCTGAGCTCCGGCGAGTTCGCCGAGGAGCCAGGCGCGAAGACCGGGAGCCTACGCGTGCTCAGGCGGCTGCCCGGCTCCGGCTCGGCGTCGAGATCGAGGCCACAGGGGAGCGTCGCGTCGACGAACAGCTGAGCGGCGGGGCTGAGCCTGTGAACACAGTCCTCGGCCAACACGATCGCGGCGGCCGTGTAGGTCGAACGCTCTCCCGCCGGGTAGCTCGAACGCTGGGGGTACACGATGCCGGTGGTGTACGAGCCGTCCGGCCGGCGGTGCTGCCGGGCCCATCCGAGCAGGGTCTCGGCCTCGTCACGACGCCCGAGCCCGGCGAGGGCGATGGCGCACTCGGCCGTCTCCGCTGCGGTCACCCACGGTCGGTCCGACACGCAACGCACGCCCCGTTGGTCGATCACGAACTCGGTCCACCGCGCATCGATGCGCTTCGATGCCGTGTTGGTGTCGAGCGCGCCGACCAGCGCCGGGTAGTACCAGTCCATCGCGAACTCGTCCTTCGAGGCGAAGCCGCGCCCGTTATGGGCTATGGCGTGGCGCAGGCGTCCGGCCGCCAGCTCCCAGTCGGGGCGCTCCCGGCCGAGCTGGAAGGCGCATGCGATGGCGCAGCGGAGGCTGAAGTAGGCCGAGGAGGAGCCGGTGAGCAGCCCATAGCTCCCCGGTGTCCCGTCCGGGTCGACGGACCACACCAGCTCGCCCCCGGGCCGCTGCCAGCTGAGCACGAAGTCGATGGCGCGCTCCACCGAGGGCCAGAGATCCTCGAGGAAACCTGAGTCCCTGGTGGCGAGGAAGTAGTGCCAGACACCGGTCGCCACGTAGGCACAGACATTGGTGTCAAGGCGGGGGTCCTCGACCTCGCCGTCGGCCAGGTAGTACGTGTACCAGGATCCGTCGGCACGCTGGGTCGCGCGGAGCCATTCGTAGGCGCGATCCGCCTCGTCGAGGGCGCCGCCCACGGTCAGCGCCATCGCGGCCTCCACATGGTTCCACGGGTCGGCGTGCCCGCCGGCGAACCACGTGATCATGCCGTCGCGCGACTGGGCGGCGCAGATCGACGCGATCGTCTCGCCGAGCCGGCCGCCGGCGACCACGCGCCCACGGGGGGTGATCATCGCCCCAGGTGCCTCAGATAGACAACCAGGCTCTTGCCCAGAAAAGGGTTGAGGATCTTCTCGGGAACGCGGGTGATGGGCGTACCCGCCGTCATGTCCCAAACGAGGAGACGGTGGTAGCTACGAACGGCAAGACAGCCTTCGTTCTCCAGCCCGACGAGGCACCTGAGCCACCAGTACGGGCTGTGGAGAGCGTGCGCATGATGGGACGCGACCGGTTCGAGGCCCGCCCTCTTGAGGCGCTCGAGCAGCTGGCTTCGCCGGTAGATGCGCAGGTGCCCGCCCGCAACGCTGTGGTAACGCTCCGAGAGCGCCCAGTTGACGAGTTCCGGGCCGTAGCGAGGCACGCTTATCGCGAGCACGCCGCCTGGCTTCAACACCCGCGCGAGCTCGGCCATGGCCGCGGAATCGTCGCGCAAGTGCTCGAGCACTTCCGCACAGATGACCTTGTCGAATGCCCCGTCAGGAAACGGCAGGCGCAACGCGTCGGCCCTCACACCGGTACCGACCCCGCCGTGTGCGACCTCGCCGGCGTCGGCCATCGCCGCCATCGTCGCGACCACTCCCGTGACCTCGCCCGGGTCGGCGTCGAGGGCGACGACCACCGCACCGCGGCGAAGGCACCCGAAGGCGTGCCGGCCCCCGCCACAGCCCAGGTCGAGAACGCTCTCGGCGGCGCGCAGCCCGAGGCGGTCGAAGTCGACAGTCAGCACGCCAGCAGCTCGCCGTACTGCTCGGCGGTGGCCCGGGCCGTGACCGGCCAGCTGAAGCGCTCCCGCGCGCGCTTTCGGCCGGCTTGGCCGAGGCGCAGGCGCAGCGCTTCGTCCCCGAGTGCCGTGAGCATGGCCTGGGCCAGTGAGCCGGGATCGTTCGGCGCCACGACCAGCGCGGCGGCGCCGGAGGGCCCGGTCACCTCCGGCAATGCCCCGCCGGTGGTCGCGATGAGCGGGACGCCGCAGGCCATGGCCTCGATCGCCGGCAACGAGAAGCCCTCGTAAAGCGAAGGCACCACGGCGATCTCGGCCTCGGCGTAGAGGTCGACGATCGCCTGGTCGCTGAGCCCGGAGACAAAACGCACGACGCCTTCGAGCCCGAGGCGGTCCAGCACAGCTGGGATCGTGCTCCCGTCGCGGAGACGGCCGACGACCACGAGGTGGGCGTCCTGGCGTTCCGTGCGGACCTTCGCGAGCGCCTCCAGGAGCGGGACGAGCCCTTTCATCGGCACGTCGGAGCTGGCCGTGGTCATGATCCTGCCCGCCACGCGCTCTACGTCCGGCATGGGCCGGAAGACGGCGCCGTCCACACCGACCGGCACGACCGCCATGCGTTCGGGCGCAACCCCGAGCTGCTCGGCTATGTCGCGCCGTGACGACTCGGACACGGTCACGATCCGGGGGATCCTGCGCGCCACTCTGGCCTGCATCCCGACGAACCCGTACCACCGCTTGAGCGTCAAACGACGCTGCCACCGGTCCGCGTGCGCCAGGTCCAGCTCCCGGTCGACGGTGACGGGATGGTGGATCGTCGCCAGCACGGGCCAGCCGTCGTGCATCATGCCGAGGATCCCCGTGCCGAGGCATTGATTGTCGTGGACGAGATCGAAGTCCCCCAGGCGGCCGGCGAGAACACGACGAGCCCGCAGGCTGAACGTCAGCGGCTCGGGGAAGCCTGCCGTGCACATGAGCCCGAACTCGAGGACGTCGACCGGGGACGTGAACTCGCGCAGTTTGGGCACCCGGAACGGGTCCGGTTCGCGGTACAGGTCGAGGCTCGAGACTTTCACCAGCTCCACGCCGTCGGCGAGCTCTGGGTACGGTGGGCCCGAGAACACCGTGACCGAGTGACCGAGCGCGGCGAGCTCACGCGTGAGGTGACGGGTGTAGACACCCTGGCCGCCACAGCGCGGGTTTCCCCTGTAAACGAGGTACGCGATGCGCAGGCGGCTGGGCCGAACTGGCTCTGGCATGACCGTCTAGCCTCCCCTGCACGACTCCGATAAGCAAAGCGGCCGGCGCCGGCCGACCGCGACAGACCCTTCCCAGCCCCGTGAAGTCTTCACTACTATGAAGCCGTGCGGATCGCCGTGTGCCGATCGCGCTGGGCCTTAGCCTGATGGCCGCCGACATCATCCATCTTTCCGGTATCGTTCACAGCCCCCTCCTGGGCAGTGACGGTGAGCGGATGGGCCGGGTCGAGGATGTCATCGCTCGCCAGGGCGAACAGGCGCATCCCCCTGTGACCGGGATCGTCGCGAGAATCGGCCGGCGCGAGCTGTTCGTGCCGATCGCGATGATCGCCGGCGTTCGCCCCGGATGCATCCAGCTCGAGGGCGAGACGCTCAACCTCGCCCGTTTTGAGCGAAGGCCAGGAGAGCTCCTCCTCACCAAGGACCTGTCAGGACGGCACCTGATCAATATCGTGGGCGCCCGGCTCATCCGGGCGAACGAGATCGAGATCGCGCTGGTCGACGGCACCTTCGAGGTGATCGGCGTCGACCCGACCAGCAGGCCCGTCCTGCGCAGGATGCTCCCCCGCATGCTCGCCCAGCGCCTACCGGCGAAGGCCATCGTGGACTGGGAGAGCATCCAACCCTTCGTCTCCCATGTGCCGACGGCGATGCTCCGCATCCCGTATCGAAAACTGGCCCGGCTTCACCCCGCCCAGATCGCCGATCTCGTCGAGGCCGCCTCGCACGAGGAGGGCGCGGAGATCATCAATGCCGTCGGCCAGGACCTCGAGCTCGAAGCCGATGTCTTCCAAGAACTCGACACCGAGCACCAGCTCGAGTTCCTCAGCACCCGGTCGGACAAGGAGGCGGGCCGTCTGCTCGCCACGATGGAGCCCGACGACGCGGCCGACCTGATCGCCGATCTCGACCAGGACCGCCGACTCCCGGTACTGGAGGCCATCCCGCAGCCGACCCAGGCGAAGGTACGGACGCTGCTCAGCTACAACCCTGAGACCGCCGGTGGCCTCATGAGCCCGGAATTCCTTGCGCTGGCAGGAAACACGCTCGTCTCCGACGCCCTCGAGGAGATCCGCCGCAGCCCGGTCGCGCCCGAAGCGCTCGGGGTCATCTACACGATGGACGAGGACGGGCGCCTCACGGGCACGGCGTCGGTCGTCCGGCTGGTCAAGAGCCCGGCGGCGGCGCGCATCGGTGAGGTCGCGGACCTCGACCCGGTGGCGGTCAGGGCCGACGCCGACCTCCACGCCATCGTCCGAAAGATGTCGGACTTCAATCTCGCCGCGGCTCCCGTCATCGACGACGAGCACCGGATGATCGGCGTCGTCACCGTCGACGACGTGCTCGAGCTACTCCTCCCCACCGGATGGCGCCGCGACTTCGGGATGACCAGCACCGACGAGTGAACTCGGGCTGGTGGACAGCGCCGGTCCGCACAGCCAGTTCCAAGCGGATGTGCCCGAGCGGGTAAGATCCTGCCCGCAAGCAGTCATGCCTTTTCCGGCAACGGTGATCTGAGTGCACCCCGGCGCGCGCCGGAGTGAAGCCGGTACCCGTCGGCGTCACTGGTTCAAGGCAGGCTGACGATGGGCCAAGAAATGGAGCACCCCTGAGTACCGACGGTTGGTTACCTGACCAACTTCGCGCGCACGTTGCTTCAGAGCAGGAGCGGCCGCCCCGCTGAGGCCACTTGACCTCTGGTGTGCGTGCGCGAACAGCCACGCCTACGCACACCGACGACGCCAATGGCGGCGCGAGAGGTCACGATGGTCAAGAACCTGCAAACTGGCGAGGACGAGGAGCCCGAGGAGCACTACTCCTCGGCAGTTCTCGACAGCGCGCACGTGGGCGACATCCAGGGAGCTTTCGGTACGATCCGCGAGCACGATCTCGCGGCGCGGCGATCCTGGGGCAAGAAGCTCCTCACGCTGCTCGCCATCGTCGGCCCGGGCCTCATCGTGATGGTGGGCGACAACGATGCCGGCGGCGTCGCGACCTATGCCCAGGCCGGTCAAAACTACGGCCTCACACTCCTTTGGACCCTGCCGCTGCTCATCCCGGTCCTGATCGTCAACCAGGAAATGGTGGTGCGGCTGGGGGCGGTGACAGGCGTCGGCCACGCCCGGCTGATCAAAGAGCGCTTCGGGAAGTTCTGGGCAGCCTTCTCGGTCGGCGACCTGTTCGTCCTGAACTTCCTCACGATCGTCACCGAGTTCATCGGCGTGAGCCTTGCCCTCGGCTACTTCGGCATATCGCCCGACATCTCGGTCCCCATCGCCGCGTTCGGGTTGATCGCCATAACCGCGACCGGCAGCTTCCGCAGCTGGGAGCGCTTCATGTTCATCTTCGTCCTGGTGAACTTTCTCGCCATCCCGCTCGTGATCCTGGTCCATCCCCATGCCGGCCCGATAGTGCGCGGGTTCTTGATCCCCGGAGCGCAGGGAGGGCTGACCTCGACCGCGGTGCTCCTGATCATCGCGATCGTGGGAACGACGGTCGCGCCCTGGCAGCTGTTCTTCCAGCAGTCCAACATCGTCGACAAGCGGATCACGCCCCGCTGGATCAACTATGAGCGCGCGGACACCTTCATTGGCTCGCTCGTCGTGGTGGTCGCCGCTAGCGCGCTCGTGGTGACAGCTGCCTTTGCGTTCCGGGGCACCAGGCTCGCCGGCCACTTCACGAACGCAGCGGGCGTGGCGCGTGGACTCGAGCACACCGTCGGGCACGGAACGGGAGCGCTCTTCGCGCTTGTGCTGCTCAACGCCTCGATCATCGGAGCCGCCGCTGTCACCCTTTCGACGTCATACGCCTTCGGCGACATTTTCGGTATGCGGCATTCCCTTCACCGCAGCTTCGCTGACGCAAGACAGTTCTACATCCTCTTCACCGCGCTGGTGATCTGCGCGGCGGGCATCGTTCTCATCCCCCGTGCGCCACTGGGGCTGATCACGACCGCGGTGCAGGCGCTAGCAGGCATTCTCCTGCCGAGCGCGACCGTGTTCCTCCTCCTGCTCTGCAACGACAAGGGGGTACTCGGGCCGTGGGTCAACCGCCCATGGCTGAACGCATTGGCAGGCTTGGTCGTCTCGGTGCTGCTGGCGCTGTCGCTCATCTTGATGGCAACCACCGTGTTCCCGAACCTGGAAGTCACCTCGCTCGCCCTTGCGATGGGAGCGATCATCATCGCCGCGTTCCTCGGAGTGGGCTCGTGGGTGCTGCTGCCTGGCCAGCGCGCCAAACGCCGCGTCGCCGTTCAACGCGCCGCGGCCACCGAACGCGAAGCCAGAGTGCGGCGTGAAACCTGGCGGATGCCGCAACTCGCCCTCCTCGAGCGACCCGTATGGTCGCGCTGGCGTACCTTGTCAATGCGCGTCCTCAGCCTCTACCTGGTGGTGGCGGTCGTGCTCCTCATCGTGAAGGCAGTACAGCTCGGGATCGGCCACTGACGCCGCGGCGGGCACCGGCCGGGTGGCCGGGAGATAGCCTCCCCGGGTGGACAACACGCCAGCAGCGAGGGCCCGGTGAACTCGTCGTGCGGCCGCAAACAGCCTCCCGGACATCTCCGGTCCGGGCCGGGACTCACGCCGGAGGATCTTCGGGCCATCGAGGACCTCGCCGCCGCCTGCGTGGCGGTGGACGGTGGACGCCTCAAGCTCGAGCGAGGCGTGCTCCAGTCGAGGCCACAGGATCGGGTCAACGACTTCCTGTGGATGGGAGAGCACGGCCTCGTCGGCTTTCTCGGCCTCTACGGCGACCGCCCCGACCAGGCTGAGATTTGCGGAATGGTCCATCCTGGGGCGCGTCGCCAAGGGGTCTTCTCCCGGCTGTTCGGGGCCGCGACAGCCGAACTGGCTCGAAGAGCCGTACCCCAAGCCCTCCTCGTGGTGGACCGCCTCTACGAGTCCGGGTCGTGCTTCGCCCGCCACTTCGGGGGCACGATCGAGCACTCCGAGCACCGCATGACACTTCGCCGCGAGCCTGCCGACGTCGTTGCCGATCCTCTCGTCACCGTCCGCGAGGCGGTGCCGGGCGACGCACGCTTCGTCCTGTCCTGCCTGACGGAGGCGTTCGGACTTCGCACCGAGCATCTTGGGGACAGCCAAGTGGAGGCGCTCGCCCGGCGGTTCCCCGGCACGCTTGTCGTCGAGTACGCGAACGAGCGGGTCGGAACGGTTCGCGTGGATCGGAACGACCGTGCGGCGGGCATCTACGGTTTTGCCGTTGTGCCGCGGTACCAGCGACGCGGGATCGGCCGGCAGGTGCTGTCGACCCTCGCCAGGGACCTCAAGGCCGAGGGTGTGGCGGACATAGGCCTCGAGGTGTCGGTCACCAATGACGCCGCCCTTCACCTTTACCTGAGCTGCGGGTTCGACGTCATGGGCACAGAGGACTACTACGAACTGCGACTCGCGCCTCGGGGCGCCGATCCGGGAGGACACGTCCGGTAAGTGATCGGGCAGTTTCTCACTTCGGTGAACCGGACCGATCGCGACCATCCGGTTGCGACCTGCCCATTTACTGACATCCCGTTTGCCCTGCCGACGATCGCCGTCCCATCGAAGGGCGGCGGCGCCGGGCATCGTCAGCCAAGGCCCTGCCCGCGACATCGATGTCGTCGTAGG
>Ga0181530_10001809_pt1 | contig 26316 bp, 27 predicted proteins | sample PEATcosm2014_Bin_42_FD_119769 | JGI IMG/M metagenome (GOLD analysis project Ga0181530, IMG submission 119769) | Peatland microbial communities from MTU Mesocosm Facility, Houghton, MI, USA - PEATcosm2014_Bin10_60_metaG | ecosystem: Environmental > Terrestrial > Soil > Wetlands > Peat | place... | reverse complement strand
CCCTCGCGCTGCTCGGGTGTTACGTCAATCCGTGACCGACCCGGCATCACATCCCCCACATACGGTAGCTCCGGTTCCGGATTATGCCATATGTGGACCGACCGTGAGAATCTTGCTTAGGATCAAAACCGGCGATCAGCATAACGGCGACCCGAACAGAGATCCCTGTCGCTCCGGCAACGCCGCCACCACCGCGAGGAACCGTGCCGCCGCATCTGGCGACAGGCCGAACCTCCCTGCCTCGGCGTTGGCGATCTGCGGTCTCGATAGGCCGATAAGTCGGGCGAAGTCATCTTGAGATATCGCTGCCGCTCGCCGGCACTTCCGCGACAAGGCACGCAGCCGGTCAGGCAAGATGCCGCCCACGTAGCCCTCAGCCGCAGTGTCGCGCGCGTTAACGCTAGAAAATATTACGGGCACCGGCATTTCGCCCGCCGCAACAGGCTCGGCGCGGGGCACGGGTTCGACAACGAGTTGCGCGCCATCGCGCACTGTCTCGGCCTTGCCCTCGGCAAAGTGCGCCAGCACACCGAGCTCGGCCGTCAAGAATGCCTTGATATCAGGGATACGCCGCTCGTCGTAGCGCACGCGATGCTTGCGTTGTGCGGTGCCCGCGAGCTGATAGGTAGCCTCTCCGAGCTTTGCAGTGTTTCCGTATAAGATCTTTTCATAGGAAAACACTTCAAAGGTCCGCTGCCGCCTATCCCTGACTTGGTGGAGCTGTAGTCCAGCCACCTTTGCCGCGTGCGCCGCGGCCTCGAAGATCGCGCCGTGCTCGACCAGTACGTCATCGTCAACGGTCGGCCCTAGCCAAGGCAGCACGCTGTCGAACTGTAGCCCCGGTACGGGGACATTGCCGATTAGGACTACCTCAACAGGGTTATCGCCAGTGCGGTTGACGCCGCGTACACGCCCGATCGCTTGCAGCAGTTCGGCCTCGGCGATGCAGGCGCGGAATGTCTCGGCAAGGGCGTCCGGGTGTCTGTCGACGTCGACCGTCGCCGCCGAGCCGTCCCGCCCGTGCAGAGTGACTGTCTGGCTTGGATACCAACCCGCCTCGACGCGACACTCTACCTCGCGCCCGGTGACGATGCTTGCGAGACGCTCGACATCTGCCGGCGGCGGCATTGGGCGACCTATCGCGATGACGCCGGCGACATCACGGTGCGCATCGAGGCCTCGTAGCGCGCCGAAATGGGCCAGCCGGATAAAGCGCGGCACCGCCTTTGAGCTGGCGATCGCCGCCTCGGCATCCTTGGGCAGCACCACGAGCCAGTCTCCCCCGCGCTTGCTGGCGTGCGCGACAGCCCAGTGCCACGCCTTGTCGAGCAGCTTGATCTCGCGGAGCGCGCCTTTGCCGAAGGTCTTGCCGGTTAACTGCACAACGCGCTGATGCGGCGTAGCCGCCTCGATGCTCGCCACCAGCTCGGCGTGCGGCAGCCGTGCACGCAGCACTTCCATGTGCGCGGTCGCATCGAGGTGTAGCGTCGGTACCCGCAACCACGCCGCATTGATACTCTCGACGCCATACAGTCGCAGCGCCGCGAAGGTGGCATTCCCGGCTTTGTGCATTCCATAGGCGGCGCGCCCCGAGCGCACCGCGTCCTGGTCGCGCAGCAGCGCCTCGGCGATCCGCCACGACATGACCCGCTTGCCAATGCCCGCGGCATTGGCTGCGGCGTGCCGCATCCGGGCCTTCAGTGCCGACCAGGTCGTGGCCTCGTTGAACCGTTCCACGCACCTCCGCTCGAGTGCCCGCGCCCTGCGGCAGTCCTCGGGCCTCAACCTGACATCGAGGAGCCGCTGACGCTCTAATCCACCATCGGGATGTCCATCGAGCGCAGCTGCGAGCTTGCGGCGATACGGGACCAGCTCAGCCCACAGCTCGGCCGTCGCGGACACGGCGTCCACCCATGGCGACGTCAATATTTCCTCGGGCGTCAGCAGAGCCCCTTTGCCCGTCAGGCCGATGAAACCGATGCGATGTGCGAAACCTTCGTCAATAACAAGCAGGGTTGCGCCCTTTAACGGCACCGGCGGCCCATGCAGCAGCAATTCATGAGCGCCAAGCCAAATCTGAGCAGTGCTCTCGCCCTGCGCCAAATACGGGCAAACGTCCCGCTGTGGGCAAATTTTGCAGACGGTGTCGGGCACGTTGAGTTTGGCGGCTTGGGCAGCCTTCACCGTTAGCAGTTCGGCACACATTCGTTCGCCCGAGTAGCCCGGGCGCGCCGCTTCCCGGCCCCGCCAGATGTCCACCATGACATCGACGCCCTGCCGACACGCCTCGCCCTCAACGCGCCTCATAAGCTCGGTCCCGAGCTTATGCGTCGGAACGAGAAACACGATTTGCTCGCCCTTTGCGGCGGCGTCGATGATGAGCTGGATCGCGATTTCGGTCTTGCCGATACCGACGCCAATCTTCGCGACTTTAAACGGAGCGGTGTCGCCCTCGTCGCAAGGCCTCCACTGCAGAAGCTCGCCTAACACTGCGCTCATGCTGAATCTTGCATGCCGGCGCGCCGCCTCGATACTCGGGAGTGCTGGCATCTCTGTGGCCTTCAAAGCGGCCTCGATGCGCTCGCGCACGGCCTCGCGGCCCTCTGCCCGCAAAGTATCGTTGAAGTCGCTCTTATCGCCCTTCGACAGGTGCCAGGGTTTCACCCGCAACACGGTGCGACCCTCGCGCCGCCATTGGGCCACCGCCTTGTTCAGCCCGCGGTTTCCCGGTGCGTTGCGCGCATCATCGTCGGCGCAGACGACGACTAGGCGCGACAACGGCACGCCATCGAGCACCGCCCTGGCAATGCTGCCTAGCATCGACCAGGTCTCGTATCCCGTCGCCCACCATACGCTTGCCGCCGTTTCGAAGCCCTCGGCGACCAGCAGCGGAGCCGCGCCATCGCCGGGTAGCCGTACCGCCGAGCCAGCCAGCTTGCCAAGCGACAGTTTCAGCTTGCGCTTCGGGTCGTTCCAATGTCGCGCGGCCTGGCCGTCCTGGGCGAGCGGGACGAGCTGCACGCCGGTGACATCACCGGTGGTGTCGGTCGCGGCCACCACGAGCCCGCCGGGCCAGCGCCACCAATGCATTTGCGGGCGGCACCGCTTGACGTCCTCGGCTTTGACGAACCGAGCCACCACGGGCGGGAAGTCGGCACCGATGTCCCGGCGATGTTGTAGATACCGCGCGGCGGGCGTGCTGGCCACCGGACGAGCCGCAGCCCATATCGCTGCAGCTTCCCGCTCCTTCTGCGCTTGATCGGCATCGACGTCGGGAATGGATTTGACGCATTCGGTACGTCGCCGCGTCCTTGGCGTTGTCGGCCCGTCGCCGAACCACTGGCGCGCCCATGCCACAGCGCCAGGGAAGTCAAGGCCCTGGCTCGACATGATCGCGTCGAGGATCGAGCCGCTATCGCCGCTTTCGAAGTAATTCCACCGCCAGGCGCCCTTGCGGCGGATGAGCTGCACCGAGCCTTTGCGGCCCCAGCGATGTTCGTTCGGTCGCCGTCGCGTCGGCTTCCCGTATAACTGCTCGCAGATGTTTACGGCGTCCGCGTCGAGGCGGCGCTTCAGGGCCTTTAGGCTGTCGTCGTCGGAGGCGTGTGCGCTCACGGCTGGTCCTCGACCAACCACCGTTTTCGCTCACAGAGCCTCGCGGAACCTCAGCCCCAGTACAGCGTAACGCCGCCCGCAAGCGGCGCCTCCGGCAGCCTTAGGAAGAGCACGGCGAGGGCTTCGGCCTCGTAATCGAGCTGCGCTATGATCTAGTTCGCGTCGAGCCCGGTCGGTGCGCGCCGCAACATCACCTAGCGAAAGATCATCAGCGGCGCATGGGTCTGTATGGTCGAGACCGAACACGTCGTGCATCACTTCTGCTACGGTGGCCGCATCGGGCACGACGTACACGAACAGCGCATGCAGCCCTCTTGGGCCAAACCATTCCGGTCGGGACGGCCCGGTATAGAAACGCCCCTCCTTTCCGATCGCAATCGATAGCCTAGCCGGGGCGGCATCCGTTGGATCGGGAGCAATTTCAGCCGGGTCGTCTTGAATGACGTTTGTGCTGCCTGTGGCTCGATCGATTGCCAGCGTCCGACGCCGGCCACTGCTGGTGACCGAGATATACCCGCCGAATGCGGAGACGGCCCCCACGACGACGCGCACCCCGTTTCCGAGCATCCCGCGCAGCGGTAGTCGTTTCAGCTTGTTTGACCGTAGCGGCCGATTGACGGAAAACAGCCGCGGAACGCCCGGATCGATGCCTAGGCCGTCATCGGTGATGACAAAACCGATCAGATCGCCCTGATCAACGCGGTCGATGGTTACGTGCGCGCCGTTATCGAGCGCGTTATCGACTATTTCCTTCAGTACGACCCGACGGAGCTCGTGCGGTTGGCAACCGGCTTTCTGAGGTAGGGTCGAGGGGTCGATGAACAGTTTCCAGTCCGCACGTTCGAGCATCAAAGATGCTGTCGCGATTGCGGCACTCCCGCGGCGTCGCGCACGCATCCGACGCATGCGCTCGGCCGGCGACAACGGGGCACGCGTTACGTTCGAGAGCTTCTTAGCTTGCTCATAGTCGGGAGGGGTCGTAACGCTCATCGGCCGCCCCCGACGAGCGATACTCCGATCGGCGCTCGGGTCCGTTCTCCCAGTTTCTCCCGTTTATGTCCGGTAGCAGGCGCATCTGAACGGCCCGTCGAGTTCGCCGCGGCGCCCGGGCTGTCGTCCGCCTGCGTGCTCGACCGTTCCATGGTGTGTCGCGTGTTGGCAGCGATGACCCGGTCAAGCGATTCGATTGTGACAAATGTCCGAGCGCCAAATTTGACAACGTCAAGCTGAGGCAGAATGTCGGCATAGAATTTCGCCCGGCTAACGTCGCCCAGATATCTGCAGGAAGCCGAAATGGCTACGATCGCCGGTCGTAGCGGGTCGACGGCGGCCACCGTCATTCCGGCTACTCCCGGCAGTCCACCATCGGCCCGCACATGAGGTTTCATTTCGTGAGTGTCCATCTGCACTTAGATGGACTCCTCTATTAATCACGGGCCCCCCTTTGGTCGAGCGAGAAGGGTGCAGAGTATTGGGGTCGAATTTGAGCCGAATACTCCTACAGCTGTCTCCCTTTTCGAAGGGGCGTCCGGCGCTCGCCGTTGTCGAGGCGCTCACTGTGGACGTGCCCAAGCATCGTATTAATCTGCTCCGGCGTATGCGACGGAAACAGTTGTGCTGCAAGCAGGCGTACCAACTCGATTTCGGCTTGTCGCTTAATACTGCGGGGCGATGGAAACTCCTCTCCTGTGTAATCCTCGATCGCGCAGGTCAGCAGTCCAACCGCCCCGCTTAGCAATTTGAGTGAGGGTTGCCCTCGGCCTGGACGATGCCAAGCGTCAGCCACGGTATTCAGCATCACAGGTAGAGCGGCCAGATGAGCCAGGGCCTTGTCGTATTCACCGAAACGGACGCGGAGTGTTGCGTCAACGGCACCGGGCAATCCGAGTAACTCGACGCGGATCGCGCTCAGTCGGTTGGAGATATCCGGCAACCACTTGTCAATTCGGTGGAAATGCGGCGGCAGAGTGATGGAGTCGAGCTTATCCCCTTGGTTGAGTCGGAACCTGAAATATTCTCGAACCTGCGCCTCATCGGCCGCCCGCCATATCTGAGAGAATGAACTTGCCTGGCAAAACCAGTAAGCGACGAGATTTCGCAGCCGCCGTTCGTCACCGGCCCCGACGCCCCCAAGTTTCCTCGTCCATTCGGTGATCTCGGCGGGTGAAAGCGGGTACACTGCACCCATGCTTTCGACTTCAAGAGCCACTTCGCTCTCCGTGAGCCGAGGTCTCGGGCGCACAGTTCGATGGCCCGCACGTCGCACGGTACCTCCGTATTTTTTGCTAAGCGTCCCGGTAGCGTTTCTGCGACGGCGATGTCCTTTGATGAGCAACCCAGCAGTTGGTTGGGCGCGCCACCGGACATAATACCCCGCGGCGATCCATCGCCGTCCAGCGTCGTCTTTTTGGGAAAAATTTGGGAAGCCGCAGCCCAATAAGCATCAAATCGTTGATTTTGTTGGCGTCCCCTAGGGGAATCGAACCCCTGTTCCCGCCGTGAGAGGGCGGTGTCCTAGGCCTCTAGACGAAGGGGACGCGGAGGCCTCGGTTAGATAGCCGCTGCGGCCGCGGCGATCAAGCGCCAGCCGGCTATTCGCGAAAGTTCAAGTATTGCAACGGTTGCTCGACCTTGAGCCCGCGCAGCACCGCGATCGCCGCCTGGAGGTCGTCGCGCTTTTTGGCCGACACGCGCAGCTCGGTGCCCTGGATCGCGATCTGCACTTTCAGCTTGCTGTCCTTGACGGCGCGCACCAGCTTGCGGGCGAGGTCGGCATCGACCCCCTGGCGCAGCGCGATCGACTGGCGCAGCGTGTTGCCGCTGGCCTTTTCCGCGGGCTTGAAGTCGAGCGCGGCGGGATCGACCTTGCGCCGGGTCAGGTGCACCTTCAGCAATTCGTGCAGCTGGCGCAGCTTCAAATCGTCGTCGGCGACGAGGCTTAGCGCGCCCTCCTCGCGCTTCACCTGGCACTTGCTGCCCTTGAAGTCGAACCGCGTCGCGATTTCGCGGTCGATCCCGGCGATCGCATTGTCGACCTCGGCTAGGTCGAGGCGGGAAACGATATCGAAGCTCGGCATTGCTGACTTACCTTTGGCGCTGACCCTGGGCCCATCCTGTCGGGCCTGCGATATAGTGCGAAAGCGGCGCGATTTACAGCCCGGCGACGAAGGCTCGCGCGGTCGCTGCGAGCGCGTCGGCGGCGGCGACCGGCGGAGTCCAGTCGAGGAGCGCGCGTGTCGGCGCGTCATCGACTTGCAGCGACAGGGTCAGCCGGGACAGCTTCGGGCCGATCCCGGGCAGCGGGCGCAGCGCCGCGAGCAGCGCCTCGGGAACCGCGAACAGCCGCGCCTTGCGGCCAAGTCCGACGGCAAGCGCGCGGATCAATGCCGGGGTTGATAGATCCTCGCCGTCGCGGGTCAGCAGAATAAGGCCTGAAGCCGCCGGATGGGTCGCGGCGAGCGCGATCAACTCGACCAGATTGTCGCGGCAAACGAGGCTGCGGCGGTTGTCGAGTGCGGAGAACGGCAGCGGTATCCCGCTCGCCGCCAGCCGGAGCAGCGCCCGGAAATTCGCCCGCACACCCGGTCCGTAGACCAACGGCGGTCGGATGATGACGAGTTCTATGCCCCGAACCTCTGCCGCCGCCCGCTCGCTCGCCAGCTTGGCGCGGCCGTAGGCGTCTTCCGGTCGCGGCTCGTCGTCGGCGCGGAACGGCCGGCCAGGAGCGGTCGCCTCGCCCATCGCCTTCACCGAACTGAGCAGCACCAGCCGCTTGACCCCGCGCGCCGCGCCGGCGCGGGCGAGCGCAGCGAGCGCGGCAGGCTCCGCCGCGAGAAGGCTCGGATCGGATCCGGCGTGGGCGCGCTGCGCGAGATGGATGACGGTCTCGACCCCCTCGAGCGCCGCTTCCCACTCGGTCGCCACGGTAATGCCGCCGAGCACCAGCGGCTCGGCCCCGGGCAACGCCACGCCCGCGCGCCGCAGACCAGCGACGACCTGATGGCCGCGCGCGGCAAGCGCCGGGCACAGCGCCGTCCCGATAAAACCCGCCGCGCCGGTGACGAGGATGCGCGCCACGATTTTCGCTTCGCTCTTGTTAATTCCCTCGGTGATCGCGCGGTGTTGCATTAAGGGAGGCGCTATTGCAACCCGACCTGTTGGCATTCGCCGCGTGGCTCCGCCAAAGCTGCTCTTTCTCGTGACCGAGGATTGGTATTTCTGCTCGCATCGACTGCCGGTCGCGCGGGCGGCGCGCGATGCCGGTTTCGCGGTCGCGGTCGCGACCCGGGTACGCGACCACGGCGAACGGATCCGCTCGGAAGGATTTGGCTTGCATCCGCTCGCCTGGAAGCGGCGCGGCGACGGGTTCTCGGGCCATTTCCGCGCACTGCGCGAGATCGTCCGCCTCTATCGCGCCGAGAAGCCCGACATCCTCTACCATGTCGCGCTGAAGCCGGTGCTGTTCGGCGGCCTCGCCGCGCGCTTCGCGTTTCCAGCGCGCGCAGAGCCCGTAATCCTGTCGGCGGTCATGGGGCTCGGCTCCAGCGCCGCGGCACCTTGGCGCAAGCGCGCGTTGGGCTGGGCTTTGCGTTTCGCGGTGTCAAGCGGCACCGCGATCGTGCAGAACCCGGAGGACCGCGACGCGCTGATCCGCTTCGGGCTCGATCCGGCGCGGGTCGCGCTGATCCGCGGCTCAGGGGTCGATCCGGCGCATTTCGCGGCTCTCCCCGACCCGGATGGGCCGGTCGTGATCGCGCTGGTCGGGCGGATGCTGCGCAGCAAGGGGGTGCTCGACGCGGCCGCCGCGATCCGCCGCCTGCGCGCCGACGGGCTCGATATCCAGCTCATTTTGGCCGGTGCGCCCGATCCTGACAGCGCCGATACACTGACCCAGCATGTGGTGCGAGAGCTGGCGGCGGAGCCAGGGATCGAATGGCTCGGCCATGTCGCCGATGTGCGCGACATCTGGCGCCGCGCCGCGATCGCGGTGCTGCCGTCGAGCTATGGCGAGGGCGTGCCGAAATCTCTGCTCGAGGCAGCCGCCTGCGCCCGGCCGATCGTCGCCAGCGACATGCCGGGATGTCGCGAGATCGTCGTGCCCGGGAAGACCGGCCTCCTGGCGTCGCCAAACGATGTCGCCGCGCTGGCGAACGCCATCGCCACGCTCGCCGGCGATCCCGCCCTTCGTCGCAGGATGGGCGAGGCCGGCCGCGCACGGATTTGCGCCGAGTTCGCCGATGGCATCATCGCCGGCCAGACCCTGACGCTGTGCCGGGCAGCATTGACGGACCGACGATGATCCGGCTGTGGCTGTTCGTCGCCGGGCTCGGCGGGATGGCGTCGGTCATCGCCGGCGCGGCGGCGGCGCATCTCGCCGATGAGCCGGACACCGCCCGGCTGCTCAACAATGGCGCGGTTTACGGGCTGATCCACGCCGTGGCGCTGATCGCTGTCATCGCTTTCGCGCAAGGCCGTGAACCGCGGCACGGCGCCGCCTTTGTCGCCGGAACCTGCTTCGCGCTGGGCATCGTGCTGTTCAGCCTGGCGCAGTTTCTCCACGCGCTGACCGGGATGCGGCAATTCGGCTGGGCCGTGCCGTTTGGCGGCACCGCGTTCATCCTCGGCTGGGCGGCGCTGGCGATTCTTGCTTTTCGCCGTCGTTGAACATGCAAGACTGGCGTCTTACCTGAACGCGAGCCCGCGATGACGACGCTGCTCTACACCCATCATTCGTGCCTCGAGCACGACCCCGGCCAGTATCATCCGGAAGCGCCGGCGCGGCTCAAGGCGGTGCTGGAGGCGTTGGCGGCGCCGGAATTCGCCGCGCTCGAACGGCGCGAGGCGCCGGAGGCGACGCTCGAGGATTTGACCCGCGTCCATCCGCAGCGCTTTGTCGAGCGGCTGCTGGCGGCGGTGCCGCAAGCGGGCCATATCGGCATCGACGCCGACACCGTGATGTCGCCGGCCTCAGGCGCGGCGGCGTTGCGCGCGGCCGGCGCGGTTGCCGCCGCGGTCGATGCCGTCGTCGCCGGCGAGGCCGACAACGCGTTCTGCGCAGTGCGGCCGCCGGGCCACCACGCCGAGCCGGCACGCGCGATGGGGTTCTGCCTGTTCAACAACGTCGCGGTCGGGGCGCTCAGGGCGCGGCAGGTCCATAATCTTGCCCGAGTGGCCGTCATTGACTTCGACGTGCATCACGGCAACGGCACGCAGGCTGCGTTCTGGGACGATGCCAGCCTGTTCTACGGCTCGACGCACCAATCGCCGCTCTATCCGGGCACCGGCTCGGCCGGCGAGACCGGCACCGCCAACAACATCGTCAATGTCCCGCTGCCGCCGATTTCGGGCTCGGCGCATTTCCGCAACGGCATGCTGCGCGTGCTCCTGCCGGCGCTCGACCAATTCGGGCCCAAGATGGTGCTGATCTCGGCCGGGTTTGACGCGCACCGCGCCGACCCGCTGGCGCAATTGCTGCTCGACGAGGCCGACTACGCCTGGGCCACCCAGCAGCTTCTCGATATCGCGCGCAAACATTCCGGCGGGCGGGTGGTCTCGACCCTCGAGGGCGGCTATGATCTCGGCGCGCTCGGGGCGAGCGCCGCCGCGCATGTCCGCGCATTGATGTCCGCCTGACCCGGGATCGTGATGAGCGAAGCGACGACGCTGCCCGCCGATATTGCCGCGATGAGTTTCGAGGACGCGCTCGCCGAGTTGGAGGGCATTGTGCGCCGGCTCGAAAGCGGCCAGGTCAAGCTCGACGAGGCGATCCAATCCTATGAGCGGGGCGCGCAACTGAAACGCCATTGCGAGAAGACATTGAACGAGGCGCAGCAGCGGGTCGATCGCATCGTCATCGGCTCGGATGGCGCGGTGACGGTCGAACCGGCAAAGCTGGACTAGGGGGACGGGGGAGCATCTTGAGCGACAGCCCGTGGCCGGCTTCCGCCACCGTCGACGAGGCGGCGGCAGCGACGGCAAAGCTGACCGATTCACTGATCAACCGGCTGCTCAGCGCGCCGCCGGGTCTGGAGGCTCGCGTCTACGAGGCGATGCGCTATTCGGCGCTGGCGCCGGGCAAACGCCTGCGCCCGCTATTGGTGCTGGCGAGCGCGCGGTTGTTCGGCGTCGCCCGCACCAGCGCGCTGCAGGTCGCGGCTGCGATCGAGATGGTGCACGCCTACTCGCTGATCCACGACGATCTGCCGGCGATGGACAACAGCGATCTGCGGCGCGGCCGGCCGACCTGCCACAAGGCGTTCGACGATGCAACCGCGGTCCTCGCCGGCGACGGGCTCTTGACGATGGCGTTCGAGGTGCTCTCCCACCCCGACACGCACGGCGATCCGGCGGTGCGCTGTGAGCTGGTTTCGTCGCTCGCCGCCGCGGCCGGAAGCGCGGGGATGGTCGGCGGCCAGATGATCGACCTGATCGCCGAGACGCAAATCCTCGACATCGGCGCGATCATCCGGCTGCAGCGGATGAAGACCGGCGCGCTGATCGCGTTTTCCTGCGAAGCTGGGGCGATTCTTGCCAAGGCGCCGCATGAGCTGCGCACCGCGCTCAGGGGATATGCCCACGACCTCGGTCTCGCCTTTCAGATCGCCGACGATCTCCTCGACGTTGAGGGCTCGACGGCTGAGACCGGCAAGCCTGTGGGCGCCGACGCGGCGGCAGGAAAGGCCACGTTTGTTTCGATCCTCGGGGTCGAGCGGGCACGCGCGCAAGCGGAACTTCTAATCAACCAGGCCGTTGCCCATCTTGATTTGTTCGAGCAAAGAGCGGAACTTTTACGACAAGTGGCGCGATTCGTCGTAAATCGCCGCTCGTGAGGAGCCAAGCGTGGATCAACAGAACCCCCGCATCTCGAACCGGACGCCGCTCTTGGACCAGATCGACGTTCCGGCCGATTTGCGTAAGCTCCCCGAATCCGACCTCCACCAGGTCGCCGACGAGCTGCGCGGCGAGCTGATCGACGCGGTGTCGATTACCGGCGGGCATTTCGGCGCCGGGCTCGGGGTCGTCGAGCTGACGGTCGCGCTGCACTACGTGTTCGACACGCCGCACGATCGGCTGATCTGGGATGTCGGCCACCAGGCCTACCCGCACAAGATCCTGACCGGGCGGCGCGACCGTATCCGTACGATCCGCCAGGGCGGCGGGCTTTCCGGCTTCACCAAGCGCTCGGAGAGCGAATACGATCCATTCGGCGCCGCGCACAGCTCGACCTCGATCTCCTCGGGGCTCGGCATGGCGGTGGCGCGCGACTTCAAGGGCGAGAAGCGCGACGTGATCGCGGTTATCGGCGACGGCGCAATGAGCGCCGGCATGGCCTATGAGGCGATGAACAATGCCGGGTCGATGGATTCGCGCCTCATCGTGATCCTCAACGACAACGACATGTCGATCGCGCCCCCAGTGGGCGCCCTAAGCTTCTACCTGTCGCGGCTGTTGTCGTCGAAATCGTTCCGCTCGCTGCGCCATCTCGCGAGCGAGGTCGGCCGCTTCCTGCCGAAGCGGCTCGAGCTTGCCGCGCGCCGCGCCGAGGAGTTGGCGCGCAGCTTCGTAACCGGCGGCACCCTTTTTGAGGAGATGGGCTTCTATTACGTCGGCCCGATCGATGGCCACAACATGGATCATCTCGTGCCGGTCCTGAAGAATGTGCGCGACAGCAATGACAAGGGGCCGGTCCTAATCCATGTCGTGACCGAGAAGGGCCACGGCTATCTCTCGGCCGAGCAGGCCGACGACAAATGGCACAGCGTCGCCAAGTTCGACGTGATCACCGGGGCCCAGGCCAAGTCGTCCTCAAAAGCGCCCTCCTATACCAGCGTCTTCGCCAAATCGCTGATCAAGGAAGCCGAGGCCGACGATCGGATCGTCGCGATCACCGCGGCGATGCCATCGGGCACCGGGCTCAACCTGTTTGGCGATAGATTTCCGAGCCGAACCTTTGATGTCGGCATCGCCGAACAGCATGCGGTGACCTTCGCCGCCGGTCTGGCGACCGAAGGAATGAAACCTTTCGCGGCGATCTATTCGACCTTCCTGCAGCGCGGCTACGACCAGGTCGTGCACGATGTCGCGATCCAGAAGCTGCCCGTGCGCTTCGCCATCGACCGCGCCGGGCTTGTCGGCAATGACGGCCAGACCCACGCCGGCTCGTTCGATATCGGTTATCTCGGCGCCCTGCCCGGGTTTGTGCTGATGGCCGCCGCCGACGAGGCCGAGCTCGTTCACATGGTCTCGACGGCGGTGGCGATCGACGACGCGCCCTCGGCGCTGCGCTTCCCGCGCGGCGACGGGGTCGGCGTGGAGATGCCGGAACGCGGCGTGCCGCTTGAAATCGGCCGCGGCCGCGTCGTCCGCGAAGGCACCAGCATCGCGCTGTTGAGCTATGGCGCGCGGTTGCAAGAATGCCTGAAGGCGGCGCAAGAGCTGGCGGCCCGCGGGTTGTCGACGACAGTGGCGGATGCCCGCTTTGCCAAGCCCCTCGATACCGATCTGATCAACCGCCTTGTGCGCGAGCATGAGGTGCTCATCACCATCGAGGAAGGCGCGGTCGGCGGGTTCGGTAGCTTTGTGCTGCATTACCTGGCGCAAAGCGGGCAGCTCGACCAGGGCCTCAAGATTCGCCAGATGTGCCTGCCGGATGTGTTCATCGAACACGACTCGCAAACCGCGCAGTACGATGTGGCTGAGCTCAACGCCAAGCACATCGTCGCCACCGCGCTTGCCGCGCTCGGCCGCGAGGTGGCCGTTCAGCCGGCGCGGGCCTAACCGTCAGCGGTGCCGGCAAAGCGCCGCGCCGATCAGCTGCTCGTCGATCGCGGCCTCGCCGAGAGCCGCCAGCGCGCCCAGGCGCTGATCCTCGCCGGCCTCGTCTACGCCGGCGAGCGACGGATCGATAAATCGGGCGAGCCGATTGCCGACGATACCGAGATCGAAGTCCGTGGTCGCGACCACCCCTGGGTGTCGCGCGGCGGCGTCAAGCTCGCCCACGCACTCGACCGGTTCGCGATCGATGTTGCCGGCCTCGTCGCGCTAGATATCGGCGCGTCGACCGGCGGCTTCACCGATGTCCTGCTGACAGGCGGTGCCGCAAAGGTCTATGCGGTCGATGTCGGGCGCGGCCAGCTCGCCTGGAAACTGCGCCAAGACCCGCGCGTCGTCGCGCATGAGGGGGTCAACGCGCGCTACCTGACCGCCGGGGAAATTCCCGAGCCGGTCGACATCGTCACCTGCGACGCCAGCTTTATCGGCCTCGCCACCGTGCTGCCGTCGGCGCTCGCCCTCGCCAAGCCGGCGGCGCTTCTCGTGGTGCTGGTCAAGCCGCAATTCGAGGCCGGGCCGAAATCGGTCGGCAAAGGCGGGGTCGTGCGCGACCCTGAAATTCATCGCGCGGTGTGCGAGTCGGCCGCGTCGTGGGTCGGCGCGCAGCCGGGCTGGTCGGTCGTCGGCATCGTCGAGAGCCCGCTGACGGGTCCGGCCGGCAATCGCGAATTTCTACTCTATGCGCGCCGTAACGGGTGAGGCGCGCGCTAGAACGGCGACGTCACGTATTGATGAAGGAGGTACAACAGTCCCCCTATCACGACGCCGGTGAAGATGACCAATCGCATCGGGCGACTCCTGCCTGACCGTTTCAGGTTCAGCCGATTTCCTCTACAAAACCTTAAACGCCCCACGGCCGGATTCGCGCGCCGCGATCGGTCGATTTGGCTTTACGATCGATTCCCGTGAGCAAGTCAAAGAAAGCCGAAGCGAAGGCGTTACCAACCAGCGGATTTGCCGGCTTCCGGCCGGCGGCGCTCGAATTCTTCGCCGGGCTGCGCGACCACAATGATCCGCTATGGTTCAAGCCGCGCAAGGCGATCTACCAGACCGAGGTGCTGGCGCCATTCCGCGCGCTGCTCCTGACGCTCAGCGCACAACTCGAAGCGGTAGGCATCCCGCTGGTCGGCGACCCCGATCGCGGCATCTTCCGTATCTATCGCGACGTGCGCTTTTCGGCGAACAAACAGCTTTACAAGACCCATGCCGGCGCGGTGCTGACCCGATCGGGCCGCAAAGGCGACCCCGGCCTGCTCTACGTCCATGTAGAGCCGGGGGAGTCGATGGCGGGGGTCGGCTTCTGGCACCCGGAGCCGGTTCTGCTGACCCGGTTGCGCCGCGCGATCCTCGACGACCCTGATGGCTTCCTCGAGATGATCGGCCGGCTCGATAGGCTCGGCTTCAAGGTCACGACCGACGCGCAGCTCGCGCGACTGCCGCGCGGCCTCGAAGCGGCCAAAGGCTCTCCAGTCGCCGATTATGTTTGCTGGAAGACCTTTATCGTCGACGTTGCGCTCAGCGACGCCGAGATGCAGTCGCCCGATCTCGTCGGCCGCATCATCGACATCGCGCTGGCGACGCGGCCTCTGTTGGATTGGGGCTGGGCGGCGGAGGCGGACGACATCCCGCCCCCGCTCGCCCTCAGGATGCCGACCCGGCCTCTGCCGAAGCCGGATTTCTAAGCTACGCCGCGAAACCCGCCGGGGCCTGTTCGGTCTTGTCGAAGTCGAACTCGACCTTGCCGCCATGCGGGTCGTCGAAGAACAGCTGCCACAGGCCGCCACGGGTACTTTCCAGCGGTAGGCGCCGCAATTCCCATTTGACCTTGGCCTTGTCGAGCTTGGCCACGGTGCCCGGCAGGTCGGTCGCGGTGAACGCCATATGGTCGATCACGCCGGCGCGGTGCTCGTGCAGCTCGGGGCGGTGGATCACGTGCAGGATCGGCTGGTCGCCGACATAGAGCCAATAACCCGGGAACTGGAAATTCGGCCGCGGACCAACCTCGAAGCCGAGGAGATCGCAATAGAACTTCTTCGTCGTTTCGAGGTCGTCGCTCAGCACGGTGAAATGGTTCATGCCCTGAAGGCTCATCCGGTATCTCCTCACTTAGAACAGTCCGTCCGCGCCGCGCGGACATGGGGACATCTTAACACGTAAATGGCCAAATGACCGTATGTCGTCAATCGGATCATCCGCTGCCGTCCCTCATTTATCCAGACGTCCTGCAGGCGCATTCGACATGAAAGATTCGCGCCGCGTTGCTCCCCAGGATCGCGTCGCGCTCGGCCGTGGTCAGCGCCGTCCGATCGACAACACCGCACGGATCGAGGTCGCCGATGCCGAACGGGTAGTCCGAGCCGAGCATCACCTTGTCCGCGCCGACCACGTCGCACAGAAACCGCAGCGCCAGCGGCTCGAACAGCACGGTGTCAAAATAGAGCCGGCGGAACCCTTCCTCGGGGTCGGCAAATTCGGGGTGGATCGCCTTGTTGCGCTTCAGCCGGCCGAGCGCGTAGGGCAGCGCGCCGCCGGCATGCGACAGCAGCAGGCTCATTCCTGGAAACCGCGTCAGGTGGCCGGAGAACAAGAGCCGCGCTACCGCGATCGTCGTGTCGGCGAGCCGGCCGACCGCGTTGATCAAATCGTAGCCGTCGAGCCGGTCGTCGCTGCAGATGTAATGCGGGTGGAGGAAGATCGCTGCGCTGCGCGCCGAGGCAAGCTCCCAGAACGGATCGAGCGAAGGGTCGTCGAGATTGCCGCCGACTCCCTTGGGCTGGGTCGCGATCATCGCTCCCTTGAATCCGGCGTCGAGCGCCTCTTCGAGCACTTTCGCCGCCAGTTTGCCGTCTTGTAGCGGCACGGTGGCGAGCGCGGAGAGCTGAGAGAACGATGACGCGTCCCTCGCCATGTGCTCGTTGTAGAAGCGCGCCCAGTCGGCGCCCTCGGCGGCCGGCAGGTCGTAGCCGTAGACATCGGTCCAGCCGCCGACGAGCTGGTGGTCGACCCGCGCCTTGGCCAGCCATTCGCGGCGCTGCGCCAGGTCGTGCAAGCGCGGCTGGATCGGCCGCCCCGGTCCGCCGTCGGCGAATTCCATGCGCGGCGCCGCGGCGTCGTGCAGCTTGACCGACGGGAACAGCCGCTTCTCGGCGCGCATCGCGTCGAGCAGTGTCGCCGGCACGACGTGGGCATGGGTGTCGATGATCATGGCTTGTCTCCTCCGCCCGGGCAGTCCGCCTCGTCGAACAGCGCGGCGCGACCGCAAGGCGAGCCGAAAACGGAGCGCTCGTCGTGGCCCGCGTTCGGCGCTGTCCAAAACCGCTGCTTTAGGATTGCCGCGTCCCTGGCCTGCATGTAGCGAAAAAAATTGACGGCGCGCGCGTAGCGGTTCGGCCCTTTCGCCTCGGCGGCGCAGGATTTGTCGAGTTCCCAGTGATTGGGATCATTATCCGCCGTACCGACGAGGTAAACCAGGTCGAGGCCGGCGTAACGCCGCTCCATGGTCGCCACGCCGCCGCGCGCCGCTGCTTCGATGTAACGCGGCATCGTACCCGCAAGCCCGTAGGGCCAGCGGTTGAAGTTGGTGCACGTCGCCGCTTCGGTAAAGGAGCCGGATTCGCCATCCGGACCGGGCCGATCATCGCTGAAATACAAATAGCTTGAGGGGCTGCCAACGACGTAGCGCATCGCGATGCGCCGACCCGCCGCTCCGGCACCTCGACCAAGCGCGGCGTAGCGCTGCGATAGCTACCCGCCGCCGGAAAATCCGGCTAGGACAATGGCTTTGAGATTCGGAAAGCGCGAGCGATCGGCGAGGACAAGCAGGAGCGCGTCGATCGCCTCGTAAGAGCTTATGGCGGCCGGTCCGATGGCATCGGCGCCGGTCGACCAATCGTCGCGATCCCAGCGCAAGACGTCATTGGGCAATGAATGCGCCACGACATCCTTTTCCGTGAGGAATTGCGGCGCGACGATCAGCGCGCCATTGTCCGGCGCCAGTTGCACCGTGGCCCGGAAGATCGAATCGGCATTGCGATGCGCGCCGTGCACGACGATGACGCCACGAGTCACGTTAGGCAGCGGATGAGACCAGTCTTGCGACAACGCGACGGGCAGCAATCCTTCCCCGCCACCGCCTTTGACGGGCATCCGTCCATCGACCACTACCTTCACCGGCGGTGTATCGAAGGCCGTGACACGCTCGGCAATTCCCAAACCTAGAACAATCCCGGCGATGATGCCGCTCCAAGTCCCCCTCATCGCTCAGCTCTGCTCCCGGAGCTTCTCGCTGATCGGCTTATAGAGCCGCACGCGCTCGTCGCCGCGGGCGAGATCGAGCAGCGCCGCCGGGTCGTCGAGCACCGCGAGCCCGAATTCCGTGACGTCGTGGTCGAGGCCGGCGACCTTGGTCCAGAGAGCCGTGACACCAGCGGGCAGCGTGGTGTCGCGGGCGTTTTCCAGCCGCAGCAGCGTGGCGTTCGCCGGCACCTCAGGCGTCTCCGCGAGCCCGTCGAGCAGGTTGCGCCGCCAGTTGAGGTGCAGCGCGCGCCATTCGCCGGTCGAGACCGGCCCGCCGCGAGCGCGATACTCGGCGCTGTCGAAGATCGCGCTGGAATCGACCTGGTGCAGCGCCAGATAGGGCGCCGGCGCCGGCAGCAGCGACTTGAAGCGCTGCGACGCGCGGAACCCGGGCACGGTCAGCAGAACCCTGATATGCGCGAGATACCAGTCGTGCCACTCGGCCTCGCGGCCGCCAAGTTTCATGTCCATCTCGACCATATAGATCATGGCGTCCCCCCAATAATCCGTCGTTGCGACCCGCGTGTCTGACCGCGGGGAAGCAATCTCCTTCCGCCATGGCCTGCTATGGCAGAGATTGCTTCGTCGCCGTGCTCCTCGCAATGACGAGCTGACTTGCAATGACGCCGTCTTTGTCATTGCCGGCGCAGCGAGTAGAGTGTCGCGCCGGGAGGAAAGGCCGAGGGAAAGGACGCGCGATGCCCGAAAAGCTGGGTCGCAGCGGGTCGGCGCCCGATTTCGCCGAATTGAAGTCGCGCGCCGAGGTGCTGATCCCGGTGCTGCGCGAGCGTGCCGCGCGCGCCGAGGAACTGCGCCGCCTGCCCGACGAGACGATTGCCGACCTGCACAGGACGGGTCTTTTCCGCGTGCTGCAACCGAAGCGGGTCGGCGGCAGCGAATTGCCGTTTCGCTCGCTGGTCGAGCTGGTCGCGATCATCGCCCGCGGCGACGGCTCGACCGGCTGGGTCCTCGCCAATCTGGCGGCGCATCATTGGCTCTTCGGCATGTGGCCGAAAGAGGCGCAGGACGAGGTCTGGGGCGGGTCGCCCGACAGCTTGATTGGGTCGGCGCTGATCTTCCCGCGCGGCCGGGCGCGCAAGGTCGAGGGCGGCTATCGCCTCACCGGCCGCTGGCCTTTTTCGAGCGGGGTCGATCCGGCGGCGTGGAACCTCATCGGCGGCATCGCCCAGGAGGGCGACAACGGCCCGTCCGAGCCGCGCATCTTCCTGCTGCCGGCCAAGGACTACACGGTCATCGACACCTGGCACGTGATCGGTCTTGCCGGCACCGGCAGCAAGGATGTCTCGGTCGAGGACGTCTTCGTCCCCGATTACCGCTCGCTCGCGGTCGATCAGATCGTCGGTGGCCCCAACCCGGGCAGCAAGATCAACCCGTCGGTGCTCTATCAGCTACCGGCGATCAGCCTTTTCGCCTTTTGCATTGCCGGGGTCTCGCTCGGCATCGCCCAGGGCGCGGTCGAGCATTTCGTCCAAACGACCCGCACCCGCCTCTCAAGCTATTCGGGACGCAACGTCGCCGATTTCAACACGGTGCAGGTGCATGTGGCCGAGGCGGCGGCGCTCGCAGATGCGGCGCGAGCGATCATGCTCGGCGATTGCGACGAGGCGACATCGAGCGTCGCCGCCGGCAAGATCCCCGGTCTCGGGGAGCGCGCCCGCTATCGCCGCGACGGCGCCTTCGCCGCGACGCTGTGCACCAAGGCGGTCGATATTTTGTTCGCGGCGACCGGCGGCGGCGCGATTTATGCGAGAGAGCCGCTACAGCGTGCCTTCCGCGACGTGCACGCTGCCAACGCACATTACGTCCTCAATTGGGACATCAACGGAGCCGTGTACGGACGCGTCGCGTTGGGCCTCCCGCCTGATGCGACGCTCTGAGCGGAAAGCCAAGGAAACAATCGTGTCGACCCATTCTTCACGCAGCCAGGGCACAACGGTGCTCAGCACTGTCGAACCGCCGAACCTTCCCGGCAGCCACAGCGCAACGGTGCACAGCACCTCGGCCGAGGGCTTCAACACGCGCGAACTGCGCAACGCGCTCGGCTCTTTCGCGACCGGCGTGACGATCATCACGACGCGCGACCGCGAGGGCAAACTGCACGGGATGACCGCGAACTCGTTTACGAGCGTGTCGCTGAGCCCGCCCTTGGTGCTGTGGAGCAGCTCGCTCTACGCCCAAAGCCTGCCCGCTTTCCAGGAAGCCACGCATTTCGTGGTCAACATTCTAGCGTTCGACCAGATTGAATTGTCGAATCACTTCGCCAAGCAGAGCGACGACAAGTTTATCAATGTCGCCCATATCATTCCAGAAAGCGGCGCCCCGGTACTGATCGGCGCGGCAGCCCATTTCGAGTGCCGTAACGAGTTCCGCCATTACGGCGGCGACCACATTATCTTCATTGGCCATGTCGAGCGCTTCGCCTATACCGACCGACCGACTTTGCTGTTCTGCCGTGGCAAGTACATGCGCGGGGAGCCGATTTTGCAGACCTGAGGAGACTCATGCCACGGATCTGTTGCAAAAAAGCCACGGTGGCGCGTAAGTCGCCGGTCAACCGCTGAATTATTCCGCGTCAAGGTTGAAAGATCGGGCAATCATTGCGAAGATCAGAGTGATGACCGCACCGCTTTTGGCGCGGGAGTTGCGTTTGACCGATGCCGCTACGGCGACTCGGGCCCAGTTGGATCACAGTGGGGGAGAGTTTTGATGCGATATTTAACGGGCGCGGCGCTTGCATTGTCGCTGGCCTCGGTGGCACCGGCGTTGGCGCAATCGCCTCCGCCCCCGATGATGATGTCGGCCTACAACTGGGGCGGCTGGTATCTCGGTGCCAATTTGGGTGCCGGCTGGGGCGACAACTCGGTCGGCTTCTCGGGCACCGGCGGGACGCCTCCGGCACAAGCGGCCGGAGTGGTCCCGGGTTCACTGGCCGGTCATCCCGACGGCATGATGGGTGGCCTGCAGACCGGGTACAATTTCAACTGGGGTCCGGTACTCCTCGGTATCGAGACCGATTTCGATCGGACCGGCATCAACGATGACGGTACGAAGACCACGAGCGTTCCGACGTTCTTTACCACAACGTCCGACGCGCAGCAGCAGACCTCGTACCTCGGCACCTTGCGCGGCCGGGTCGGTTTCTCGCCGTGGAACCCCGTGTTGCTCTATGCCACAGGCGGCTTGGCGTATGGGCATACTGAGGTCACCAGTTCGGTTCAAACCGCCGGATGCGTCGGCTTCTGCGGCCGCGCGAGCACCGCGGGCTGGCAGGAAGGCTGGACGGTAGGCGGCGGCTTCGAATGGGGCATCGCACCCTCCCTCTCGATGAAGGCTGAATACCTTTACTACGACCTCGGCACCGTTAACCAAAACTACGGTGATTTCGCCGGGCGAGCATTCCCGGTCGCGGGCGTCGCGACGTCCGTGTCGACGAGCACCAAGTTCGCCGGCAACGTCGTTCGCATCGGCGTGAACTATCATTTCGGCGCCCCGCCGCCGCCGCCCCCGGCTCCGGCCGCGATGCCAGCACCGCCGCCTGCGGCACCCAAGGTGTTCATCGTGTTCTTCGATTGGGATAAGGACACGATCACCCGGGAAGGCGCGGCGATCATCCAGCAAGCGGCTGACGCTTATAAGTCAGGCGCTCCGGTGCAACTGCAGGTTACCGGCTACACCGACCGATCGGGCTCGCCCGGCTACAACCAGCGGCTCTCCGAACGGCGCGCGAACAACGTCGCCAAGGCGATGGCGGCTTTGGGCGTGCCGAGGGATCAGATGATGGTCAGCGGTCGCGGCGAGAACGACAACCGCGTCCCGACAGCGGATGGCGTGCGCGAGCCGCAGAACCGCCGCGTCGAGATCGTCTCCCCGTAACCCGAGCTTCGGGTCCGAGAAACCGCCGCGGTTCGCCGCGGCGGTTTTTTTCGTGCCGGGTGCCGGCTCGGTTGACATTGCGGTGGAGCCGGTTCGGAATCCGGTCGCGCCGATCAGTTCGTGAGGATGCTTATGTTGTCCGAGGCCCAGCTCGCCGCCTATCGCAATGACGGGTTTGTCGTCATTCCCGGGGTTTTCTCTCTCGCGGAGGTCGCCGAGTTGCGCGCCGTTACCGACGAATTCGTCTGCAACTCGGTCAAGGTCGCGGCGAACGACGAGGTCTACGACCTCGAAGACAGCCATTCCGCCGCCGAGCCGCGGGTGCGGCGGATCAAGGCGCCGCACGCCCATCACGAAACCTATCGCCGGGCGAGCCGGCATCCAGCGGTGGTCGCGCTCCTCGAGGAGCTGTGGGGCAGCGTCCGGTTCGACACCGGCAAACTCAACATGAAGTCGGCCGGCTATGGCAGCCCGATCGAATGGCATCAGGATTGGGCGTTCTATCCGCACACCAACGACGACCTGGCCGCAGTCGGCATCATGCTCGACGATTTCACCCCGGAGAATGGCCCGATGATGATGATCCCGGGCAGTCATCACGGCCGGGTGCACGACCATCACGGCCCGGACGGCAGGTTCTGCGGTGCGATCGACCCGAATACCGCGGGGATCGATTTCTCGCGCGCGGTGCCATGCCTGGGCAAGGCCGGGTCGATCACGATCCACCACGTCCGGCTGGTACATGGCTCGGCGACCAATTTTTCCGGCCGCGAACGGCGCTTCCTGCTCTACCAGTACCGCGCTGCCGACGCTTGGCCGCTCCTCGGTTTCAAGGACGGGATCGAGAAGTTCGACGAGTTGATCCTCGCCGGCAAGCCGACGCTCGAACCGCGCCTCGCACCGGTGCCGGTGCGCCTGCCGCTTCCGCCCGCCGCGAACCAGGGCTCGATCTACGAGAACCAGCGCGCGACCGGCCGGCGCTTTTTCGAGGCGGCCGCGGCGGAGCGCGCGGTCGCCGCGGAGTAGCCGCGAGGCGCGCTCATGCCGGGTCCGCTCGACGGGTTTCGCATCATCGACCTGACTTCGAACGTGGCGGGGCCGCTGGCGACGATGATCCTTGGCGATCAGGGCGCCGACGTGATCAAGGTCGAACCGCTCGAAGGCGGCGATGCGACCCGCAGCTCGGCGCAGCGGCGCGGCGGGTTCTCGACCTCGTTTCTCAACAACAACCGCAACAAGCGCTCGATCGCGCTCGACCTGAAGGCCGATTCCGGCCGCCGCGCGCTGCTGCGCCTTTGCGAAAAGGCCGACGTCTTGGTGCAGAATTACCGCCCCGGCGTCGTCGAGCGGCTCGGCATCGACGAGCCGGTGGTGCGCGCGGTCGCGGCCAATATCGTCTATGTCTCGATCAGCGGGTTTGGCGAGGTTGGCCCCTACGCGCGGAAACCGGTCTACGACCCGATCATCCAGGCCTATTCGGGTCTCGCAACGGTACAGGCCGGCGCCGACGATGTGCGCCCGCGCATGTTGCGCACGATCCTCCCCGACAAGCTGACCGCGATCACCGCCTCGCAGGCGATCACCGCCGCGCTCCTGGCCCGCCTGCGCACTGGCGAGGGTCAGCATGTTCGCCTGTCGATGCTCGAAGCCGTGCTGGCTTTTCTCTGGCCCTCCGACATGGGCGACCAGACCCTTGTCGGCGACGAGCCGGCGACCCAGGTAAAGGCGAGCGCGACCGATCTCGTCTACGAGACCAGCGACGGCTGGATCACCGTCGCGGTGCAGACCAACGCGCAATGGATCGCGCTGATCCAGGCGCTCGACAAGCCCGAATGGCTAGATGACGAACGCTTCAAAACTCCGGCGCTGCGGCAGAGGAATGTCGAGGCGCGGCTGGCCTTGACGCAGGAGGCACTGCGCGGCGGTACCTCCGATCATTGGCTGGCCCGGCTGACCGGGGCCGGCGTTCCCTGCGCGCCGGTCCTGACGCGCAACCAGGTGATCCGCGCGCCGCAGGTCGAAGCATTGGGCCTCGTCGTTGAGACCGACCATCCGCGCGCCGGCCGCCTACGCCAGATGCGCAACGCGGCGCGGTTTGAGGGCACTCCGGCTTCGATCCGCCGCGGCGCGCCGGCGCTCGGTGAGCACACCGAAGAGATCTTGGCCGAGGCCGGCTATTCGCCAGCTGAGATCGCCGGGCTGCGCGCCGACGGCGTGATCAACGGGAAAAGCTGATGATCGATTTCTATTACTGGCCGACGCCGAACGGCTGGAAGGTGTCGATCATGCTTGAGGAATGCGGCCTCGAATACCGCATGGTCCCGGTCAATATCGGCAGGGGCGACCAGTTCAAACCGGAATTCCTGGCGATCAGCCCGAACAACCGGATGCCGGCGATCGTCGATCACGACGAGCCGGGCGGACCGATGCCGATCTTCGAGTCAGGCGCGATCCTCCTGCATCTGGCCGAGAAGACCGGCCGTTTCGCGCCGATCGACCGGCGCGGCCGCAAGGAGCTGATGGAGTGGCTGTTCTGGCAGGTCGGCAATCTCGGGCCGATGGCCGGGCAATTGAGCCATTTCGTCAACTATGCCCAGGGTGAACACCCCTATTCGCACAAACGCTACGCCGACGAGTACAACCGCTGCCTCGGCGTGCTGGAGCGCCGGATCGAGGGGCGCGAGTTCATTCTCGGCGACTATTCGATCGCCGATATGGCGTCGTTCCCCTGGGTGCTGATCTCGAAGCCGCTCGGCCAGCCTCTCGACGATTTTCCCAACGTCTCGCGCTGGCGCGAGGCGGTGAAATCGCGGCCCGCGGTGCAGTGCGGCGTCGATCTCGGCAAGGAGTTGCGCCGCTCGGCCCCACCAACCGATGCCGAGCGCGCGATCCTGTTCAATCAAACCGCGCAGGCGCTGCGGCGGTAGCCGGCGCGAAGCGCCGATAATAATCACCACAGAGACACGGAGGCAATGAGATGCGGTGCCGTGGAATCTCACTGCCTCGTTGTCTCCACGGTTAATATTGCGGCTTCGCCGCGATCACAGGAGGGACCCATGCCGCTCAACGTTCGCCGCATCGTCACCGGGCACGACGCGAAGGGGCGCGCGATCGTCGCCAGCGACGAGACCATCGCCGGCACCAGCGCGCCGGCGCGGCCATATATCTCGCGGGTCGAAATCTGGTCGACCGACACGATGCCGGTCGACAATTCCGAAGGCGCGGCCAGCGACGCGCAGCGTGCCGGGTTCGTCAAGCGCTTCAACTACGTCGGCACCGGCCAGGGCACCGTGGTCCGGATCACAGAGTTCGCGCCCGGCGCGCCCAAATTCATGCACCGCACCGAGACTGTGGATTACGCGATCCTGCTCAAGGGCGAATGCGATCTCGAACTCGACGACGGCAAGACCGTACACATGAAACCGGGCGACATCGTCGTACAGCGGGGCACGATGCACGCCTGGGTCAATAACGGCACCGTGCCCTGCGTCTTCGCCTTTGTGCTGATCGACGCCGATCCGGTCGAGATGGCCGGCGAGCAGCTGACGACGCACTACCCGACGCATTAAGGCGCGCAGCGCCGGTAACATTTACAATGAGACGGCGAGGCGATGAAGAGTTCCCGCAGCTCTGAATCTCACTGACTCACCGTCTCACTGTAGATTTTTTCGGCTTCGCCGCGGTTGCTACCCCAACTTCTTGCGGTAGAGCGCGATCAGCCGTTCCCAGTGGCGCTCGGCGGCTGGCTTGTCGTAGCACCAGCGCTCGGGGAACGCGAAGCCGTGATGGACACCCGGGTAGAGCTCGATCTCCCCCGCGGTCCCGGCGCGCTGGAACAAGATCTTCAGCTCCTCGACCATCGGCAGCGGCGCCAGCTCGTCGTGCTCGGCGCAGGCGATGTGCACTTCGCCCCTGATCTTGGCGAGGTTGAGGTGCGGGCTTTCCTGGGCGTCGTTGACCAGCCACGTGCCGTAGAATGACACGGCGGCGGCGATCCGCTCCGGATATCGCGCCGCGGCCGCGAGCGCGTAAGGGCCGCTCATGCAATAGCCGTGGATGCCCGCCGGCCCGCTTTTCGCGGCGCTTTGCCGATCGCAAAAAATCCAGCATCGCGCCGACATCGTCCATCACCGGCGGGATCGTCATCTTGGTGCGCACCGCGCGCATGCGGGCTTGCTCGGCCGAGCCCTTTTCCAGCACGTCGGGGCCGTAGATCGTGTCGCGCCCGGCACGGTAATAGAGGTTGGGGAGGAGCACGTAGTATCCGACAGTCGCGAGCCGGCGCGCCATCATGCGCAGCTCCTCGCGGATGCCGGGCGCATCCATCATCAGGAACACCGGTGGATACGGGCCGCCACGCTCGGGATGGACGACGAACGTCTCCATCGCGCCGTCGTTGGTGGCGATGTCGAGGGTTTGTTCGATCATGTGGCGATCTCCCGAGCGAAATCCGTTCCCAGCCTTCCATGTCCATCGCGCTGCTTCAAGCGTCCAAAACCCAACCGTAGTGACGCTTACCGGCAGGGTTGCTCCATCCCCGATGACGAGCGCTGGATTCTGCATTATGGTGATTGTGGGGCGGCTAGGCCCTGGGCTCGGGATTGGGAATAGCGTCGTGGAAAACGGGAGAGGGCATCGCGATCGCGGGCGGCGTCGCGATTTTGACGAGGGCGATTTTGG
>Ga0181530_10001806_pt1 | contig 26365 bp, 16 predicted proteins | sample PEATcosm2014_Bin_42_FD_119769 | JGI IMG/M metagenome (GOLD analysis project Ga0181530, IMG submission 119769) | Peatland microbial communities from MTU Mesocosm Facility, Houghton, MI, USA - PEATcosm2014_Bin10_60_metaG | ecosystem: Environmental > Terrestrial > Soil > Wetlands > Peat | place... | reverse complement strand
TCCGCCTCTCGCAGAGCCCCAGCTTGTATTCGACGTGGTTGGGAACTTCGCGCCGTCCTATACGGAATATGTGACGGATTACGTGCTGGCCGAAGTGTGGCTGCAGGGTGCGGATGGATTCCTCGTGCATGCCATGAAGGGCGCGCACAAGACCCAGACCCTCAAGGGGCAGAAAGCAAAATAGCGGACTGTATGGGGAAGGCCAAGAGCCGCGGAGTTAAAGGACAACTCCGCGCTACCTGCTCCCACTCCCGAGGTGCGCTACTCAATCCGCAGTGCGTTCATGGGCGAAATAGACGCTGCGCGGCTGGCCGGAATTATGGTTGCGAAGAATGCGCAGAGGGCGAGCGCGCTCGCAGCCACGGTCAGCGCTAATGGGTCCCAACTGGTAACGCCATAGAGCTGTGCTGAGATCAGACGTCCGGCGCCGATGGCCAGCGGCAACCCGAGCACCAGCCCGATCATCACGCGCTTAAAGGCGCCGCGTAGTACCAGTTGGACCACCTTCGCGCGATCGGCGCCAAGCGCCATGCGAATGCCGATTTCGTTCGTTCGCTGCGCAACCGTGTAGGCCGTGACGCCGTACACTCCAACTGCCGCCAGCAGGAGAGCGATAATCCCGAACAAGCCCGCGAGGCTGGCAACTGCACGCTCTTGATCGAAGGAGAGAGCAATTTGCTGCTCCATAGTCCTGACGCTGGTGAGGGTCAGGTTGGGATCGACTTCCGCCAATGTCCTCGTCAGCAGCGGCTCGAGCACGCCGGGAGGGGCGCCGGTCGCCAACATGATTCCCCCGATAAAATGCGAGCGCAGCTCGACCCTCTTCAGCAGGTCCTGCTTGTAGTCGACATTTTGAGCGAGCGGCACGAAGAACATGGGCAGCGCCGGCCGATTTAACCGCCAGCCCGCAAACTTCGCGTCCCGCACGACGCCCACGATGCGGAATGTGGCGGAATTCTCGGGCAGGTCCAGGCCGAAGTGCTGATCCAGCGGGTCTTCGCCGCTCTTGAAAAAGCGCTTCACGAAAGTTTCGTTCACAATCGCCACGGGCTCCGTAGTTTCGTTGTCTGAGGCAGTAAAAGCCCGCCCACGCAAAACTGCTATGCCAAAGTTCTGAAGATAGTCGTGGCTCACTCGGTCCCATGATGCGGCGGATTCCTCGCTCATTTTGGGAGCAGGATGGCCGGCCACGTAAATGAGTTCCCCCCAGTTGTTGGTGAGCGGGTTATAGAGCGCCAGTCCGCTTCCCCGCACTCCAGGCAGGCGATTGAGGCGTATCTCAAGCTCACGGTAGAGCGCGGCCAACTTGGCCTCAGTGTAGCTGGCCGGTGGGTTGTGCAGCGCCACCAGCACGCGCCCTTGAACTTGATATCCAAAGTCCTGATGCTCGAGTTTGTTTAGGCTCCGCGCCAGCATCGTCGCACCGGCAACCAAGACAACCGACAATGTAGCCTGCACGATCAGCAGCCCTTGGCGTGTGAGAGAGGAACGATCGCTCGTACCGCGGCCCGACCCGTGCAAGGCTTCCGCGGGATCGGTACGTGTGGCAAACCATGCGGGAACCGCACCAAAAATGACTCCCGTTACCAGGGCCAATCCGAAGGAGAACGCCAGGACCCCGAAAGACGGCATGGGGCTGATCGGCAGGAAGTGTGCGCTGTGGAAGGCAAGCGTGAGCAGCAGGCGCGCCCCTGCCACGGCCACCAGAAGTCCCACAATGCCGCCGCCCATCGCGAGGAGGACGCTTTCCGTGAGAGCCTGCGAAATAATCTGCCGCGGTGTGGCGCCAAGGGCCAGGCGCAGTGCGGTTAGCCCGCGACGCGTTACCGCGCGAGCCAGCAGCAAGTTCGCGACATTGGCGCTGGCAATCAGCAGCACCAGGCCGCAAACGGAGAGCAGGATCTGAAGGCTGCGCCCGTACTCTTCCTTCATCTCGGCGACGCCGGCGCCTGCGGGGACGACGTTGATCACTTGCCTGGGAAGCATGCGGATCACGTCCTGCATCCAGTTGGCTGGATATTCTGAATCATGCTCCATCCATTGGCGCAGCACCCCAGTGAGGCGCGGAGCCATTCCGTTAATTGAAGCTCCCGGCCGCAAGCGGCCCATCGCACGCAGCCATGCGGGCACGGACTGGTGCAGCAGTTCGCCTTCGCCGTCAATCAAGGGCTCCTGCTGCACGGGGATCCAAATATCGGGAGGGTCACTGCGGAGCGTTTCGCCGAAGAAGCCGGGGGGAGCCACTCCGATTACGGTAAACGGATGGCCCTCCACAACGAAGGTCGAACCCACTACCGACGTATCGCCGGCATAGCTGGTCTGCCAGACACGATGGCTGAGTACAGCCACCGGCGGCGCACCTGGCCTGTCGTCGTCAGGGCTAAGCACTCGCCCACCGAAGGCGCGCACTCCAAGCATTGAGAAATAATTCCCGGTGACGTACTCCGAGCGCACAGGCCTGGCAGCCAATTCGCCTTCACGCCGCACGCTCTGGAGCGCACCGCCGGCCTGGAAAGCGGCCAACTCTTCAAATTCGGGTGTTTCCGCCTTCAGCCGTTCATACAGAGGAAACGAATACATTCCCCAGCGGTCCTGCGGTCCCCCTTCGACACAGCAATCGTCGCCATCGCCGACACGGTAGAGTCTCCCGGGATCAGACACCGGCAGGGAGCGCAGCATCACCGCATGAACCAACGTGAATATTGCCGTGGTTCCGCCGATTCCCAAAGCCAGGGTGAGTACGGCCGCACAGGTAAAAACAGGCGACCGCCGGAATTGTCGCACCGCGTAGCGAAGATTGCTGAACAGCTTCTGCATTACGGACCTCCCAATTCCCCTACGAAGATGAGTTGCCGCAGGTTCCGGTAGAATCGAGACCCCCTGCCCACTGCTCGGCAGTCAGGCACAATTCCACTTGACGCTGTCTCTTTTGACGCGTTGGGGATTAGTTTGTAAGCAGAGCTGCCCGGCCCGCGCCAACACTGATCGCCGCGCAGCCTCTCGTTGCTGCGGGACTAGGCGTGATTCTGCCCGCGTAACGGCGTACACACGGGCAATATAAGACTTGCGACAGACGGCGTTAGCGATGGCGTGATCCGCGGGGTGGCGCAGACCCGCCCACCATTAAGATCGGCGGACCTTCGGCCGCGGCGGGTCCGCGTCATGAGATTCAGGGCACCGGATCCGTTGCGAGGGGGAAGGGGTCTTGCCGCTAGTCGAACCGGAAGCTCGACCGCGGCCACGGGTCAGGAGAGGAAACGAGGCGGCGGTCGAAGGGGCGGGCGCAGCGGTTAAGAGCAGTGACAAGTGGCGAGTGACGAGTGACGAGCAAGGCGCCGCAGACATCAAACCGAAGGTGTGAAGAAATTGCAGGCCGCTGATTGACGCGGACAAACGCTGACGAAAGCACGTCTCTTATCTGCGTTGATCGGCGCTTATCTGCGACTGAAGTTGATTGTTTCACAGCTTCACCACGACGTCTGCGCCACCCACGGGACTGTGCCTTTTCTTTATGCAACCTTCGTTTCAATCGTGTGGATGCAGGCTGTCCAAATGAGCTGGGGGCTGACTGGAAATACCAATTGCAGTGGGCTGAGGCTCGCCCGATGCCGGCTGAGCTTCGGGCTCTTGTGCGAACGAACAAGGCACCTTCGCCGAACCATCTAGTTGGCTTGAGCGTAGTAGCCGCGGCGAACTCGGACTCTGTAGTTCCGGTTGCGCACGCGCACACGAATCTTGCGAAAAGATCCGTCACGCAGGTTATTCGAGGGTGAGTACCCAAGGAAGTACTGAGCGCGTAGCTCGTCGGCAATTTCCCGAAAGGCCACACCGGTGTCGCGCGCGTGGTTCACCCGAACCATCTGGCCCCCCGTCTCCCCCGACAACTTCTTCAAAACCGGATTGCCTCTAAAAGTCAGACCTTGCGCCCAATAAAATGAGTCGTCGCTGAGGGCCACGGAATAGATGATGACATCGGCCTTCTCCGCAGCTTCGAGCGCCCCGTTGGACGTCACCTTGCTGCCCTGATCTTCGCCGTCGGTGAGCATGATGAGCACCTTACGTCCCACATTACTCTTCATCAGCTCATTGGAGGCCAAGTAGAGAGCGTCGTAAAGGTGAGTGCCGCCGACACTCGGGCCCGCCGACGGCTCCGGTAGAAGCTTGTACCCGCCTTCATTAATCACTGTGCTGTCGATGGCGCGCGCAAGCAGGCGCTGTTCACTGGTGAAGTCCTGAAGCAGCTCAACCTCCACGTCGAATCGGAGGACAAAAGCCGAATCCTTGGGGCGCAGCACTTGTTGGATGAACGCCCGGGCTTGTTCTTGCTCGGTTGCCAACAGTTGCTCCTGGCTGGAGCTCGTGTCAATCATGATGCCAAGCGTCAGTGGGCTGTCTGTCTCGCGAGAAAAATAACCAATCTGTTGTGCGACGTCATCCTCGGTAAGCTTGAAATCTTCCTTATTGAGATTCGGGATCAAACGGCCTCTGTTGTCCTTGACGATCGCGTAGACGTTGACTACCACAGTTGAAACCTTCAAGGTCGCTTGCGGCAGCGAATTGATCTTCTTTTCCTGGTTTGGCGGCTGGGGTGCCGCCAGAACCGTGAGGCAGAAGCTTAACAACGGAGCCCATCGCATCGCGGCAAGGACTTTTGTGTGGTGCGTCAAGGCATGCTCCCTCCGAGCGTTGCCCGCGTCCAAACTGGTTGTTTGGGTCTCAGAGCCAAAGATTCCCGAAAAAGGGTCGGGGGCAAGCCTGTCCTGCAATTGAAGTGATGGTGCAAGAAGGCTTGCCCTCCATATCGGGCCGTCCAACGGTGCTTACTACCCACCCATCGCAACCGGGACGCGTTCGAGGAGTTGAGGTGCCTGAACGATGAACTGCCTCCCAGTCTTAGGTACTGAGTATTCGAGAGTCAAACCCAGGTCTGCCAGCCGCAGGGCACGGATTGAGTAGTTTCCTCCACTGCGGACAAGGATCAGTTCGCTACGGTCAAAAGTCTGGCGGTCGTAGGTCGCCTGGTTCAAGATCGTGTCTACGGGCTCGGTTCCTCGCCAGATGGTGACCATCCCCGTACTCGTGGCATGGTCGAGGGTGAACGAGTAGTCGCCGGGAGGCAGAACTGTGTGTCCCCACCGTGCTTCGAGGGACAAAGTGAATCTCCCGTGGTAAACCCCTTGTGCGCTTGCGAGGTTTGCAGTGAAGCAACCTGCCAAAAGCGCAAGGCCGAGAGGTGCAACTAGCTTGAAACTTCGATTCAGAGTCATAATGGTCCTCCATGTTTCAATGTGGCAGCGACGGCTGCGTCCTGCCCTGGCGGGGAACGGGTGTATCGCCCACGCACAGCCAGTTTCCCTGAGGTTAACTGCGACTTCAATGCACCAGAGGTGAACTTTTGTTGAACTTTGTATGAACAGGTAACTTGGTGAGAACAAAAGGGGAATTCCTGCGGGACGACGAGGAATCTCGCAAGTCCTTTGTTTCCAGGGAGAGATTCCTCGCAGGGTTTACCCTGAGCGGGCAGAGCGCGATCCTTCGCTGCGCTCAGGATGACAGCGAAGGGGTCGGAATGACAACGTTCACAAAGGTTTCTCAGTATCCTGCCAGAAGCCGCTGGAAGGGAGAGGCCAATCAACATGAAGATCATTCTCTTTGGGGCTACGGGTATGGTCGGGCAGGGTGTCTTGCGAGAATGCTTGCTCGATCGCGAGGTGGAAAGCGTCCTCACGATTGGCCGCAATGCGACGGGGCAACAGCACGAGAAGCTGCACGAAATCGTGCACAAGGACTTCTCCGATTTCTCCGCTATCGCGGGGAGCCTCTCGGGTTATGACGCGTGCTTCTTCTGTCTAGGTGTCTCCTCGGCAGGAATGACGGAGCAGGAATATCAACGCGTGACGTACGACATCACAATGGCGGCAGCGCAAACCTTGGTCAAGCTAAACCCAGACATGACGTTCCTCTATGTGTCGGGAGCGGGCACCGACAGCTCCGAGCGCGGTCGCGTGAGGTGGGCGCGCGTGAAGGGCAAGACCGAAAACGCACTGCTGCGGTTGCCCTTCAAGGCGGCGTATATGTTGCGTCCCGCCTATATCCAGCCGATGCACGGAATTCAGTCGAAGACGAGACTGTACCGAGCGCTCTACGCTGTGATGGCGCCGCTCTATCCCGTGTGGAAGGCCCTCTTGCCAAAGTACGTGACGACGACGGAACAGGTAGGCCGCGCGATGATCAAAATCGCCAAACTCGGCACCCCAAAACGTGTGCTCAAGAACCAGGACATCAACAGTATCGGATGCAGTAGGACCAAGGTGTCGGAATCGTCGGTCGGAAAGGCGGCAGTGTAGGGCCGCGGAAGCCTCAGGAGAGGTAGAACAGTGTGGCCCTTGGCCGCAACCAAAAGCAGATTCTTCGCTACGCTGCGCTCCGCTCAGAATGACATCTCCGCTTTCTTCGCCTGCCGCGAAGAAGTTGCACGCTAGTGCTACAGCCAAAACCCGACCGGACTATTGCATTCAGAGGCGCTCGGCTGTATGTTATCGGGCGGTCGAAAATGGAAAAGGGAAATTCCGCTTTACTTGGCTTCCGCCCGTCAAGACATCGGGTTTCTCAAGGGCCGGTGATCCCTGCATCGAGCCACTTGGCGTAGCTTGTTGGATTGAATCAGGGATTCGACATGTATCACCGCTACCACCTTCAGACGAGCCCCGCGCCCGAAATCGCGCCTTTCCCGAATCGCACACGGGTGAAAGTCAGCAAGCGTGGCTTGGCCATGCACCTGCTCAAAGGGCTGGTCCGCTATCGCCGAAACCCGGAAGTTGCACTGAGCCGGCCCTGCGTGTACGGCGTCTTCTCCGGGCCGGTGGGGGGATTCGCTCCCCGGAGCAACTCGTGCGTAGGATGCCTGCGCTGCACGATTGAGAACCCCGAGATGGTCCAGGTACAGCTAAATCCGGAACACCAGCATCTGGGCGACTCGTACTTCACACCCGAGCACGTGGACACGACTTGCTATGAAGCACGCACCGGGAGGGTACCCGTAAAGGGCGCGGGCTACCGAGGCCCCTTCGGAGGCGAAGGCTGGGACGGCATGTGGACCGACATGTCGGAGATCGTACGTCCCACACGCGACGGGATTCACGGTCGGGAGTTCATTTCGACAAGCGTGGATATTGGTCAGAAGCCACCCTTCCTTTCTCTTGACGAACAGGGGGTAACGACTGGGGAAAGCGTGCAGACTTTTTCCATTCCAATTCCGGTTTTCTTCGATGTGCCGCCGGCATCTATCCACTCCCGCAAATTCCTCGAGATCCTTGTGGAAGCAGCGCAAGAGGCAGGGACGCTGCTCGTCTTGCCGGCCAAGGTGCTCAGCAAATTCGCGTTTCAGGGACAGCAGATCGTTCCGCTGGTGGGCCGCGAGGACGCACAAACACTCCCCAAGCTCCGCTTCATGCCACGAATGATAGAGCTCGAGAGCGGGAACGAAGGGTTGCTAAAAGAAACTCGGGCTCGCTTCCCCGAGGTCACGATCTGCTTGCGCTACGAGCTTGCCTCGAAGGAGGAGCTATTAAGGCACTATCACTCGGGGTTCCGAGTGTTCCACCTGGTGGCCAATTATCATGGCCGGGGACGGAACGGGCGGTTCGTGCTGGACCTCATCCGGGAGGCGCACAAAACCTTTGTCGAGGCGTCGTGCCGGGATGAGGTGACGCTGCTGGGGAGCGGCGGGATCATCGCCGCCGAGCATGTTCCCAAAGCCATTATCTGCGGTCTGGATGCCGTCGCCCTTGACACACCGCTTTTGGCGGCCCTACAGGCGCAGTTTGTGGAGGAGTGCGCCGAGCGGGAGAAAAGCCGCTTCAAGCTACCTAGAAGGCTCGCCGTCGACTGGGGCGTCCAGCGCCTCAAGAACTTCCTGACTTCTTGGCGCGACCAATTGCTCGAAGTGCTGGGGGCGATGGGCTTGCGGGAAGTCCGCCGGCTCCGCGGTGAGATGGGGCGTGCCATGTTCCAGAAGGAGCTGGAGCGCGAAGCGTTTTCCGGGATCGAAGGCTATGGTAGTGGGTCAATTTGATGCTGTAGCGGGGAGTTTACCTCGCCAAATGGCGGCGTAAAGCCGCCTCTACATCAAATTGACCCACTACCAAGGCAATGGCCAATAGCATGAAGAGCACCGAGCAGCTCATCGTCGAGAAACATACCGCCTCTCTGCATCAAGGCTTTCACCTCTGGCCGGAGTTGAAGAACGGCAAGCTGCCTGCACTGGGCGACCACCGCTGGACGGCGGACTTGATTCTCTCCACCTGGGTGCAAGCCGAAACCGGGAAGCCGCCCAGCAACGGCCTGGAACACCGCGTGGGCAATTCCGGTGGCGGCTTCGACGTGCTGGATTTCAAATTCCTGCCTGAAGATCGGCGCCTGTCCAACGACGTGGCAGTTGATCTCTCCATCCCGCTCAATCGCCGACCCTACGATCGCCAGATCGAGATCCCTATCCCCTTCTATGGGGCGGGCATGTCCTTTGGCTCAATCAGCGAGCAGGTGATGTGCGCCAGAGCCAAAGCGGCCCAGGCATGGAAGACCTTCACGTGCACCGGTGAAGGAGGATACCCGGACTCGCTGCTCGCCTACAAGGACCACGTAATCACCCAAGTTGCCACCGGCATGTTCGGAGTGAGAGAGGAGACCATCCAGCGCGCGCCGATTGTCGAGTTCAAGTATGCCCAAGGGGCCAAGCCGGGCCTGGGCGGACACCTGTTGGGCGATAAGGTGACGTCCAGCGTTGCCAGCATGCGCGAGTCGCTTCCCTGGGTCAGCCTCTTTTCGCCCTTCCCATTTCACAGCGTCTATTCAGTGGAGGACCACAAGAAGCACGTGGATTGGATCAAGACCATCAACCCGGAAGCACTCATTTCCGTGAAGGTCTCGACGCCCACGGATATCGACATGGTAGCCGTGGGGAGTTATTACGCCGGGGCGCACATCGTGTACATTGACGGAAGCTATGGCGGGACTGGCGCGGCCCCGGAAATCGCTAAGAAGACCATCGCCATGCCCATTGAGTTTGCCATCCCCAAGGTCCATCGCTACCTGCTGCAAGAAGGCATTCGACAAGAGGTCGTGGTGATGGCCGGCGGTGGCATACGCACTGCTTATGATCTTGCCAAGGCAATTGCTTTGGGCGCCGATGGGGTCGTCCTGGGCACTTCCGAATTGGTGGCCTTGGGCTGCACCCGCTGTAGCAACTGCGAGCGCGGCCGCGGCTGTCCCTTTGGGCTCACCACCACCGATCCGGAGCTATCGCAGTTGGTCGAAATAGACTGGGGCGCCGAGCGGCTCGGCAACCTGTATCGGTCCTTCCAATGGCAACTCAGCGATCTGCTGCGCAGCCTGGGGCTCACGAGCATTCGCGATCTCGTGGGCAGAACTGATTTGCTCATCTATCGTGGTCGCGCGGGAGCGCGGTGATGATCTCACCAGAAACGATCGCCAAGATCCTCGCCTCCAGGAAGTCTCTCATCCCGGAAGGCGCTGGACATTTAACCCCGCGCAAAGCCGAGGCCGAAGGTGGCTGCGCCGTCATCGGAATTGCTTCGAGCGAGAGGATTCCGGGACGCCATCTGTTCCAAGCCTTGGAGCAAATGCGCAACCGAGGCAACGGCAAAGGAGGCGGCATCGCAGCCGTAGGGCTGGTACCCGAGGACTTGGGTGTCACTCGGGAGATTCTGGAAAACGACTACCTGCTCGCCATCGCTTATCTCGAGACGAGCGCAAGGTCGGAAGTCGAACGAAGCTGCATCGAGCCGACGTTTGAAATCCATCATGCCCAGGCCCTCCCCAGCACCAATGACTCGCGCATCCTCGAGAGGCTCGACGTCAAACCTCCGGAAGTTTTCCTGTACTTTGGGCGAGTGCGACCAGAAGCCATCGAAGGGTTCAAACAGAGGAATGGCCTGGAGGCGGCAGTGGCGCCGCCCACATCCCCGGAAAGCATTGAGGACGAAATCGTCTACCAGAACAGCTATCGCTTGAACCGTGCGTTTTACGCGTCTACTGGCGAGAAGCGCGCTTTCGTCCTATCGCACGGCAAAAACATGTTAGTGCTCAAGATGGTCGGTTACGGTGATGACGTGATCCGCTATTACCAATTGGAGAATACGCGCGCCCACGTCTGGATCGGCCACCATCGCTACCCCACCAAAGGCAAGGTTTGGCATCCGGGCGGTGCGCATCCCTTCGTCGGACTTCACGAAGCCCTGGTGCACAACGGCGACTTCGCCAACTATGCCTCGATCTGCGAGTACCTCGCGCAGCGGAACATCTACCCTCTCTTCCTGACGGATACGGAAGTTTCGGTCCTCCTCTTCGACCTTTTCCACAGGACGTACGCTTACCCACTGGAGTACGTCATCGAGTCTCTGGCGCCCACCACGGAGCGGGACTTCGCGCTGCTGCCTGAAGAAAGGCAGTCAATCTACCAGCGGTTACAAACCGTGCACATTCACGGCTCGCCGGATGGGCCCTGGTTCTTTCTTATCGCCCAATCTTCCCCGGCACAAGGCGAGTACCGCTTGATCGGGATCACCGACACCAGCATGCTGCGTCCGCAGGTTTTTGCCTTGCAGGAAGGTCCGGTCTCAGTCGGATTCGCAGCCTCGGAGAAGCAAGCCATCGACGCTGCTTTGGAGAGCCTTGCCCGGGAAGATCCGCGATTCTGGTTGCACGCCGATCGCTACTGGAACGCTCGTGGAGGTAGCCACACGGACGGCGGGGCGTTCATTTTCACCGTCCATGCCAACGGGAATGGCCATGCCAAGCTGCAATGCACGGACAAGTTCGGCAGGGCCGTCAGGTCTGGTGCGCAGCAGAAGCCGTACGATGGGCGTGCAACCGCTGTGCGGACCGATATGGCGCTGCCCGACGTTCCCGTTGATGAGCTGTTCGCCTGGGTTAAGGAGCAGTTGTCGGGGTGGGACTATGGAAACCTGCTCGCGTTTCTCAAGGCCCTGGAGCGCGCTGCCGACAGCGGCAATGACCGCAAGCGTGCCTTGGAAGCCGTCACGCTGCTGATGGACCGTCGCTACCCCACGGGCGCGATGCGGCGCAGCAGCTTGCTCTCGCTCTTCGATCAGAGCTTGGGAGTGATCGTCGAGTCTGTCCGCCGATCCCCTTCCGAAGCCTATGTCTTCGTGGACAATTGCAGTCCTGTGCCAAGTCCATCCGGGCAGGCGCAAACGGTTGTTCTAGACGCTCGCGGCTTTGCGGCAGAAGGTGAACGCTCGCTGGCCCGCAAAATCGTTTGGCTTTACCAGCGCGGCTTTCGAGATTTCATGCTGGCTCACGTCAAGGGGCATCGGTTTATCGCCAATGGCCTGGGCGCCGGCACTCAAGGCGTCCATATCGACGTCTACGGCTCCTCAGGAGACTATCTCGCCTCCGGCATCGACGGAGCGGAGGTGGTCGTTCACGGCGACGCCCAGGATCAACTGGCCCAAATCATGAAAGACGGCACGCTCGTCGTCTATGGCAGTGTCGGCCAGACGTTCCTCTATGCAGGCAAAGGTGGGCACGCATTCGTGCTGGGGAACGCAGCCGGGCGTCCCCTCATCAACGCCGTCGGAAGGCCCCGCGTAATCATCAATGGCACCTGCCTTGATTATTTGGCCGAGTCGTTCATGGCGGGCGACCCACTCGACGGCGGCGGCTTTGTTGTCCTCAACGGAATTGCCTTGAGTGACCAGGGGGAGGTCGTCGAACTGGATACTCCCTACCCCGGCGGCAACTTGTTTTCGCTCGCTTCCGGCGGAGCGATTTACATTCGCGACCCGCATGGGAAGGTTTCCGAGGAGCAACTCAACGGCGGCCAGTTTAGCCCGCTCGAAGAACATGACTGGGCGGTGATCCATCCCTTCCTGGAAGAAAATGCGCGGCTGTTTGGAATTCCCGTGGCGTGGCTGCTCGAGGTCGATGGAAAGCCTTCGCTTCCCTCCCAGGTGTACCGGAAAATTCATCCTCGGGCGATCGGCGCGCTTCAACCCGAGGAGGCCTGGGTGAAGATGCATGTGTGAGCCTGTGCCTGCGCGAGGTGTTGTCGATCCCCTCGGCTAAGCCATCCCTGTCCCTACCCATAATCTCGTTCAAATTGAAATCATTGATCCTATCGAGTGCCGTTGTTATACGGATTGTTTGTCATTTGTAGAGGAAGAAACCACCGCCTGTCATTCTGAGCGTTTATAGCCGAAAGCGGCTATCCGTGATGTCAGAAACGGGTACTGAAAGGGAGGATCGCTGGGAGCGTGGCAGGCCTCGGCAGGGGCCAACCGTGAGTAGCCGCAGGTTTGAACCTGCGGACAGCGAAGCCCACCCGACCGCCCAACCCCGACGGGGTTGACCCTACGAACGTTCGGCCCCTCCATGGCTGGGACGATCCCGCGGCTTCCCTTTCCGTAGGTTTCATCCCGCGTGGCGGGACTACTCGCGGTATGCCGCTTCGTGGCACTCGCGATGCGGCGACTGAACGACGGGCTCAGGGGGCGTTCGGGGGGCCCCAAGGCACGAAAAAACGCCAGGCGCTCCACGAAGCTAACTTGTTCAAACAAACCGAGTAATTCATCGGGTTTCTGGAGAGCCCGCCTTGCCGGACCGGTTGAGGGGGTCACTGCGGAACGAATAGGAAAGGTGTTTCCTGAATGCCCCTTATGTGAACAGCATTGGACCTAAGGGCGGTTCAGCGCCCAGGCATGTGAGAAGATGCACTAAAAACTGAAGACCATTTGAAAATCAATGCGGCGGTTCATCGCCTGGGACTGGCCACCTCCGCCGCCGCCGAAAACGCCACCCAGCGAGTTCGACTGGTCGAAGAGCCGCGAACCGACCACACCAACGGGTGAACCGAGATTTACGTTGTTCAGGACGTTGCGTGCATAGACGCTGAACGTGAGGTTGTAGCGTTTGGTCCCGGTATTCCCTGGACCAAAGATGCCGCCACCCCGTCCAGCACCGCCGCCCATTCCGCTGGGACCAAAGCCACCGGCGCCACCGCCACCACCTCCCCGGCCACCACCACCGCCACCTCTGCCTCCGCCGAACCCACCGCCACCGCCGGTGGACGCCTGTCTGCTAACTTCTTTCCCAAAGGCAAAGGTCTTGCTGAGGCGCAGGTTCAGGGTGAATTGTCCAGGACCGGTAAAGTAATTGGATGGGATGAGGGTTTGGCCGGCTTGCGGCGCAGTGTCGAAAGTGCCAAGGGATGTTGCCACGATATTGGAACCAGAGGCGCCGGCGGGGGCAAAGGCGGGCCGGGCGTTGAAAACTCCTGTCCCGAACAGATCCGGACCCACCGTAACGTTAAAGGGCGCCCCGGAGGCGGTGACCAGGAAAGGGCTTAGGCTAAAGCGATGCGGCAGATTCCAGGTGCCCGCCAGAAAGAGCCGGTTTCGAACGTCGAAGGACGCTCGCCCATAGCTCTCCAGAAGGTTGTACGGGTTCATGGCGACACTGGGATTGTTCCCCGTTGTGTCGGAATCAGCGTAGCTGAGCGTGTAATAGCCAAACAGCGAAAGTTTCGTGCTCAGACGCAGGTTGAAATTGGTAATCAGTTGGTTCTGGGTGAAGAGGCCAACGGAATCGTACTGATAGAGATCCCCGACGCTATTACCCAATGGCCGCAGACCGACCTCGGGGTCCCCCAGGGGAAACGTTCCTGGAAGGGGTGCGTTGATATCATTGAGTAGAAACTGATGAACTCCGTGGGAACGTAGATAGGTGACCGACACCGTCGCATTCTTTGAAACCTGTTGCTCGATACTCACCGCCGACTGCAAAACGTAAGGAGCTCGCAAATTGGGGGCGATCTGATAACTGGTGGGAAGGGAGCTGGAGAGGCTCGCCAGGGTGCTGAGGGGCGGAATGTCGGGGAAAAAGTTGGGCGACGGAATTTTTAACTGTTGTTGGTTGATGCCATTCAACCTTTCCGCTTCAAGCACGAGGTTGTACGGAAAGCGGTCGTAGAACACGCCAAAGCCCGCCCGCAAGACGGTCGCCGCCGGTCCCTTTTGCGCGCGATGGAGTCCCCAGGCAAAACCCACGCGCGGGGCAAAGTCAGAATGATCGTGGATGTCATTCTGCGTCTCCCAGCGCAGGCCCAGGCTAAGCGTCATGCTGGGGTGGAGTTGCCAGTCATCTTGCGCGAAGAGCCCCACGTCAAGCAGGTTGACGGTGGCGAGCGGGCGTCCGGCGACAATCAAAAACTGACTGGCCCCGCCCACCTCGCACCCGGTTCCCCCTCCCTCCGTACAGGCTTGGAGGGCTTGCTCCGCTGCCTGGTAGGCGTTGAGCGAGGGGAATGTGAACGTGCCGTTGAAGTTCGCGTCGGAAGTGTTCGAATCCTGCAAATCCCGCAAGCGGCCTCCTACAACCAAGGTGTGCTTGCCAAGAAAGAAGGAAGTCAGGTTTTGAAACTCGTAATGGTTCTGGGTATCGGAGGAGACCCCGCTTGCATTGCCGCCCCCCATGAAGGCCCCCAAAACAGAAATGGTGGGCTGAAGGATCTGGGCAGTCTGGTCAGTGTCGTCGTGGAGATATTGGAAGCGAAACTGGTTCAGCGTCTTGGCGCTGAACACCTGCGTGTCGCTCACCTGCACGGTATGTTCGAGGCCATGGGTGTTGTAGGCCTGCGTAGGGAGGTTGAGTTGCCCGATTCCGCCATTGCGCGTGTTGTTGTCAAAGAACTGGTAGCGAACCGTCAGGACGTTGTTGGCGCCCAATTGGTAGTCGAAGCGCGGACTAAGATTGGTGCGGGTGCTGGGACTCGCGACAGCCTGGCTCAGCGGTGTCTGGGTGAGCGTGGGGCTGAGAACAAAGGCGGAGACCACCGAGTTATCTTGAATGTCGCGGCGGAAGAACGTGAAGAAAAACGAGGCCTTCTTGCTGAGCGCATCCCCAACGCTCCCGTTGAAAAACTCCGAATGATAGCCCGGTTCCTGCGTCACGAGGGGGTTCCGCGAATTGAAAACTGAGTCATTCAGATTGCCTAGGACCTGGCCGTGCAACTGGCTCGCTCCTGGGCGGGTGGTGATTTCAATACGGCCATAGCCCAACTTGTCATATTCGGCGGAGAAAGGATTGTGGTTGATCCTGATTTCAAGAATATCCGCCTTGGGGGGAAGCTGCCCGGCCGTGAAGCCATCCACATAGATCTGGCCCCCATTGGGCCCCGCCGCCGGCCCCGCCAGCGCTTCCAGTTCGGACTGCAATTCATCGGGGTCATCCGAGAGTGCCTGCAGGTCCTCCCCCTTGATCACGAGGGAAGTGGCGCTCTCCTCTGGGGCGACGCTAACCTTCGTCGTTTGGTCCGAGACGGTGACTTGCTCCTTCTCCTCGGCGATTTGGAGCGTGATATCAAGCTTTCGGCCTTGGCCGGCGACAATTTCCACGCTCTGCTGCTCAAAAACAGCGAAGCCCTTGGCCTGAGCTCGCACCGCGTACTTGCCCGGCGCGAGTCCCCGGATCTCATAGCTCCCCTCGTTCGTCGCAACCCCGGAACTGGTTTGCCCGGAGGAAGAGACCGCCTCTACGCTGGCGCCCGGCACGGCGGCGCCGGAGGGATCTGACACTTGGCCACGAAGCGTGCCGGAAGGGATTTGGGCCAGCAACCGGCTCGGGGAAAATAACAGTAACGACAGCACCACGAGGGCTGCCACATGCAATCCAACGTTCCTAAGTCCCATCCCAACCCCTTTCCAGATGGTCGTCTTGCCATATATGGGCTGAGACGAAGCTGTCCACTTTAGAGTTTCAGTTCAAAACCGCTCTCTTGGAGATTCCGCAGCGCTGCTGGAGATTCCGGGCGAGTGGCCGCCCACTATCCGGGTAGCAGCACATTTCGGTATGCAAGTTACACAACCATAAGTGGATCGCTTCCGAGTGCGCCGCCCCGCGGGCGTCTGAGTCGGGCAGCGAGTTTGGAATCGTTCCTCGCAGTCTCATTTTCGCGCACCTCCGTCCCAAAAGCGGACAGCCACCGCCCGCGCAATTTCAGGTAGATTGCGCATTGTCAATAAGATACAGGCCATGTCGCTTGGCACCCTACGTGCTCTGTTCCCAGTGCAAGAGGAGCAGGAATCATGATGCACGACCTGCGCTACGCCTTGCGCATGCTGGAACGCAATCCCGGGTTCGCTCTAGTCGCGATCATTTCGATGGCTTTGGGGATTGGGGCCAACACGGCTATCTTCAGTCTGGCGGACTATGTTCTACTTCCGCGCTTGGCCGTGACTGACCCTTCGGCCATCATGGTGGTCCAGTCGCAATTCCGCGGCGAAAGCATCGGAAACATCTTCCAATACTCCGGTTTGTCCAACCCGGATTTCGAGGATTTCCAGAAGAAGAGCAATTCCTTCGCCGGTTTAACCGCCTCACAATACCTCCAGTTTGGCTTCGCCCCAGATCAAGCGGCGCAACCCCAGATGAAGTTCGGGGCGCTGGTGAGCGGCAATTTCTTTGACGTGTTGGGCGTGCGCCCGGACCTTGGGCGGAACTTCCGTCCCGACGAGGACAAAGTGCCGGGGCGTGATGCGGTGGTCGTCCTCAGCCACGTTCTTTGGGAAACCGAGTTTGCCTCGGACCCTGGCGTCGTGGGTCGAAGCATCTTCCTCAACAGCCTCCCCTTTACGGTGGTGGGTGTAGCACAGGAGTCGTTCACGGGGCCGAATGCCTGGATGCGCGCCGACCTGTATGTCCCCCTGGCGATGCAGCCCGCGCTGGCCGGCGGGTCCGGGCAGAATGAACTCGAAACGCGCGGACTTCGAGTGCTGACGGTCATGGGACGACTGAAGCCGGGAATCCGATTTGGGCAAGCCACCACCGAGACCAGGGTGATTGGCCAGCAACTCGCCCAGGCATACCCGAAGACGAACCGCACCTGCTCGTTGGTGGTTATGACCTACCGGCAATCCACGAAGATTGCGCCTGCCGTAACGCTTTTCCTTTTCCTGTCGGGGCTGGCCGGAGTGGTGCTGCTGATCGCTTGCGCGAACGTGATGAACCTCATGCTGAGCCGAGCCTCCGCCCGGGCGCGAGAGATCGCTGTGCGGCTGGCCATGGGAGCGGGGCGGGCCCGGCTGATCCGCCAACTGTTGACGGAGAGCCTGGTGATCTCCATCCTGGGTGGAGCGCTGGGGCTCCTTCTGGCGCAAGCGAGTGCGAATCGGTTTTCACAAATCCGCATCCCCATCGACGTTCCCCTCATGATCGATGTGAAACTCGACCCTCAAGTACTGCTGTTCGCGCTGTTGATTTCCGTGGCGAGCGCCGTCCTGTTTGGACTGGCTCCAGCGCTGCAAAGCACCCGGGCTAACTTGGTTCCCGCCTTAAAGGCCGGAGGGGCTGCTCCCGGCAAGCGGGGCCGATTCCTGGGAAGGAACGCGCTGGTGATGGCGCAGGTGGCGGGTTCGCTCCTGTTGCTGGTGGTCGCAACCCAAGCATATCGCGGGGCGGGGAACCTTCTCTCCTCCCCGGCCGGCTTCCGTACGGACCACATTCTCATGGCCAGCTTTAACCCCACTCTGGCTCGGGACTCGACGGAGCAAGCGAACGAATTCTACCGGCGATTGCAGGAGCGGGCGCGTACTCTGCCGGGTGTGAAGTCGGCAGCTCTGGCACAGGCAATGCCCATAGTCCCGGCGTCACCTGCGATCCGGGTCATCCCCGAGGGTGTCCAATTGCCCACCGGAACCGAGGCGGTCAGTGTGTTTTCGAACACCGTCAGCGACGGCTACTTCCGCACCCTCGGCGTGCCCCTGGTGGAGGGCCGCGAATTTGCAGTGACGGATCGGGCGGATTCCGCGCCCGTGGTGATCGTCAACGAGCTGTTCGCCCACAAGTACTATCCGAATCAAGACGCGATCGGAAAACGGCTGCGATTGAATAGCGCGGAGGGACCGTTCGCCGAGATCGTCGGGGTAGCGAAGCAGGGTAAGTACTTTTTCCCGATCGAACCGCCGATGGAATACCTTTACCTGCCGCTGGCTCAGAACCCCACCGCAGCGATGACCCTGATGCTCGAAACCGAGGGACCTTCGGCCGGATTGGCCGGGCCGCTGCGCGACCTGGTGCGATCGCTGGACTCGCGCCAGCCGATTTATGGCGTCCGGACCATGGAGGAATTCTTCGACGTGCGCGCCCATAAGACGCTCGGTCTGTTTGTCGAAGCCATGGCCGGGCTCGGGGTGCTGGGACTGGTGCTGGCTTTGGTCGGGCTCTATGGGTTGATGACCTACTCCGTAAGCTTGCGGCAGCGCGAGATCGGAATCCGCATGGCAGTGGGGGCGGACCCAGCCGCCGTGGTCGGGATGGTGCTGAAGCAGGGGATGATTTTGGCCGGCAGTGGAGTCGTCATCGGCTTGGCCCTGAGTCTTGCCGCGGCTAAACCCATAGCCGCGTTGGCGGAAGGGCACGGTTTCAATTTGCCTCTCGTCGCGCTGGTCACCATCGCCCTTCTGGCCATGGCCGCTCTGGGCGCGTATATCCCCGCACGCCGGGCCTCGCGGGTCGATCCCAACACCGTCCTGCGGCAGGAGTAGGCTCGAACGCCGAGCCAAGCCCATTTGGAACTCACAGGGTCGTGAACACGAAATAGTCCGGGAACTTCGCCCCACTGTGCCACTGCCCGCGCTGGTCAAAGATTCGCTTCGCGGATTCTTCGTCTTTGAACTCAATCACATCGATCCACGGGCGCTGCTTCGTTCCCTTGAAGTGTTTCCACCACACCTGCCCTTCCACCGGCACCATTTTGGCTCCCAGGCGGACCTCCGTTCCCGGCGTCTCTGAAACAACCTCGATTCCGGAATTGCGCAGCATCGCCGGTAGGCTTTCGAGCGCGCTGGGTAAGTCCTACGCCAGCCTTGCCTGCTGAAGCGGCCGGGTGAGATCACCAGGGCGATCCATAACTTTTCTGAAATTATCCATAAAGCTGGGTTGAGTTAGGGCATGCCTTGGCGATGCTAGCAGCAGGAGTGTGACGCCGAAGACCCACACAATGAACGGCAGGCGGATGAATAAAGGGCTGATCTTTAACGTTGAATAGAAGGCTGACATGATGTTTTTCCATAGCGATAGACGTTGAGCATCTTGTAAGGCAGCCACCATGACTCGAAGAGTTCGATAACCTCTCATTTTTCCTGCTGCTGAACACATCCGCTCGGAATAATCAAAGCTCTTGCTGAGCTCATCGGCGCCTATGGAAACCAGGGTGAACAGCAGCAGCACGCAGAAAGGGCAGAGGTGCGGGGCGAGAAGTCGTGATTTCTCCTGGGCTCCCACATGCCGATGTTACGTCCGGGATAAAGACCGCGTCAATCGGGAGTAAGACCCCCGCATTGGTCTCTTCCCACCAGGTCCTGACCCTCGGCGAGTCTGCATCGCGGTAGAGCCCGCATAGCGCTAAGGGTGAGAAATCCAAGAACCTGAAATCGTAAGTTGAACGCAAAGGAATTAGCGCAAATCTGTAATATTTAAGGGATAACCCGTACGATTTCAGTAAGTTACATTGCACGAGTCCAACTTGCGCGAGGTTTGATTTTCACAAGACAGCTCATTGTCACGACACTACTTAGGCAGTTTTGAGTTTTTGAACTTCTGAATTCGGGTAGAAGTCGCCCGGCGGATCAGCAAAGGGAGAATCCAGGCTCATACGAGTTAGGTCGAGTGCCGATAGACATAAAGAGATTCTATGTCCATGAGTCAAAAGGGCGCAGCCATGTCCGTTCGTATGATGAAGATAATTTGGCTGCCCCTCTGTTCATTCCTGGTGCTCGGAATGCCACCCCAGACCTGGGCGCAGACCGACCTTTCGCAAGCCAGCCTCGAGCAACTGATGAGTATCGAGGTGACGAGTGTTTCCAAGAAGGAACAGAAGTTGTCTCGGGTGGCGGCGGCGATTTCTGTAATCACCCAGGAGGACATCCGCCGGTCGGGTGCCAGGAATATCCCGGACCTTCTACGCATGGTGCCGGGCATGGACGTGGCGCAGGTGGACGCGAACACCTGGGCGGTCAGTGCCCGGGGGTTCAACGACCTCTATGCCAACAAACTGCTGGTGATGATCGATGGCCGCAGTGTCTACGACCCCGCCTTCGGAGGTGTCCTCTGGGACTTGCAGGACGTGCCGCTCGAAGACATCGATCGCATCGAGGTGATTCGCGGTCCGGGCGCCACGATCTGGGGCGCCAACGCGATGAATGGCGTCATCAATATCATCCTGAAACGCGCCAAGTCCACTCAAGGCAGCCTGCTTAAGGCAGGAAGCGGGTCCAGCACCACCGCTCAGGGGCTCGTCCAATACGGAGGAAAGCTTCGTGGCCACGGTTTCTTTCGGGCCTTTGGGAAGTATTCAAACGACAGCAGCTTGACTTTCCCCTCCGGCGACCGTGCGGCGGACGGCTGGCACATGTCGCACGGAGGCTTCCGATCTGATTGGGACCTGACGGGGAAAGACTCTCTCACCGTGGAAGGAGACTTCTACAACAGTGACGAAGGCGAAACTCTAACCACCTTCCTGTCACTTACCCCTCCCTTCGGAGCGACTTTCAACGAGCGCATTTTTGCTCGGGGCGGGAACATTCTGGGACGTTGGGACCATAGGTTTTCAGACCGATCCGAGACGGCGCTCCAGATGTATTACGACGGTGGGCGCCGTCAGCAGTACGGCCTTCACGAGGATCGTGACACTTTGGATTTCGACTTCAAACATCATTTGGCTGTCGGGTCCCGCCAGGACCTGGTGTGGGGGTTCGGCTACCGGCGCGATTCATTTTACGTGCGACCGGGCTACTCGATCTCCATGATCCCTCCCGCCAGCGACGATCAGCTCCTCAATTCTTTCGTCCAGGACGAAGTCCGCCTCTCAGATTCCCTTTGGCTGACGCTCGGTTCGAAATTTGAGCACAATGCTTACACGGGCTTCGAGTATGAACCCGGCGTACGCCTACTGTGGTCCCCCAGCAACCGCCAAGCCGCCTGGGCGGCGATATCCCGCGCCATCCGGCAACCTACTCTCGAGGATGTCGCAGTCCGTTACAACGAGGCGGCGTTTCCTGGCCCCGACGGACTTGTCTCCCTCGTGAGTGCGTTCGGCAATCCCAACTTTAAATCCGAAGAGCTTCTGGCTTATGAAGCAGGATATCGGGCCCAGGCAAACCGCCGCATTTCCGGCGACCTCTCCGCCTTTTACAATGTCTATGATCACCTCCGGACCTATGAGCCTGGTGAACCCTTCCTCGAATCGAGTCCCTCTCCTCTGCACCTGGTAATTCCTCAAGTGACCATGAACAAGATGCACGGCAGTACTTACGGCGCGGAAGTCAGTTCGACCTTGAGTGTGTCGAGGTGGTGGAAGGTGAGTCCCGGATATGCGTGGCTCAAGATGAACCTACACACTGAGCCGGGGAGCCTGGATACAAATTCTCCGCAGGCCGTGGGCATGTCCCCACGACATCAGTTTCAAATCCGCTCCCGCATTGATCTGCCCCAGCATTTTGAGTTTGACAGCGGTCTCTACTACGTCGGGCGCCTCAGCGCTCTGGGTGTTTCAAACCACGCGCGCGTCGATGCACGCCTTGGCTGGCGCCCTGCCCGCTCCTGGGAGCTGAGTGTTGTAGGCCAAAACCTCCTCGAGCCTCGGCACCTGGAGTTTGTCGATTACAACGGCGTCCTCCAATCCACTCAGATTCCGCGGAGCGTCTTTGGAGAGATTCGTTGGTGGTTCAAGGAGGATTCGCCCTGAAGAGGGTTGTTATGGACATAAACACATGCCAGAAAGGCTGCCCGGTTCGCCCAAGGGACAGAATCTGGGGATACCTTTGTGCATTTCTTGTATTCGGACTCCCCACCGGGGCCAGGGCGCAGACCGACCTTTCGCAAGCCAGCCTCGAGCAACTGATGAACATCGAGGTGACGAGTGTTTCCAAGAAGGAACAGAAGTTAGCCCGGGTGGCAGCGGCGATTTTCGTAATCACGCAGGAAGACATTCGCCGATCGGGCGCCAGGAATATCCCGGACCTTCTACGCATGGTGCCGGGCATGGACGTGGCGCAGGTGGACGGGAACACCTGGGCGATCAGTGCCCGCGGTTTCAACGATAACTTGGCCAACAAACTATTGGTGATGATTGATGGCCGCAGTGTCTACGAACCGACATTTGGAGGTGTCTTCTGGGACTTGCGGGATGTGCCGCTTGAAGACATCGATCGCATCGAAGTGATTCGCGGCCCGGGCGCCACCGTTTGGGGCGCCAACGCGATGAATGGCGTCATCAATATCATCCTGAAGAGCGCCAAGTCTACTCAAGGCAGCCTAGTTAAGGCAGGAAGCGGGTCCATCACCACCGCTCAGGGGCTCGTCCAATACGGCGGTAAGCTTCGTGGCCACGGTTTCTTTCGTGCCTTCGGGCAATATCTCAATAACAGCAGCCTGGTTCTCCCCTCCGGCGCCCGTGCGGCGGACGGCTGGCACATGTCGCATGAAGGCTTCCGGTCTGATTGGGACCTGACGGGGAAAGACGCTCTGACGGTGGAAGGCGACTTTTACAGAAGTAACGAAGGAGACACAGTCGATAGCTTTGTATCACTTGCTCCGCCCTTTCAAGCCGTCTTCAACGAGTTGGTTTCCGCCCAGGGCGGAAGTATCTTGGGGCGCTGGGGCCATAAGTTCTCGGACAGGTCGGATGCGTCGGTGCAGATCTACTACGACGGAGTGCGCGGCACACAGTACGGCGGGCATGAGGATCGCGACACCTTTGATCTCGACTTCAAATACCATCTGGCGGTCGGCTCTCGACAGGACTTGGTGTGGGGACTCGGCTACCGGCGCGATTCACTTTACGTGCGACCGGGCTACTCGATCGCCATGATCCCTGCGGGAAGGTCTGATGACTTATTCAGCTCTTTCGTTCAGGATGAAATTCGCCTCTCGAACCCCCTCTGGCTGACGCTCGGTTCAAAGTTCGAGCACAATAGTTACACGGGCTTCGAGTATGAACCCGGCGCACGCCTACTGTGGTCCCCCAGCAACCGCCAGGCCGCCTGGGCAGCGATATCCCGTGCCATCCGGCAGCCTACCCTTGAGGATATTGCTCTCCGGTTCAACGAAACGGCAATGCCTGGTCCCGATGGGGTTCCTACCTTGGTGAGTGTGTTCGGTAATCCTCACTTCCAGTCTGAAGAACTTCTTGCCTATGAGGTGGGGTATCGTGCCCAGGCAAGCCGCCGTGTCTCCGCGGACTTCTCGGCCTTTTATAACATCTATGATCGCCTCCGGACCTATGAGCCTGTTGAACCCTTCCTCGAATCGAGCCCCCCTCCCCTGCACCTGGTAATTCCTCAAGTGACCATGAACAAGATGCACGGCAGTACTTACGGCGCGGAAGTCAGTTCGACCTTGAGTGTGTCGAGGTGGTGGAAGGTGAGTCCTGGATATGCGTGGCTCAAGATGAACCTACACGCTGACCCGGGGAGCCTGGACACAAATTCTCCGCTGGCCGTGGGCAATTCCCCGCGACATCAGTTTCAAATCCGCTCCAGCATTGATCTGCCCCAGCATTTTGAGTTTGACAGCGGACTCTACTACGTCGGGCGCCTCAGCGCCCTGGGTGTTTCAGACCACGCGCGCGTTGATGCACGCCTTGGCTGGCGCCCTGCCCGCTCCTGGGAGCTGAGTGTGGTGGGCCAGAACCTCCTCCAGCCTCGGCACATCGAGTTCGCTGACGAGACCCTGATCATATCAACCCAGATCCAGCGAAGCGTCTTTGGAGAGATTCGTTGGTGGTTTGGAGGGCGTTCGCCATGAGGAAGGTCAAAGAACAGGAGAAAGAAGCCTTTCTCCCAGGTGGCGCTGCAAACACGCCCGGTTGAAACCGGCTTTAAACAGTCCCGATGGCGGATTCGATGACTCGATTGTCAAAATCGGTGTTCGGCAACAGGACAGGAACTACGATTCCCGCGTACGAGTTGCGCAGTTTGGCGCGATCCGCTCCCGGGCTATTCAAGATTGAAATCGCGGACGGGTCGCATCGCGGTTGAAGCGACCACGCGTTTGCGCGGTAATTTCATGGCAGCACTAAGCAACGAGGCTCGCTCCGGCAACACGGAAACGGCAGCCCAGCCCAGCGCTGGCGGAGGGATTTCCTTCCACCGGTGGGTGGGGCCTCGCGGGCGTTTTCCGGGTGTCGTCTTCGTCCTTATAGGCCTGGCCGGAATAGGCAATTTGGGTGCTGTCTCGGCAAGTGCCCAGGGGCCCGGCGAGTATCAGGTCAAGGCCGCATTCCTGTACAACTTCACAAAATTCATCGAGTGGCCCGCTGGAATTTCCAGAGGTAACGGAGACTCCCTGATGGTGTGCGTTATGGGCGAGGATCCTTTCGACCACGCTCTCGAAGAGGTGGTGAAAGGGAAGAACCTTAATGGCAAGGCGTTTGAGGTTCGGCACGTTTCGAACGTTCAAGAGGCAAGGAGTTGCCAGGTCCTTTTTGTTAGTTCGTCGGAACGGAGGAAGGTACGTTCTATCCTGGAGGGTTTGAAAGGAGCCAGCGTGCTTACCGTGGGCGACACCCCGGGTGATGCCAAACAGGGGTGCATCATCGATTTTCTCATCGAAGACAGCAAGGTGCGGTTTGAGATCAATGTGGGCGCGGCCGACCTGGCAAATCTAAAGGTCAGCTCGAAACTCTTGAGTCTGGCGAAGGTTGTGTGGGAGTGATGCAGCGCGGTATGAATCATCTATTGACGAGTTGGCACGACCGGTCGGTGTGGCTGAAAAGGCTAGGCTCGAACATCTCGACCCGGATTTCAGGCCTCCTAAACGAGACTCGCGATGTTGGCAGCGACAGGCGTGACCCCAAGGTTTCGCGGGGATCTAAGGGGAGGCCCAACAGCGGTCGCTCGTTCAATGCGGGAAGGCCGACGGCAGGTTGTAAATAAGCGATGTTCAAGAACTTGAATTCTTCCCTGCAGCGCAAGCTCCAAGTCATCATCATGGTGACGGTCGGGGCCGCATTGATTCTGGCCTGCGCTGCATTCCTCGCGTATGACCTTGTCGCCTTCGGAGGCTCGATGCGGCGGGACCTTGAAACTCTCGCGGAGATCCTCGGGTCGAACAGCACTGCGGCGCTGACCTTCGGCGATCAGAAGGCGGCCAGGGAGCTCCTCTCGGCACTAAAGGCCAAGCCGCACATCCTGACCGCTTGCATCTATTCGACCGACGGCAAGCCCTTCGCCATCTATCGACGGGCCGACCTGAGCTCACCATTTGTGGTGCCCCCGCCCGAACCCGGCGGGAGCAGGTTGACCTCTGACCGTCTGATCCTCTTTCATCGCATTATGCTCTACGATCAGCTCGTCGGAACCGTTTACCTCGAGTCGGACTTGAAGGAAATCCAAGCGCGCCTCACGCGATTTGCCGGCATTGTGGCGATCGTTCTGCTTGGTACTTCACTGTTCGCGTTCCTGCTTTCCTCCAAACTGCAGGGGGTGATCTCAAAGCCCATCTTGCAGCTTGCCCACACCGCGCGGATGGTCTCAATCGAGAAGGACTATACCGTCCGTGTCGTCAAGCAGAGCGACGACGAGGTGGGGCGGTTGATCGACGGATTCAATGAAATGCTGGCTCAGATCCAGGGGCGAGATCAAGAGCTTCAGAGACATCGGGAGAATCTGGAAGAACAGGTTATGGCGCGCACCGCCGAGCTGACTCACATAAACGCCCAATTGGTCGAAGCCAGAGATAGGGCGGAGGCTGCCAACCGCGCCAAAAGCGAGTTCTTGGCCAACATGAGCCACGAGATCCGGACTCCCATGAATGGAGTGATCGGCATGACGGAACTCGCGCTGGACACCGAGCTCACTCATGAGCAGCGCGAGTACCTCAATTGGGTCAAGGTCTCCGCCGAGTCGTTGATGGGGGTCATTAACGATATTCTCGACTTTTCCAAGATCGAAGCCAGGAAACTCGATCTGGACCAGATCGTCTTTAACATAGAAAACTGTCTGGATGACACGCTCAAGTCTCTCGCGGTGCGGGCGCACCAGAAAGGATTGGAGCTGGTCAGCCGCATCCCACCAGGCATCCCCGTCTATCTGACGGGGGACCCCGCTCGCCTGCGGCAAATCATGGTCAATTTGATCGGCAACGCCATCAAGTTTACTGAGCATGGCGAGGTGCTGGCCAGTGTCGAGGAGGAGTCCCGTGAGGAAACTATACAGAACGTCATAAATAATTGCGCATCGTGAGAAAGTGTGGTTTCATGGAGTCATGAAACCACTTACCATCGCCGATGCGGCCACCATGGTTCTGGGACTCCAAGACGAGATTCGTC
>Ga0181530_10001802_pt1 | contig 26395 bp, 22 predicted proteins | sample PEATcosm2014_Bin_42_FD_119769 | JGI IMG/M metagenome (GOLD analysis project Ga0181530, IMG submission 119769) | Peatland microbial communities from MTU Mesocosm Facility, Houghton, MI, USA - PEATcosm2014_Bin10_60_metaG | ecosystem: Environmental > Terrestrial > Soil > Wetlands > Peat | place... | reverse complement strand
CGAAGCGGGGTCGCCGGTAAAGATATTTCCGAAGTTTCCCTGCATATCGATAAAGAGATCCTTGTTAGCAAGCGTCACCAGCGCATCGCCGATCGAGGCATCGCCGTGCGGATGGTACCGCATGCATTGGCCCACGACGTTCGCTACTTTGTGGAACTTGCCGTCATCCATCTCGTAAAGCGTATGCAGGATACGCCGTTGAACAGGCTTGAGCCCGTCGTCGAGGTGCGGGATGGCGCGATCCTTGATGACATAGGAGGCGTATTCAAGAAAATTGGTATCGTAAAGGCTTTTGATGAACGCCATCAGATAAGGTGCTCCATGATATACTCGCGCCGTTCGGGCGTATTTTTTCCCATGTAAAACTCAAGAGTTTGGGGGATGAATTTGACCGACTTCACATTGACCTCGACCAGCCGTATATCCTCGCCGATAAAACGGCCGAATTCCGATGGCGATATCTCGCCGAGCCCTTTGAATCGCGTCACCTCGGGATCAGAGAGTGCCTTCACCGCCGCGTCACGCTCGCGTTCGCTGTAACAGTAACGGGTCTCCTTCTTATTCCGGACGCGGAAAAGCGGAGTTTCGAGAATGTAAATATGTCCCGCCACCACCAATTCCTCGAAGTAGGTGAGGTAGAAAGTCATGAGCAGGTTGCGGATATGGAAGCCGTCCACATCGGCGTCGGTGGCAAGCACTACGCGGTTGTAGCGCAGGCTCTCGATATCCTCCTCGATACCGAGCGCCATCATCATGTTGTAAAGTTCTTCATTCTGGTAAATGGCCGCGCGGGTGCGGCCGAACACGTTGAGCGGCTTGCCCTTGAGGGTGAAGATCGCCTGCGTAAACACGTCGCGCGACGAAATGAGGGAGCCGCCCGCCGATTGCCCTTCGGTGATGAAGATTGTCGAATCGCCGCCCTTGTTACCGTCTTGAAGATGGTACTTGCAGTCTTTCAGGTTCGGGATCTTGATCTCGATCTTTTTCGCCGCCTCCTTGGCCTCCTTCTTCACGGCATTGAGTTCGGTACGCAACTTCTCGTTCTGGGTAATCTTCGATTCGAGAAGTTTTGCCGCCTCGCCGTTCTTGTGCAAGAAATCGACGACGCCGGATTTTACTTCCGAAATGATCCATCCCCGAATTTCAACATTGCCAAGCTTATTCTTGGTCTGCGATTCGAACACCGGGTTCTTGAGCTTGATTGCGATTGCGCCCGCGATACCCTCGCGCACATCAATACCATTGTAATTCTGCTTGAAAAACTCGTTCACCCCTTTCAGGAACCCTTCGCGGAAGGCGCTGAGATGGCTGCCGCCGTCACCCGTGTACTGACCATTAACGAATGAGAAATAAGTTTCGCCGTAGGAGCCGGTATGGGTAAAGGCGCATTCGATCTGCTTCTGCCGGAAATAGGCGGCCCCGTAGACCGTCTGCTCCCCTACTTCCGCCTGCAAGAGGTCGAGAAGTCCGTTTTTCGACTCGATCTTCTCCTTGTCGTAAAAGAGTTTGAGACCGGCATTGAGATACGCATAGTTCCAGAGCCGTTTTTCGACGTACTCATGATTGAACCGGAAATCGCCGAAAATTTCCGCATCCGGCTCGAACTCAACATAGGTGCCGTCCGGCTCCTTGGAAGACCCTTTTTTCTTCGACTTGAACGCGCCACGCTCGAATGTCGCCTCGAAATATTCGCCGTTGCGGTAGGAAACCACGAGGAAACGGCTCGACAGAGCGTTCACCGCCTTGGTGCCGACCCCATTGAGCCCTACGCTGAACTGGAACACGTCGTCATTGTATTTCGCTCCGGTGTTGATCGTCGAAACGCAGTCGATCACCTTTCCAAGAGGAATACCCCTGCCGTAGTCACGCACTGACGCAGTGTTGTTTTCGACGGCGACATCAATCTTCCTGCCGAACCCCATGATGAACTCATCGACCGCATTGTCGATAACCTCCTTGAGGAGGATGTAGATGCCGTCGTCGGGGTTCGAACCATCCCCCATCCTCCCAATGTACATCCCGGTGCGAAGCCGGATGTGTTCCAACGAGGAGAGGGTTTTTATTTTGCTTTCATCGTAGATCGGAATATTGATTCGCGTGGCCATTGACATCCATCTTAATTGAGAGTAACAACCTTGAGATGCCAGCTACTTCATAGAGATTTTGGGGGTTGCCGAGTATTTAAAATACAACGGGTTGACCACCCCATAAAGCCCCTCCCGGAAATCGCGCCTTCAGGCACACTACCCGATGCCGGAAAATGTACTAAAAAATTGATCGGAGGCGGTTCACGAGCGTACGCCGGCATCGGCTGCTTGCCACCGATGGAATTTGAAGCTATTTTATCAAATGGAAAACACATGAAGAAATTTGGTCAGATTAACCTGAAAATCTCAGGAAGGTCTCCAGCGCAAGAAACACTTTTCAGTCAGGACTAAAGGCAAAATGTACGAAATCTCCGTCGAATCCACCTTCTCTGCCGCGCACCGGCTGAGAAACTATCAGGGGCCCTGCGAAAAACTCCATGGCCACAACTGGCTTGTCCGCGTAAAGGTGCAATGCGAAACTCTTGATGTCGCGGGTCTGGGCATAGACTTCCGGGTGCTTAAAGTGCATCTGCGCACCATTCTGGACCTGTTCGATCACAGCGACCTTAACCTTGTTCTCGATCCGCTCGGCATCAATCCCTCGTCCGAAAACATTGCCCGGTATATTTACGAAAAGCTGGAAGACGCACTCTCGGATTGGAACGGGAAAGTGGCGCGGGTCGAGGTGTACGAAACGCCGGGCAGCTGCGCCGCCTATTGCCGGCAGGAGCCAGCGTGAAAGTCTGCGAGATTTTCAAGAGCCTCCAGGGGGAATCGACCCATGGGGGAAAGATATGCTCTTTTGTCAGGCTTTCAGGCTGCAACCTGCTGTGTAGTTACTGCGATACGGAGTACGCGCGGACAGAAGTGGAGACATGGTCAATCGAGGAGATCGTCAGCGAAGTGCGGACCCACCGGACCAGGTTGGTCGAGGTCACCGGGGGCGAGCCCTTGCTTCAGCCGGAAACGCCGGTTCTCTGCAAAAGGTTTCTTGAACTCGGGTATACCGTTCTCGTGGAAACAAACGGGACCATGGATATCGCCGCAATTCAGCCTCCCATCATCAGGATTGTCGATTGCAAATGCCCGTCGAGCGGACACGAGGGATCATTCCTTGAAAAAAATTTCAGCCGACTGGCCCCTGCCGATGAGTGCAAGTTTGTCATCTCGGACAAGGCCGATTTTTATTGGGCGCTCGATGTCGTCCGCCGCGAGACCCTCCACGAAATCGTCCCCGTGCTTTTTTCGCCGAACATGACGCTGCTGCCGCCTCAAGAACTGGCGAAATGGATCATAGAAGAGAACGCGCCAGTGCGGCTGGGAGTCCAGCTGCATAAGCTCCTCTGGGGCGATCGGCGAGGGGTATAACGATAAAAATGACGCATGATTGCATTGTTCTCCTCAGCGGAGGCATCGATTCCGCGACCTGCGCGGCAATTGCTCGGCACGAAGGTTACACGCTCTATGCGATGAGCTTTTCCTATGGGCAGCGGCACAAGATAGAACTCGCCGCAGCGAAACGGATTGCCGATTCGGTCGGCGTCAGCGAACATCGGATTGTTGAGATCGACCTCCGCGCCTTCGGCGGCAGCTCTCTCACCTCACCGCTTGCGGTTCCAAAGAACCGCGACCTCTCCGCAACAACGGGCATCCCCACGACTTACGTGCCCGCGCGCAACACCATCTTTCTCTCCTTCGCCCTTGGCTGGGCCGAAGCGCTCGGGATCAACAATCTCTTTATCGGCGTAAACGCGATCGACTACTCCGGCTATCCCGATTGCAGGCCCGAATTCATCCGCGCCTACGAGCGCATGGCCAACCTCGCCACCCGGGCGGCCATCGAAGGCAAACGCCTGACCATTCACACGCCGCTCATTAACTTGACCAAGGCGGAAATCATCCGGAGAGGCGTTTCTCTCGGACTCGACTACGGCCTTACCCACTCCTGCTATGATCCGACGCCTTCGGGCCTCGCCTGCGGCGCCTGCGACAGTTGCCTGATCCGGAAGAAGGGCTTTATTGAAACGGGAATTGAGGATCCGACGAAATACGGTACTTGACAATAATAAAATATAGCGCACAAATAACGATTTTATTTTCCGATTCAACCGGCGCGCTTCCTACCAGCCCTGGACCGAATTCTGAAGGATCAGCTGAACCAGTTGTTGTATCGCTCTTGTTTTGCCCGTCTGTTCGTTCTCTGTTTGTAGGTTGTAAACTCCTTCACCGGTTATAGTTCCCTTGTAAATCGCCGTTTCCTTTTTATTGTCCATAAATTCGACCGCGGCGGTGATCCGGACAACGTACTGCTGTACGCTGACCTGGCGGGTGTCGGCGGCGCTGAAGGTGTATGGCACATTCGCGTAGGTGGTTACCGTTCCGGAAATCGTGGCGTTGCCGTCATGTTGTACGACCTTGAGAAGGTTGCCGGACACGATTTGCGTGGAGAGAGCGCTCGTGATTGCGTCCGCCACGTCGGATTCGAGCGACTGGTTGGCAAAGAGCGGGATCTCCACGGTTTTCAAATAGCTGGGAAGCGAGGAACCGGAGAAGGTATATATGCCGCATCCTCCGGCGCAAAGCAGGACGCAAATACCCGCAAATAACTTTCGAATCATGGACTATACCTCGTCAAAAGGCACATAGGTCACGGCAGATGCGGCTGCGCTGTCATTGCCTTCGGTGAAAAAGCATTTGATGCCGTCGAGCGCGGCGGTTTTATCATTAAACGTCAGGAACTCTCCGTCCAGCGACCGGGTAAAGTGTTTCCCATACCCCTTAGTAACAATGCGATTGTCGAGAACCAGGAGCGCGCCTCGATCGGTTGTGGAGCGGATAAGCCGCCCGCACCCCTGCCGGAAGCGGATGACCGCTTCCGGCACCGCGTACGACATGAAGGATTCCCCATGGAGACGAGTCATCTTTTCGGAAAGAGCCATGGTGAGAGGATGGGTGGGCACCGGGAACGGCAGGCGGGTGATGATGACGATTTCGCACGCTTCACCAGGCACATCGATGCCCTCCCAGAAGCTGTCGGTCCCCAGGAGGATCATCTGCCGGTCCGCTTTAAAATGTTCAAGGAGCGCATGCCTGCCGCCGTTTATGTTCTGGGCGAGAATATTCTCTTTTGAAATCGAAGGATGAGCGCGCAGGCAGGTATACGTTTCGGAAAGCATGGCGTTCGCGGTAAAGAGCACCAGAATATTTTTTTTAAACGTGGAATGCAGGTCGGCGACAAGCGAGGCGATAACGCCGGGAAATTCGCGTGAGTCCGGATCCGGCGCACTCCGTATCGCTCCCATGATTGTTTGATGGCGACCGAAGGGGGGCGCGTAAAAAGAAACAGCTGTTCGCTCCCGGAGGGTATCGAGGCCCACCGTGTTGAAGAAATAATCGACCGATCGCGCCACCGAAAGCGTTGCGGAGGTGAATACAATTGCGCCACGGTATCCATTCCATATCGACGAGAGAATCTGCGCGATGTCGAGCGGAACGCCGCACAGCTTAGTCCATCCTTTGTCAAAATTGCCTTCGACCCAGAAGGCGTGGTCTTCGGTCTGGGCCGAAATGAGATAGCCGAGATCGGCGAGAAGCTGGGAGGTTCTTTCCTGGCAACCAGTGACCGCATCTTTGATGAGGTCGAGGTCTTTCCCGCCATCAGCCGTCAGCTCCTGTTTCAACTGGTAGAGCAGGTCCCGCAGCATCTCAAGCGAATTTTTGAACGCCGGCGCTTCAACGTTCGGCGCGAAATCACCGCTCGTCACCGGGATTTGGTATTCGGCCCCGCTCTGGCCGCCCGGATTCCGTGTCCGCGCCCACCCCGCGATCGATTCGAGGAAGGATTGCGAGTATTTTCTGACGCGTTTCAGCTGCGACTTGAGATCCTTGCCGCAGGTGGAAATTCCCAGGCTTCCCTTTACATCAGCAAGTGACTGGAGAAGATTATTGAGTTCCTCGAGGAAAAGGGAGACGCGGTTCGTATCGAGCTCCACGCGCAGGTACCGGTGGCCGCCGGATTCGAGGTGATGCGCCTCATCGAAGATGATGGACTCGATCGGGCCGAGGAATGAATTCGCCGCGCCCATTTCGGCGTAGAACAGGGCATGGTTGATAACGACGAGATGCGATCCAGCCGCTTTCTGCCGAGCCTGCTGGAGAAAACAGGTTTTGAAAAACTGACAACGATGACCCTCGCAGCCGCGGCCTTCCGCCGAAATGAGGTTCCATACCTTCTGAAACCATTTTGGATTGAAATGGTTCTGCTCTTCAATGTCGCCGCCTTCAGTCGACTCGGCCCAGGGGATGAGCGGGAGCACGGCATATCGCTCGCGTATGGAAAGATTTCCCACCTCGCCCCGCAGCAGGCGCTCGAAACGGTTCAGACAGAGATAATTTCCTCGGCCCTTGAGGATGCTGGAGCGCAGCTTTCCCCCGGTGAGGCGGTTAACGAGCGGAAGTTCTTTTGAAAGAAGCTGGTCCTGCAGGTTGCGCGTTCTGGTGGCGACGACGACGCGGCATCGGTTTTCCAAGGCCCAGAAGGCGGCGGGAACGAGGTAGGCGAGTGATTTGCCGGTGCCGGTTCCCGCCTCGGCCACGAGAATCGACTGCGTGTTAAATGCGCCGGCGACCTCTGCAGCCATGGTGCGCTGTGAATCGCGTGGAGCAAAGGCAGGCAGCGCTTTTTCGAGGTCGCCTCCAAGGGAAAAGATTCTTCGGATAGCCTCAACGTTTATTTCGCGAAAGGTTTCCGGCGGGGTGAGCTTCGTCATGGTGGTCGCTTCGCCGCGCTGCCGGACAATTACCCTCGGCCGCGAATCGCCGAGCGATTTGAAGATCAACGTTTTCAGGAACGAGGCTGGCGTCGCCACTGCCATGGTCTGTCGGACGCGTTGCGGAAGCCTGGCCAGCTTTGGGATGAGAAGAACGGCGATTTCTCCCGATGCCTTGGCGTCGAATAGAGCGCGATGCGCATTATCAAGGGTGACGTCGAGGCTGTTGCTGACGGATTTCAGCGAAAAACGAATGCCGGATTGAAGCAGAATTTTCGAGAGCAGGGCGGTGTCAAGCGATCGGTCGCCGATCGTATGCAGGCCGGTGCGCTCAAGCGCCTTGTTAATAAACGTGAGATCGAAAATTACCTGATGCCCGCATACCGGGAGATCGCCGATGAAAGCCAGAAGGGTCGGCGCAACTGCCTCGAACAACGGCGCGGTTGAAGTATCGGCGTCAGTGATGCCGGTAAGATCGGTGATCGTCGCCGGGATCGGCATACCGGGGTTTATCAAGGATGAAAACTCTCCGGAAACCTTACCTGCGGTAAATTTCACGGCGCCGATCTCGATGATGCGATCGCTCGAAAAGTCGAGACCGGTTGTCTCAACGTCGACGGCCACGAAATCGGGGACAACGATGACTGGCGCACCCGGATGTTCGTTCTGCTTGCGGTCGTGACGCGGGTCCTGGCGCACAGACTTTTTTTTCGTTTCCGCGATAAGCTGCTCTTTGAGTTTTTCCGGTAAAAGGTCACTCAGCCGGGGCATGAAAATTCTTTCTAAACAAAGGTTTTAATGATAGGGAACGAGGTGAAAAATACTCTCCCACAATCGGAGATGGGCATGGAAAAGAATGGGATAGCTACCGATATGGCGCTCTTGATAATTACACTGTGTCGAAATCCACTGAAGGCCGAACACCGTCATCCTTAATGTCTTAAATCAACTGCAAAGTCAACTCAACAAATTTATATGACTACGGTAGTCAGTTACCTTATTTTTTTATTGCCACCCATTCAAATCAGGTTTTTTGATCTTCTCAAGAAGAGTACGATCGATAACCCAAGTTTCCTTTGTATCATCCCAGATAGTTGCAAGTTTTTCAGGCCAATTGGCTTCTATGTCGGACAGAACGCTCGGATCGAGTTTCGCTTTGTAAAAAGATTTAACCTTGCTGAGGTCGGTATTCTCCAGGTTGGCTCCTGCAAGGTTGGCTTCCGCAAGGTTGGCTCCCCAAAGGCGGGCTCCCCGAAGGTCGGCTCCCCAAAGGTTGGCGCTGTCAAGGTCGGCCTTCCGAAGGTCGGCTCCCCGCAGGTCGGTTTTCCAAAGAAAGGCTCCCTGAAGGCAGACTACCAGAAGGTTGGCCCCCTTAAGGTTGGCTCTTTCAAGGTTGGCTTCCCGAAGGGTAGCTCCTCGAATGATTGCGCCCGCAAGGTTGGCGCTGTCAAGGTTGGCGCTGTCAAGGTTGGCGCTGTCAAGGTACGCTCCCCCAAGGTCGGCGCCCGCAAGGTTGGCGCTGTCAAGGTCGGCTCCTCGAAGGTCGGCGCCCCAAAGGTTGGCCCCGCTAAAATCAGCAGCCTCAAGGCGGACTCTCCAAAGGTTGGCGCTATCGAGGTTGGCTCTCGCAAGATTGGCGCTATCAAGATTGGCTCCTCGAAAATCTGCGCCCCGAAGATCGTCGCTGTCAAGGTTCGCTCGCTGAAGACAGGAGTTGTCAAAGTTGGCTTCCAAAAGGTGAGCTCCCGCAAGGCAGGCTTCTTCAAGGTGAGCTTGCCGAAGGTCGGCGCCCTTCAGGTTGGCTCCCTTGAGGTTGGCTTTCGCGAAGTTGACTCCCCGAAGGAAGGCTCCCGCAAGGTTGGCGCCCGCAAGGTTGGCGCTGTCAAGATTGGCGCTGTCAAGGTTGGCCCCCCCAAGGACGGCTACCGCAAAATTGGCTCTTTCAAAGTTGGCGCCCTGAAGGTTGGCGCCCCAAAGGTCGGCCCCGCGAAAATCGGCGGCTTTAAGGTAGATTCTCCAAAGGTTGACGCTATCAAGGTTGACTCCCCGAAGGTCGGCCCCGCGAAGATCGGCGCTATCGAGGTCAGCGCCCTCAAGATGGGAGCTATCAAGGTTGGTTTCCCAAAGGTGTGCTCCAGCAAGGTAGGCTCCTTCAAGGTGAGCTTGCCGAAGGTCGGCGCCCTCAAGGTGGGCTCCCTCAAGGTTTGGTCTAACACTTGGATTTTCTTCCCTCCATTTATTCCAATTTTCTACTTTTGATTTTATTATGTCAATTTGATCCTGCGAAGCCACAGTGATCGCGAGCAAAAACAGAACAGCCAACACGTTTTTGAAGCTGATCATAATACCTCAGTGGGTTTGTGTGAATTTGTATTAACTACATAGAAGCTATTTATCGCATTTTTCGGAAAGTAGTTACACGTAACGCAGTTTCTTATTCACCTGAAACAAAATACATATTCCAAATAACGGAAATGGCTAAAAACTCGTCTTAATCCACTCTACCTCATGGTTTTTTTCAAGCTTAGCTTATAGGCAGAATAAAATAGATTTTCCGCATTCGAAGGATTTAAAATTCTTCAGCGTAAGAGATTAATGGCATCCATTGAGGGTAGATATACAGAATAGGAAGCAATTGGGAGCCATTTTTTCATGATTTTCCGGGTACATTAGGAGCATGTTGCTGAAATCGGGGCGAAAAGGGAAAAGCCCCGCCTTCCCGTAAAATCAGGGACTTCGAGGCTTTTTCAGTGGTACACCATCTTGGGCTCGAACCAAGGACCTACTGATTAAGAGTCAGTTGCTCTACCAACTGAGCTAATGGTGCATAATAGTATAATCTATTTGGAGTTACATCAAAATTATTTTTGCCGCATTTCAAGCCGGAATTTCAACCGGTGAATAATTTATCGCCTCCCGTATCATCTCGCCATTCAGGCAATCACAAAGCGATGTGCACCTGTCATAAACAAATTTTCGCGAGGTTTAAATATAAATTTTGGAAGCGAAAAAATGGTACAGGTATCATTTTAGAATCCCGCAAGGAAGGAGGGTGACCGAATCGTCTCGTTTGAATTGGCTGCCTGAAACCTTCGGTTCTCCGGCCGATGCGTGTCGTCTTCTGACCCCTCCTTGTTCGGGTGGAGGTATTTTTTAAACGTTACACCTATTTAATAACAGTGCTGTTCAAAAGGAATGGAAAATTGGAATGAGGATTGCGGTTGGTATGAGTGGTGGGGTCGACTCCTCGGTCGCTGCCTTTCTCCTTAAGCGCGAAGGGCATGATGTCGTCGGTATTACCATGAAGATCTGGCAGGGCAATGAGGCGACGGGGCGAGAAAAGGGCAACGCCTGTTATGGACCCGACGAGGCGGAGGACATCGGGGCGGCGCGGGGGGTCTGCAGCTTCCTTAAAATTCCTTATTTCGTTGTCGATTGCAGGGAGGCGTACGAAAAGATCGTTCTCGATAATTTCAGAAAAGAGTATCTCGCCGGCCGGACTCCCAATCCGTGCGTACGCTGCAATCATGCAATTAAATTCGGAGTGCTGCCCGAAAGGGCGGGAAAGATGGGCATTTCGTTCGAAAAATTTGCCACCGGTCATTATGCGAGGATCACGCGCGACCCGCTGCATCACCGACCGGTGCTGCAAAAGGGTGTGGAACCGCGAAAAGATCAATCCTATTTTCTATACCGACTTTCGCAAGAGCAGCTGGCAATGTCGTTTTTTCCTCTCGGAGGCTTCCGCAAGGAAAAAGTCAGGGCCATGGCAAGGGAAGCGGGCCTGGCTGTACACGATAAAAAGGAGAGCCAGGATTTCTGCCACGGGGGGTATGGGGATATTGTTGGCGCTGAAACCGCTTCTGGCGATATCATCGATAGCGCGGGTATGGTACTTGGACGACATGAGGGGATATGGCGATATACCATCGGGCAGCGCAAAGGCCTAGGCATTGCCTGGCAGGAGCCGCTCTATGTGCTGCGAATAGATTCCGTGAACAACCGCATTATCGTGGGGACCGAAAAAGAGACGCTTAAATCGGCCTTTATCGTACGTGATTGCCTATGGAGCGGATTTGAGGAGATGAAGGGAACTTTTCCTGCAGGCGTGAAAATTCGGTCAACGACGCCAGAAATGGAAGGAACCGTCACCGTAGTCGATGCTGACACTGCGCGCGTCGCCTTCAGGGAACCGCATGCCTCGATCACGCCAGGGCAGTCCGCCGTCTTTTACCGGGACGACCGGGTACTGGGCGGCGGCATCATCGACACGGTTGAAAGATAAGAAAGAAGCTTGAGCGTGGAATTCGCGGAAGAACAGCTCTCCCCCATGCAGGCCTTTGTCACTGCAGAATCGCTCGTTTCGGTACTCGGCGTCGTTTACTCCCACCGCAAAACGAGCGACGGCGGCGATATGTACCTCACGCGCTTCGGCATACAGCATGCCGACCTGCTTGAACTTGACAACTGGTATGAACCGTCCTGGTTCGCGGCTAAACGGGAGCGGCTGGAGGGGACCAGCGCCGTGTACCGTATCCCGACAAAGCCCCGAGACGGACGAAGCATTGATCTGGTCGTTAAAAATTGTCGCGTCGGCGAAAACGTGCCTCTTGAAACCCGTACGCTCATGGAGTTCATCAATACGGAATTCAACAGCCCGTGGGAAGAATTTGCCCTTGTCATGGAGCTTCGCGAAGGGAAATTCGGCCCCCCCGATATCCGCTGTAAATTGCAGGAGCCGCTGGCCATCTATGTGCCCCCGGAACGGATGCAGGTATGGCAAAGCGGTCGGTCGTATGAAAAAATCAATCGTATCCGGGCCCGTCACCCCGGAATCGACATCGATATCCTGCGCCAATACAAGCTCATTTACGGATGGATCCACGGTAAAGATCTGGTCCAGCTTTTTTCCGAAGCCGGTTTCAGCGCGGACTCCTTCAAGGAACAACTCGGCCCGCTCACCGAAAAAGCAATGAGCGATCTGGCCGCAAAAGGGTATGTCGTCATCGATATGAAGCCCTCCCATATCGTTATCGGAGAGGAAGACACGCACAGCATAGAAACGGTGGTTGCCGCCGACAAGGAGGACACGAAGCGGCTGCGCGCCCGTATGATCGGCGATCTCGTTTTACGGGGAAGATTCTCTATTGTCGACTACGAGCTCCTGATCAGAACTCCCGTCCATGAGGAGGAGGTCTACCGGTCGCGGCGGCATTCCTATCTCGATGACCAGCGCGACCGCTTCACGCCGACGCCCATACCTGCGCACCTTGCGGCGGTGGATATCCTGGGAGTGCCCTATATTGCCGGGCAGGCGGAAAGCACGGGCGGCACACTCTGGGTTGTCGGCCGCAATGCCCGGCTTTTCGATTATTTCCTCCCGGAGCGCTGGCGCCGGACGCACGCCTGGAAGCTCTCGGAAAATAACGAGGTGTACTACACCGTGACCAAGGACCATATCCACCTGATATGGAAAACATCCCGGGTAGGCGAACTGCTCCTGCCCGATGCAGCATGTCCCTTTCCTGAAAAGCTCGAGGAATTCGGGTACAACAGCCCTTTCGAGGAGTTCGCCATAGCCCAGCATCTTAACGAAAATGATGTACCGACCGTCTATATGCGGGCGATCTACATGACCGGCACGACCCGTGCCGCGCCTTCCATTGACCCGCGTCGCTATGCTTCTCACCGATCGTTCTGCGGGACCGACGGGAAGCCCTTCCTGCGCGAAGATCATGATTATATTACGCTACGCGGCTATTTTAACGGACCGGACTGGTGGGTTGCCAGGCAGGCCGACCGGCTTTGCCGGCCGTTCAACCTGGATCAGGCGCTGGCAAAAGAGCTGATCGATGCTTCACTCTATGAGAAGCTGTTCGAATTGATCCGGCGCAAACTGCACAATTTAGGGTACGACGGTACTTTGCTTAAAGCGAACGATCTGCTTCTGGCTCTCGATCCGGACAACATCTTGCTGAAAGATACCACCGGTTTACCCGAGGTACGGATCTGTAATTGCGAGCTGATAAAAAAGCGGGGCAATGCGTAGAGCTTATCCATAGTTCAAAGGATTTATGATTATTGCTCAGGCCGGTTGCCTTCGCCGTATGATCCTGCCCGCAATTTCCCGGAACTTATGGATGCCGGTTATTTCGTAGAGGGCAAGAACGATTGCGCCGGTCGCCAGGGTGGTGACGGCGCCGACGATCATATTGGCCCAGAGCCTGCCATGACCAAAATGCATCGTGAGGATTTCGTGTTTTATCTCCCAGCCGACTGTTGCGCCCATGAGGCTTACCAGGATGATCGTGCCGAGGGTCTTGATAAGCGGGCGGATCGCATGCCTGTCCCCATAGCGGCGGTACCAGATGACGTACAAGGTAATAAATTGCAGCGTCATGCCCGTTGTAGCGCTGGCCGCGATACCCGGTGATCCCCATGTCCTGCTTGTCACATAGTAAAGCGGCAGCGTGAGAACGGTGATCACCGAGCTCACGATCATGGGGATGTAGGGCCGTTGAATCGCATAGAATGGCCGCACGACAAATACCGCGGCAGAGAAAGCGAATGCGCCGACCATATAGAGGGCAAAGGCGGGCGCGGTCCGGGCTGTTGAAGCATGGGTGAAGTGTCCATGTTCGTACAGGATCGAAATCACCTGCGGCGCCAGAACGGCAAGGAGGAGCGAAATCGGAATGCAGTACCCGGCGATCCGGGTGAGTATTTTGTTGACAAGGGAGGTGATTTCCCGGTAGTTGCGTTCGGCAGCCAGCAGCGAGAGGTACGGGTAGAATGCCACGCCCGATGCCTGACCGAAAACCGCCACGACGAACCCCATAGTCCGCAGTGCGTAGTTGATGCTCGATGTACCGCCTTCGCCGAGAAACGACCCAAAAAACCTGAAGTAAATCTCATTGGAAAAGGTCATACCGAGCCCGAAAATGACCGGCGCCGACAGCAGGATGAATTTCTTAAGGTCCGGGTCGGAAAGATCGAAACGGAAATGAAAACGCATGCCGGTTTTCATCGCACCGGGTAACTGTACCAGCACGTTTGCGGCAAAGGAACCTGCAAGGACCCCCCAGGCGAACCCCTCGATGCCGAATCGCTTCCCAAGCAGCAATCCGCCGAGGATGATGCCGCCGTTGTAGGCAAGGGGCGCCATGGCAGGCAGGAAAAAACGGTGGCGCGCCATCTGGACCGCGGAGAAAAAAGCGCCCCAGTAGAAGAACATCTGCGCCGGCAGGATGATGCGGGTGAGTCGCACGGTCATCGGGAGCGTTTGCGCATTGGCAATGTGAGGCCCCAGGAGCCGCAGGATGTCGGGAGCCGCGATGATGGATACCGGAATGATGACCGCAAACGCCATGGATCCGACGGTGATGATATTGGAAAACGCCCTCCATGCGCTTTCATCATCCGATTGCGCAAGGTGCCGCTGGAAGATCGGAATGAAGGTGATGGAGAGAAAGCCGCCGGCCAGGAAATGGTTGAGAAGTTCCGGAATAAAAAAGGCGGTTACGTAGGCATCTATCGTTGTACTGGTACCGCCGAAATGGGCGATTACCTGCTCCCGCACCAGACCGATGATCCGGCTCATGAAAACGGACATCATCATGATCGCGGTTGCAATGGTCAGAGATTTTTTTAATGCGGCTTTTTCGGCGGCGGTTTGGATAGTCACCAGCATTATATTTTTATAAAAAACCGTTAAAAAAGCGGAGCATCCATTTTTGGGTGCTCCGCTTTTTTAAATGAAGAGACATTGAGCCTATTTTCGCTTTCGTGCTTTCTTTTTTCCCGCTTTTGTTTCATTCAGGATTCGATAGGTCTGGGAAACCGACAATTTAAACTTCTTTGCCAGCACCATCCCCGCAGTCCCCCCTTTATGCAACTTGACCATCTCCTTGTTGCGCTCGACATTTTCGGTAACCATTGACCCGATGCCGTACTTCTTACGCAACTGATGCACCGCCTGTCGAGTAATGCCGAACTGCTCGCCGATTCTTGCATCGGTTCGGAACTTTTTCTGCAGCTTTATAAGCTGTTCTTTACTGATACGTGCCATGATGCATGGCTCCTCTCTGAAGCTTGTAGTGAGGATTTGCCACGGGTGACATTTTGCCACGCCGTATTCAAATAAACGTAATCCCTTTTCACCGTACCATTCGTTGGGGATGATGAAATAAGGTTCCCTCCCCTCACATTTAAAAATACATTAACAAACTGACCAGTACAAGCGGTGTACTATCCAACCCGACAACAGCGGTATACGCTTTGAGCAACCGTAATTGTCAGCTTTAACTAGTATGGACCTTCTTTGCCTGCACCGGGAGGCGACAGGCGTGGCCCCAGTGCTCATAGCTCCAGAAGGAGTATATTTTCTTTACTGACTGGCCTGCGTATTTGTGAATCGGGAACCCGGCGTTGCGCGGAGCAAGAATTACTATGTGCGCACTATCGCAACCATCACTTCACGACTCCATCGTTACCTTCCTGCGGGAATGCCCGGCGGGCGTGTCGTCCGGTGAGCTTGCCGAGCGCTTTCTCAAGATGAAGAGTTCTGCCGCAATGAGCGTCGCCGCAACGATAAAGGCGATGCTTCTGCCCGACCCGCGATGCTTTCAGGACGGGAAGGGCCTCTGGTACGCTCATGCCAGGGAATCAACAGGCGGCGCGCCGCTCGGCCAGCTTCCTTGGACGGCGGCTTACTGCCTGATCGATCCCATTTCCCTCAGGGTCTGGCACCTTTCTCTATGGAAGATGGTCCCCGTTGTTTCCTGTCGTGCATCGGGATGGCTTGTCGATCCAGCAACGCTCTCTTTCGACGACCATCATCGCCTCATGCATCAGGCGGACCCGCCATTTACCCACGAAGCGGCACGGGAGCTTCTCAGGAACGTCGCTTCGAAGGAGGAGAATCGTATTCTGGTTTTCCTCGGCGCAACGAGTCGCAGCCGGGTGGCGCTTACCTGCTCCGTGATCGGTGAGTCGCTCCCCGACGACACCATGATGGTAAGCGATCTTCTCCGGGCTGCCGGCGTTTCAGTGCCGCGTCCACTCACCCTCGCGGCCCTTGCTGAAGCTGTTCCCGGAGCTGGCAGGGTGGAAGGAGAGAGCGCCCGACGACAAGGAGAATGGTTTGCCCTTGCCGTAGCGGAAATTGTATCGCTTCTTGGCAGGAGTGGAATCGAAACGCGTGATGACCTCGATGCTCTTTTTTGCAAAGAGAAGACCCCTTTCTTTGCAGGCAAGGAGTTCTCCTACGATGACCTTCTCTCCCTGCCTGTAACCCCCGGTGTCTATGCGTTCAAAGACATACATGACCGCTATCTCTATATCGGCAAAGCAAAGAATCTCAAGCGTCGACTCCTTAATTATTTCTGCGAGACCGACGAATCCCCGCAGAAACTTGATCGCCTCCGCGAGGAATCCTGCAAGCTCGTTACCCACCGGTGCGGCTCTGAGCTTGAAAGCCTGATCATCGAATATCGCCTCATCCGAAAGTACTCCCCGTCGCTCAATAAGAAAATCGAAGTGGTTGAAAGCAAAGGAAATTTTCGGCAGATTGACGATAGCATCGTGCTGCTTCCGCACGCTACGCCCGGCAAAGGGATGACTGTTTGGGTGCGAAAGGAGCAGAAGATCCTTCTCAAATCCTTTGATTCCCTCCCGGAAGAGCCAGGCCCGATCCTTGGAGAGATAGATGCCTTCTTTTTCTCCCAAAAACTGCAGCCGGAAACTACCGACTTTCCTGAGCACCAGATCGCTACCAGATGGATTCGCAAGAATGCGAATGCGCTGGAAATCGTACCTGTGCATCGCATGGCTTGCGCCGAGGAGGTCTACGATGCACTTCGCACCTCTTGGCGGGAGTTTTGCGATAGCTATAGCGTGCCATTGTATAGTTGACCGGATTACAGGCCGTTTTTTCTGAAGGGAGCAAGGTAATGCTCCATCCGCGTAAGGACGGGATTGAGCCCCAGGGGGCCGGTCGGGGGGCAGCCATATGCGCCGGGAGCGGGTGCTACCGCCTGAGGGGTAGCTCTGCGGAGGAGCTGCCCGATTGCTTTGTTTTTTGGCTAAAGAACCGGAAACAGAATACCATTTAAAGCGAACAATAGATTATTTTCCACAATGGAAGATAAGAGGTTTCTTTTACAATTTAATAGGATATACCTATGAACCGCAGTATCGATCATGATCATTTTGTCGAAAAGAACCGGTCACTTGCCGCAGCTGTGGATTTAAAACGCCGGGATGAGGCGTCCGAACGGCAGGACGGGGGAGGAAAGGGCGGCGCCACGGGATCATGTTTTACCTGTAAAACAAAACAAGGATGCTCGGAATTCAAGGCCCGGCGAAGTGGTCGTTCCACCGGCGTCGTTTCGTTCGGCGGCGATGAAAAATTCGTTTGCAATCGGTATGTTCCCGCCCCGGCGCTGGGACGGTCGATGTCCGATAAGCAGATCAAGTCACTTATGAAGAACGTCTGGAAAGGATACTGAAGCCCCGCACGCATCGAAAGACCGCACAAGGAGAGGCAATGGCAAATACCCCGTTTGAACTGTACGAAGAAGCCTACAAGCTTCACTATAGCGAGAAAAAAATTCCTGATGCGGTCAAGATGTATGAAGTCATCATGCGGGAATTCCCGGATTCCAGCGAATGCGGTTATTCCTTCATCCAGCTTCAGAAAATAAAGGCGAACGCAGTAACGGCAAAACTGGCGAACCGCGAGAGCGGAGGGAAATCACTTGTGGTTGCTGCGTGCATTCTCGGTTGTGCCGCCCTTATCGTTGCGGTGGGGGGAATCATGATCGCTTCCTATGAACTGAAAACGGAGCACAATCGAACGACCCTTGCCGTGGCAACTCTTGCTGAAGTGCAGGAAGGAAGGGAACAGGAGGCGAGACAGGTCCTCGATGAGATGAAAAAACGCTATACCAATGATATTCTTGCACGCGAGCTTTTGCTCTGCATCGCGGCAGCAGAACCGGGAACCGGCAAAAAATCCGCCAAGGACATGGCGGAAAGCGACTCCTCGGCGACACTGTCTTCTGCGGCGGACATGGAAACTGTTTCCGACAAAACTCCCGTGAAAAAGTCCTCTTCAGCCCCGGCGGCAAAGGGAATGCCAAAAGTACGGCCCGTAAGGTCCGATTCTCATGCAGCCACGTCCGGGATTACCCCTTCTGATGTTTCCGACCGTTAATGAGGGCCACCCGCATGGCGGCAAAAACGCCAAATCGCATTCGCGCATTTGAGGAGCGCATCGTCTCCGGTTTCGTACTCGATGATTTCGGCAAGTGGATTCCTATTGCCGAGAGAAAAAAAATCGAATCGGAGGTCTTGGCGCAACTTGTCGCAGGACGTTTTCTCCACGAGGGACGTTGGCTGAGCTTTGATCAGGTGAAAATTGCCCGCTCGAATGCGGAGGTTGGAGCGCCGGAAGAGGAACGCGAAGAGACCCGCGCCATCGAGGAGTAAATTACCCCTCTGTCAACTCCACTCGTTCATCGATGGTCATGGCTATATCGAGTATCGTTCCCTGCAACAGCATGGTTCCCTTTGAACGCTGTAACGCTGCCTGTCCGCCCCACGGGTTTGCGAGACGGAAGATGCCAGCGGCATTTGCCTTGACACTCACCCGGGTTACACGACCGCTTAGCCGTGTAGCGCCGATTTCAAAAGCGCCTTCGGTCCGGATATTGTCGAATGAAACGTACTTCCACCGTTTTGGCGCGCCGGCAAAGAGGTAGTTGACCCCGCGCCTCGTATGCACCATCATCTCCGGAATGGCCGCCGTGGCGCCCATGCATGCATCCATGTGGAGCGTCTCATATTTTCCTGCAACAACCGATTCTGGAGTGCCGCGCGTGCTGAATCCCATGAAAATCGGGTCACGCACCGGCGAATGGCCTTCGTTTGTAAATACCCGTTCCCAGATTTCCAGGAGCAATTCGGCCATATCGGCATTGCCCAGGCGGGTATGGATCATGCCGGCCCACGGCAAGCTGACCGAGTTCCATGCGCCCATGCCCTGCGAGACCCATGTTTCAACGGTATGCTCCAGGTCGCGCGCAACCTCTGCGTCATCAAGGTCCAGCGTATCAAAGGGACTTATCCCGGCCAGGTGACTGTGCAGAGCGTCGCTCTCGCGCAGCGGCACGCCGTCAAAAATACCGAGTTCCCGCAGCGCAACTCCGTCAGTGCTTTTTGTCTCGTATCGCGCGGTTTTCGGGAGCAAGGCGTGGATCTCTTTCCAGCTTTTAAGGGGTGTTTCGCCAAGAACTTCCGCGGCATCAAGCAGGCTATCGACCAGGAAGTTGATGCACGCGAGCTGGAAACCCGGATTTATTCCAAATTGACTATCAGCAGTTCCCCGGAATGCCGGAGAGATGCCGAAGGGCATCCGGTAAACGTCTCCGCGCTTTTCAAGCATGGCTTCATAAACCCGCATGACCCCGGTCATGAACGGCCAGGCGGTAGTGCGCAGAAAGTCAACATCCTGCGTGTAGAGAAAATACCGGTACATGAGCTCGGCGATGAGGCTTCCCGCCCCCGCATCCGGGAGGTCGGCCCAGGTGCCGCCGATGCGCATGCAATGGTCGTCGACCATCGAGGGGAGGAGGATACCGTCCTCTATCCCGAACACGATGAGGGCGTTTTCCCGAAGCCGATCTCTCCATGAGTCAACCATCGCAAAAAGTGGTTTGCAGTGGTGCATAAGGTTGGTACGGAAAGCGGGCCAGTAGCACATTCGCAGGTTGATCATGCCCTGATACCCGCCGGCAAAGGGCGGTTCGCGGTTTTCGTCGATCCACGGGCCGTATATCGACGGCGTCACGCCTCCCGGCGTGGTGAGCGATGCGAAAAGATAGGTGCCGTAATAATACAGGAAGGAAAGCGTTTCACTCGGGATGTCGATATGCGGAACCCATCGGAAATGATTCGCCCAGAAGGTGGCGCTTGCGGTACGGATCGCCTCCGAACCCGCTTTTTTCGCCTTCTCGAGCATTTTCCGTACATGGTCCCTCGCCTCATCGACGGAATCGCCATAGCGTAGCGCGAGGTAAATATCGCATTTATCCGAAGCCGCAGCGACGCAGAGAGCAGGATCGCCGGGCCGCTTCTGGACCCACCCGCAGAACAATGCCTCCTCGATCATCAGGGGGCGTTCGAGTCCGAGGGCTTCCAGTCGGTCGGCAACGTACTCCCACGCCGAAATGCATTTGATTTTCGGAAGGTCCCGGTTCGCGGGCAGGTGAATTCCGACCAGAGGTTTTTCCATGGAGAGATAACAGCTTACCTGATAGGGGCCGCGATTGTCGGCGACATCGATCACAACCTTGCCATTTTTCAGGTGGAGGTAGCCGTTTTTAAGGGTCGTATCCCGGTCAAAAACGAGATCGATACGGCCGAGCGGCAGAAGCGTCGGGCGTTCGACGGCGTTTTTGCGAGAGGTTTTTGAAGTTTCAAGTAGGCCGTCGAGAGTGGCAAAATCCCCTTTTTCCGCCAGCGCGCGAATATTTGCAAAGGTCGCATTCGCCGCGGGGGTGATACCGCCTCGATGAAGCCAGAAATCGGAGCGGTTAAGTGATATACGCAGGATATTATCCTGCCCCCAGATCATCGCTCCAATAGTACCGTTTGCAAGCAGTATCCCGACCTCGGGACGGGAAAGCGGAAAATCGCGGCGCAGAACCTCGTTCATTCCCGGTGTGCCTCTGAGCGAGTATGATGCATAGAAGTCATCATCGGATGGTTATGCCGGCAGGGGAAGCGTACTGCGCAGCCAGACGTATCGCCCGGCTGCGCTTTTGCAAATCATCAAACCGTAATTTGAAGGATCCATTTACTTTTTGCTGTTGATCGCAGGAATTTTGACGCCGTCAGGCAGCCCTTTGAATCCCGCAACAACGGTCTTGATTCCCGCGGCACGCATCTCTTCTTCGGCCCGGATGAGGGGGTTGTAATTCTGGAGGTTCCGTTCGCCGTTCGGCGCGCCTGCCTTGAACCAGATCTTACGGCTCATCGCCCCGAACAGGAGGGGCATAAGCGGGAGGAATTCCGACGACCCTTCGGTTGAACGGTGGGAGAAGAACGCCGTGAATCCGTTTCCGGCGATGTTCGCCATTGCTTCATCGAGGTTTTTCACGCCCACTTCCTTCAGAGCCGCGAGCACTTTATCGAGGTCGCCGCGGGTCGAGAGGAACGCCTTGACGTCAGCATTGTCGGCAATGCCGAGTACCACTTGCGTGGCAAGGAGGGTTTCGGTAAAGGTTCCAGCCTGGTTCAGCTTGATGAGCACGGAATTGCCCGCCCGATCCTTGCGCGATTTTGCGGCCAGGAAAGGGATGATGTAGCGCAGTTGCGTGACGGCTGCATCGTCGATCACGATCTGTAAGCGGTCGCCGTATTTTGCATTCATGAGTTTATGGGCCTCGATATCCGTCTCGGATCCCGGATCCTCCATGTTCACGAAGTTCGGGGCGAATGCTACCAGCGAGTAATTGAACTCGATGAGCTCTTCGCGCGTCTTGATGCCGAGACCCGAAAAACGCATGTCGTATTTGCCTTCGGCCCGCAGTTCGTCGGTCTTCTGGATTTCCGAAAAAGCGTTATCCGTGCCGATCGCGTAATCTTTTTCGGTGAGACCAAGCTGCTTTGCGCACTCCTGGATGCGCGTGAGCCCTTCGAAGTTATCCTTGACCGGGAAAACGAAACCGCGCTCCTTGGCCGTCCCGGTGGGAAGACCGTCACGCACGAGATTTTTTTCAAATTGACGGAAGAACTTTGTGCCGGTGAGGAACACATCCTTGACCGACTTTTCATTCATGGCGAAGAAGAACATTTCCTGGACATCCTGCTTCGTGCCCGGCACGTGTTCACCGCCGCAGACCATGTTGAAAGCGATATTGGGGAAGTAGAACGTTTCGGGTTTCTTCCCATTTGTCAGAACTTCCCACGGCTTGAATCCCGAGGCCTTGAGCAGGGTCTGGAAAAAAACCGTCGAAGAGGCGAGGCAGGAGTTGCCGCCCCACACGCGCTTGTTGGGCCCGGCTTTTGCCACGAGAAGAAGGTCGAAATCCCGCACCGCCTTAAGAATGTCGAAAGGTTTGCGGATCACTACTTTTTTCGGCAGAAGAGGCGCAATGTTCTTTTCAATTGACGCAATCGCCTTATCGTTGGCAATATAAATCGCCTCATTTTCACCGTCCGAGGTCCCTTTGGCGATGCCGTTACGCTCTTCAATCGTCCAGGAGTCCCTGCCACGCTCTACCCGTGCGGTCATGACGCCCTCGATAGTCATCGCAGCATATGAAGAAAGAATCTCCCTGCCTTTCAGGGTAAACTTCGAAACAACCGTTTCTTGAGCCATTATGAGAGACCTCCAGAGAGGGGTGATAGGAACGTGCCATGGTAAGAAAGATCATAAAATACCAAGGAACAGCCATTGAAGGCAATTATTACATTATGAACGACATCTCAGTTCAAGCGATCAGGAACCTTATCGGTATTGGGGTTGATTCACCCCGCCGCCACGTATTTTTTACATATCATGAAACGAAAATTCATTTCCTGGATTCTCATCGCTCTCTGGTGCGGCGTGATTTTTTTCATGTCAAGCCGAAACGGTTCCGATTCCTCCGCCATGAGCATGTTCACCGTGCATGCGCTGGAACGCCTCATTACCGTTCTCTTCGGAAGTTTGATCTTTCCGGTCCCTGAACATCTGGTGCGCAAGGCGGCTCATATTTTTGAGTATCTGGTACTTGGGATTCTTCTTCTCTCCGGCTTTTTCTCGGAGAAAAAGCCGAGGAAAAGTACTATCTATGCCCTCCTCGCAGGAGCCCTGTACGCGGCTTCGGACGAGACGCATCAGATTTTTATCCCGGGACGAACGGCATCCCCCATTGATGTGGGTATTGATACCTTCGGAGTTGTTGCAGGCATTGCTGTCAGCTATACATGGCTTCGCCGACGTTATCGCATCAAGCAAACTTCCCACTGACCAACTCACGCTCGGTTATTCCTGAAAAATAACGTGGCATGCAGCCTGTTCCGGGTGTTTTTCAAAATACCGCTGGTGGTATTCTTCCGCCGGGTAGAATTGTCCTGCCGGCACGATTTCGGTCACGATGGGGGATTTGAACTGGTGTGAGTTATCAAGGCGTTCTTTCATACCGAGAGCGGCTTGTTTCTGCTTCTCGCTGGTATAAAAAATCGCTGATCGGTACTGGGAACCGACATCCACCCCCTGGCGATCCAGAGTTGTCGGATCGTGCATCTGCCAGAAAATTTCAAGCAGCCGGTTGTATGATACGATGCTTGGATCGAAGGTAATCTGTACGGCTTCGGCATGACCCGTGGAGTCCGAACACACTATGGGATAGGTCGGATCAGCGACCGTACCGCCCGAATACCCGACGGTAGTTTTAACGACTCCTTTAATGTGACTGAAGGTGTATTCGACACCCCAGAAACAACCTGCGGCAAAGGTGGCGGTATCGTAGAACCTAAGCGCCTCCGCTTTTGCGATATCATGGTTGAAAAGGGCAGAGTACCTGCCATAGCCTTCCTTTTCGAGTTCGGCAACCGGAATAAATTTCAATGCGGCGGAATTGATGCAGTAACGCACTCCGGTCGGCGCAGGGCCATCATTGAAAACATGACCCAGATGAGAGTCTCCCTTTGCGCTTTTTACCTCGGTGCGTACCATACCGTAACCAACATCAATCTTCTCAAGGATGCTGTTTTGTTCGATCGGCCTGGTGAAGCTTGGCCACCCGCTGCCCGATTCAAACTTATCGAGTGAGCTGAAGAGCGGCTCTCCAGTGACGATATCCACATAGATTCCCGCCGCATGGTTATTCCAATATTGGTTCTCGAACGGAGGCTCCGTCCCGCACTGTTGGGTGACGTAGTATTGCATAGGGGATAACTTACCGCTTGAAGAATCGCTTTTCATGGCTCCCTCACTCGAAATGAGAAGACACACTGCAAGACCCACCCTCATCATCAACCACTTACTCACGTTTCACGTTATCCACATTTTTACAACTCTTACTCCGTGCCTTCATTTTTATTTCATTCTCTCCCCCTCTCCTCATTAAATAATACGGGGAAAGGGAAGGAAATATGACCGGACTCGGGTGTAAAATAAAAAACAGCTTTAGCCCGAGATCAATACTATACTATTCATGGGAAAAGGCGATATGAGCGAAATTTCACCTTTTTCTAAAAGTTCTCAAAATAAAACTCTTATGATGAGCCTTTACACAAAATGTCACCCGATTTAGAATTTTATCCGGTAAACATTTTCCCGGGAAAAATTCGGAAAACCCGTATGCACCATCAGATCGAGAGACTCGAGCCACGTCAGTTTCGCGGCTGAACAGGTTCGCGTCTTTCCCTCATCGGATAGAAGGTTGCATACCACCTTCCGGGGTGCGGTGACTGTCGGGAAGTACAGAGTGACCGCATCGATACCTTTCCAGCGAAGGGAGAGCGTATCGTGAGACCAGAAGCCGACAAGTTCGGCCTCCCGGGATACGGTCTTGCAGTCAAGGATATCGTCGGGACAATTGGGGAATCCGTCGATAAAGGTCCAGGAGATGCGTCGCGAAAGAGGCTTCGACCATGTGCGCAGCATATTCGCGAGCGTTCCCATCTCTTTGTCCCGGTAGCTGAAACCGTGGAGTTCGTCGGGGTAACCCTTGGAAAGCACCGACACCCCCTGATCATGGAGGGTGTGGATGAAATCCTCGACGTTTTCTATCGGATAGATGCGATCGTGCCCGGCATTGACATTATAGATAGGCCGTCCCTTGAGATTGCCGGGAGCGATCGGCATGCCGACCATCGGGAGCATTCCGCCGAACCCCGAAACAGCGATGAATCCGGCAAACGGCGCCGGGATGGTGTTGGCAGCAGCATAGCAGCCGGTGGCCCCATCCGAAACCCCCGCGAGAAATACCTTGTCCGGATTGATCGGGTAGTGGAGCGACATGAAGCGAAGCGCTTGCAGGATACGATAAAGCCCTCCGGCGCTCCACCAAGGAGTATCACGGTTTGCGGATGGGCTGGCGATAAAGAGTTTAAAAGTGTCGGCAAGATCGCTGAGCATGCGGAATGCGGAGTCGCCCTTGTCGTTGCGCGGTGAACCGGTGCCACCATGAAGATAGATGATGAGCGGGTAGGTCGTGTCCGATGCAATCGCGGCCGGGGTAACATATCCGAGGCAGTAGGAGCTCCCGGCGGTGTCGGTGAGCCACGCCTTCTGAATCCCCGTCGCAAAATTGTTTCTGGCCGAGCGAAAAGCCGCGATAATAGTTGCGGAATCGGCCCGTTCAGCGGCAAGTTTCAGCCGGACCCGGGGCGAGGGATTGACAAAATAATCCAGTATCTCAGATTCGGACGCTGCGGGAAGCGGTTTCTCCGAACAGCCGCAGAAGATCCCGCAGAAACACAGAAACGTCGCGGTAAGGCGTGAGAAGGTCATAATGATCAAAGTATAAATGAAACCAGGCTTCCGAACAAGAATTTATGCCCGAACAGTTGCATAAAGCAATTTTACATTCAACGCAGGGGATGGTCGGGAGGAACCACCGCGAACGCGCGGGAGTCATGGCCCGAAAAGCGAAAAACCACAGCAGAATTCTCTCTGAAGAAATCATGATGTATCGCCGGAACCGGATGCGCGCGTGTAACCCTTGACGCCGGAAGGGAAAAAACGGTGTCGAATCCCGGAATAATGATTTTTACCTCCATGACGAAAGGCCGATAGCGAACGGCACAGGTGCAGCAAAGTCCGGGAGTATAGACGGAATGAAAAGAACTGTCCGGCGAGAAGGCGGCGTTTTCCGGACTCACGCGGGGCGAATTGCCCGCCCCTGGTTCCGGAAGAGAAAGCACTGCCGCAGAAGCGGGAAGGACATTCTCTCCACGATCCGCGTTCACGGTATCGTTCCCTTTCCGGGGGAGAAATGCGCAATCGAGCCGGTTACCGCAGGCGTGGCGGATCCATGGCATCACCTGCATCGAAAGAGAGCCGGCCAGCGCTCCGGCCGGTCCGGGTGAGATGAGACACACCTCCCCGGCGGGCCAGCGGATGCCGAGCATCCCCCATCGCGGCAGGGCGAACCGCACCACCTCCGTTTCGCGCACCGAGCGGCGGATGATGCCGTCGGCCGGTATGAGAATCGCCGCCAGGCTTACGATTGAAAGTAAATAGACTTTCAGGAATTCCGGACGAATTGCCGCAATGCCGACCATTGCCATTGCAAAGAAGAGGAGCAATTCCATGGGCGGCGCCGGATATGTTCCCTGACTCCACGGAAGGCTGCAGATGATTTTTCCGGTTCCCACCACGACATCCATGCATTGTTCCGACGCCCAGAGCGGTATGCCCGCTGCAAAGGGCGAAATAGCCTGAAGGAGAAGACCGGCAAAAAATGACCACAGGGCCCCGGTCATGGCAAAGACCGCGACAAAATTGGCAATGATGCCGAAATACGAAATGGCGCCGAAATG
>Ga0181530_10001799_pt1 | contig 26417 bp, 26 predicted proteins | sample PEATcosm2014_Bin_42_FD_119769 | JGI IMG/M metagenome (GOLD analysis project Ga0181530, IMG submission 119769) | Peatland microbial communities from MTU Mesocosm Facility, Houghton, MI, USA - PEATcosm2014_Bin10_60_metaG | ecosystem: Environmental > Terrestrial > Soil > Wetlands > Peat | place... | reverse complement strand
CGCCGGAGCGGCCATCGCGACGGCGGTTGAGGTCCTCTCCGCCGAGCGCCAGGTCGCAGAGCCGCCGCCGAGCCCGGTCGTGGTCTGGGACCCGATCGGTGGCCCGATCGGTGTCGGGGTCGCCGAGCTGTTGGCCACGCACGGGGCGGCGGTCAGCCTCGTCACCCCCGACCACGTGATCGGCGCCCGCCTGGCGCGAAGTGGCGATGTCGCACCGGCGAACGTGCGCCTTTGCCAGCGCGGGGTCGAGCTGGTGAGCCGGAGCGCCGTCGTGAGGGTGGATCAAAAGGGCGTGACGGTCGAGCACCGCTACAGCGGCGAGCGCCGCCTGCTCGAGGCCGCGCTGTGCGTCGACGCCGGGTTCCTCCTGCCGCAGGACACCCTGTGGCGGGCGTCGGGTGGATGCCACCGGCGCGCCGGCGACGCGGTCGCCCCGAGGACGATCCACGAGGCGATCCTCGAGGGCCGCCGCGTGGCCCTCGACATCGTGCTCGGCCAGGGCAGCGACTCTGAGGGCGTGTCGGGATGATGAGCGGCCGGAGGTATCCGCGGCTGTTCTCGCCGGTGAGGGTGGGGCCGATCACGCTCGAGAACCGGATCGTGTTCGCGGCCCATCGGACCAACTACGCAGCCGACGGCCTGCCAACCGCCCGGCACGCCGCCTACTACGCGGCCCGGGCCATGGGTGGGGCAGGGCTCGTGATCACCGAGGGGCAATCGGTGCACGCTTCGGACTGGCCGTACGAGAAGGTCATCCGGGGCTTCGACCCTGCCGTGATCCCGGCGTGGCGCGCGATCACCGATGAGCTGCACCGCCGTGGGACGCCGGTATTCGCCCAGATCAACCACAGCGGCTCCCAGGGGACCGGGATGTACTCGCGCCTTCCGCTCTGGGCGCCGTCGCCTGTCGCCGACCCCGTGGCGCGCGAGGTCCCCAAGGCGGTCGAGGAGCAGGAGATCGCCGAGATCGTCGCCGGCTTCGCCACCGTGGCGGCACGGTGCGCGGAAGGGGGTTTTGACGGCGTGGAGCTCGAGTGCTCGGGCGCGTCGATCCTGCGCGGCTTCCTATCGCCCGCCACGAACCTGCGCACTGACGGTTACGGCGGTCCGCTCGAGCGCCGCGCCCGGTTGCTCCTCGAGATCCTGAGTGAGGTGCGCGGCGCCGTCGGGCGCGAGCTCGCGATCGGCGTGCGGCTCAGCGGCGACGAGCGCGCCGACCCGGGGACGACGCTTACCGATGCCGTCGCCGTCGCGGCGATGGTGGACGCGCAGGGTTGCGCCGACTACCTGGATGCTTGCGTCGGTCCCCTGCAGACGACGCCGGTGTCCGGGTGTCCCAAACCCGTGGGGCCGCGGCATTCCAGTCTGATCGCCGCGGCGTTCCGCAAAGCCATTTCGCTACCGGTCATCGGCGGCGGGCGCTACCGCGACCCGGCCCAGGCCGAGCGTGCCCTCAGGGCGGGTCACTGCGATCTCGTCGGGATCGTGCGAGCCCAGATCACGGACCCCCAGTTCGCCTTCAAGGCGTTCTCCGGCCGCGCCGAGACGATCGATCTCTGCTCCTCGTGCACCCAGGAGTGCGTGGGGCGCGTCCGGCGGAACTGCCCGCTTCGTTGCACCGAGAACCCGCGGGCAGGGCTCGCAGCTGAGGTGAGACCCCGGTCGGTGGCGGCCGCCGGCTCACGCCGGCGGGTCGTGGTCGCGGGTGCCGGTCCCGGGGGTCTGCAGGCGGCGATCGCGGCTGCGGCGGGCGGCCACGAGGTGATCGTCTTCGAACGGGCAGGCGAGCCCGGGGGCCTGGTCCGCCTTGCCGCCACGGCGCCGGGGCGCGGTGAGCTTCGCGACCTCGTGCGTAACCAGGTGGCCCGTTGCCGCGAGCTCGGTGTCGAGCTCCGCCTCTCGGCCGAGGCCACGCCGCTGGGTGTCCTCGGCGAGCGCCCGGATGTCGTCATCGTCGCCACCGGCTCGCGTCCCCGCCGACCCCGCTGGGCATTGGAACCGCCGCCGGGCGCGCCGGGGCTCGCCGACGTCACCGAGGTGCTCGACGGCTCGACGCGGCCCTCAGGCACGGTGCTCGTCGTCGACGAGCTCGGGTTCCACCAGGCGCCGAGCGTCGCCGAGCTGCTCGCGGCGCACGGTTGCGCGGTGGAGATCGCCACGCCGGCCATGGTCGTGGGAAGCGACCTCGACCTCACAGACGACCTGGAGGGCTTCAACAGGCGCGCGGCGGCAAGACAGATCACCCAGTCGACGGACCTCGTCGTCATGGCGCTCGAACCCGGTGGCATCCAGCTCTTGCACCATCCGACCGGGACCGTGGCGCGGCGGATCGTCGACTGGGTGGTGCTGGCGGTGGCGCCGGCCTGCGAGGACCGTCTCTACCGGCAGCTGCGCGGCGAGGCGCCGGAGCTCGACGTGCGGCGCGTCGGGGACTGTTTGGCACCCCGCCGTGCTCACGCGGCGGTCGTCGAGGGCGAACGGGCCGGGGCGAGCATTTGACCGCATCCTGGCGAGATGTCGTAGTCGAAGTTCTCAGCCGGCACTTGCGCGAGGGCCGTCGAGCGCAGGTAGCTCGGCTCTTTGCACTTTGCCGATGGCCGAGCGCGGCAGCCGCTTGACGACGATGAGCTCACGCGGGGCGGCGAAGGGGGCCAGGCGATCTCGCACCAGCTGGCGCAGCTCCGCGAGGATCGTCGTCGGGTCGGCGCCCTGGGACGCCGGCGCCGGCACGACGTAGGCGACAAGCCTCGATCCCCACTCGGGGTCGGGCCGCCCGCCGACGGCCACATCGCCCACCGAAGGGTGGCTCCGGAGCACGGCCTCGACCTGGGCCGGCCAGATGTTCTCCCCACCTGAGATCACCAGGTCGTCCAGACGGCCGTGGACCGAGAGGCGGCCGTCCTCGTCGGTGTGCCCGGCGTCGCCGGTGGCGAACCAGCCGTCGGCGGTCTTCGGGTCTGTCCCGTCCCGGTAGCAGCGCAGCAGCATCGGGCAGCGCAGCCAGACCTCGCCTGCGCGGAGTCCCACCTCGACGGCTGCGAGACCGACACCGTCGTAGACGACGCCGGAGCCAGTCTCTGTCATCCCGTAGGTGGCCACGACGTTCGCCGGCCTGGCGGCGGGGGGTTGCTGGCCGCCCACGACGATGGTCCGGAACAGGCGGGTGCCGTCCGGTCCGAGACGGGCAAGGGCAGCAGGCACGAGGGAGACGAGCGTCGCACCGCGGTCGCGTGCCGCCGCCATGGCTTGCGTCGCCGTGAACCGAGGTTGAATCTCCACCGGCGTGCGAGTCTCGAGCGCCCTCGTCACGACGGAGAGGCCCCCCACGTGCGAGAGCGGTAAACACGCGAGCCAGCGGTCCCGGGAGGGATCGACCCTGAGTCGGGCGCTTGTCGCGAGGGCCGACGCCCGGACGGCGTCGTGTGTCAGCACGACGCCCCTCGGCTCGCCGGTGGTCCCGCTCGTGGCGACGACCAGGGCGTCGCCTTCCGCGACGGGTTCGCCGCCTTCGAGCGGGGTGGAGTTGCCCGAGGCATCCACCAGGACCGAGGGGCGGAGCACCTCGATCAGGCGCGTGATTGCCGGCTCGCGAAGGCGCACGTCCAGCGGCAGGAGGGCATCGCCGTCGTCCCAGCAGCGCCGGAGCGCCTCGATGAACTTGGGGCCGCCGGGCATCGCGAGGGCCACGAGGCGGCGCACGTCCCAAGCGTACGGGGCCAGCGACGTGACCCGCATTAACCTGCATCGGATGACGGGTAGCGACTGGACCAGGCAAGGCGAGTTCGAAGACATCGCTTACGAGACGACCGAAGGCGTCGCGAAGCTCACCATCTGCCGCCCCGAGGTCCGCAACGCGTTCCGCCCGCAGACGCTCAACGAGCTCTCCCGGGCCTTCGACATGGCGCGGGATGATCCCGCTGTCGGGGTGATCATCCTCACCGGTCAAGGTCCCGAGGCGTTCTGCTCCGGGGGCGACCAGCGGGTGCGCGGCGACGACGGCTATCTCGGCGACGACGAGGTAGCGAGACGCGGCGTCGGCCGCCTCAACGTCCTCGACCTGCAGATACAGATCCGAAGGCTTCCCAAGCCCATCATCGCCATGGTCGCCGGCTACGCGATCGGCGGGGGCCATGTGCTCCATTTGGTCTGCGATCTCACGATCGCGGCTGACAACGCCCGTTTCGGCCAGACGGGGCCGAGAGTCGGCAGCTTCGACGGCGGCTACGGCGCGGGTCTCTTGGCGAGGACGATCGGGCTCAAGCGCGCCAAGGAGATCTGGTTCCTCTGCCGCCAGTACGACGCCCGCCAGGCTCTCGACTGGGGCCTCGTCAACGCCGTGGTGCCCCTCGACCGCCTCGAGGCCGAGACCTTGGAGTGGTGCCGGGAGATACTCGCGCTGTCGCCGATGGCGCTTCGGATGTTGAAGGCCGGTTTCAATGCCGCCGACGACGGGCTTGCCGGCATCCAGCAGCTCGCCGGGGACGCGACGATGCTTTTCTACATGTCCGAAGAGGGCCAGGAGGGCCGCAACGCTTATGTCGAGAAACGCCGCCCAGACTTCGCACGGTTCCCACGGCGCCCCTGAGCGCGGCCGCGTCCCGAACGTGACGTCTGCCCGGTCCTGGTTGGACGGTGCCCGCCCGCGCACCCTTCCGGCCGCGGTCGTGCCCGTCGTCGTCGGGACCGCCGTGGCGGGCGCCGACGGCTCCGTCGTCTGGTGGCGGTCGCTGCTCGCGCTCGTGGTCGCTCTCGGGATCCAGATCGGCACCAACTACGCGAACGACTACGCGGACGGAGTGCGGGGGACCGACGCCGAGCGGCTCGGGCCCGCGAGGCTCGTGGCGACCGGGATCGCCACTCCGCGGGCGGTCAAGGTGGCATCGCTCTGTGCCTTCGGCGTCGCCGGCGTAGCCGGTCTCGGGCTTGCCCTCGCGACGACACCCTGGCTCCTCGGGGTGGGGGCCGCTTGCTTCGCGTCCGGTTGGTTGTACTCGGGCGGTCCGCGGCCGTACGGGTACGCGGGCTTTGGTGAGGTCTTCGTCTTCGTGTTCTTCGGCCTCGTCGCTGTGATCGGCACGGCCTACCTCAGCCTCGGGCACGTCACGGCGCTCGCCGTGATCGCCGCCGTCCCGGTTGGTCTCCTCGCTACTGCGCTGCTCGTCGTCAACAACCTGCGCGACATCGACACCGACCGGCGCGCCGGCAAGAACACCCTCGCCGTGCGCACGGGAGCCCCCGTGACGCGCTGGTTCTACGCCGCCTGCGTGCTCGGTGCCTTCGCGTTAGTGGCCGTTGTCGCCCTGTATCGGCCGCTGGCCTTGATCACACTGCTGGCGGTGGTGCCGGCCCTCCCCCCGCTCCGGCGCGTGCTGGGCGGGGCCGAGGGTCGTGACCTCATCGCCGCGCTTGGCGCGACGGGGATGCTTCAGCTGGCGTTCGGGGCCCTGTTGGCTCTGGGGATCGCGCTTTGATCCGCTTCGGTGACGCGCCGGGAGGCGGTGAGGTCGAGGAACTCCCGCACGATCTCGACGAAGGCACCGGGGCGCTCGAGGAAGACCGCGTGGCCCGCGCCGGCCACGACTGCCAGCCGGGCATTGCGCCCGATGGCGTCAGCCGTGCGCTCGGCGAGCGCCCTGAACTTGTCGTCGCGCGCGCCCGCGACGACGAGGACCGGCATCTCGAGCTCGCCGAGGCGCTCCCACAAGGGCGCCTGCGTGCCTGTCCCAACGGTCCGCAACGACGCGGCCAGGCCTGCGGCGGTGTTCGCGAGGCGCGAGGTCCGGTCGGCCTGGTCCGCCGTCAGGTGTCCGAACAGCGGCCCGGAGAGCCAGGCCTCGACGAACTTTGCCACGATCGCATCGCCGCCACGTTCGAGCTCGGCGGCCCGCCGTTCGTCCTCGGCCCGGCGCTGGCGGCGCTCGGTCTCGTCGACGATGCCCGGGTGCGCCCCCGCAATGACGAGGCGCTCGACGAGCCCCGGAGACTCGAGAGCCAGGTGCAGGCAACACCGGCCGCCGAGCGAGTAGCCGACGTAGCCCGCCTTGCCGCCCGCCTCGCCGAGGGACCTGGCCGTGGCGTGGAGCCCGGAGCCGGGCTCGGGGAGCGGGGAGCAGCCGTGGCCGGGAAGATCCGGCGTCACGACCTCGAAGTCGCCTTCGAGGGCGGCAGAAACACGCGCCCAGGAAGCGCTCGTCTGGGTGAACCCGTGGACGAGGACGATCCTCGGTCCGTGCCCCTTCCTCGTCGTGTGCAGCCCGGGCGGTCGCGGCCCCGGCGGCTTGCAGTTGGTGAAGGACATCGCCGGTGACGGTAGCGGCTAGCTTCTCGGCCACGCTCGTCGACGAGTGGGTGCGTGCCGGTTTGACCGACGCCGTCATGGCCCCGGGCTCGCGCTCCACCCCGCTCGTGGTGGCGCTGGCGCGTGAGAGCCGGATGGCACTGCACGTACGCTTGGACGAGCGCTCGGCGGCCTTCTTCGCCCTCGGGATCGGGCTTGCGACCGGCCGGCCGGCGGTGCTCGTCACGACGAGCGGGACGGCGGCGGTCGGGGTGCACGCGGCCGTCGTGGAGGCTCATCTGTCCCGGGTTCCTCTCATCGTGTGCACTGCGGACCGGCCCCCGGAGCTGCATCACGTCGGCGCGCCCCAGACGATCGAGCAGTCCGGCTTGTTCGGTGGCGCGCTGCGGTGGGCGGTGGACCCCGGTGTGCCCGACGAGGAGACCCGCCCGAGCTGGCGCTCGCTCGCCAGCCGCCTCGTCGCGGAGGCGACGGCCGGCCCGCTCGGGCCCGGCCCGGTGCACGCCAACCTCCCGTTTCGGGACCCGTTGTTGGGCACCCCCGACGAGCTGCCCCCGGGGCGACGCAACGGCAGGCCGTGGCACCGGGTGGAGCCCGTCCGCAGGGTCCTGGACCCGGGCTCGCTCGCCGCCCTCGCCCGTCCGGGCGCAAAGGGCCTGATCGTCGCAGGCGCGGGCTCAGGGCGCCCAGAGACCATCCGCCGCCTCGCTTCGACCTTGGGCTGGCCCGTCCTTGCCGACCCGCGCTCCGGTGCCCGCCTCCCGGGCGAGCCGGGGTCGCCGACCATCGCCGCCGCCGATGCGTTGTTACGCGTCGAGAGCTTCGCCGGCGCGCACGTGCCGGAGGTCGTCCTGCGCCTCGGCCGGCCGTGGGCGTCCAAGGTCGTGGGCGAATGGCTGACCTCGTGCTCGGAGTCCGGTGCCGTCCAGGTGCTGGTCGATCCCCACTGGGCCTGGCAGGACCCCCGTCGTGAAGCCGACGTCGTGCTGGCGGCGGACCCGGATCATGTGATGGAGGCCCTGATGGGGCGCGTACCCGAAGCCGGGGCGCCGGGCCGCTCGGCCTGGGCGGCGCCTCCGACCTGGGCAGAGGGATGGGCGCGAGCAGAGGCGGCCGCCCAGCACGCCATCGAGAGCACGCTCCGGCGCCACGCCGAGGCCAACGAGCCCGCCACGGCGAGAGCGGTCTACGCCTGGGCGCCGCCCTCCTCGACGGTCGTGGCGTCGTCTTCGATGCCGGTGCGCGACCTGGAATGGTTCGCGGCCCCGCGCCCGGACCCGCCCCGGGTGCTTGCCAACAGGGGCGCCAACGGGATCGACGGCGTGACGTCCACGACGCTCGGCGTCACCGCCGCGGCCGGAGGCACAGGTGGTCCCGTCGTCGGGCTCATCGGTGATCTGGCGTTCCTGCACGATTCGACGGCGCTCGTCCGTGGCAGGCGCGAGCCCGCCCTGGCCGCGGTGCTGGTCGTCATCGACAACGGCGGGGGTGGCGTCTTCTCGTTCCTGCCGCAGGCTTCCGAGCTCGACGAGGCCTACTTCGAGAGGCTGTTCGGTGCTCCGCAGAGGATCGACGTCGCCGACCTCGCCCGCACTGCCGGGTGCGCGACGACCGAGGTGACATCTCGCGAAGAGGTTCGCGCGAAGCTCGACGAAGCGCTCTACAACGCCGCCCGGCACGGGCCCGCAGTCGTCGTGGTGCGCAGCGATCGCAAGGCGAACGTGGCGCTGCATACCGAGCTCGAGGCCGAAGTCGCCCTCGCCCTGGGTTGAGGGGCTTTCCCCTCCCTTGAGAACGACGCCCCGGCGTTCGCCCCGGCGCCGGCATCGTGGCACGCTTTGGGGGTGTTGAAGCTCTCGGACGACCTCGCCTTTCGCGGCCTCGTCCACCAGGTGAGTGACGAGGCGCTCTGGACCCTGCTCGACGAGGGATCGACGACGGCCTACTGCGGGTTCGACCCCACTTCTGACAGCCTTCATGTCGGCAATCTTCTCGGGATCATCACCTTGCGCCGGCTCCAGATGGCCGGCCACCGCCCCATTCTCCTCGCCGGCGGCGGCACCGGCCTGATCGGCGACCCCGGCGGGAAGGCAGACGAGCGCCCGTTACTGTCGAAAGAGCAGTTCGCGGCGAACCTCGAGGCCGTCCGGGCCCAGCTCGGGGGCCTGCTGGACCTGTCGGGTGCGGCAGGACGGGCCCAGGGCCTGTTACTGGACAATTCGGCCTGGCTCTGCGCCTACGGATTCATCGAGTTCCTGCGCGACGTCGGCAAGCACTTCACCGTCAACCAGATGGTCGCCAAGGAGTCCGTGAGGTCCCGGCTCGAGCGCCCCGACCAGGGCATCTCCTACACCGAATTCAGCTACATGCTGCTGCAGGCCTACGACTACCTCCACCTGCACGACACCTACGGCTGCTGCCTGCAAATCGGCGGCAGCGACCAGTGGGGCAACATCACCTTGGGCCTCGAGCTCATCCGCAAACTCCGCGGCGCCGAGTCCTTCGCGCTCACGTTCCCGCTCCTCTTGCGACCGGACGGAACCAAGTACGGCAAGACCGAGTCCGGGGCGGTGTGGCTGGACCCCGCGAAGTCTTCGCCCTACGAGATGTACCAGTTCTTCGTGCGGACCGCCGACGACGAGGTGGGCCGCCTCTTGCGTTATTTCACCCTCCTGTCCAGAGAGGAGATCGAGGCGCTCGACACCGAGACGGCCGAGCGCCCCGGGCAGAGGAAGGCCCAGCTGGCTCTGGCGCGTGAGGTCTGCACACTGGTCCACGGCGAGGTCGAGACCGAACGCGCCAGGGCGGCTTCCCGGGCCCTTTACTCCGAGGACGTGGCAAGCCTCGACGAGTCGATGCTCCTGGAGGTGTTCGCGGACGCGCCGTCGTCGCGCCTAGCGCGCTCGTCCCTCGACTCCGGCGGGCTCCCGCTCGTCGATGCGCTCGTGTCCACTGGCCTTGCCTCCTCGAAGTCGAGCGCGCGTACCGCCATCACCCAAGGCGGCGTATACGTGAACAACACCCGTCGCTCCGACCCGGAGGCGTGCCTCGGGCGCGGTGACCTTCTCGTGGACCGCTACGTCGTGCTGCGCAAGGGGCGGCGGGACTATCACCTGCTGCAGTTTGAGTGACGCCAGGTCCACGGCGCACGCTGGGCGGGGTCGCGGCCCTCGTCGCAGTGCTCCTGTCGCTGGGTCTGCTCGCGGCCTGTACGGGCTACACCGGCTCGAAAGCGAATCAGGTGCGCCAGTGGGCGTCCACGACCTCGGTGAGTGCCAACGACAGTTTCGTCAGGCAGGACATCACGGCTATCAAGGCGTCGCTCAGCGCGGGACGGCTCAAGGACCTCACGAGCAATTGTTCGGGACTCGTGTTCGACACGGGCACCGCCTATGGGAACCTGCCGACACCGGACAGCACCTTGACCGACGAGCTCAACGTCGCCTACGAGGACTTTGCCAACGCCGGCAGCTCGTGCGCCGCTGCCAGGAGCCTCCGCTCCAGTCGGGTGACGCGGGCGTTGGAGATCATCGACGTGGGCCTCGTCTCGCTCGACAAGGCGACCCGTCGCCTGGCGGCCGACGGAGTGCATTGAGCCCCCTGGCCACCGGCCGCGGCAGGGCGCGAGGCGCCTCGAGGCGTTGGGGCGTCGCGACGCGCGCCCAACCCGTCGGCACGGCTACGGTGCGGGCGTGAGCAGCCGCTCGGCCCCGGTCGGTCCCGTCCCCGACGGTCTCGACGCGGAGCATTACGACCGGCTGCGCCGCCGCGTCCTTTGGAAGCTGCCGTCGGGCCTGTACCTGCTCGGCAGCCGCGCCGGCGAGCGCAGGAACCTCATGACTGTGAACTGGTTCATGCAGGTGTCAACGGACCCGAAGTACGTGGCCGTCTCGGTCGAGCAGTCCGCTGTGACCCATGGCCTGATCCTCGAGGGAGGCTGCTTTGCGGTCGCGCTGGTGTCCCGTGAGGACCGGGAGGTCGTGCGGCGGTTCGTGAAGCCGGCCGAACATGACGCTCTGGCCCGTACGCTAGGGGGATTCGCGTATCGAGACGGGCTCAGCGGGGCGCCGATCCCAGAGCTCGCGGTCGGCTATCTGGACTGCGAGCTCCGCCACAGCCTTGATCTGGGCTCCCACTCGATGTTTGTCGGAGAGATCCTGGATGCAGGTTTCGCTAACGGCGGCGAGACCGTTCCGGTTCTTCGCATGGAGGACACCCGGATGAACTATGGCGGGTAGGGCAGTGGGACGCAGAAGCGGCCCAAGGGAGCGGAGCGCGTCCAGCACCGTCTTCCGGCGTTCGGAGGGAAGCGACGGCTCGAGGGACGAAGCGCTCGAGACCTGGGCGCTCGATCCGCGCGGCAGTGCCGACAGTGTTGTGACCCGTCCTGCCGGCGTCGGTGACTACCGCTGGATCGGTGACAAGGCTGCCCTCGGTGACCTCGTGGATGAGCTCGTGTCCTGCGATGTCTACGCCCTCGACACCGAGTTCCACCGGGAGAGGACGTACTTCCCCCGGCTCGCCCTGGTCCAGCTCGCCTGGCGGGAAGGGATTGCCCTCGTCGACCCCCTCGCCGTCGACGTCTCGCCCTTGGCAAGAGTTCTGCAAGGCCAGGGTCTCGCGGTGGTGCACGCCGCGGAGCAGGACCTCGAAGTCCTCGAGCACGCCTGCGGGACCGTGCCCACCAGGTTGTTCGACACGCAGGTGGCGGCCGGGTTCCTGGGCCAGGTGTCCCCTTCGTTGGTCAACCTTGTCGAGCGGATTTTGGGGGTGCGGCTATTGAAGGGCGATCAGCTGACGGATTGGACGCGTAGGCCCCTGTCGGCCGGCCAGCTCGCCTATGCCGCCGGCGACGTGGCCTACCTGCTCGAGCTGCGCCAGCGCATCGGCGAGCGTCTCGAGGAAAGAGGCCGCATGCAATGGGCCAATGAGGAGTTCGCCATCCTGCTCTCCCGGGACCGGTCCTCGACCGAGCCGGAGGAGGCGTGGTGGCGCCTGCCCCGCTCGCGCCAGCTGCGGGGCGCTGCCCGCGGGGTTGCCCAGTGCGTTGCGGCCTGGCGCGAACGCAGGGCGCAACGCATGGACCTCCCGGTGCGCTTCGTGCTTCCGGACCTCGCCGTGCTCTCGATCGCCCAGCATCCGACCCGCACCCGCGAGGATCTCCGGCGCACGAGGAGCCTGGACGGGCGCCATCTTGGCGGCGGCGCCGCCGAGGAGCTCCTGGACGCGGTTGCCCGGGGCGTCGAACTTCCCCCCTCCGAGCTGCGGCTTCCTCCCGCCCATGAGCTGGACCAGCCCAACAGGGCCGTCACGACGCTCGCGACCGCCTATGTGGCCCAGCGGGCGGGCGACTTGGAGCTGGAGCCCGCCATCCTCGCCACGCGGGCCGATCTGGTCGACTTCATGCAGGATCCCCCGCACGGCCGGGTCGCCAGCGGCTGGCGCAACGACCTCGTCGGAGAAGGGCTCCGGCGCCTCGCCAAGGGCCAGGCGTCACTGTCGTTCGACGGGCGCGGCGCGCTTGTGCTGGAGGAACGCTCCTTTCTCCCGATCGACCACTGATCAGGAACCGGCGGCAGGGCCGGGGTCGGCCTCGGGCGCGGGCCGCAGGTCGATCCGCAGGGTCAAGATCCCGTCCTCGAGCGAGGCGTCGGCATCGCCGAGCATCGCGAAGTCCTGAAAGTCGAGCTGCATCTGGCGCAGGATCATCTGCCGCTCGGCCCCTTCCACGGGAGGAAGGCCGCGCCGGCGCACGGCAGCGGCCCGTTCCCGGAAGCGTGCGACCATCTCGTCGGCGTCGAATCCCTGCCTCATCGAGGCCAAGATAACCGCCGTCGCGGCCTGCGGGCGACCTGCCCGAATAGTGCCCTGGATGGATATGCTGTAGGCAGGTGGTAGGCGACCTAGGGGGCGTCGGCGGCCAGATTGGCCGCGGCCCAGCCGGGCTACCTCATCGCTGCTGTCTGAGGCGGCATCCGCGAGATGTTGGGAGCGGCTCGTGAAAAAGGGACGTCATCGGCGTTTCGAAGAGGCGCGCAGCCTAAAGCGCGCAATCGAGGTAACTGTGGAGCCGTGTCCCGAGTGCGGGGCCGACCCTGAGGAGGAGCATGCCTCCTGGTGCCTTTACGAATCCGAGGAGCTGGACGAGCCCGAGGAAGTCGAGCGGCTCCGCCCCTTCTCGCACCTTGCAGCCCCTGACGTAGAGGGCAACGGCAGGCACGACCGGATCGACGACGAGGCCTCAGGCCCCAGGCAGGCCTAGGCGGGGCTTCCCCCGGCGCCCGGGTTCTTGGGCCGGGCGCGAACGGTGGGGTGCGCAAGGAGCGACACCTGGTGCCGCGGCGGCGCGGTCCTTGAGCGCAGGTACGCGGTGAGCAGGCCGTAGACATCCCGGCCGACCATGGCGACGAGCTCGTCCTCGAGCGAGACGTACACCGGTTCCCGCCCGGTGAAAGCCTGTGGGTCCTCGGTGCACCACCAGGCAAACTCCGCCCCGCCCGCGCCCCAATGCCGCCTGCCCCACTCACCGAGCGCGCTCGTGACGTGCCCGTCCGCCGCCACCGTGTCCTCGCGTCGCAGCGGCAGCTGCCAGCAGACGTCCGGTTTGAGCTCGCGGGGCCGAAGCCCCCGGTCGATCGCCGCGCGGTGCAGGGCGCAGCCGGCTCCCCCTAGGTGGGAAGGCCGGTTCAAGAAGATACAGGCACCCGCGACGAGTCGGGTCGTGATGACGCCCTTGGAGTCGCGCTTCAGCACGCCCGCCTTGCGGCGGCCTTTCGCGCGGAACTGCCACTGCTCTTTGGAGAGCGTTGCGGCCGCGGCCGCGACGCGCGCGGCATCAGCCTCGTCACTGAAGTGCGCCCCGTACGAACAGCAGCCCTCCATCCGTTGCGGAGTCGGCCCGGTGAGCACGCCCTGGCACCCGGCGCCGTAGATGCATTGCCAAGGACTCGACAGGAACGTCACGTCGATGAGCCAGGTCCGGTCCTCGGCGGGGTCCTCGAAGCTCACCCACTCGTGGGCATCGCGAGGTGGCTCGGGCGCGGGGGCCATCCGGTCACGGTAGCGTGCTCGCCGTGCAAGAGGTGATCCGCGTCACTCCCGCCGCGCTCGAGGTCGTGCGCGAGGTCCGCGCCGGTGAGCGCGACCCGGAGGGCCTCGCGCTCTGGCTCGAGGTGAACGGCAGCGCGAACGGCGCCTACACCTACGACCTCTGGTTCGGGTCGAAGTCCAAGATCACCCCGGGCGACCACCAACAACTCGCCGGCGACATCTCGATCGTGGTGCCAGGCCAGAGCGTGGAACGGCTCCGCGGCGCCGTGCTCGACGTGAACCCGATTGCCGGCGAGGCCGGCCTCGTGATCATCAACGCCAACACGCCTCCCCGCCTTCCGGGTCGCGTCGTACCGGGGGGCGATCTCACCGGCCCCGTCGCGCAACGCGTCGTCGAGGTGCTGGAGAGGGACGTCAATCCCCAGATCGCCATGCACGGCGGGCACGCCTCGCTCGTCGGTGTCGCGGGCTCGACTGCCTACGTCGAGATGTCCGGCGGCTGCCAGGGGTGCGGCATGGCGCGGGCGACGCTGAGCCAGGGCATCGCCTTGGCCATAACCGACGCCGTCGAGGAGATCAGCGAGGTTGTGGACGTGACCGACCACCTGTCGGGTCTGAGCCCGTACTTCGCGCCGGGACCGGCCTGAGCCGTCCGCCACGGGTCAGGTACGGCTCAAGGCAGGCAGACGTCGGACGAGGGGAGCGCCCCCGGGCCCACGGGTCCAGCGGGGCCCCGTTGTCGGATGCGGCCTCCCAGTGCTGCGGCCGCGGGCCGCACCGAGGTCACCGGCGCGCCAGCCCGCATTGAAAGCCACGGCAGACAGCGACAACTACGGTGGTGCGGTGAGGTGGCGGTGACCAAGCATGGGTGAGCACGTGCTGCTCGTGGGGATGATGGGCGCGGGCAAGTCGACGGTGGGCCACATCGTGGCGGACCGGATGCGGCGGCCCTTTCGCGACAGCGACGCCGAGGTCGAACGGCGGACCGGCGAGTGCGTTCCGGCAATCTTCGCCACAAGGGGCGAGCCTGCTTTTCGCGCCGAGGAGCGCGCCGCGTTGGGGGCCGCGCTGGCGTCGTCAGTGCCTTCGGTCATCTCGGTCGCGGGCGGCGCGGTGATCGATCCGGGCACGAGGAGCCGCCTTCGCGTCGCCGGCTTGGTCGTGTGGCTCGACGCGGCGCCGGAGGTCTTGGCGACCCGGGTCGGCGACGGCAAGAGCCGGCCCCTCTTGCGGGCGGACCCGGCCGGCCACCTCAAGCGCCTCGACGCCATCCGCAGGCCGGTGTACCGGGAGCTCTCGGACGTCGTCGTGCAAGTCGGCCGGCGGCGTCCCGAGGCGCTCGCCGAGGACGTCGTGCGCGCGGCCCGGGCGCGCTTGGAGATGGCCGCCGACGGGCGGACGCCATGGTGAGCACGGGCGCGCCGGGAGCCGGCTCGCCCGAGCGCGGTCCGGCGGTCGCTCCGCCGCTGCGCATCAGGGTGGAGCTCGCCGAGCGTGGCTATGACGTGGTTGTGGGTCCCGGCGTGCGAGCCGAGATCTCCAGTTGCCTGCCTCCGGGTGCCCGGCGGGCGACAGTCGTGACCCAGGCCGGCATCGGTGTCGAAGTCGACCCGGGTGTCCCGTTCCGGATCATGACGATCCCGGACGGCGAGCAGGCCAAGTCGCTCGCGACCGTGGAGGAGGTCTGCCGGTTCATGGCCCGCGACGACATGCACCGCACCGATGTCGTCGTGGCCGTCGGGGGTGGGGTCGTGACCGACGTGGCCGGCTACGCAGCCTCGAGCTATCACCGCGGGATCGCGGTGATCAACGTCCCGACCACGCTGCTCGGGCAGGTCGACGCGGCGATCGGCGGGAAGACGGGGGTCAATCTCCCGGAGGGCAAGAATCTGGTGGGCTCGTTCTGGCAGCCTCTCGGCGTCTTCTGTGACACCGAGACCCTCGCTAGCCTGCCCGCCCGGGAATGGCGGTCCGGCCACGGCGAGATGGCGAAGTATGCCTTCTTGGGAGTGGAGGATCTCGACTCCCTGAGCCTTTCAGAGCAGGTGGCCCGGTGCGCGGCGTGCAAGGCCGAGGTCGTCTCCAGCGACGAACGCGAAGGAGGTCGCCGCATGACCTTGAACTACGGTCACACCCTGGCTCACGCCCTCGAGGCCGCCGGTCTTGCGAGCGAGGACGCGAGCTCTTCGAGCGAGCTTCGCCACGGCGAAGCAGTGGCGATCGGCCTCGTCTTCGCGGCTGAGCTCGCCCGGTGCCTGGGCAGGATCGGAAACCCCCGGGTCGAGCGTCATCGCCGCGTCGTCGCCGGCTACGGCCTGCCGGTGGAGCTTCCCCCCGGCGCGGACCCGGCCGCTCTCGTCGAGTACATGGCCCGGGACAAGAAGTCGGCGGGTGGCCTCACATTCATGCTCGACGGTCCCAACGGCGTGGAGCCTGTGCACGACGTAGGTGCCGACGCGGTGTACGAGGCGCTCGACGCGATTCGAGGTGACCGATGAGCGCGCCCGAGCACGCCCGTGCTGAAGAGCGACCCACCGTCCTGCTCCTTTCCGGCCCGAATCTCGGCCTGCTCGGGGAGCGCCAACCCGAGATCTACGGCACCGCGACACTCGCAGACCACGTCGCGCGGGCCGAGCGGGCGGCAGCCCGCGCGGGAGTCGAGCTCGAGCACCTGCAGAGCGAGCACGAGGCTGACCTTGTCGCAGCCGTTCACCGAGCTCGCGGCAACGTCGCGGCGATCGTGGTCAACGCGGGCGCCCTCTCGCACTCGAGCTGGGCACTGCACGACGCCCTGGCCGCGTTCGACGGCGTTGTGGTCGAGCTACACCTGTCCAATCCCGACGCCCGGGAACCGTGGCGCCGGCAGTCGGTTCTGGCGCCGGTGGCCGACGGCACCGTTGCCGGCTTCGGCGGACTCGGCTACGAGCTCGCCGTCGAAGCCGCGGCGCGACTTCTTGTTGGGCGCAACGACGGCGCTCAGGGCGCGTAGCATCTCCGCCCATGCCGACTGGCTCTGATCGTCCCGACCTGGCCGCCATGGATGTCGCGGGCCGCCTCCCGCGTTTGGCCGCGCGTCTGGCGGAGTTCGGCTGCGACGGCCTGCTCGTCACGAATCTCACCAACATCCGGTACCTGACCGGCTTCACGGGGTCCGCCGGGTTGCTCCTCGTCCTCCCGGACGACTCGCTGCTCGTTTCCGACGGCCGTTACCGGGACCAGGCGGCCGCCGAGACACAGGCCGCCAAGACGCCGGTGCGCATGGAGATAGCCCAGCCGGCCGGGCAGTCGGCTGCCATCGAGCGGTGGCGAAGGGTCTGCGACGCCTGGGGCTGGAGGCTGACGACGTCAGCTGGAGCGTCCAGCGGCGCCTTTCTACGGCGCTTGCCCCCGGCACCAAGCTCGTGGCGGTGCCCCGCGCCGTCGAGGCGTTCCGCGCCGTCAAGGACGAGGGCGAGGTGGCGCGCATCGAATGCGCGGCTGACATCGCAGACGTGGCTTTCGCACAGGTGAAAGAGCTCCTGTGCGAGGCGCCGACGGAAGAGGAGTTCGCGATCGCCCTCGAGTTCGAGATGCGCCGCCGCGGGGCCGAGGCGATCGCCTTCGAATCGATCGTGGCGAGCGGCCCGAACGGGGCCCTTCCCCATGCCCGACCGTCCAGTCGCCGCATCGACGCCGGTGAGCTCGTCGTGTGCGATTTCGGGGCGACGGTGGACGGCTACCGGTCGGACATGACGCGCACGGTCAGTGCAGGCGATCCTCGCCCCGCCGAGCTGCGCGACCTGCTGGAGGCGGTCATGGCCGCGCAGCGGGCCGGGGTCCGCACCGTCCGCGCCGGTGTGACCGGGGGTGAGGTCGACGCGGCCTGCCGTGAGTCGCTGGCCGCCGCCGGCTTCGAGGACGCGTTCCTGCACGGGACCGGCCACGGGGTAGGCCTCGAGATCCACGAGGCCCCGTCGGTCTCGCAGGACTCCACTGATATCCTCGAGGAGGGCGCTGTCGTGACCGTGGAGCCCGGCGCCTACCTGTACTCAAACGGCGGCGCTCGCATCGAGGACACTTTGGTTGTCACGGCGACCGGCGTTCGTCCGCTCACCAAGTCGACCAAGGATTACGTGCTCTGATGGCCTTCTCCACCAATGACCTCCGCAACGGCATGACCCTCGTCCTCCCCGAGGGTCTCTTCACGGTGGTTGAGTTCCAACACGTCAAGCCAGGCAAGGGCGGCGCCTTTGTCAGGACTAAGCTGCGCAACGCCCGCACCAAGGCGGTGATCGAGCGCACTTTCAGGGCCGGTGAGCCGCTCGAGCAGGCGGTCATCGACAAGAGGGAGATGCAGTACCTGTACCGGGACGGCCAGGAGTACGTCTTCATGGACAACGTCTCCTACGACCAGATGCAGGTGAGCGAATCGTCGCTCGCGGACGCCGCGCCTTACCTCAAAGAGGGCGACTCAGCCGTCCTGCAGATGTACCAGAGCGAGATCGTCGGGGTCGACCTGCCGGCCGCCGTCGAGCTCACGGTCACCGAGACCGAGCCGGGCTTCCAGGGTGACCGGGTCTCGGGCGGCCGCAAGCCCGCGACCTTGGAGACCGGTCTCGTGGTCCAGGTGCCGCTGTTCGTCAACCCGGGCGAACGGATCAAGGTCGATACCCGGACCGGTGAGTACCTCACCAGGGCCTGAAGGTTCGCCGCGCCAGATACTGTCCGGCGCCCGGCGCCGGGCGCGGGAACGGGCGCTCGAGCTGCTCTACGAGGCCGAGACGAAGGACTTGAGCCCCTCGGAGCTGCTCGCCGAGCTGCCGGTGGCGCCGGAACAGTACGCCTCGCAGCTCGTGCTCGGCGTCGAGCGACACGCCGAGGAGGTGGACCGCCTGCTGAGCCGCCACGCCACGGGCTGGGCGGTCGCGAGGATGCCGATGGTCGACCGCTGCGTGCTCCGCATGGCCGCCTACGAGCTCCTGGACGAGCTCGAAGTGCCCGTCGCGGTCGTGCTGGACGAAGCCGTGGAACTAGCCAAGACCTACTCGACGGAGGACTCGGGGCGTTACGTGAACGGCGTCCTCTCCGCGGTGGCGGCCGAAGTCCGAACAAATGAGCCGGAAAAGGCCGACGTGTCGCCCGGCACTTCGCTAGAGTGAGCTCTCGCACGTAAAGCAGGTCCAGAGAGGCCGCACGTACGAGAGGAGCCCGAGTGGCTGATAGAGAGAGAAGTTCCCCGCGCCCCAAAGGGCGCGTTTTTGTTGCCCGCACCCGGGTCATGGACCGCGACGAGGTGCGCCGGGCCCTGGTGCGCATCGCGCACGAGATCGTGGAGCGAAACCGCGGCCTTGAAGGCGTCGTCGTCATCGGGATCCAGAAGGGCGGGGTGCCGCTCGCCCTTCAGCTCGTCGGCATCCTGCGCGAGATCGAGGGGACGGCGGTGCCCTTCGGGACGATGGACGTGGCCTTCTACCGTGACGACATCGGGATGCGCCCGGTGTTTCCCGAGGAGGCAACCGACCTGCCCTTCGACTTGACCGGGCGAATCGTGGTCCTGTTCGACGACGTCCTTTTCACCGGCCGGACGGTGCGCGCGGCGCTCGAGGCCCTCGCGGAGTGCGGGCGGGCGAGCGCAGTGCAGCTGGCGGTCATGGTCGACCGGGGTCACCGCGAGCTGCCGATCCGGCCCGACTTCGTGGGCAGGAACCTGCCGACGCGGCGCGACGAGATGGTCGAGGTGTCAGAAGAGGGCGTCACGATCGGTGATCTCGTCGCGGCCGGGAACGAGGCGGCCCGATGAGCGCCCCCGGCACCCCGACAACGACGCGGGTCCCGCCAGGGTGGGCGGAGGGTGAGCCCGACGCGACGAGCGCGTCCGAGGCCACCGGGGACCTGTTCGCGGGCCACCGCGCCCCGGTTGTCCGCCACCTCTTGTCGATTGCCGATCTCGGCGGCGACGGCATCGCCGAGGTAATGCGGCTCTCCGACGCCTTCGCCGAGGTTGCCGAGCGTCCGATCCCCAAGGTTCCCGCCCTCAGGGGACGCACCGTGGCGACGGTGTTCATGGAGCCGTCGACCAGGACGCGCCTGTCGTTCGAGACCGCCGCCAAGCGTCTCTCCGCCGATGTCATGACCTTCACCGCTTCGACGTCGGCCGCCGTCAAGGGCGAGTCGCTGCGCGACACCGTCGAGACGATCGACGCCATGGGCATCGACGCCATGGTCATCCGCCACCACGCCTCCGGCGCGCCGCTCAGAGTCACCGACTGGGTGGGAGCGAGCGTGATCAACGCCGGGGACGGCACCCACGAGCACCCGACCCAGGCGCTGCTCGATTGCTACACGATCCGCGAGGCGCTCACCCAGCGCCGCGACGGCGAGGTGCCGGCCGACTTCAAGGGACTGCGTATTGCGATCGTGGGCGACATTAAGCACTCGCGAGTCGCCCGCTCGAACGTGCTCGCCTTCACGGCCCTCGGCGCCGAGGTGGTGCTCGTGGCACCGCCGACGCTCATGCCCGCGTCGTTGGAGGGCTGGCCTGTGACCGCGACCGGCGACCTCGACGCGACGCTCGCGGAGCTCGACGTCGTGTATCTGCTGCGCATCCAGTCCGAGCGCCTCGGCGAGGTCCTCCTGCCGTCGCTCGACGAGTACCACTGGCGCTACGGCCTCACCAGGGCGCGGGCCGACGCCTTGAGAAAAGAGGCCCTCGTCATGCACCCGGGCCCGATGATCCGCGGTGTCGAGATCTCGCCGGAAGTGGCCGACCTGCCTGCCTCCCTCGTGACGCGGCAGGTGCGAAACGGCGTCGTCGTCCGCATGGCCGTGCTGTTCCACCTGCTCGGATCGGGGGTCATCTGATGGCGCGCCGGAACGCACCCACACAGATCGGCGTGATCGTCATCCGCGGCGGGACGCTCGTGGACGAGTCGGGCGAGCGGCGCGGTGACGTCCTTGTGCGGGACGGGCGGATCGTCGCGGTCGAGGACGCCATCGAGGTGCCGAAGGGCGCGACCGTGCTCGACGCGGGAGGCTGTGTCGTCGCGCCCGGGCTCGTCGACCTGCACGCCCACCTGCGCGAGCCCGGCGGGGAGATAGCCGAGACGGTCGAATCGGGATCGAGAGCCGCCGCCCTCGGCGGCTACACCGCCGTGGTCGCCATGCCGAACACCGAACCTGCCATCGACTCGGCCGCCGCCGCCCGCGACGTGCTCGCGCTCGGCGAGACGGCGCTGGCCGAGATCGCCGTAGCCGGCGCCATCACCGTCGGCCGTCGCGGCGAACGACTCGTTCCTATGGCCGAGCTCGCCGCCCTCGGAGTGCGGCTGTTCACCGACGACGGCCGCGGCGTACAGCACGCGGGCTTGATGCGCCGCGCGCTCGAGTACGCCTCGGGCCTCGGTGTCGTGCTCGCCCAGCACTGCGAGGACGAGCAGCTCGCCGCGGGCGGCCACATGCACGAGGGTGCCTGGTCGAGCCGCCTCGGGATCGCGGGCATGCCCGCGCTCGCGGAAGAGGCGATGCTGGCGAGAGACCTTGCCCTCGTGCGGCTCACGGGCGCGCCGATGCACTTCCTGCACCTTTCCACCGCGGGCGCCATCGAGATGATCAAGAGCGCCAAGGCCGACGGGCTCGACGTCACCGCGGAGGTGACGCCGCATCATCTGGCGCTGTGCGACGCGGCCGTGGCGAGCTTCGACCCCGTGTACAAGGTCAAGCCGCCCCTCAGGACCGCCCGGGACGTGGCCGCGCTACGGGCGGGAGTCGTGGAGGGTGTCGTCGACGCAATCGCGACCGACCACGCCCCCCATGCCCCCGAACGCAAGGACGATCCTTTCGACGAGGCTCCCGCCGGCATGCTGGGTCTCGAGACAGCCCTCGCCGTCGCCTACGGCGCCCTGTGCGCGGGCGCGGGGGAACCGGCCGCCGGTGACGATCACGGCTGGGTCCCGCGCGGTGGGGGAGCGCCTTTGTCGATGAGGGACCTCTTCGCCTTGTTCTCCTGGCGGCCGGCCCGCATCGCCGGGCTCGACCGGGACGCACGGGGCTCCCGAGGCAGCCTTTCCGCCCAGGGCGGCCCGATCCGGCCCGGTGCCGGAGGGAACCTCGCCGTCTTCGACCCGAGCCTGCAGTGGGTCGTGGACCCGAGCCGGCTGGCCAGCAGGAGCCGTAACACGCCTTATGGCGGTCTTCGGCTCACCGGCAAGATCCGTCACACCGTGTTCGCCGGCGCGGTCGTCGTCCGAGACGGCGCCGCGCTGCGATGAACGATGCTCCGGGCCCGGTGCCGTGAGGAACCGCTGGAATGCCGCCGGGGTCGATCTTTCGACCTCGATCGGAACCGTGCGGTTGCCGACGGCGGTAATGACAGCCTCGGGCACGGCCGGGCACGGAGCCGAGCTCGGCGCCTACTTCGACCTCTCGGCCATCGGTGCCGTCGTCGTGAAGTCGTTGTCGGCCGATCCGTGGCCGGGGAACCCCAGCCCGCGCGTCTGCCCGGTCCCGGGCGGCATGCTGAACGCAGTCGGCCTCCAGGGTCCCGGCATCGCGGCATGGCTCATCGACGAGCTCCCCGCCCTCGAAGCGTCCGGGGCGCGGGTCGTGGTGAGCATCTGGGGGCGGCGGGTCGAGGACTACGAGCGTGCCGCGTCACTTCTGGCAGCCGCTCCGGCGTGCGTGGTGGCCGTCGAGGTGAACATCAGCTGTCCGAACCTCGAGGACCGCAGCCGCATGTTCGCCCACTCGCCCGAGGCCACAGGGGCGGCCTTGGCGGCGTCTTCGGCCTGTGGGCGGCCCCGATGGGCCAAGCTCTCACCGAACACCTCCGATCTCCTGGCCGTCGCCGGGGCTGCGCTCGCGGCGGGCGCGGAGGCGCTCACGTTGACCAACACGCTCCTCGGGCTCGCCATCGACACCGAACGGCGGGCGCCGGCGCTCGGCGCGGGCGGTGGAGGGCTCTCCGGCGACGCCCTTCACAGCGTCGCCCTGCGGGCCGTCTACGACTGCCGGGCGGCGTTCCCCGGCGCCGGGATCGTTGGTGTCGGCGGCGTGAGCGACGGGGAAGGGGCCGTGCGGATGCTGCTCGCCGGCGCGGACGCGGTCCAGGTCGGGACGGCGAGCCTCGCAGATCCGAGGGCGGTCCTGCGAGTGCAGGCGGAGCTAGCGCACTGGTGCGCCCGCCACGGCGTGGGCACGGTACGCGAGCTCGTCGGGGCCGCGAACAACAAAGCGAAGTGAGGCAGCCATGACAGACGAGGTTCGCCCGGACGTGCGTGATCGTCTCGCGCTCGCGCTCGATGTCGCCACTCTCGACGAGGCGGTCGACCTCGCCACGCGACTGCGCGGCTGGTTCTCGGTCGCCAAGGTCGGATTGGAGCTGTTCTCCTCGGAGGGCCCGCTCGCGGTCGACGAGCTGCTGGACGAGGGGTTCCGGGTGTTCGTGGACCTGAAGCTGCACGACATCCCGACTACGGTCGGCCGTGCCGCCCGCCGGATCGGATCTCTCGGGGCGTCGTACCTGACGGTGCACGCTGCCGGGGGCGCCGAGATGCTGAGGGCCGCGGTGGAGGGGTTCGAGGAGGGATGGGCCAGCGCGGTGGCGATAGGTCATCCCGAGCCGTACGGGGGGTCCGCCGGAGTGCTCGCGGTGACCGTGCTGACGAGCGATCCGGCGGCGGGCGCCGAGCTGGTCGGCACGCGGGCCTGCTTGGCAGCGGCGGCCGGCTGTCTCGGCGTGGTGTGCGCGGCGGCGGATCTCCCCGTCGTGCGCGCGCAGGCGCCGGGACTCATGACGGCCGTGCCGGGGATCCGGCTCGCGGGCTCGCCGCATGAAGACCAGGTTCGGGCCGCAGGGCCATTTGCCGCTGTGAGCGCGGGGGCCGACCTGCTCGTCGTGGGCAGGACCGTGACTTCCTCGGGAACCCCCGAGCTCGCCGCTGCGAGGCTCGCGGCGGAGGTCATGGCCGCTCTCGCCGCCAATGTCTAGGCGGCACTTGAACGGCTCACACACCCGGCATTCTTGTACCTATGTTACAGGTGGGCTACGGTGACCTTGACGGATTCTCGCCCAAGGTGCGATAGCCCGCTTTTTCAACCATCGAAATAGCAAATGGCGCAGTCGAGTGAAGGAGGTCCGGCACGATCATGAGAACGAAGCGGAAACTGAGCAAGTTGGCGGTTGCGGGAACGGCGGTCACGTGCGCGGTGCTCGTGCTCGCTCTTGGTTCGACAAGTTTCGCGAGCTCTTCCAAGACGAGTCCCAAGTCGGTGACCCTGACGAAGGCACCCGCCATCAAGATGGGCGGGACGGCTAGTTTCGCGTTGCCTCCTGCGCTTATCCCGAACTGGATCTTCCCGTTCGCGAGCCTCTCCTATTTCTCCCTCGACAACCTCACCCAGTTCCAGTACCTCATGTACCGGCCGCTGTACTGGTTCGGTCAGACCACTAGCTCGGACCCGACCTTCAACGAGCAGCTCTCCCTCGCAGACGCTCCGGTGTACTCAGACGGCGGCAAGACGATCACCATGAATCTGAAGGGCTGGAAGTTCTCGAACGGCCAGGTCGTCGACGCCCAGAGCGTGCTCTTCTGGCTGAACATGATGAAGGACGAAGGCCCGACCGAATGGGCTGGCTACGCGCCGGGCTTGTGGCCGGACAACCTCGTTAGCTGGTCGGCGCCGAGCCTGACGTCGCTGTCGGTCACGGTGCACATGAACGCCGTCTACGCGACCTCGTGGATGCTCTACAACCAGCTGTCCGAGATCACACCGATGCCAGAGGCGTGGGACGTCACCTCGCTCACTGGCGCCCCGGGCAGCGGTGGTTGCGGCAAGCTCGTCTACACCAAGGCTGTCGCGGCCGCGTGCACGAAGGTGTGGACCTTCGACACCGACGACAACGGCAAGAGCAAGAGCCCCCACATGGCCGGTGACCTCGCGACCTACAGCACCAACCCGTTGTGGAAGGTCGTCGACGGCCCCTGGACACTGTCGGCCTACAACTCCAGCAACGGCGAGGCGACCTTCGTGCCGAACCCGGCGTACTCCGGACCGCAAAAGCCGTACCTCTCGAAGTTCATCGAGGTTCCCTTCTTGAGCGACACGTCCGAGTTCGCGGCGCTCGCAGCAGGTGGTCAGAGTGGAATCCAGGTGGGCTACGCACCAGCCCAGAACGTCCCGCCCAACAACGGGCCGGTCGGCAGTACCGGCGCGAACGCCCCTCAGCTTTCCTCGAGCTACAACCTGGTGCCCACTTACATCTGGGGCGTCAACTACTTCCCGGAGAACTTCAACTCGATCGGCGACAACGGTGCTGCCGGGTACATCTTCCGGCAGCTCTACTTCCGCCAGGCGCTCCAGGAAGGCGTCGACCAGCCCGGGATCATCCGGGCTGTGGACAAGGGCTACGGAATACCGACCTATGGTCCCGTGCCGGTGTACCCGAAGAACTCCTTCGTTTCGGCCCAAGAGTCGCAGAACCTGTACCCGTACAGCATCTCAGCGGGGAAGAAGCTGCTGTCGAGTCACGGTTGGACGATCCACTCTGGTGGCACGGACACCTGCGCCAGTCCCGGGACGGGCCCGAGCGATTGTGGGGCTGGTATCCCCAAGGGTACCCCGCTGTCGTTCACGGAGGCCTACGACAGCGGCGTCGCATCGACCGCCGAGATTGTGAACTCCGAGTCTTCCTCGTGGTCCCAGATGGGGATCAACGTCACGACGAAGGCTGAGCCCTTCGACACGGTCATCGGCTCGGCGACGCCCTGCCCGTCGGCGACGGTGACGAAGGCATCGTGCACCTGGGAAATGGCGAACTGGGGCGGCGGCTGGGAATACTCGCCCGACTACCTGCCGACCGGCGAAGAGATCTTTGCCACGGGTGCCGGCTCGAACTCGGGGAGCTACAACGACGCCACAAACAACAGCCTGATCAGGCTCACCAACGTCTCGAGCAACCCGGCCTACTTCACGCAGTTCCAGAACTACCTGCAGAAGGAGCTTCCGGTCATTTGGCAACCGGAGTCCGCATATGAGCTGACGGAGATCTCGAAGGCCATTCACGGGGTCACGCCCATCAACGCCCTCGAGAACTTGACGCCGGAGTACTGGCACTACTAAGCCGAGCGCGACACTCACTTGCGCGCCGGCCCGGTCACGTTGCGTGACCGGGCCGGCGCCCGTCCGGTCGCCCGCCTATTCCTTCGCATTCGTTGGCTTTACGAGTTTGCGCGCACGCCGGGGTAGCATTGCGCAAATGTCCTGTTGTGTCGGGGCCAGTGGCGATGGTGGTACTTAGAGTCTGCATCGGTTTCAGGAGAAGAGGGCACGGCTTAAGTGATCAGCTACATCATCCGCCGCTTGTTCCAGGCGGTCGTGGTCATCTTCGGTGTGATCCTGATCGTGTTCTTGCTGTTCCATCTCGAGCCGACCATCGTCATCGCGAAGGCAATAGTCGGGCCTCGAGCATCGCCGGTGCAGGTGCAGGCCGTTATACAGTCGCTCGGCCTGGACAAGCCCCTCTACTACCAGGTGTGGCGGCTGGTGGACAACTATGTCCACCTCAATTTCGGCATCTCGTACCAGTTCAATACGCCGGTGCGGGTCCTCATCGCCCAAGCGCTGCCGAAGACGCTGCTATTGGTCGGGACCTCCACGATCGTGGCGCTTTTGATCGCGATCCCCCTCGGCGTTTTTCAGACGGTGCGGCGGAACAAGCCGTCCGACTATGCACTCACTTCCATGGCGTTCATCTTCTACGCCACGCCGCCGTTCGTCCTCGGTCCGTTGCTCGTCTTGTTCCTCGCCGTTGACACCCACATCTTCAGCCCCTACGTCCCGCCGGGCGACACGCTTGGCCAGGTGGCCCTGGACTGGCGAGCGATGGTGCTTCCAGTCTTCACGCTCGCAGCCGTGACGATCGCTGCCTTCAGTCGGTACATGCGTTCGTCGATGATGGACGCCATGACCCAGGACTACGTGCGCACCGCGCGTGCGAAAGGCGCCAGCCAGAGCCGTGTCCTGTTTCGCCACGCCTTCCGAAACGCCCTCATCCCGATAGTCACCCTGGTTGGCCTGTCGATACCCGGGATCG